>Ga0315298_1000070_pt1 | contig 190058 bp, 168 predicted proteins | sample WHS_1_MG_FD_203077 | JGI IMG/M metagenome (GOLD analysis project Ga0315298, IMG submission 203077) | Extremophilic microbial mat communities from Washburn Hot Springs, YNP, Wyoming, USA - WHS_1_MG | ecosystem: Environmental > Aquatic > Thermal springs > Hot (42-90C) | place: USA: Wyoming...
CTTGGTGCCGGCAAGAGGAGTCGAACCTCCGACCTACTGATTACGAATCAGTTGCTCTACCAACTGAGCTATGCCGGCGTATTGGTGCATTATATCTTTGGCGCCTCGGCAGGACAAGAATCCGCCTCCTTGAACGGCCGAAGTGCCGCGGGGACATGGGCGAGACCAAGGCGCCATGGATGTCCTCACAACGACCTGGCAGTTTCCCCACAAACCCCACAGCAACCATCCAAACACAGAGAAATGTCCGACACTCGATGCCTTGGGATGGTTTGGGTGCATGAAGAGGCCAGCGAAACGCGCGCAGGCCCTGAGTGGGCATTAATGCGCCAGAGCCCCGCATTCAAAGAGGCCGACCGGCACCGAGACCTGGCACCAGTCGGATTCGAGCCGACGAACCGTCCGGGGCATCAGCTCTGCGGAGCAAACTTGATCTGCTGAGACACTTCCATGCGTGAGGCAACGCCCCACGGTAGAAAAATGAGCAGCGAAAGCAGTACCACGATGCCGCTGGCCACGGGCATGCTAAACACCTTCAGTGCTCCCTGACTCCCCAGATAGGTCATCAGAGACAGGAACACAATGTAGGCGATGTACCAGATGGAATTGCTCATTCCTTTCTTTACCCCGCTGAAGTAGCCGAAGACTACGGATAGCAGCAGAACCAGCACGGCAGCGTAAGGCACGGACGGCCAGCCGCTCCAATAGATGATCAAGGACGCCGAAGCAAAAGCCAGTGCCGCGACGACGGTACTGACGGTTTCCGAGCGGAATTTCCCATGCCGGCCTTGCTTGCGTAGAGCAATCATGATGGGCGGATTGATGGCAAAACCGATATAACCGGCGACGACGGCATCGCCGATGAGGTTGTAGATAGAGGGCAGTGGTGCGGCAATAAAGGCGATGATGATACCGATCACCGTCGTAACCACCAAGGACTTGGCCGGAATACCATGGGTATGGCTCAATTCGACCATACGCCTGCTCACGATCTTCGACCTGCCCATGGCAAAGAGAATACGGCTACCCGCTCCCTGATAGATATATCCCGTCACGAAGGGGCCGATGATGACGATAAGTATGACCAAGCCGATGAGCCATGCTGCGTCGGTGTGCTTGGCAATCTGTAGAAAAGGATTTCCTGGAATGGAAGAAAGACCACCCCAGTGCCCGGCTGTGATGTCCAGATGACCCCAGTTGAGCGCAAAGAGCAGCGCGATCCCAAAGAGTACGTAAAGTAGGGTTTGCCCAAAAAGCGACCAGAGAATGGCACCAGGAATAGCCGATGGATACTTCGCCTCTTCGATGTAATCGGGAATCACACGCAAGCTCCCGAAGGCAAACATTCCCAAGGGAATGGCGACAAACACGCCTTCGAGACCGTAGGGTAGGGCGCCCCCGTAGGAGTACATGTTGTGCACATGCCAGAAAGAAATGAAGCCGAAAGCCACCAGAAAATAAATGAGCAGCTTCACGCCACCGAAAAGGTTGGTGCTTTTGGAAAAGGCCTTCACTCCGTAGTAATTGAAGGGAAAGAACAAAAGCATCAACAATACGCCCAATAGACCACCGAGCATGGTCGGGTCACCAGAGCTATTCACAAAATGTGGATAGAAAAAATTCAACCCCATGACCACACCCAGTGCTTCTATGGGGGGAATGAAGAGATACCACAATAGATCAGATATCGCATTGATCATATTGGCGATGGGCCCAAAGGTATAGAGGCTATACCGCGAGGGTCCACCCTCTTCGGGATAGAGCTCATTGAGATCGATATAGGTTAGACCCACGGTGAGATACATCAGCGCACCGATCAACCAGGCCAAAACTACACCTGGCCCTGCCGCTGCAGCCATACCTGCAGTTCCAAAAAGCACACCGGTGCCTACGGCACCACCGATACCGATGATTATCAAATCGAGTTGGCTGAGCTCACGATGCAATCGAGCTTTGGATTGAGCCATGGCTAAACTCCTTCAGATTGTTGGTGTGAGCGCAACAAAAAGGTTGCAGGCGCTCAACATCGTCGTGGTCATCCAAGCTGTTGATAGACCTGCTTGGCGATACACCATCATGCGGCTGAGTGCAATTTTTACTACACCAGCATAAAACTAGCATAGGTTACCGATTACCGCAAGAAAATGCTGATGCTCCTAAATCATGGATGGGCAACCCCATGTAAATCAAAAATATTTATCAAATACGGCGTTTCCAGATCAGACGGTTTTTTTGAGAAGTACTTGTGAGTCGCTCATGGAAGCGCCTGAAGAGTGTGGTGTCGGCAACAGCATTTAAAAGTGAGATCTCCATACCCTCCACAACCGGAGCTCGATGTAAGCAAGTCCAGATGGACTGAATCATGATCGCCCGCAGCGTATTAATGTCTCTTCATACACTGATGCCTTGCGCGAGCCTCGTCGAGACGCTACGATCTCGACGACATCGGAAGCCAGCCGAATGCTTCGCGAGACAGCAGCCGCATGCACATGTTGATGGAGTTCAAACGCCTCCGCAGGTCGGCGGTAGCCCATGACGGTAAGCTCCCACTCGGGCTCGCGGGGTTCGTGGTCTGCCTTGGATTGGCGTGTCCCGCAGCCGCATACGGGGCGATTTTCCAGAAACTGTATCACGATCCCTGGGGCATCGAGCGCGGCGAGGTGCCCAACCGAATTGGTCATCCCTGGACTCGTCTGCCGCGCGACCTGCCCCAAGCGAGGGTACCGAAAGCGACGGCGACAGCGCCAAAGTTCAAGAATCTCTGGAGCCTCACCCAGTACGCGCTCGCCCACAATCCGCAGTCGCGAGAAGCCTATGCGAATCTGCAGGCGGCGGCCGCAGGGCTTGGCGTCGCTGACGCCGCTTATCTGCCCACCCTAAGCCTGCAAAGCACGGCAGCACGATCGGAAGCCAACACCACCGCCGGTTTTTCGATTCCCGTCCAAAACAACGACAGCACCAATCTCACCTTCAGTTACATCCTGCTGGAATTCGGCGAGCGCCGTGCTGCACGCGCGCAGGCCTTGGCCCAGATCTATCTCAACGGTTTCGATTACAACGCGGCCTTGCAGAGTGTGGCGCTGACGGTCACCAAGGCCTACTACACCCTCATCGGTGAGGAGGCTCTGGTGCGCGCCTATGAGCGGACCGTGGCGGAGGATCGCGCCAGCCTCGATGCCGCCAAGATCAAGAGGCATGCCGGCATGGCGACGGTGGCAGATGTGCTGCAGGCACAATCGGCACTGGCCCAGGCACGCGCCAATCTCCTTTCAGCCCAGGCGCAAGTGCAATCGGACCGCGGCGCTCTGGCGGTGTCTTGCGGTCTCGCGCCAACGGCGAAGATCGTGGTGCCGCCCCTGCACACCCATGCGCAACCGCCGACTCTGGCTCCCGGACTGCATCGCCTCATGGCGCAGGCTTTGCGGAACAACCCGTCTATCCGCGCAGCCGCCGCCAACGTGCTGGAGAGCCAGGCCAGTGTGCGGGCCGACGAGGCGGCAGGCATGCCGACACTCAGCTTCCAGGCCAGTGGCGGCAAACGTTTCCAGAACGGACTGCTGCCCTCGGAGAATTGGTCCATTGGGGTCAGTCTCAAGGTTCCGCTGTTCACCGGTTTTCAGGACAGCTATCGCATCAGCGAGGCGCGGGCACAGGAGCGCTCGTCCCAGGCGAGCCTCGACAATGAGGCCGCCACCATTCGCAGTACCGTCTATCAAGACGCACAGCAGCTGGCCGGGGCGCGCACCGCAGCGCAGGCGGCACGTCTGGCCGTGGCCAGTGCACGCGCCTCGCTAGCGGCGGTGCAGGCGCAGTACAAGGTAGGGCTGGCGACGATGATCGACGTACTCACGGCGCAGGCAACGCTGACCACGGCGGAACAAACGGAGATCCAGGATCTGACCACCTCGTATACGGACCTGGCCAATCTTGCCGATGCCTTGGGCTACATCGCCTTGCCGCAAGCACTGGATACTGGGGCGGGCCCGGAAAAGGAGATGCAGCCGTGAGCTTTTGGTCTTCGACGCCGCTCTACCGATCCCGGGGTCGCGGCAGCTTGGCGGCTGCGGCGTTGCTTTTACTCGCTGCTTGCGCCAAATCGGCTCCGCCGCCTGCTCCCAAGCCATTGGATGTGGAGGTCGAGCCGGTGCGCATGGGCAATCTATCCCTGTCGGTGCCTACCCTGGGGACCGCGCAGGCGGTACACACCGTCACTCTGATTCCCCAGATCTCGGGGATATTGCAGCACGTTCTCGTCCACTCGGGGCAGATGGTGCACCGCGGTCAGCTGCTCTTCGTCATTGACCCAGCGCCGGAGCAGGCAGCCCTTGCCGAGGACAAGGCCAAGCTCAAGGGAGCACTGGCGGATCTTGCCTACGAGGAAGGGCAGGTGCGCGCGTATCGACCGCTTTTGCCCAAAGGCTATGTCACCACGCAGACCTACGATCAGACGGTGTCTCAGGCGGAGCAGGCGGCGGCTTCCGTTGCCGAGGACCGCGCAGCCATCGATAGTGCTCGTCTGCAGCTCGGTTACACGCAGATCCGTGCGCCCATCACGGGGCGCCTCGGTATGTTGACGACCAAAAGTGGTAATCTCGTCTCGGCTAACAGCAGCACCCTGGCGACCATCACCCAATTGCAGCCCATCCACATCCAGTTCAGCCTCCCGCAGCGCTACCTGCCGGATTTGTTGCAGGCGGAAAGGTCGGGCAAGGCGCGCGTGCGCCTCTACGGCAACGATGGCCAGAACCTCCTCGGGCAAGCACCCGTGACGGCGGTGGATAACAGCGCCGACAGCAGTTCCGGAACGATATCGGCCCGCGCTACTTGGCCCAACGCCCATTTGCAGCTCTGGCCGGGAGACTACGTCCAGCTGCGTTTTCAATACGCGACCCTGAAGCGCGTGGCGCTGATACCGCGAAACGCCCTGCAGGAAGGGGTCAACGGCCCCTTCGTCTACGTCCTGCGCAAGGACCATGCGCAGATGACCGCGGTGCACTATCTGGGTACCGAGGGGAACCTGGTGGCCGTATCCGGACTGTCGCCGGGAACTTTGGTGATCTACGACATACCAGCGCACCTGCATCCGGGTAGCCTGGTGCGGGAGCTGGCGCGGCCACCCAAAGCCCTGCCACAGGCCCACGAGCATGACCGGCCAAAAGCTGAGGGTGTGGTACCGTGAATCTGTCGGCACCATTCATTCGCCGCCCCGTGGCAACGACGGTGCTGGCCTTTGCCATTCTGATTTTGGGTACCGTGGGCTATTTTCAGTTGCCCGTCGCGCTCTTGCCTAATGTGAGCTTTCCCACGGTGGCCGTGAGTGCCAGTCTGCCCGGCGCCAGTCCGCGCACCATGGCCAATTCCGTTGCCACGCCCCTGGAGCGGCAGTTCACCAGTATCCCCGGCATCAACTCCATGACGGCGGTGAGTCAGAACGGTTCCACCCGCATCACCCTGCAGTTCAACCTTGGGGTATCGGCCACCGCGGCAACCCAGGAGGTCTCGGACGCGGTGGCCGACGCTCAGGGACTCTTGCCTTCGGACCTGCCGCAGCCGCCGAAGGTGCGCAACATCAATCCATCGGCGGCACCCATTCTGTTTTTGGCGGCCACCGCTCCGGATATGCCCCTGTCCCGCCTGGATCGCTATGCCCAAACGCGGGTCGCCACCGAACTCGCCACCATTCCCGGGGTGGCGAGTGTCCAGCTTTTTGGTGCGAAGACCTACGCAGTGCGTATTTACGTCAATCCCTTTGCCCTGTCCAGCCGCGGTCTAAGCCTGCAAGATCTGCAAACGGCCATTGCCGATGCCAATGTGGATTTGCCTCAGGGCACCATCGAGGGGAGCAGGGACAATATCGAGACGGATGTGCACGGCCAACTGCACACAGCAGCCGCGTTCAACCGCTTGACCATTGCCTACGTGCACGGGCACGCCGTGCCGCTGCAAGCGGTGGCCAGGGCCCACAACAGCACCGAGTATAACGAGCAGCAGACGTGGTTTGACACCACCCCAGCCATTGGCATGGCCATCATTCGCGAACCCGGCAGCAGTACGGTGGCCATTTCCAGGGCGGTTCGGGAGATGCTGCCCCGGCTCGAAGCGGCTGCCCCAGGGGGTGCCAAGCTCCACGTGCTTTTCGACGACGCCGATTACATACGCGCCGCCGTCCACGAAGTGCTGCTTACCCTGGCCCTGTCCAGCCTGCTGGTGGCAGGGGTCATGTGGATCTTTCTGCGCCGCTTTTGGGCAACGGTCATCGGTGCGCTGGCCATTCCCTTTTCCTTGCTCGGCACCTTTCTGGTGCTCTGGTTACTGGGCTACAGCATCAACACCCTCACACTTTTGGCCCTGACGCTGGCCGTGGGTTTCGTGGTTGATGATGCGGTGGTCATGCTCGAAAACATCAACCGGCACCTGGACTGGGGCGAGGAGGGGAGGCAAGCGGCCCTGGAGGGGAGCCGCGAGATCAGCTTTACCATTCTCTCCATGACCCTGTCCTTGGCCATTATTTCTCTACCCTTGCTCTTTCTCGGGGGGTTCGTCGGGCACCTGTTCACGGCCTTTGGGGTGACCATTGCCGTGGTGATTCTGGTGAGCGGCCTGGTGGCGCTGTCCGTGACCCCGGCATTGGCAGCGCGTTTCCTGCGCCGCGATAGCGCTGGAGTGGACAGCGGCTTTCAGCGCCTCTTCAACCGCAGTCGCGACGCCTACGTACGCAGCCTGGCCTGGTCGCTGCGCCACAAGCTCTGGATTCTGGGACTGGCCGGGCTTACGCTCGTCGGCTGCTTCGTGTTGACGGCGGCGGTACCCAAGAGCTTTCTCCCGACGGAGCAGAACGGACTCATCAACGTCAATGTCGATTATCCACCCGGAATGAGCTTTGCCGAGGTCAAAAAGGAGCAGGAGGCCATTGCTGCGGCGGTGCGCCGCAACCCGGCGGTCTTGCAGGTGGTATCGTCGGCGGGGCAGGGGCCGGGAGCCTTCGCCGGACCCACGAACGGGCACCTCTTCATCCGCCTCAAAAATGCGTACAGTCAGGATGCCAGCCAGGTGACGCAGCAACTGGAGCGGTCCGTGCGACCCTTCCGCAACGCCGAGATCGTCTTTGTGGGCCAAAAGGGTGCCCAGGCGGGGACGGCAGCGGCCAACGGCGCCTACGTCTATGAGGTGACCGGAACCCGCTGGAGTGACGTGAATCGGGCCGCCCACCGGCTCGCCGACGCCCTGCGCGCCTCGCCGCTACTGCAATCCGTCAACACCGACCTGCACGACCATGACCCGGTGCTGGCCATCCACATCCGCCGGCAAGAGGCAGCGGCTTATGGCGTGAGCAGCCAGGCCATCGAGGAAACCCTGAATCTGGCCTTTGGCGGTCGCAAGGTGGGGACGATCTACGGCTCCGCCGACGAATACGAGGTGCTCATGGAGATCGACCCGCGCTATCAGAACAGCATCGCGGCCATGGACACCCTCAGCGTTCCCAGCAACAGCGGCAGCCTGGTACCCTTGTCGGCTCTCGTGCGCATGCACCTGGCCGCCAGCGCCCAAAAACTGCATCAGCACAACGGGCTCCCTGAGGCCAGTGTGTCCTTCAATCTCGCCCCCGGGCACAGCATCGGCGACGTCGTGCCAGCGGTACAACGCATTGCCCATCGCGTGCTGCCCAATGGCATCAGCGGACAGTTTGGCGGCAATGCCCGTCTCTTCCAGGCCTCATTCAAGGAATTACCCATACTGCTCCTGGCAACGATACTCCTCATCTACGTCGTTCTGGCCATCCTCTACGAGCATTTTCTGCACCCGTTGACCATCCTCACGGCTCTCCCGCTGGCTGCCTTTGGCGCACTTCTATTCCTCTATCTGCTGCATTTGCCCCTGGATCTGTATAGTTTTATCGGCATCATCATGCTCCTTGGGCTCGTCAAGAAAAATGGCATCATCCTCCTGGACTTCGCCATAACCCGCCGACGCGACGGACTCACGGCGGAAGAGGCCATCGTGGACGCCTGCTCCGTCCGCTTTCGCCCCATCATGATGACTACCATTGCCGCCATCCTGGGAGTGCTGCCCATAGCCATCGGCTTTGGTACCGGCAGCAGCAGTCGCGTACCTCTGGGTGTTGCCGTGGTGGGCGGTCTCATCTTTTCGCAGTTCCTGACGCTTTATGTCACGCCGGCATTTTATGTGGTCATGGATGGATTGCATGATCTACCCAAGCGTTTTCGCCGGCCATTGCCGAGCCCGTGATGGGCTCTCTCTTGCCGGTTCTGGATGCCGAAGCCTATCCTTGGGGTAATACCGCGTGACGAGGCAGCAAATAGCATGGATCCCGAGAGCCATTGGCAGAATATATACGCTGAAAAATCAACGAACAGTGTGAGTTGGTTCTGTGCTCACGATACACCGTCTTTGGCGATACTGGATACCCTCCAGCTAAAATGTACTGACCCGATCATCGATATCGGGGGCGGTGCCTCGACTTTTGTTGACGATCTTCAACAACGAGGATTTCGGGATATAACGGTGCTGGATATTTCCGCGACAGCGTTGGACGCGGCGCGGGCCAGACTTGGACCGCAGTCCGGCACAATAAAATGGGTAGTCGGTAATGTTCTTGATATCGACTTGCCCAAACGACACTATCGTCTGTGGCGCGACAGAGCCGTGTTCCATTTCCTCATCGAGGCAAAGGACAGGGCTGCTTACCTGGATCAACTCAAGGGATCCCTCGTCGCTGGCGGTGATATCATCATCGCCACTTTCGCCAGTGATGGGCCGGAACGGTGCAGCGGTCTGCCCGTTGTCCGCTACGATGCAGACGACCTGCACAGGGAATTGGGCAAGGACTTCGCCTTGATGACGAGCAGGAAGATTTTGCACAAAACCCCGGCGGGAAACGATCAATGGTTCACGTATTGTCACTTTAGGCTATCGGGCGGCGCGCACGACGAGCGGTCGGTATAGGAGCCCCACCAAACCCACGGCAAGCCGCGGGGATGGCTCTGGAAACCGGGTGTACTTGTACGTCGCATAATACCTATTATGTTAAATGATAAACACGGCAAAGGCGTAAGGGGTGCTCACGGTACCCTAGACCGTCTTCCCCCATTCGAGCTACAGAGACCCAGAGACCCGCGGACGTCCGGCCGCTTACCGTGGGAACCTTGTGCTACCCTCAGGGTCCACCACTGAAGTTACGGACAACTGTCCTTCTGCCGGGGAGCATGGATGATGCGGATCAACCATTTTCAATATCGGGCTTCACACTGGTGGCATCGCCTGCTCTTGAGTTTCTTTGCCCTTCTCTTGCTCCTGGCGTTTTTCTTTTTCGCGATTTTTGCTTTGATTGCCGTTGGCATCCTAGGCCTGGCATGGAGCGTTCATCTCTGGTGGCGTCACCGGAGCCGAAGAAATTCCGTGCAACAGGATATTTTTGTCAAGGAATATCTGGTCTTGAGAGACAATTCAGAAGCACTTCCCAAAGATGAAGCGGATGGCCGACATTAAGGTAAACGGTTCACTCAGCACTCCGCGCAGCAAACCAGAAAGACCCGGCGACCATCGAGCCAGAGCCAGGCATTCTGTCGCATTGCCCCGGCAAGCCAGCAGGCCGTGCGCGGATCGAGCCCAGCGGCAAAGTAGTGTTGCTCCCACCACGAGGCACAGCCACCCCAGACCGTCACGGGCGCACCGCGGCCTACCCGCCGCAGCCGCCTTTCGAGTTGCCGATCTGCGCGAAGATTCCGCCAGAGGCCCTGGCGCTGGGAGTGGGGATTCCAGGCACCGAGAATCGCGCCATGGCGCCCGTGACACGACCCGCCAATCCTCCAGTTGAGTCTCAGGCTCGGACAGACGTAGCTGGAGCGCTGGTATGCTGAGATGAGTTCAGCCGTGTGGGCCGGCAGCGGAACGGACCGTTTTCGGGTAGTCCTGCGCTGCCAGGGCGAGGGCACGCGCCCATCCTTGCACCAGACGATCCAGGACTCCGCGCAGGGCTGCTCGTGACAGGGAAAAATCATTGACCAGAATCGCGAATACATAGGCCTGCTCGGGTTTGATGTAGAGGATGCCGGCAAGGGAGATGGCATCGGATAGGGTTCCCGTTTTCGCCAAGAGCATGCCGGCGTCCAGAGTGCGGAAACGATGGCGCAGGGTACCGTCACTGCCTGCTTCCGGTAAGGAGGCGGCATACTCTGGCCACCAGGGTTGCTGTGTGGCCCAGTTCAGCAGGCGCACTAGGTCGCTGGCACTGAGCCGATCGTCCCGCGACAGGCCGCTGGCATCCACGAAGCGCGTCTGCCCAGCCAACAGTCCCCGCTCCCGTGCCCAGGTCTCTAGGCCTGCCACTGCCGAACTTCGGGTACCGCTGCGCCCCTGAGCGATGTCGGCCAGCCGCGTGAGGGTCTCGATGTGGGTATTCTGACTGACCTTGTTGATGACCTGAATTTCCTCGGCCAGCGGCGGTGACCAGTGCTCTGCCAGGAGGAGCCTGGCGTGGGTAAGGACCGATGCCTGTTCGGGAATTCCCGACTCCTCCAAGCCCGCATCGCGGTTGCGCGATAGCCCTCGGACTCGAATGTCCCCGGAGACGGCTATGCCCCGCTCCCGCAGAACCTCGGCCAGGGTAATGGCGGCAAACCGCGGTGGATCGGGCTGTGCAAGTCCGGCGACCAAGGTACGTGACCCCGCACGCACGCTTCCGGACAGCCGCCAACCCGTAGTATCGGTCACGAGGCGCACGGGCTCCGTGGGCTGCCTCTTGCCCACCGTGCGCACGGCGTTACGGATGAAACCTTGCGGATTCGGCGTGATCTGCACCGTCGCCAGAGCACCGGGTTTCGCCGCTGGCCGGACGCGCACCAGGACACTGGCATCGTTGATATACAGCCCGTGGATGGGAGCACCGTACCAAAAACGCTGGTCATCCTCTGTCCAGCCCGGTGGCGAGCCTGTTTCTGCCGGAAAGGGGCCGTCCACGGCGACGATGCCGTCTGGTACGCGCCGGACACCCGCCTGCCAGAGTTGTTCCGCCAGCTCCCGCAGGACCACAAGGGAATCCGCCTCGTGCTCCGAGTTACCCGTGTACGGAAACCGGCGAGACGAAAGGTTGGGATCTCCACCACCCACAAAAACCAGTGGACCTTGGAGCGTGCCCTGATCCAGGCCACGTGCCCGCAACTGCGTACATTGCCGTGCGTCGGCGCCAAGGCGGTCAAGAATGTAGGCGGTGCTGAACAGTTTGAGGACGGACGCGGGCGCCAGCAAGGCATCTGGCCGATGGGCTACGAGAGGATGGGAGTCGCCGATTTTCTCAAGAAGCACGCTCCAGCGGCCATCGGTCGAGGCTGGTGGCGCGAGTAATGGCATCGCCTGCGCCCGCGCAACGCCCAAACAGATAACGCACAAAAGGAGCATGCGCAGGTGCCGGAGCACGGGGCTGGGCCCGAGCTTCGCCGGATCATACTGGGGTACACGCATGGAAACAAAACCAGGCATCGCCAGTCTCCTTTGGGCCTCCCTCAGACCCTATGACGGTGTTCCGGGAAAAGATCGCGGGGTAAAAAATAGGCAAGTATGAGACTAGGGAGCGCGGCGATGAATGCCAAGAGAAAAAACGCGGTAAAACCCACTTTGGCTGCCAGAAATCCGCTGAAACTTCCGGCCACCGTGGACGCAACGGACATGAGTGCCGAGCCAATGGCAAAGTGGGTTGCCTCGAAGCGCTTCTGGCAGCGCTGCATCAAAAACACCATGAGCACCGCCGTACCCAGGCCCGCCGCCGCCTGTTCAAAGGCCACCACAAGGCCCACCCAAGGCAGGTCTGGTGTCACCCACGCGAGCCATGCGTAGGCCGGAATGGCGAACGATTGCACCGTGGCCAGGGGCAAAAGCGCGCGGCGCAATCCCCAGCGGGCGATGATCAATCCGCCCAGCAGCGCCCCGCCGATGCCCGTTACCGTACCCAAGGCACCCGTGAGTAGGCCGCGGGCCACCAGACCATAACCCAGATGATTGAGAAAAGGCGTGACCATGGCAAACATCAAGGCGTCGCCGGCACGAAAAAGCAGGATGAAGGCCAGCGCCCAAAGGACGTGTTTCTGCCCAAAGTATGAGCGAAAGGCCTGTACCGTAGCCGTGCGACGGCTTGCGCCGGGTGCCCTGGCAACGGGCCGCGGAAGCATCCAGCGATGAAAGCCGGCAAGCAGCCACAGCATCCCCGCCGCGGTGAGAAAGCAGGCAGTCCAAGATACCCAGCCGGCCAGGACCACCAGCCCGCCGTTTCCCACCAGCATGGCCACCCGATAGGCAGCAACGCGCAGACCGGAGTAGGCCGCCTGCGCATCCACCGGCAAGGTCTGAATGTAATAACCGTCCACGGACATATCGTGAGTAGCCGACAGGAAGGCCATGAGCGCAAAAATCTTGAAGGCGAGATCCAGATCCAGCGTCTGGGCCGGCCATATCAATAGGATGGCCACGGCGCCCAAGAGTAACTCCATCGATACCAGCCAACTTTTCTTATTGCCGAAAAGATCGATGAAGGGACTCCAGAACCATTTGACATTCCAGGGCAGGCCCAACAGGGATAGCAGACCGATGGTCTGGAGGCTGGCACCAGCAAAGGTAAAAAATTGGACGGATACCTGCTGTACCAGGGAAAAAGGCAAACCCTCAGCGTAATAGGTGCTGGCAATCCAGGAGAATTTCTTCAGGCGATCGTGAATGCGCATATCGTAAAATAAAAACCCCCGCCAAGGCGGGGGTTGGTCGCTGGTCGGAGACTCAGGAGGCCTTTGGAGGGGCAATGGGCTTTTGGGCCAGCACCCAACTAGCCAGCTCCTTGGCCTGCTCGGGCGTAACATTCTGGGCCGGCATGGGCATGCCACCCCATACGCCAGCAACACCGTGCTCGATGGCGTGACTGACGGTGGAGAGTGCCTTTGGGTCGCCCTTGTACTTATAGGCCACCCACGCAAAGGCAGGACCAACCACCTTGGCTTCCACCTGATGACAGGCAAAACATCCCTTGGCTTCCGCCAGAGATTTGGCCTTGGCCATCTGATCACTACTCATGCCCGCTGCCACCTTTACCAGGTGACCGCCCCCGCTCTCGGACTGGAATGCCGCAGGCGAGTTGGTCGCGGCAGAGGAGCCAGCGTCGGTGGAGGAACTCGAACTGGTCGCACCGGAATCACTGCGGCCTCCGCTGGACTCGCTCTGCTTTCCCTGACCACAGCCGGCAGCCAGTGCAACCACGCACGACATGGCGAGGATGCGAAGCCAGGACGCCCGAATGTTATCTGCACGAATCATGATGCCCCTCCCTGTTCAGAGGACTCTGACTAGCGTTATCGAAGACCGATTATCAGTCGGAACTGCCGTTGCCGCTGCTGCTGGTCTCGGCGCTGCTGGACGAGTCACTCTCGTCGGAAGAAGCGGAAGATTCCATGGGCGCGGTGGAGCTGGAGGACATATCGCTGGAACTGCTGCTCTCGGTTGCGGCGCTGCCGTTGTCCGAAGAAGCGGCGGAGGAGGAGGATTCGGTGGTGGCGGAACTGCTCGCCGGAGCGCTGGACTCTTCCTTCTTGGCACAGGCGCTGGCCAGAGCGATGACGCCGGCGATGAAGACGACGCGAGCGACGGGCTTGAATTTGGCTACGTCTAACATGTTTACACTTCTCCTTGCACGATGGATGAACAACACAATGGCTACTAAACAAAGGTCGCTGACATACCTCTGAGAAAGAGTAGCACCTTCGGCGCCGAAAGGGGAAGAGTCCTCTGTGCGGATCGCGCAACCCATCTCGGGGCCAGAATGGCCACAAGGGCCCTACCCCGCCTGGACATTGCCGGGCGGACGGGTGTCGCGCAGCAGAACCTCGAGGCTCTGGGCTTGCCTCGTATGCCCCATATAACTACAATCGCATCTGTAACTCGTTATTAATGCGCTCACCCTCCAGGAGGCGACACGATGTCGGACACCCCATCGCATCAGGACTGGGAAACCTTGCACTCCGTAAAGCTGCAGGACCTACGCAGTACCATCTCGCCCGAGCGCTACCGCCGTTCGCCGGCGCGCGCACTGCTTTGGTACGGCATCGATGGAAGCCTTTATCTGCTCAGCATCGCCGGCGCACTCCTGCTCCCCTGGTGGTGGGCACAGATACTGTGCGGTCTGTTTGCGGGTTCGGCGGTGGCATTCATGTTCGTCTGGGCACACGACGCCGCCCATGGCGCCCTCTTCCAAAGCAAGCGCGTGAGTGAGATCCTCGGCACGCTCTTCATGCTGCCATCCCTGAACATGTATCGACTCTGGGCATTTGGCCACAATCGTGTGCATCATGGCTTCACGAGTCTTGTCTCCCTCGACTGGATATGGCGTCCCTGGACACCTGCGGAATACCGCGCCAAAAGCGCATGGCAGCGGCTCCTGTATCGACTGGAGCGCAGTCCCTATGGTTGTGCCCTGCACTACCTCCTGCGGGTATGGTGGCCGGGGATGGTCCGCTTTCGTGCGGATCCCAAAAGCCGGGACAAAGGCGCCTTTTTCCTGGCAAAAATGTCTACTCTTCTGTTTTTTTTGTTGTTCTCTGCCGTGGCGCTGGTACTGTCGGGCTGGCTCGGCTGGTTTGCGGCCATTGCGCTGCCTTTTTTGGTCTTCAATTACTACATTGCGCTGTTCGTCTTTCTTCACCATACCCACCCGGACCTTCCTTTCTTTACGGATAAAGAGGAGTGGAGTCAGAGTATTGGACAGATGTATTGCAGTACCGTGGTACGTTGCTCGGCACTGAGCGAGGCCTTGATCCACGGTATCCTGATCCACGCCCCACACCACGTGGACCCACGTATCCCCTTCTATCATCTGCGTGGCGCCTACGACGATCTGCGTAAACACTATGCCGCCTATCTGCACGAAAGTCGCTTCAGCTTTGCTCTGGTACGAAGGATTTTCCGCCAATGCCAGCTTTACGATTACGAGAATAAGCGGTGGTTGAGCTTCCGCTCGCTGAGACAGTCGGTGCTCACCCCCGGTCTGGCGGAGGAACCACGGGTTGGAGTAGCGACCAACCTGCACTAGTGGAACAAGGCGAGCAAGCGGACCCCTGCCCGAAAGGGCGGGGGCAGCTCTGCGGCCAGAGCCTGGTGGATTGTTCTGGAGGGCGGCGACGCCGCATGACGGACGTTCAGGCAGTACCGTAGTACTGCCGGTACCAGCGCACAAACTCGGCAAGCCCCCGCGCCAATGGGGTTCGCGGGGCAAAATCGACGAGGGCAGCCAGATCGTTCACCTCGGCATAGGTGGCCAGGACGTCACCCGCCTGCATGGGCAGAAGCTCCAATTGTGCCTTGCGACCGAGACACTCCTCCAAAGTCGCAATGAAGTCCAGGAGCGCTACGGGCTGATGGTTTCCGATGTTGTAGATTCTGAAGGGTGCGGCACTGGTGGCAGGATCGGCGGGCCAGTCCACCTGCCTCTGGGGCGGATGATCCACGAGCCGCACGACGGCCTCGACGATGTCGTCGATGTAGGTAAAATCGCGCTGCATCTGGCCGTGGTTGAAAACGGGAATGGATTCCCCGGCCAGGATCTTGCGGGTGAAACTGAAGTAGGCCATGTCGGGCCGTCCCCAAGGGCCGTAGACCGTAAAAAAACGCAGACCCGTGACGGGGATATCGTAAAGATGGGCGTAGCTGTGGGCCATCAACTCCCCTGCCCGCTTGGTGGCCGCATACAAGCTCACCGGGTGGTCGACGGGGTCGTGTTCGCTGTAGGGAAGTCGGCTATTGGCACCGTAAACCGAACTCGAGGAGGCAAACAGCAGATGGTCGACACCTTGATGTCGGCAACCTTCGAGCAGGTTCACAAAACCCAGGAGATTGCTGTCGGCATAGCTGTGGGGATGTTCCAGGGAGTAGCGGACACCCGCCTGGGCGGCCAGATTGACCACCACGTCAAAACGTGACCCCGTAAACAGGCGGTGCAGGTCATCACGCTGGGCAATGTCCAGATGCTGAAAGGTGAAGGCGGGATGTCCTTCCAGCTGGCTCAGGCGAGCCCGCTTGAGGGCAGGATCGTAGTAGTCGTTGAGGTTGTCGATACCCCTCACGGTCCAGCCCTCGGCCAGCAGACGCCGACAGAGGTGAAAACCGATGAAACCAGCGGCTCCAGTGACCAGCAAGCGACCGGGCGTCACTCAGGCTGCTCCTCGAGCCAGGCGATATAGCGGGCAACCCCCTCCTCCACCGTCAACATGGGCGCCTGGTATCCCGCCGCACGCAGTTGACGCGTATCGGCCTCGGTAAAGCTCTGGTATTTGCCGTGCAGACTTTCGGGCATGGGAATGTAACGGATGATCTCAGCCTTCTGGAGCTTCTCCAGCTCCCGAATCGGCCCGTCACGGCGCGCCTCGATCCCGTTGATGACGGCAACCGCCATGGCATTGAAGCTTCGCGCCACACCCGTGCCAACGTTGTAGATGCCCGAGCGCGGGTGGTCGAGAAAATGCAGATTGACGGCACATACGTCGTCTACGTGGATGAAATCTCGACGCTGTTCGCCATCGGCATAACCCCCCGAGCCAGCAAAGAGATGCACGTGCCCATCGAGTCGGTACTGGCGGGAAAAATGCAGGGCGACGGAGGCCATTCGCCCTTTGTGGAACTCCCGCGGCCCGTAGACATTGAAGTAGCGGAAACCATGGACCGGGGCCCGTAACTCCTGCCAATGGCGGCGCAGGTATTGATCGAACTGAAATTTACTGAAACCGTAGATATTGAGAGGGTCTTCCGACTCCCGCGCCTCGGTGAAGCTACCGCTGCGACCATAGACCGAGGCGCTGGAGGCATAGAGCAAGGGCACGTTTGCCTTCTGCGCCCAGTGCAGCAGGGTTTTGCTGTACTCGAAATTGTTCGTCATGACGTAGCGACCGTCGCTGGCCATGGTGTCGGAACAGGCGCCCTCGTGGAAAATCGCCTCCACCGGCCCAAAGCTGCCCGCCTCGAGGCGGGCAAGAAAGGGCTCTGCCTCCAGGTAATCGGCAATGTCGAGTCCAGAGAGGTTGCGGAACTTGTCCGCCTGCTGGAGATGGTCCACCACCAGGATGTCGCGCTCGCCGCGCCCATTGAGAGCGGCCACCAGATTGGCACCGATGAACCCTGCCCCGCCCGTAACGATGATCATAAAGTCGTGCTCCTTTTGCGCTATGATACCAAAAAGACCTGCCCAGGAGACCCCTCAGCCACCATGCCCGACTCCAGCCTGCTCATCGTCGTGGTATTACTGGCAACGACGGTCGTCCTCGTCGGCCTCCTGAAGTGGCTGCGCCTGCCGGCCATCTTTGCCTATCTCTTGACGGGCGTCCTTCTGGGACCGCATGCCCTGGCTTTAGTGCCCGATCTCGAGCGCACACGCCAGTTAGCCGAATTCGGTGTGGTCTTTCTCATGTTCAGCATTGGTCTGGAGTTCAGTCCGGCCCAGTTCATGGCCATGCGCCGTCTGGTATTCGGCATGGGCAGCCTGCAGGTCCTGGCTTCCCTGTTGCTCTTTTTGGCCATTGCCACATTCCTGGGTCTAGGCTGGCGCTCTGGAATCATCGTCGGCGGCATTCTGGCCATGTCGTCGACGGCCATGGTTGCCCGGGTGCTTTCGGAAAAGATGGAAACGGCATCCCGCCACGGCCGTATTGCCATCAGTATCCTGCTTTTTCAGGATCTTGCCGTGGTGCCGTTGCTGGTACTGATTCCCGCGCTGGCCGGGGACCGCGCTGCCCTGCCCGCCGCCCTCGCCCTCGCCGCCTTGAAGGCAGCGGTGATACTGCTGGTCTTATTGGTACTGGGGCGCCCGATCGTTCGCCCCTGGTTTCAGCTCGTAGCTCAGCGCAAGTCCAGTGAGCTCTTTATGCTCAATGTCCTCTTCGTCACCTTGGGACTTGCCTGGATCACGGAGGCCGCGGGACTGTCCCTGGCGCTCGGCGCCTTCGTGGCGGGCATGCTCATCGCTGAAACGGCCTATCGTTATCAGGTGGAAGCGGATATAGCCGCCTTTCGTGATATTCTCCTTGGGCTTTTCTTCATCACCATCGGCATGCTGGTGGATCTGCACCAGATCCTGGCCGATTTTCCCGAGATCCTGGTAATTCTCGTGGCGATCCTGGTGATCAAGGGTATCGTGGTCTGGGCCAGCTGCCGTCTGTTCGCCTTTGAGCAAGGGGTGGCCCTACGCACGGCCCTGGTGTTGGCGCAGGCGGGCGAGTTTGGCTTTGTTCTTCTGTCGCTGGCCAACCAGTTCCGCCTCCTGCCGGCGGCGGTATTGCAGCCGCTTCTCGGTGCCATGCTGCTTTCGCTGGTGCTTGCACCCATCTTTCTCGAACATAACGGTTGGATAGCACAGCGGCTCGTGCGCTCGTACCGGCGCGGGCGCGAGCGTTCGTTGCGGGCGATTCGCAGCCTGCAACTAAAGGAACACGTCATCCTTTGCGGTTACGGGCGAGTGGGTCAGAGCATCGCGCGGGTGCTGGAGGAAGAAGGCATCCCCTACCTTGCCCTGGACCTCGATCCGAGTCGCGTGCGTCAGGCACAGTCTGCGGGCGAGTCCATATTCTTTGGCGATGCCAGTCGGCGCGACGTTCTGCAGGCTTCTGGCCTGGCCGAAGCGCGGGCGCTGGTAGTGACCTTCGGTGATGTGGCCACTAGCCGGCGGGTGCTGGCCGTGGCCTCGGAACTGCAACCGCGGCTACCGCTTCTGGCCCGCGCCCACGACGATAGTCAGATTGCCGCATTGGAGGCCGCTGGTGCCGATGAGGTCGTACCGGAGGTAACGGAGGGTGCTCTGATGCTCGCCTCCCAGACCCTTTTGCAGCTGGGTTTCCCCTTGAGCCAGATCCTTCGCCGTGTGCGTCGTTTTCGCGAGGAACGCTATCGGGTTTTTCGCGGCAGCTTTTGGGGTGGATCGGAGCCGGGCGAGGATCAAGGTTCACCGCGGCTGCTCTCCGTCTCCCTGGGGGACACCGGCTGGGCCATAGGCAAGACATTGGCCGAACTGAATCTGCCGGCACTGGGGGTACAGGTCACGGCCCTGCGTCGTCAGGGGATCCGCGGGCGCGATCCCGCCGACACCATGCGTTTGCGTGCCGACGACGTGCTGGTTATTTTCGGGGATCCCAAAAGTCTGCAGGCGGCCCAGCAGTGGTTGCTGGAAGGCCCAGACGCAGGCGCATTCGTGACGCAAAACCGCGAGTAGGAGGTGTGTCTTGCAGTGGAGCCGTTACCGTCGAGAGGGCGTCGTGGAGTGGGGAGTGTGGCTCGATGAGGAGCTATTTTCCCTGGAATCCCTGGACGATGGCCTGAATCCGTCGCAGTTACTGACCTCAGATCCCGTCGCCCTCCTCCAACATCTGCGCCGGCGACGGAGTGCACGGGTGTGCCCCGTTGCGGTGGAGCGCATCCATTTCCTCCCGCCCACGCAACCACAGAAAATACTGTGTGCCGGCCTGAACTATCGCGATCATGCGCGGGAAACCGGAGCAGAACTGCCAAGTTCCCCCACCTTCTTCATCCGCTTTCCCGACACCCTTTGCGGAAGTGGCGAGGCCATACCGCACCCAGTCCAGTCCGATGCCATGGACTTCGAGGGCGAACTATTGGTGGTACTCGGTCAGGCCGTCCATGGCAAGCTCCAGCGCCATGAGGCTCTCGCAGCCGTCGCGGGCTACGGAATTTTCAACGATATCAGTATGCGCGACTACCAGTTTCGTACGAGTCAGTGGACCATGGGCAAGAACTTTCCCCACAGTGGTTCCTGCGGCGCGCGGGTGACGACCACAGACGAGCTACCCGAAGGGGCCAACAACCTCTATTTGCGTACCGAGGTCAATGGCGACAGGCTGCAGGACGGTAACACCGCCGATCTCATCTTTGACGTCGCCGCACTCATCCAGACTCTGGCGGAGGTCATGCCACTGCACCCCGGCGACCTCATCGCCACCGGAACCCCAGCCGGCGTGGGCTTTGCCCGCAAGCCGCCCCGCTATTTGCAGCCGGGGGATACCATCCGGGTAGAGATCGAGGGACTGGGTGTTCTCGAGAATCCCGTGATACCTGCACGCCTTGACACCGTCGAACGGCCTGCCTAGCTTTAAACAAACGTACTGGACGGTTTGCTAGCTGCCCATGTGGGGGTGATCGATGGCGGAGAAGACGAAACTGGTCAAGAAGGCCCGGGTGGGCGCAGCGGGTGGATGGGGTTCCGTGCGCGGTATCGTTGAAGTCTACGGCGCCGAGCATCCGGTACCGGGTGTATATCGGACCCTGTTTCAGCTCAACAAGCCCGGCGGCACCATGTGTACTTCCTGTGCCTGGGGCAAGCCAGCCAAGCCGGGGCTGTTCGAGGTCTGCGAAAATGGTGCCAAGGCGACCATCTGGGATCTGACCTCGGATCGCTGTACGCCGGAGTTTTTTGCCGAGCACAGCCTTGCGGATCTACGCAGCTGGTCCGACCACGACCTGGAGATGCAGGGTCGTCTCACCGAGCCCTTGCGCTACGATGCCGGCTCCGACCGCTACGTGCGCTGTGGCTGGGATGAGGCATTTGCCGGCATAGGCGCTGCCCTGCGCCGACTCGAACCGCAGTCGGTCGTTTTCTACGCCTCTGGTCGGGCGTCGCTGGAGACGTCCTATCTCTACGCCCTTTTTGCGCGGCTATACGGCCACAACAATCTGCCGGACAGCTCCAACATGTGTCACGAGACCACCTCCGTCAGCCTCAAGGAGCATATCGGTACGCCCGTCGGCACCTGCGTCCTGGACGATTTCGAGCATTGCGACGCCATTTTCTATTTCGGTCAGAATCCCGCCACCAACAGCGGTCGCTTCCTTCACCCCTTACAGAAGGCCGTGCGCCGCGGCTGTCGCCTGATCGTTTTCAATCCCGTGATCGAGAAAGGCTTGCTGGAATTCATCGATCCGCAAAATCCCGTGGAGATGCTCACAGGCACTGGCACACGGCTCGCGCACCAGTACCTTCAGGTCAAGGCCGGTGGCGACATCGCTGCCATAATCGGTGTCTGTAAACACCTGCTGGAACGGGACGAAGCGGCCCTGCAACAAGGCAAGCCAGGTATTTTGGATCGCGCCTTTCTGGAGGAGCACTGCCATCGATCCGAAGCCTTCCTTGCCCAGGTACGTGCCACGGCATGGGAGGACATCGAGGCGCACTCGGGACTCAGCCGCGACGATCTGAGCCAGGCGGCGACGGTCTATGCCGAGGCAGAACGGGTGATCGGGGTGTACGGTATGGGCCTGACCCAGCACGTGCACGGTTCCCAGGCCATTGGAACGTTGCTGAATCTACTATTCTTGCGCGGCAACATCGGCCGCCCGGGTGCCGGTATCTGTCCCGTGCGCGGACACTCCAATGTCCAGGGACAGCGCACCGTGGGCATCTCGGAAAAACCCGAATTGGTACCCCTGGAGCGTCTGGCCGAACTTTTTGATTTTGAACCCCCGCGGGAGCATGGACTTGCCACGGTGGACGCCTGCGAGGCCATTCGCGCGGGTACGGTCAAGGCCTTCGTCGCCCTGGGTGGCAATTTTCTGCGTGCCATCCCCGAGCAGGAGGCCATGGAGCAGGCATGGGTCAAACAGGAACTGACCGTCAGCATCGCCACGAAGCTCAATCGCAGCCATCTTTTTCCGGGCAAGGAGGCCTGGCTCCTGCCCTGTCTGGTGCGCTCCGAGATCGACGTGCAGGCTAGTGGTCCCCAGGTAGTTACCATCGAGGATAGCTTCAGCCACATCCACGTCTCCAGCGGACGGCACCCGCCCGCCAGCCCGCACCTCCGCTCCGAGTTGGCCATCGTGGCCGGGATGGCCAAAGCCACGTTGACACCCAATCCACGCTGCGACTGGGATGCCTGGGTGGCCGATTACGGCAAGGTGCGCGATCTCATCGCCGCTACCTATCCGGAGTTTCACGACTTCAATGCGCGGCTGCAAACGCCTGGAGGCTTCTACCGCGGCAACCCCGCCCGCGAGCGACGCTGGCAGACCGCCAGTGGTAAGGCCGAATTCACCCTGCCCTCGGTACTCTCCTCCCTGGGCATCGGCGACGCACCCGGACGCTACCACCTCATCACCATGCGCTCCAACGATCAGTTCAATACCACGATCTACGGATACAGCGATCGCCTGCGCGGTCTCGAAGGCTCGCGTATGGTGTTGCTAATGAATGCGGACGACATGACGGCAGCCGGTCTGTACGAGGGCCAGGAGGTCAGCCTGGTTTCCGATGCGGGGGACGAAACGGCACGCCAAGTGGATGGCTTGCGCGTTACCACTTTTGCCCTGCCGTGCGGTTGCGTAGGCGGTTACTATCCGGAACTCAACCCACTGATACCCCTGTGGTATCACGATGAACTCTCGAAAACCCCCGCCGCCAAGGGGGTACCGGTCCGTATCCAGATTGGCGGCGTGCACGGGAACGGACGTGCCGCAGCACGGTGAGCCTTTGCCGGCCCCGGATCGTATCGGTTCGACCCAGGCGAAGCGGCCCAGGGCGCCCATGTCCGCGCCCGGGGGAATGGACAGGTGAATCGCGATCCACACATCTCTGGCGTCTTGTGGTCGTCGGCCCACTGCCTGGACAACGACAAGGACCTTGGGATGCACGAGGAGGCTATCCTGGAAGAAGCCGCCGTCTCCATCGTCATCCACGGTGCCGTTTATGGGGTGATGATGCTCACCCCCCACGACCTGGAAGACTTCGTAACGGGATTTCTGTGGACCGAGGATGTGTTGCGCTCGCCCGCAGACATCCTCGCTTGTGAGCACGAGAGCAGCGCCGAGGGTGAGGCCCTGTACCTGCAGCTTCGTGCAGAGGCCGCCGAGCGAGCCGAGACCCGGCGCCGCTGCCTGCCCGGTGGCAGCGCCTGCGGCCTGTGCGGCGTGCCGGACTTTCACGGCTTGCAGCCCTTCCCGCCCATCCGCGACGGCCGGCGGATTTCCTGCACCGCCATCGCGCAGGCTCTGCAGCACCTCTGTGCCGAACAAGAGCTCAACCATCACACCGGAACCGCGCACGCCGCGTGTCTGTGCACGGAAGACGCTGTCATCGTGCGCGAGGATATTGGCCGGCATAACGCCGTCGACAAGGCCATAGGTGCAGCACTGCGGCAGGGCTGGCGAAGCGGCCAGGCGCGCCTGCTGGCGGTCTCCTCCCGCCTCAGTTTTGAAATCGCTCAGAAGGCCTTGAGCTTTGGTATCCCGACCGTGGTAGCCGTGTCCGGCGTCAGCAGCCTCGCCATCCAGCTTGCCCAGAATTGCGGCTTGACCGTCATCGGCTATGCCCGCAATGGGCGCCTGACCGTCTACGCCAATGCCTGGCGTCTTGCCCGATCGAGCAGCCGCCCGGAAGATACGGGTGCGCCCAGCGTACTGGAGATGCCGCGCTGCGCTCGCGGTTGAGGTGCCGCGGCACGCCCTTTACACCGTGTCGTGGATCCTACTCGAGGTAGGTGTAGCCCTTCAGTCCCTCCGCATAGTGGCGAAGAAAGTCTCGGGCCTCATCGGCACTGAGGTTGGTGCTCGCTGCTATCTGCCGGCCAAACCCTTGGGACAGGGATTCTGCGGAAAACTGCACGTAGGCCAGAACCTCCTCGACGGTGTCGCCAGGCACGGGTTCCTGCAGCTGAAAGCCGCCGTCGTCGGTGCAGAGGACATTCACGGCATCGGTATCGCCGAAAAGATTGTGCATATCGCCAAGGATCTCCTGGTAGGCACCCACCAGGAAAAAGCCGATGTGGTACTCCTCACCGCGCGTCCAGGGATGCAGGGGTAACGTCGGCCCCACCCCATCCGCAAAGACGTAGCTGTCGATGCGTCCGTCCGAGTCGCAGGTGATATCCTCGAGTCGACCACGGCGGTTGGGCTCCTTATCCAGGCGGTGAATGGGGAGAATGGGAAAGACCTGGTCGATGGCCCAGACGTCGGGCAGAGACTGAAAGAGAGAAAAGTTGACAAAATATTTATCTACGAGCTTTTCTTCCAGTTCGTCCAGAATCTCACGATGGGCGCGTTTGGCGGGATCCAGCAGCGCCCGCACGCGCCACATCAGATGCGCGTAGCTGTTTTCGGCAAGGGCGCGCTCGGGCAGGCGCAAGAGCCCGAGCCGAAAGGCCTCCTGATTCTCGGCCAGGAGGAACACCGCTTCCTGGTAGATCTCCATGGCTTCGGTGGCACTCGCCCCCGGGAGTCGATCCAAAAGCCGCTGCCATGCGCCCAGGGCCGGACTGCTGCCTTCAAGCACCGGCCGTTGTTCGCCCGGCGCGCGCTCCACATCGATGATGTTGCTGATGAGGACTGCGTGGTGCGCCGTCAGGGCACGACCGGACTCGGACACGATCTCCGGATACGGCAGATGCTCACGCTGGCAGAGCTCGGCGAGTATCCCCACCACGCTCTGCGCGTAATCGCTGACGCGATAGTTCACGGAACAATAGGCGCGGGAGTGGGTGCCTTCGTAATCGACGCCAAGGCCACCACCCACATCCACCACGCGAATGTCGGCGCCCTGGTGGCGCAGCTCTTGATAAAGTCGTGCACATTCGCGCATACCGCCCTGAATATGCTGTATATTCGGGATCTGTGAACCCAGATGAAAATGGAGCAGTTGCAGATTCTGCAAGGCATCTGCTGCACGCAGGTCCTCTAGAAGCTGGAGGATCTCGTGGGAAGACAGGCCAAACTTGGATTTTTCGCCCCCGGTATTCTGCCATTTGCCGGCACCCGCCGAGGCGAGCCGAGCGCGGACGCCGATGCGGGGCTGTACCTGGAGTTCACGGGCAATCCCCAGGATCAATGGCAGCTCCGAGCTTTTTTCCACCACCAGAAAGACCCGTCGACCCAGGCGCTCGCCCATGAGCGCCAGACGGATGTACTCCGCATCCTTATAACCGTTGCAGACGATGGTGGCTTTTTCGGGCGAAAGGGCCAGTACCGTCAGCAATTCCGGCTTACTGCCCGCCTCCAGACCGACGCCGCCGTCGCCCGCCTGCAGGATACTCTCCACCACGCGACGGTGCTGGTTGACCTTGATGGGATAGACAGCGGTGTACGGCGCTGGATAGTTCCAGGCAGCCATGGCCGCGGCAAAGGCCGACTGCAGGCTCTGGACGCGCTGGGCAAGGATCTGCGGGAATCGCAGCAGACAGGGGAGCGCAAGACCTTGCTCACCCAGAGCCGCCACGACATCGCTGAGGCGCACCCCCCGAGCACCCGGCGAACCCTCGGGAAGTACCCGCAGAAATCCAGCCTCGTCGATATCGAAGAACCCTGCGCTCCAGTGGGCGAGATTGTAGAGCTTACGACTATCGGCAACGGTCCAGGCTGGCATGGTGGTGGCTTCCGGAGGTGGCGCGGGATGGGAGCCCACAAGATACCGGACTGGCGCGGAGAATCAAGAAATAGCCGTAAAGTTACGGGTGCCCGGCTTCAGCGATGCTGGGGCGATGCCTTACAGGGCCTCGTTGGCAAAATCCGCCAGACGCGAGCGCTCGCCACGGCGCAGCGTAACGTGCCCGCTGTGCTCCCACGACTTGAAACGGTCCACCACATAAGTCAGACCCGAGGTGGTTTCCGACAGGTAGGGTGTGTCGATCTGGGCAATATTGCCCAGACACACGACCTTGGTGCCGGGCCCGGCCCGGGTGATCAGGGTTTTCATTTCCTTGGGAGTGAGATTCTGCGCTTCATCGATGATAACGAACTTCTCCAGAAAGGTACGTCCGCGCATGAAGCTCATGGACTTGATGCGAATGCGCTTACTCACCAGATCCTGGGTGGCGCTGCGTCCCCAGCTGCCTCCCTCTTCGCCACCCCGGGCGAGGATTTCGAGGTTATCCTCGAGCGCTCCCATCCAGGGCTGCATCTTTTCTTCTTCCGTGCCCGGCAAAAAACCGATTTCATCGCCGACGGGTACCGTCGCACGGGTGATGATGACCTCGGAATACTGCTTGTTCTCGAAGATCTGATGCAGAGCCGCCGCCAGGGTCAGCAAGGTCTTACCCGTCCCGGCCGAGCCGATGATGCTGACGAAATCGATGTGCGGATCCATGAGCAGATTGAGGGCGAAGTTCTGCTCCGGGTTGCGCGCGCGAATACCCCAGACGGAATGCCGTTCGCTGCGAAAATCGCTGACCCGCTCGATCACCGCCTGCTGCCCCTCGATACGCCGAACGATGGCGGCAAAGCCCTCCTGGGCATCATCGCTCTGGGGCAAAAACAGAAACTGATTGGGATACCAGTGCTGCGCCGATGGACCCGTGATCCGGTAGAAGCTGCGCCCGGTCTCCTGCCAGGCATCCAGATCGCGGCTGTGGACCTCCCAGAAATCGGGACTGAGTATCTCTACGCCGGTATAGAGGAGGTCGACGTCTTCCAGGGTCTGATCGTTGCGGTAATCCTCGACGCGGATCGCCAGCGTGCGCCCCTTGATGCGCAGATTGATGTCCTTGCTGACCAGCACCACATCCTTCTCGGGGTGACGGTTCTGCAGGGCGAGGGTCACCGCCAGGATCTCGTGATCCGCCTTGCCTCCGGCAAGATCCGCCGGTAGAGCCTGCTCGTAGGCGGCGGTCTGGAAAAAGAGCCGACCCTGGGCGTGCGGCAGGGGCAGGCCTACTTCGAGATCCTCGTGGCCCACCAGGAGATCGTCCAGGGTACGACTGACCTGTCGGACATTGCGCGCCTGTTCGCTGAGCCCCTTCTTGTGCTGATCCAACTCTTCCAGCACCACCATGGGGAGAAAGATGTCGTGCTCCTGAAAGCGGAACAGCGCCGATGGATCGTGCATGAGCACGTTGGTGTCGAGCACGTACAGCCGGGATTTCGGTGCTGCCGTCAGCGAGCTGACCACAGCGGTCATGGCAGGGACTTGACGATATCGAGAATGTGGGCGGCGTGCCCGGCGACCTTTACCTTGCGCTCCATATGGGCAAGGCGTCCAGTACGGTCCACAACAAAGGTGCTGCGCTCGATGCCCAGGTAGGTCTTGCCGTAGTTTTTCTTCTCCTGGATGACGTCGTAGGCCCGACAGACCGCCTCGTCGGCGTCGGTGATCAGCGGAAAAGGCAGCGAGAACTTATCAATGAAACGCTGGTGACTGGCCAGCGAATCGCGTGACACACCGATGACCTCGGCTTCCGCCGCCTGAAACTCGGGATACAGGGCAGCAAAATCTTGGGCCTCGACACTGCAGCCTGGGGTATTGTCCTTGGGATAAAAATAGAGGACCACCTTGCGACCCTGAAGGCTCTTGAGACAGAGCTCGCCTCCACTGGAAACGGGTGCACAGAATTCCGGAGCCGGTTCGCCGACGGTTAGGGATTTTACGGTAGTCATGGTCACTCCCACAGAATCTCTCCTGCAATCTAGCGCGCGCCGCCGTGCCTTGTCCAGCCGCCTGGAAGGATGTCGTCGTCTGCATCTTGGCCCTTGCCCCCACGGTGTTGGCGCGCCTACACTGGGCCATGGCAGACGGTCGGCATGGACAAGGTCCAAAACTCTCGGCAGCGGTCAGGATTCGGGCTTCGGGGAGCCGGGCGACCCGCTGGCGCATCCGCATCCTGCAGGCGCTTCTGGATGCTGGCAAGCCCGTTAGCCATCAGGAGTTGCAGGAAAGTCTTCGCCGGGACACTGGGGAGGTCGTCGACCGGGTGACCCTCTATCGCAATCTCGACTGGTTACTGCAGAAGGGTCTCGCCCATCGCATCACCACCGACGATCGGGTCTGGCGTTTTGGCGTTGCCGACGACGCGGCCCACCCCCCACACCCCCACTTCCGCTGTCTGCGCTGTGGCGAGCTGCTCTGTCTCGCTGATACGCAGTTGCCGCGACCCGAGCTTCCCCAAGGCTATGCCCTGCGCGATGTCGACATGGTCGTCAACGGTATCTGCCCACACTGTCAGGTTCAGGCGACCGTTGGGGACCACGATAGTCGCGACACAACAGCATCGTCACCCGATGCCAAGTCACCTCGGCAGAGGCAGCGTTGACGTTCTCCGGCGTGCCGCAGCTCCGGAACTGCCGTATCCACGACTTGGGAATGGGCGCATCTTCGCCGTCCAGTACGAGCAAGGCATTCTGTCCAATCCGATGCTCGTAACCTGGCCACAGGAGATACTGGTTGCCGTGAATACTGCACTTGCTCGGCTCGCCGGAAAAATCGTGGTAGTACACGAAGGGATGCGTAGGCAGGTAAAAGGATAGCGTAGCACTGTACTGATAGAAGTTGGTCACCACAAAAGCCGGTTGGGCGCGCTCGAGTCGGTCCTGTGCTGCTGCGGCGAGTTCACGCCAACCGCGGGTCTGCTTGAAGGGAACATACCATTTACTGGGCAAGGGTATCCCGAGCCCGTGCAGTTGCGGGAGTGACAGGACCGTGCCGATGAGCACGGCGCAGACCGCGATGGATGCCAGAGCCAGTCGCCGCCAAGGCGCTCGACTCAGGGGACCAGCCGCCCAGATCACCAGGCCAAGGTACGCGGCTATGGGCCAGTTGGCATCCACCTGACCCGAAAAGCTCTTTTGCGCGTAAAAAACCCAGGTGATCAGACTGGTCCACACCAAGATAGCGCCGCGCCCCGTCGGCCAGGAACGCCGCTCTTGCCAAAGCGCCACCACAAACAAGAGAAACGGGAATACACCGAGGATACCCAGTTGTCCGCCAAGAAAGCTCCACCAGGACGACCAGCCGCCCTCTCCGCCAGTAACATTACCCCAGGTGGCGCGCACGGTCGCCCAATGGTGCTGCGCGTTCCACCAGAGATTAGGCGCCAGGATCAAAAGCGCCACGGCCACACCGAGCCAGGGCCAGACGGTTTGCAGATGGCGGCGTCCGGCGCCGTGGCTCAGCAGGTAAAGCAAAACAGCCGCCGGTAGTACGCCCATGTTGTATTTGGCCAGCAGCCCCAACCCCACTATCGCGCCAGCCAGCAACCAAGCCTGCCGCTGCCGGCACACCGAGGCACGCCAGAAAGCCCACAGCGCCAGAAGCCAGAGCAACAGCATGGGCACGTCTGTGGTCATGACCAGCCCACCCAGGAAATAGACAGGAATGCCGGCCATGAACAACGCCGCAAGGCGTGCCGAGTGCAGATCGCCGTGTACTTCTCGGGCAAAGCCGTAGGCCACACCGGCCAAGGCCAGAGCAAACCACGGGGCCAACAGGCGCACGGCCAAAAGACTGTTGCCGGCTACCCAGGTGCTGAAAGCCAAGATACCGGCGATGAGCGGAGATTTGGTGTAGTAGCCCCAGGCGAGATGGCGCGCCCACAACCAGTACTGCGCTTCGTCGCCGGAGATGCCAAAAGGCCCCCAGAGAATGAGTGCGTAGTGCACGATAACGAGCAGGCCGAGAGCCGCCCACAAGAGCGGCGATTCTGCCAGGATGGTCCATGACAAGGCAGCCCGAGGCTGCCGGGCGTTGATGTCGACGCCCTCGTTTATCGTCTGCATGTCGTGTGTTCGTCCACGTATCCCGGGGAGTGGCTACTGAAGGGAGCAAGTCCCAGAATGCATGGGGAGCAAACGCATTACCCGTTGCGGAGCGTTCCCTTGCCCTTGTGCGCCTCTTCCCACCAGGCCTGAAGTTCCTGGAGTCCAACGCAGACCGAAGTATCGCGCTGCATACCTTCGATAATACGGGCCGGCGCATCCGGCTCCCCGAGGCAGTCCAGAACCCGCACCGCACCGGTAAAATCCTGGCCCCGGGTATAGTCCGTCTGCGTTACGACCGTAGTGAGCCCCGCCGCCAAGGCAGAACGCAGGCCATTTTCAGAATCCTCCAAAGCCAGGCAATCCTCGGGATTCGCCCCAAGGGCGTCGAGCACATGCTCGTAGATATCGGGCGCCGGTTTTTTCTGGGGGACGATATCGCCGGCACCGATGTAGTGGAAAAAACTTTCGCCCATTTCCCCCAGGGTGCTCGCCAGAAGCGCCTGGACGTTGTCCGGGGTCGTCGTGGTGGCAATGCCAAGGCGCCAGCCCGCCGCCCGCGCCGCCCGCAACAAGCGCGCCACGCCGGGGCGCAGGGCCACCGCTCCGCTCTGGACGATCTCGACGTACAGAGCGGTCTTGCGGCGATGGATTCGCGCAATATCGGCATCGCTCAACTGCGGGTATTGGGGATGGTCGTCGAGGAAACGACCCAGACGTTCCTTGCCTCCAGTAACCTTGAGGTATCGACCATAGGTTTCCACATCCCACGCAAAGTCGAGGCTCATTTCCGCGAAGGCGCGGTTGAAGGCCACGCGATGGGCGTCCCTCTCCGTGTCGGCCAAGGTACCGTCCACATCAAAGATCAAGGTATTCAGGGGCATATTCTGGCGCCACTCCATTTCTGAGCTCGATTACATTCTGCACACGCCCAGGGCGGTTACCTTCCGTCCGGTCGGTCGAGACGCAGTATAACGGCCATCGCCGGAATTGCCAAAGCCCTAGTTCTCTGTTAAACGTAGCGCCATTTACCGAGAGGACAGGAACCTTTCCATGACCGACCAACGCTCTACTCCCGTCGCATCTCCCTCCAGCAGCCAGCAATTCACTGCCTTCAATCCCTACCAGCCGGCTCCGAATGAGCCCTACATGAGCCCGGCGCAACTGGCCCATTTTCGGAAGATTCTGGAAGACTGGCGTGACGAACTGATGACGGAGGTCGAGCGTACGGTCCAGAACATGCAGGTGGAAAACGTCAACTATTCTGACCCCAACGACCGGGCCAGCCTGGAGACCGACATGGGTTTGGAGCTGCGGGCGCGCGACCGCGAACGCAAACTGATCCGTAAGATCAATCAGGCTCTGGCGCGGATCGATGCGGGCGAATACGGATATTGCGAAAGTTGTGGTGTAGAAATCGGCTTGCGCCGACTGGAGGCGCGCCCAACGGCTACCCTGTGCATCGACTGCAAGACGCTGGAAGAAAAGCGCGAAAAACAGATGGCACAGGACTGATCCTGCCGACCACTGCCACAGGTACCCTCCAGTGGTCCCTGAACGGTGTTGGTAAAGCGTGATCCCGCGCCAGTGAAGCAGAGTACCCGGCGCAGAGCCGGGCTCTTTGCCACTTCCCTACCACGCCAGGCTGCTTCCAACCTTGGTTATGCGAGGCCGAATCGGCATCGCATGTCGCAGCACGGGATCCTTTCGGGACGATATCAATAGGCCGGCAAACTACACCGTTCCGCCGCCGACAAGGCCGTTGCCATGAACACCTCCGGACTGAGATGCTCGGGATGGTATGTCACGCCGAGTTGGGTTTTCCAGCGGTAGAAGGCCCGCAAGTGATTCCGAGAGCCGCGTTCCAACTCGTCGTACACGGCGCGAATGGCCTGCTGGTGGGTGCGTCGCGCCGCTTTCTGCAGATCATCGATGTCCAATTCTTCAATGAGCAGGCCGACTCGGATAGCCTCCTCCGGACTACGTTCGCCTTGTGCTATCAGGGTATCGTACAGGTGCTGCAGCTTCGAATTGTGGAACTGCCCCACCGCCAATCCGGCAGCGGGATCGGGCAGACCGAAATGCTCCAGTAGGGCCAGTATCGCATCCATATGTGCCTGCTCTGAGCCGCTGATATTGGCAAAGGGTTGGATATTCCAACGATCGTAGAGCCGAAGATAGACATCTCGGGCAATTTTCTCCTCTTCCCGCATATGCAGCAGATCCTCCTGCTCTGCCAGGCTTAGCGGCAGGCGGGGACTTGCAGCGATCCGAGCGCGCATGGCGGCCACGTGTTGTTGGCGCTCGGCGTCGCGTTCGGGTGTCTCATCCAAGCCAGTTTCCTGCCTTCTCCCCAATCCTTGACCCTGGGCCATCTCGGGCATGCCTCGCTGTATGCTACTGCGTCTACGTCCTCTTCCCATACCCCGTCCTTGCCGGGAGGTACCACAACATGGCGTATTCATAACTACTCTCCTTTTCCGTTCAATATGTTACAGATCACAGATTGCGAACCTGTTTCAGGGCGTTTTCAAGAATTTCTTCAAGCCGTGCCACCACTTGACGCTGCCCATGGGCCACAGCGACACGTTCGTGGACTGCATCCCGCAGTCCTTGCAGGTGACGACGCATATTTTCCCAATCGTCCTTCGCCAATGCTTCCAGGCGCTCTGCAACGGCCTGCGTAAGCGCTCGATTCTCATCCAGAAAATCTTTGCCACGGTCCGTTAGACTATAGCGCCGCTTGTTGCCCGATTCCGTCACGAGCACGAGTCCCAATTCCTCCAACATCGTGAGCATGGGATAAATCATCCCGGGACTTGGGCTGTATATCCCTCCGGACCGCTCCGTCAGGCGCTTGATGAGTTCGTAGCCATGGCAGGGCTCTCGATCGAGCTCCTGCAAGACCACGAAGCGCAGCATTCCCTGATCCAGGAGCCGACGCCTTCTCCCGCCGCGCCCTTGGCGGCAGCCCTTGCCGGAACACTCACTCCATGGGTCGCTATCCACACCACCTCCAAGCATTAGCCATCCTTAGATACATCTAAGTTCGATATATCGTATAAACTTTCCGCTCCATGTCAAGGGCTGGCCGGCGTCGTCGCAAGGGCGCAAGCTCCCGAACCGACGATGGGCTTCGTCTACTGCCGAGCAATCGGCGCCCATTGCCCTGACTGCCCGTTAGGGTAGAGGTATCGGAGGCAGCGTATAAACCCGGGAGCGACTTTAGGGCCATCGAGATGCTTCTGAAACCGGGATGAATGGCAGAACATATTCTGTTCTGCAAATTATATATATATAAAATAATCGTTTTTACAAATAGATCGGTCGGGTTAGTCTACGGCGGTTTTCGATGCCACCTGGAGTTCCGCATGGACCAATCCTCTCGCTATGCCGATCTTTCACTGAAAGAGGAAGATCTGATCAAGGAAGGCAACCACATTCTGGTCGCTTATAAAATGCAACCCAAGGCAGGCCACGGTTATCTGGAAGCCGCGGCGCATTTTGCCGCCGAATCGTCTACCGGCACCAACGTGGAGGTCTCCACAACTGACGATTTCACTAAAGGTGTCGACGCCCTCGTCTACTTCATCGACGAAGCACGGGAAGACATGCGGATTGCGTATCCGCTGGAGCTTTTCGATCGCAATGTCACGGACGGGCGAATGATGATCGTTTCCTTCCTGACCCTAGCCATTGGTAATAACCAGGGAATGGGGGATATCGCCCATGCCAAGATGATCGACTTCTGGCTGCCGCCGCGAGCCATCCAGCTCTTCGATGGTCCCGCCAAAGATATTTCCGATTTATGGCGTATTCTCGGTCGGCCCATCCAGGATGGCGGCTACATTGCCGGGACGATCATCAAGCCCAAGCTTGGTCTACGCCCTGAACCCTTTGCCGAGGCTGCGTACCAGTTCTGGCTCGGCGGCGATTTCATCAAGAACGATGAGCCCCAGGGTAACCAGGTTTTTGCGCCGTTGAAAAAGACGATACCGCTGGTGGCCGACGCAATGAAACGGGCGATGGACGAAACCGGTCAGGCCAAGTTATTCTCGGCCAACATCACCGCCGATGATCACTACGAAATGTGTGCCCGAGCCGATTTCATCCTCGAAACCTTCGGTCCGGACGCCGACAAGGTGGCCTTTCTGGTGGATGGCTTCGTGGGCGGCCCCGGTATGATCACTACGGCCCGCCGTCAATATCCCGCCCAGTATCTGCATTACCATCGCGCTGGTCATGGCATGATCACCTCCCCGAGCGCCAAGCGTGGTTACACGGCCTTCGTGCTCGCCAAGATCGCCCGTCTCCAGGGTGCATCGGGTATTCACGTGGGCACCATGGGTTATGGCAAGATGGAAGGAGAAAACGACGACCGCATCATCGCCTACATGATTGAGCGCGATGAGTGCCAGGGCCCGGTGTACTATCAGAAGTGGTATGGTATGAAGCCCACCACGCCCATCATCTCCGGCGGTATGAATGCGCTGCGTCTGCCGGGCTTTTTCGAAAATCTGGGCCACGGCAACGTCATCAACACCGCAGGTGGCGGCTCTTACGGCCACATCGACAGCCCCGCTGCCGGTGCCATCTCCCTGCGACAGGCCTACGAGTGCTGGAAGGCCAAGGCCGATCCCATTGAATGGGCCAAGGAGCACAAGGAATTCGCCCGTGCCTTCGCCTCGTTTCCACACGATGCCGACAAACTCTACCCAGGCTGGCGGGAAAAGCTGCAGATACACCAGTAAGGCTACGGGCTATCACCAACCCCTGCCCGATTCGCTGAGCCTCTGCTCGGGACGGGCATGGACCCCGAGGCGGGGCGTAGCTTGCCGCGCTTCTCCTTTTGTCGACGCCATCGCCCCAGCCCTTGGGACGATACTCCATGCGGAGATTCTCAGGAGCCAACGTGACCGATCTATCCGAATATCGCGTCCGCAAGGAACCTTTCTATCAGCCACAGGGTCATGAGGTTTCTCTCTTCGCCGCAGCCTACCGCCGGCGCCTACCGGTCATGGTGAAGGGCCCGACGGGCTGCGGCAAATCACGCTTCATCGAGTATATGGCGTGGCAGCTCGATAGGCCGCTCATTACCGTTGCCTGTAATGAGGATATGAGCGCCAGCGATCTGGTAGGCCGCTACCTGCTCGATGCCGGCGGTACCCGCTGGATCGATGGTCCCTTGACCGTGGCCGCGCGTCTGGGCGCCATCTGCTATCTGGACGAAGTGGTGGAGGCACGGCAGGATACCACCGTGGTCATCCATTCCCTCACGGACCATCGGCGGGCACTCCCCCTGGACAAGAAGGGGGAACTGGTACGCGCACATCCGGACTTCCAATTGGTGATTTCCTACAATCCGGGTTACCAGAGCCTGATGAAGGATCTCAAATCCTCCACCAAGCAACGTTTTGCCGCGTTCGACTTCGCTTATCCCCCGCCGGAACTGGAAACCGAGATCCTGGTTCGGGAAGCCGGAGTGCCGGCCCATGTCGCCGCGCAGCTGGTGTGTATTGGTGGCGTGGCACGGAAGCTCAAGGGGCATGGCCTGGATGAGGGTATCTCGACGCGGCTTCTGGTATACGCCGGCGTGCTGATCCAGGATGGGGTGACGCCGCAGGATGCCTGTCGCATGGCCTTGGTAACTCCCATAACCGATGACGCCGACATCCGTGCCACCCTCGAGCACGCCATCCGCGCCACCTTTGTCTGAAGAATCATGAACAATGGGTTCTCCGAGGCGGCGCAAGAGGTCGTGCGTGCTCAGGCGTGGGAACGCCTGGATACGAGCTTTGCCGAGGTCCGTGCGGTATTTGACGATCTATTCAACGCGGCTCTGAGGATACTCAGCCCAGCGGACATCGATGCCTATATCGAGGCAGCCCGACAGATCGCCAAGTTAGGTCGCGGCTCCGAACCGCTGCTGCTGTTCCTCGAGGCCTGGCCAGAGCTGGCCGGTCTGCTGGGTGGGCACGCTTTGGCGCCGGTGCTGGAGACTATCCAGCGCATGCAAAAGTCACCCAACGGCCGCGCCATCGCTCCCTTCTTGCAAAGTCTGATCCCCGTGGCACGCCGCTTGGAATCCACCGAGCTGGTGCGCGACTACCTGGAGGTCGTCCTCGACCTTATGGTGCAAACCTCGGGGACCATCCACGGCCGGCAGGCCACGATTCCCAGTCCCGTCATGGCCGAGTTCTTCGTCCAGGCCCCGTTGTTGTTGGATCAGGTCTCGCTGACCGGACTTGCTAGATGGGTAGATCACGGAATACGCCACTACGCCAACAATCCAGATCGGCAGAAGGACTATTTCGGCCTGCACTCTGCCGACAGTCATGCCGTGCTTCGACGCGAACGCCACGGCACCTTGCTGGCGGACGTGGAACGGCAGCTTGGTCTGTATTTGCTCGGGCTCTGGGAGGATGTCGCGCCCCTCGTACCCTATTCCAGCGGTTTTCACCAGTTACGCCAGCCCATCCCCTATTACGATAGCCAGGGCTTTCATCTGCCCGATGCCTATGACGACGCTCGTGGGGTGGCGGCGATCGACCGCTATCGCCTGGCCTTGGCACACATGGCCGGTCATCGACGCTGGAGCCAACCCTCCATCGCCGACAATTGGAGTCCGTTTCAACGGCTCACGGTGGAGTGTTTCGAGGATTGCCGCATTGATACCCTGCTGTTGCGCCGGTATCCCGGCCTACGACCAATCCTGCTCGCACTGCATCCCCAACCCGATGAGGACGATTGCAACGATGCCACCACCTCATGCCTGCGCCACCGCTTGGTCATGCTGTCCCGTGCCCTGCTCGATCCCGCGTGCTCCTACCGCCATCCCGTCATTCGGGAGTTCACGGTACGGTTTCAGGCGCTGCTGCGGACTGGTCCCAGCAATAGCAGCGAGATTGCCGCCCTGGCACTGGACTTCGTGACCCGCACACGCTTGCCCAGTGACCAGTTTGCACGCGTGCATTTTGCCGACACCATAGTGGATTATCGGGACGACAACCGCCATTTTTGGCGCTTCATCGAGCCGGAGGGTGGAGAAACATCCACCAGCGATACGTTCAGACCCAGCTCCAGCCCAGGGGAGCAGAGGCTGCCTCCGCGTCACTATCCCGAGTGGGATGAGCACAGCCGTAGCTACCGTCCCGACTGGGTCAGCGTTTACGACTACCTCCATCCCACTGGCGATGCCGCCCTGATCGATGGTCTGCTCCAAAAGCATCGCGTATTGTCCAATCGGCTCAGAAGACTTTTCGATCTTCTGAAACCTCAGGAGAGGGAACGCATCCGCCGCCAGGAGGACGGCAGCGAGCTTGATCTAGATATGGCACTGCGTGCCCTCATCGATTACCAAATGGGGATGGTCCCGGACCCACGCATCAGCCTGAGCCATCACAGCAACGGACGCGATCTAGCGGTGCTCCTGCTGCTGGACCTGTCGCAGTCCCTCAACGAAACCGTTGCCGGCACCGGTCAGACCGTGCTTCAGCTCAGTCAGGAGGCGGTATCGATGCTGGCCTGGGCTGTTGACGGACTGGGCGATCCCTTTGCCATCGCCGGCTTCCACTCCAATACCCGCCATGACCTGCGTTTTCTCCACATCAAAGGCTTCAGCGAGGCCTGGGACGATACCGTCAAGGCACGACTGGCCGGGATGCAGGCGCGTTGGTCCACACGCATGGGGGCGGCGCTGCGCCATGCCACGCACTTCCTCGAAGCACGCAAGACGAGCAAGAAGCTCTTGCTCATTCTCACCGACGGCATGCCTTCGGATGTAGACGTGGCGGATCCACAGCATCTCATTGCCGACGCTCGGCAAGCGGTGCGCGAGCTGGAGCAGGAGGGTATCTACCCCTACTGCATCAGCCTCGATCCCCAGGCCGATAGCTATGTGGCGCAGATTTTCGGAAGGCGGTTTTCTGTTGTCGACCGAATCGAACACCTGCCGGAAAAACTCTCTGAAATCTTCATTGGGCTGACGCGATAAACAATATTGCACAGGATGTGCAGTATTCTATACAATTGGCCCATGGAACAATTGGGACGACAACTGCAGAAACTCCGGGAGGAGCGCCAGCTCTCCCTGCGCTCGCTGGGTGAACTGGCGGGGGTATCGGCCAGCGCCATTTCGCAGATGGAGGCGGGCAAGGTGTCCCCATCCATCGCTACCCTGGAAAAGATCTGCAACGCCTTGGGAGTCCACATCGCGAGTCTTTTCGATGAACCACAAGGCGATCAGGGACCAATCCTGTTGCGTACAAACGAACGGCGACGCGTTTACAGCGCTGACTCCCACGCCAGCATTGAACCCTTGGCTCGGAATTTTGCGGGCAAGAAGATGCAGCCGATCCTCATCAGCCTGGAGCCCGGAGGGGTCTGCGGGGAGCATCCCTACACGAGCGCCGAAGGTGAGGAATTCGCGATGCTCATTGCGGGAACGGCCGAGTTCGAACAGCAAGACAAGCGCTACCAGTTGAGCCAGGGCGATGCCGTCTACTACGACCCACGCCAACTGCACAATTGGCGAAATCTCGGCCAGGATATGGCAGTGCTCCTCATCGTCGTCGCCCAATGACGCTGCCATCTGCTTTGGCCTGGGGCCTGATTGCCGCCGCTCTGGGCCCTGTGGTAACGATCCTCGCGTTTGTACCGGCGTTGGACGCGAAGGCACTGCGACTTGGGGGTTTCCTCACCAGCACGATCATGGCCGTCATCAGCCTCGGCGCGGGGCTCTACGCTTTGTTGCAGCCCGGATCAATCCCTGCCACGACTTTCGGCACCCATATTCCCTGGCAATTCCACCTGGATCCCCTCTCGGGCTTTTTCCTGCTCCTGTTGGGTGTGGTTGGCAGCACCGCATCCCTGCACGCCATCGGTTATTTTCGCGCCACCCAGAGCGGGGAGTTGCGAAGGGTCCTCATCCCCTACCCCATCTTTTTTTCCGCCATGATCCTCGTCGTCCTGGCGGCGGGCGTGTACACATTCATGGTGGCCTGGGAACTGATGGCCTTGAGTTCCACCTTCCTCATCCTCAGCGCGTCCCGGGCAATGGCGGCGCGTCGGGCGGCATATCTCTATCTCCTCATAGCCCATTTGGGCGCACTCTGCCTGTTGGGGGCCTTTATCCTCCTCGCCCGGGGTAATCCCCTGAGCGGCGGGAGCTTTGCGGTTATGGCCGCAGCTCAGCAATCTTTGTCCCCATGGGCGACTCAGGCAATCCTGGGCCTCAGCCTGCTGGGCTTTGGGGCCAAGCTCGGGATGGTGCCTCTGCACATCTGGCTGCCGGAGGCCCATCCCGCCGCACCCTCACCCGTTTCTGCCTTGATGAGCGCTGCCATGCTCCCCATGGCTATCTACGGTCTGTTGCGGCTGGACTGGCAGATTCTGTCGGCCCCGGGCATCGGCTGGGGAGTGATCTGGTTGGCTTTTGGTCTGCTAACGGCTGGTTTTGGGGTACTTTTTTCCACCCTGCAGAGTGATCTGAAACGGCTCTTGGCCTATTCCTCCATGGAGAACATGGGCCTGGTTCTCGTAGCCCTCGGGCTGGGACGGATTTTCGTGGCGGAGGGTTGGTTGAGTCTGGCCGGCCTTGCGCTTTGTGCGGGTCTCTTCCAACTGCTGAACCATGCGCTTTTCAAGAGTCTGCTTTTCCTCGGTAGCGGCAGTGTCCTGCACAGCACAGGCAGTGTGGACATGAATCGCCTGGGGGGGCTGATTCGCTCCATGCCCCAGACCACCCTACTCATGCTTATCGCTACCCTGGCCATTGCCGGTCTGCCTCCGCTCAATGGCTTCGCCTCAGAATGGCTGTTACTGCAGGCCTTTCTTCTCGCTCCTCAGGCTGCCTCGGGGAGCTTGCAGATCGTCTTGCCGCTGGCAGCGGCTGGAGTGGTGTTCGTCTTGGCTCTATCGAGCTTTGCCATGGTCAAGGGCTTCGGTCTGAGTTTTCTGGGACGGCCGCGCTCCAATTTCCATGCCCATGAGGCCAGCCTTTGGGAACGTACAGCAATGGGGTGCCTAGCCCTGGGATGCGTCGTGCTGGGCATACTGCCGGGGATGGTGACCAATGGCCTCATGGCCGTCGGGCGCCTGCTATTACGAAGCGATGCACTCACGCTGCAAAGTCCCTGGGCCCTGACTCCCATATCCGCCCAGCGCGCCAGCTATTTGCCCGGCACCTTTCTGGTGGGCATAACTCTGGCCGTAATCCTGACCTTTTTGCTGGTCTGGTGGCGCTTTGGCCGGCCGCTACGGCGGGTACCCGCCTGGGCTTGTGGGTTTGCCGGCAGTGCAACCTCACGGATGCAGGATAGCCCTGCCGGTTTCAGTCAGCCCTGGCTGCGCATCTTTGCTCCTATCCACAGCGGTCGCCTGCAAACGCGGGAAATACCCGAAAAGCGTGCACCGGAGTGGTTCGTGCACTTCCAGGATCCTTTCTGGCATGGGCTTTATCTACCCATACAAAAAACGGCACTCTTGCTCTCCAAACAATCCTTACGTTTGCAACAAGGCAAAATCACCATTTATTTGCTCTATGCCTTTATTACCCTAATAGTGCTGCTGGCGGTGATCCAATGAACGCTGCCGATTTGACCGTACAGTGCCTGCAGGTATTGCTAGCGATGGCGGTGGCACCACTTTTTGCTGCCTGGCTGCAGATGCTCCGCGCCCTACTGCAAAACCGAAGGCCAGCCGGTCTCAGCCAGGCATATCGAGATCTCGCGCGACTTTTCCGCAAAGAGTCGCTGGTCCCGGAGGACAGTTCCTGGCTCTTTCGCTTCACTCCCTATGTGCTTTTTGGGACCAAAATCATGGCTACTGCCCTGGTACCCATTCTGGCCTTGGATCTGCCCTTGGCCCACGCTGCCGATGTCATTGCCTTGGTGGGTCTGCTGGCTGTTGCCCGGATTTTTCAGGTGCTGGCGGCTCTGGACAGTGGCACCGCGTTTGCCTACATGGGGGCGCGACGCGAGATGATGGTTTCGGCTCTGGCGGAACCGGCCCTGCTGACCACCTTTTTCATTGCCTCCCTGCTGGCCGGTTCTACCTCTCTGTCCGAGATCGCCCGCCATGCCCAATATGGGGCCCTCTCTCTGCATCCGAGCATGGTCTTCGGCGCGACCGCCTTCTTTCTGGTACTCCTCATCGAGAATGCGCGCATTCCCGTGGACAATCCCGCCACGCACCTGGAACTCACCATGATTCATGAGGCGATGCTCCTGGAATATTCAGGCCGCCATCTCGCCCTCCTGGAGTGGGGTGCACAGCTGAAGCTAGTGCTCTATATAAGCGTCGGCATCGCCGTGTTCTTTCCCTGGGGTATGGCCGACCGTCCCAGCCCTTTGGCGCTCGTTCTGGCGGTGGGGATCTTTGCCGCCAAGCTGCTTTTGGCTGCCCCCATCCTGGCACTGGTGGAAACCCTTTTGGCGAAGAAGCGGCTGTTCCGGGTACCGGAGTTTGCGGCCAGCGCTTTTCTCTTTGGCGTAATTGGATTGCTCACCCATTTCATTTTGGGCGCCTGACAGGGGGGTGAGATGACCATCGCGGTGCTCGTTCCTATTCTGAAGTTTCTGGCGGCCTGGATACTCCTCCTGAGTTTCGCCCTACTTGCGCAAAGACGACTTCTGAGTCTTACCCATCTGTTGGCCTGGCAGGGTGGGACGCTCGCCTTGAGCACAGCGCTGGTTGCCGTGCTCACGGGCGATGGGCTGCTTTGGGTCTCAGCAGGTCTAACCTTGCTTCTCAAAGCCCTGCTCATTCCCGCCATCCTTCATCGACTGCTGCGCCGACTGCAAGTTCGGGGGGATGTCGAAATGACTCTCAATGCCACCAGCACCCAATTGCTGGGAATTGTTGTCGTGGTCTTTGCCTTCGCGCTTGCCTCACCCTTGGCCGGCAGCCTGCCGGTGGCCACCCACGGTATGCTGGGAATCGCCTTGGCCAGTTTTCTCATCGCCTTTTTAATGATGATTACGCGGCGCAAGGCGGTCTCCCAGGTTGTAGGTTTTCTTGCCATGGATAACGCCGTCTTTTTTGCCGCTACCAGTGCGACCTTGGGGATGCCGCTCATCGTCGAGCTGGGGGTCGCCCTGGATGCACTCATCGGTCTCGTCATCTTTGGTGTTTTTTTCTTTCACATTCGGGAAAATTTCGAAAGCCTGGATCTGCACTGGCTCGAGCGCCTGCGGGAGGACCAATGATTCTGGTAGGACTCTTGGCTTGGGTGGTGCTGGGTATTCCAGTATTGGCGCTTTGGGGTGATGGAAAGCGCGGCAGAAGGCTGTTCATTCTCATTCAGGTAGGCGTCTTTCTTCTGGCTGTGGCACTGGCCGAGCGCTATCTCGACCTCGGTACACTGACGGCATTTGGCGCGGAACTGCGCGTAGACGTGCTTTCCCTGATTCTGATCCTCCTGAATAGCGTGGTAGGCCTGATGACGGCATGGTTTTCTGCTTCCTACTGGCATACGGAAGTACAACGTCATGACTTTGGCGTTGCCCGCCAACGGCTCTACCACGCCATGTTCCAGAGTTTTTTGGCGACCATGCTCTTGGCTTTGCTAAGCAATAATCTGGGTATTCTCTGGGTAGCCCTGGAAGGTGCTACCCTATCTACGGTGCTTTTGGTAAGTCTCCAGCGCAGCGGCGAGAGTCTGGAAGCGGCGTGGAAATACTTCATCCTCTGCGGCGTTGGCTTGGCCATGGCGCTTTTCGGCACAGTGCTCCTCTATTTCGCTGCTCAACCAGTACTGGGAAGCGGCGCCCAGGCACTGCTCTGGTCCAGCCTACATCAGCAGGCCTGGAGACTGAATGGCACGGCAATGGCCATCGCCTTCGTCTTCATTCTTGTGGGTTACGGGACCAAGATGGGACTTGCTCCCCTCAACAATTGGCTGCCTGACGCCCATGCCGCCGGTCCCAGCACCGTCTCAGCTGCCCTCTCTGGTCTACTCCTCAATGTTGCTCTCTATGCCGTCCTGCGTTTCAAAAGTCTCGCGGATGCAGCCCTGGGAGGCGATTTTGCGGCCCATCTTCTCATGGGCTTCGGGCTTCTTTCGCTCCTTCTGGCGAGTTTGTCCATGCTTCGCCAACACGATGTCAAAAGGCTTTTTGCCTATTCCTCCGCAGAACACATGGGGCTGACGACCTTTGCCTTCGGTCTTGGTGGACCCGTGGCCACTTTTGCTGGAATACTTCACCTAGTAGGTCACAGTCTGGCCAAGTCCTCGGTATTCTTCTCTGTGGGGCGAGCGACGCAGGAGGCACGGTCCCGTGAGTTGGCGGATTTGCGGGGATTTCTAAACAGGCGACCGGTACTCGGCTGGTCCATCCTGCTGTCGGTCCTGGCCATTTTAGGAATGCCCCCAGGGTCTCTATTCTTGAGTGAATTTTTGATTCTGACGGTCAGTCTGGAAAAGGCCTGGATAACCACTCCATTGCTGTTGCTCGGGCTCGGAATGGCATTTGCCGCCATCTTTCGTGCCCTGCTTCCTCTACTCTACGGCGAGGGTGGAGGCCCCTGTAGCGCACTTCCCCTGCGTGGACTGACTCCAGTATTTCTCCAACTGTCCCTGGTGCTGCTCATGGGCATCGCGATTCCCTATCCCCTGGATCCATGGATGCAGGCCGTGGCTGGGGTCCTATCATGATCAAGCCCTCCTGGTTTTCGGAAACCATGGGTTCTTTTTGCCTCATACTGGCTCAGCCCCCCATCTGGCGAGGCCGCCTGGCTGCTGATTATTGGCAGCAACTTGGGCAACGCATTCGACAGCAGGGAGGACGCTTGCTCGGTATCTGGGGCGAGCACCAAGATACTGCTGGGGCAAACATCCATGCCTTTTTCTTAACGGAGTCTGGTTATTTGTGGTGCACATTGCCCTTACCGGCAAACCTGCGCGAATTCCCAAGCTTGAGTTCGGTGTTTCCCACGGCCTGCCGCCAGGAGCGTGCCATCCGTGATCTTCTGGGACTGGAGCCGTTGGGCAATCCCGATATGCGTCCCTGGTTACGCCATGCCGCTTGGCCTGCCAATATACATCCTTTGGCCATGAGCGATATTCCGGAAGATATCCTTAGTTGCGCCGGCGAAATCGATTATTCCTACCGCGCTCCAGCAGGTCAGGATCTTCACGAAATTCCAGTGGGCCCGGTTCATGCCGGGACCATTGAGCCGGGGCATTTTCGCTTTACGTGTCTTGGTGAGCAGATTGTCCAACTCGAAGAGCGGCTGGGTTACTGCCATAAGGGTATAGAACGTCTTTTCGTCGGGCAGCCACCCGATGCCGCGCTCCGTCTGGCGGGACGTGTCAGCGGTGACAGCAGCGTCGCTTACGCTTGGTCCTATGCCATGGCCGTGGAGAGCGTCGCTGAAATTGAGCTTTCGCAGCGAGCCCTAGCTCTTCGTGGGCTGTGTTTGGAGCGCGAGCGGCTGGCTAATCACCTAGGCGATTTGGGCGCCCTTGGTAACGATGCCGGACTGGCGTTTGCACTCACCCAATTACTGGCCATCAAGGAAGAACTACTGCGTGAGAACGCCGAGATTTTTGGGCACCGTTATCTGATGGATGTCGTCCAACTCGGTGGAGTGGCCGTGGACCTCGACGGCAGAGCATTGCAGCATATCGAGCAAAGCAGCAAGGCGTGGCGCCGACGCCTGGAAACGCTGGATTTGCTGCTCCAGGAACATGCTGGTCTGCGGGACCGTCTAGTCGCTACCGGCCCCATCACGGCGGAACGTGCCGCGTACTGGGGCATGGCAGGTCTTAGCGGTCGCGCCAGCGGCCAAGCCTGGGATTTACGGACGCATTTTGCGCCGCCGCCATACGATCGCTATCCCATGGAAATCTCCCTCGCGCGCCGCGGTGATGTGGCGGCCCGTTGGGCTGTACGTTTCGCCGAAGTCTTCCGCTGCCTGCGGTGGCAGGAGAACGTCGTGGCGAATCTACCGGGCGGCAGCCCACGGGTCGCTCTGAAGGCTTTTCCTAAAGATGGTGAAGGTCTGGGAATCTGTGAGGGCTGGCGGGGGGAGGTTTTTGTAGCCTTACGTCTGGAAGATGGACACATTGCCCGCTGTCATCCTCACGATCCCTCCTGGTCTTTGTGGCCGGTCCTGGAGGAAGCGGTTTGTCAGGATATCGTCGCCGACTTCCCCCTCATCAACAAATCCTTCAACCTAAGCTATAGCGGACAGGATCTGTGAAAGGCGATCTGTCCCGAGGAGAATTTAACCAATGTACCGTATTCTCAAGGAAGCTTGGCGTCTGGGGAAATTAGGTGAACGCCATCAGTCCGATTCGTTACAAGGACAAAATCCCTTTTTGCAGAGTGCCGCTATACGTCACGTGGACGCCGGTTCCTGCAACGGATGTGAGTTGGAGATCCAGGCGCTGGGTGGACCACACTACGCGCTTGAACAGGCCGGGCTGCATTTCGTGGCCTCCCCGCGCCATGCCGATGTTCTGTTGGTCACCGGCCCGGTAACTCGTCATATGGCAGCCGCACTCAAGGACACCTATGCCGCCATGCCGCAGCCACGCGTTGTGGTCGCTTTGGGGGATTGCGCATGCGGCATAGGGCCATTCACATCGAGTTACGCTACCTTGGGTGCAGTAGACCGACTACTGCCAGTGCACTTGGCCTGCCCCGGCTGTCCACCGCCACCGACGGCCATTCTCGCTGCCCTGGAGCGCGCCATGATGGAACTGGGCGTAACAAGCCGCAGCACTGCAAAGAGCGATTTGCAGACCAAGCACGATACACATCGATAAAACGCGGAATAGAACTTGCAAAATCTCACCCTTCGCCAGTTGGACATTCTCCGTACATTGGCGCTCACTCACTCCTATACTAGGGCGGCTCGAACGCTGCATCTCTCGCAATCGGCCGTTTACTTGCAGGTGCGCAAGATAGAGGAAGAAATTGGTTTAGCCGTTACGGAACAGATGGGAAAGAAGGTCTTTTTGACCAAGGCCGGGGAAGAAATCCTGGCTGCGAGCCAGCGCATTCATGGCACACTCGAACAACTCTCCCGCGCTCTGGAACACCTGCGCAGGTTGGACGACGGCCAGTTACGCATTGCCGTGACCTCTGCTGCCAATGCCTTTGCTGTCGATCTGATAGCCCGCTTCCTGCAGCAGCATCCCCAATTGCAGGTTATTCTGAACATTGCCAACCGACAAGAAGTTCTAGCCTCCTTAGAACGCAATGACATCGATATGGCCATCATGGGTGAGCCACCGCAGACCCTTGGTCTGGTCGCAATGCCATTTCACCGGAATGACCTCATTGTCATTGCCGCAGCCAGTCACCCGCTCCGCCACGAACTGAATATCCCCCTGCAACGCATTGCCGAAGAGCCCTTCGTTCTGCGCGAACTGGGATCTGGGACGCGCGAGGCCATCCTACGCTTTTTTGGCGAACGCGGCCTGCAACTGCGGCAGAGCCTGGTCATGAACAGCAACGAAGCCATCAAACAGGCAGTGAAGGTAGGAATGGGTCTTGCGGTAGTCGCGCGGCATAGTGTAATCGTAAAAATGGAATCTGGATATCTCTGCAGCCTGTCCGTTGACGGATTTCCCTTGCGGCGCGCCTGGCACCTCGTCCATCGTAAAGGTAAGCAGCTGGCCCCCGCCCCTCGGGAGTTCAAGACCTTCTTGATTGAACATCAATATGTTCAGCATACGGATGGAGCCGAGGAGCTACTTTAGGAAAAATCACATATCATGGCGCCAGTCCTGGTGGATTGATACCCTTTGTCGGCTGATCCCTGAGGCGAGGTGGGCAGGATTGTGGAAACTCTAGGGACTTCATCCTGAGGATCAGAGGAATCACTCACCTCAACTTTGCCACGCCTACTTACACTATGGCTGGTTCGCCTATAATTTTGGCAAAAAGTACCATCGACAACAGATAAAATTCGGGCTTTTCCATGAACCCTTTGGCAATCTTCCCTATGGTTACGATTCTTTCGGGGTAGTCTGGCCTATTATGCCGGGTTTACCGATCATCAGGCGGCAGGGATCGGATATCGCCTGGAGGATGGTCCTTGGCAGGTGAATCTTGGGGCCTTCAAGAACGACAATCTGGGACAGCCCAGCACCTATGCAGGTGGTGTGGCCACGGATGGTTACCACAGCGACAACGGTGGTGCTCTCCGTCTCGCCTACCATTGGCACGGTAGCACAGGAGAGCGTCACGCGGTCTTTTCCGTCGCAGCCAAGGGTGGACAGCTGCAGGCGGGAGATCGCCAGGGCACGCGCTGGGCGGTGACCGCTGCTATGAACGGCACCTGGGGCCCCTGGAACCTCAAGCTACAGGCGGTGGACTACGCCTATAACGTGCCGCGCAACGCCAGCTATGGCGGTGTGATCCTGCCGCGTAGCTCCATCATCGCTGAGAACTACGGTTTCGCCTATCGTATGCCGGCCAAAGGGCAGCTCTACGGTGCGAGCCTCAAACGCAGTTTTTCCGTGCACTGGGGTCCTGTACACACGGTCAGTCTCTAAGATGACTACAGCTATCTGCATGTCGGCACCAGCGGCGGCTTCAAAGACGGCACCGTCACCCGTCCACACCGAGTCGGCGACGTGCAGCTGAATGTGGCCGGCATCGAGTTTGCCGCCAATCCCATTTACGTCTGGGCCGATGTGATCAGCGGTCGCAACGCGACCATGGCCTTTACTGGACCCGACGACGGCGCTTGGCACACCCGCTTCAACCTGGCCATCGGTGCGTATTTCGATAGCACCATCAAAAACTGAGAGACAAGCGGCGGGCAATCCGTAGCGGAATGCCTGCCGTGATGGCTCTCAGTTGTGATGAAACACAGGTTTGTGCACCCGCGCATGGGCGTTACCGTGATCGAGCTCGTGCACGGCTTCCTTGAAATCCTTGAGCAACAATTCGGCAAGATCGCGACTGAAACCTTCGCGAATGACGAGGCGCAGAATAGCGATATCCTCGCAATCCGCGGGCAAGGTGTAGGCTGGCACCTGCCAGCCGCGCCGCCGCAGGGCATCGGAAATGGCAAAGACATCGTAATGGCGGACATCCTGGCGTAGGCGTAGGGCGATGACGGGGATGGTGTCGCCACCACCGATGACCTGGAATATTCCCATCCCTTCCAGGGCCTTCGCCAACCACAGAGCCGTATCCTGCAGATTTTTCAGGATCCGAGTATAACCTTCTCGCCCAAGTCGCAGAAAATTGTAATATTGGCCGACGATCTGGTTACCAGGACGGGAAAAATTCAAGGTAAAGGTGGGCATATCGCCGCCCAGATAATTGACGTGAAAGATCAGTTCATCGGGCAGAAAGTCGCGATCGCGCCAGAGCGCCCAGCCAACTCCCGGATATACGAGGCCGTATTTGTGCCCAGAACAGTTGATGGACACCACCTGGGGTAAACGGAAATCCCAGGCCAGATCCGGCTGCAAAAAGGGGGCAACGAAGCCGCCACTGGCGGCATCGACATGAATGGGCACAGGGCGGCCCAGTTTCTCCGTCAAGGGCACCAGGGCTTCGTGGATAGCCGCGACGGGATCGTACTCGCCGGTAAAGGTCGTTCCCAGAACCGCCACCACGCCGATGGTATGCGCATCCACGGCAGCGACCACGGCCTCTGGCGACAAGGTATAACGGCCTTCTTTCATGGGCAGGTAGCGCGGCTCCACCTCCCAATAACGGCAGAACTTTTCCCATACCACCTGTACATTTCGCCCGAGAACCAGATTGGGTCTTTGTGCCGACTGACCTGCCTTTTCCCTTTCCTGTCGCCAGCGCCATTTGAGTGCCATGCCCGCCAGCATGACCGCCTCGCTGGAACCAATGGCAGAGACACCGACGGCCTTCCCCTGCTGCGGCGCGTGAAAAAGGCGCGCCAGCATGTTGACACAGCGGCTTTCGATTTCTGCCGTCTGGGGATACTCGTCCTTATCGATCATGTTCTTGTCGAAGGTCTCGGCCATGAGGCGTTCGGCCTCCGGTTCCATCCACGTGGTCACGAAGGTTGCGAGGTTCAGACGCGCGTTACCATCGAGCATGAGCTCGTCGTGGATGAGCTGATACGCGGTGCGCGCGTCCATTTCTTTATCCGGCAAGCGATATTTGGGTACGGAGCAATCCATGCTGCGACTGGCAAAAGCCGGCTGTAGCACGCCATCTTCCTCTTGCCACGATTTGACCATGTCCGTTCTCCTGCGTGGGTCTATGGGCGGATGTCCCCTAAACGAAGACACAAAATCCGACCCTGCGTGGAGGCAGAGGTTCCCGACCCAGTGGCTTTATGCAGGCAGGGCGCTGTGCGGGTAACCCCAGGTCTCGTCGCCACGATTCGGGTGCGCCCCAGCGCACATGGGTAACTACCGCTTGGTATCGCCCTGCGCGGACGCCTCAGAGACCCCACTGCGGACCGAAATCGCGGCCAAGATCCAACTGATCCAAGATGCGCGCGACGACGAAGTCCAATAACTCGTCGATACTCTGGGGCCGGGTATAGAACCCGGGACTCGCCGGCAGAATGGTCACCCCCAGACGAGCGAGCTTCAACATGTTTTCGAGATGAATGGCGGAGATGGGGCTTTCGCGCGGGACGAGGATGAGCTTGCGCCCTTCCTTGAGCATGACATCGGCGGCCCGTTCCGCGAGGTTGTTGGACAGGCCCTGGGCGACGGCCGCAAGGGTCCCTCCGGAACAGGGGCAAATGACCAAGGCTTCGGGCGCGTGCGATCCCGACGCCAATGGCGAAAACCAGTCGCGCTCGTCGTAGCAGCGCAGCGTGCCGGTGCGCGGCAGACCGGCACGGAGACTCTCCGTCAGTGCTTCCATGGGCGTTGGCAGCTCCTGACCGAGTTCCTCGCGCCAGACGATGCGCGCTGCCGCTGAAAATACCACGGCCACATCGCAGTCCGCCGCCAGGAGCCGTTGCAGGAGCCGCTGGGCGTAGGGGGCGCCAGAGGCACCCGTTATGGCCACTCCGATGCGCCGAGCCATCTGCCTATCCGCCACCACCGTGCACCGCCGCACAAGTGCTTTGACGCGCTTCCAGGGCGCGGAGCAGACGCTCGTGGATGCCGCCAAAGCCGCCGTTGCTCATTACCAGGATATGATCGCCCGGGCGTGCGCTGGTGGCAACGGCATCCACCAGCATGTCGAGATCCGAAAACACGCGCTCCGGCTGCCCCAGCGCTGCGGCGACATCCCAGGATAAATCCGGAGGCGCGTAGACGAAAACGGCATCGGCTGCGGCCAGACTTTCCGCCAGCTGGCCGCGATGCACACCCAGGCGCATGGTATTGGAGCGGGGCTCCAGTACCGCCAGAAGCCTTCCATGGGGCTGTCGGGCGCGCAGGGCCCGCAGCGTCGCGGCAATGGCCGTAGGATGATGGGCAAAATCGTCGTACACCCGAATGTCCGCCACCCTGCCCCGTTCTTCCAGGCGGCGGCGTACGCCAGCGAAATGCGCGAGCGCGGCGCAGGAGCTCGCCACGGGCACGCCCACGTGGCGCGCGGCAAGAATGGCCGCCAGCCCGTTTTCGGCATTGAAACGGCCATAGAGGTCCCACTCCACCTGGCCCACCTCGCGCCCGTCTTCCAGAATTTGCCAAGCGGAACCCGCGGGATCCTCCAGCTTCAGGTCCCAATCGGCGCCATCGGCGAAGGGAATAGCCTCGGACCAACATCCGCGCGCCAGCACCCGCTCCAGAGCCGGAATCCCGCTGCGATAGAGTACTTGCCCGTTGGCCGGCACCGTACGCAAGAGGTAATGAAACTGGGTCTCGATGGCGGCAAGGTCGGGGTAGATATCGGCATGATCGTATTCCAGGTGGTTGAGAATCACGGTGCGGGGACGGTAGTGGACAAACTTGGCCCGTTTGTCAAAAAAGGCCGTATCGTATTCATCGGCCTCGATGACGAAAAAAGGGCCGCTGCCAAGCCGCCCGGACTCCGGAAAATTCCTGGGCGCGCCGCCAATGAGAAAGCCCGGCGCAAGACCGGCATACTCCAGAATCCAGGCCAGCATGGATGTCGTCGTGGTCTTGCCGTGGGTTCCGGCGACGGCCAGGATCCAGCGCCCCGCCAGCAGTTCCCGCGTCAACCAGGCGGGGCCAGAGTCGTAGGGAATTCCTTCCGCGAGCACCGCCTCCACGGCCGGGTTGCCGCGCGACAGGGCGTTACCCACCAGCACGAGGTCGGGCCGCGGCGAAGGCAGCGCCTGCTCATACCCCAAGGTCAGCTCGATGCCCGTGGCCGCCAGCAAGTCGCTCATGGGCGGGTAGATGTTGGCATCCACCCCCGTCACTCGGTGTCCTGCGGCCTGGGCGATCCGCGCCAAACTGCCCATGAAGGTGCCGCAGATACCGAGGATGTGGATGTGCATGGCTAGTGCATGGTACCGAGACGGGGTGATTCCAGACGCTGATCGAAAAGCCGATTGGCGAGATCGTAGAGGGCGTTGAAGCGTTCTTGGATTTCCTGATACTGATTGCGCAGTTCCGCTTCGGCAGCCAGTACGGGATGGTCCTCCAGGGCACGGCTCAAGAAGTCGCGGGCCATACCCAGCCGCTCCAGCACCTCGAAATAGGCCCAGGCATCGGGTGGTTGTGCATTGGCCGAACTCAATTCCTGTTGGTAATACCAGACCAGGGCTGCGCGGGTGACGGCGCGTGCTGCCGTAGACTCCTCCAGATCCACCATCTGCCATTCGAGGCTGACCGCGTCCTGCCAGTCCAGATAGCAGCGCCAGCGGCCGCCATGTTCGTCCACCACGTGCTCCAGACGCACGCCCACCCCTTGATCGGCCAGACGGGCGATGAGCCGCTCGGCTTCCTCCCAGTCCTCGGCGTAGGCCGGCGGCGCGCCAACGCTTACCTGTCCCATCACCAGTCGTTCCACGGCCTCCAGAAAATGGCGGTCCAGATCGGCATGGCGAGCGTACTCCAAGGCGTCTTCGGCCTGCATCAGAAGAAGGTTCCTTCCAAAGGACTGCTGGCATTGGCGTAGAGCTTGCGTGGCATCCTTCCGGCGCGAAAGGCGGCGCGCCCCGCCTCCACCCCCAGCCGCATGGCCTGGGCCATGAGCAGGGGATCGCGCGCGGCGGCAATGGCCGTATTCAGAAGTACGCCATCACAGCCGAGTTCCATGGCCACAGCGACGTCCGAGGCCGTGCCCACCCCCGCATCCACGAGAATGGGTACCGTCGCCTGTTCGAGAATGATGCGCAGATTATAGGGATTGCGGATACCAAGCCCAGAGCCGATGGGTGCCGCCAACGGCATCACGGCCACGCAGCCCATGCTGGCAAAGGCCTTGCAGGCTACCGGGTCGTCGGTGCTGTACACCATCACCTGAAAGCCCTCGGCAATGAGCTTTTCGGCGGCGATGAAGGTCTGCCGCATATCCGGGTACAAGGTATCGGCATCGCCAATCACCTCCAGCTTGACGAGATCCCAACCCCCCAGTTCACGAGCCAGACGACAGGTGCGAATGGCATCCTCCGCCGTATAGCAGCCCGCAGTATTGGGCAGGATGGTGAAGCGATCCGCCGGCAGAACATCCAGCAGATTGGGTTCCTTGGGATCTTGCCCGAGATTCACCCGGCGCAGGGCGACGGTGACGATCTGTGCACCCGCTGCGTCGATGGCCGCTCGGGTCTGCGCAAAATCTCGATACTTACCCGTGCCCACCAGAAGACGGGAACGGAAACTGCGTTCACCGATACGAAGTAGATCCTCGTCGTGCATGATTTTTCCCTGAAGGATTGAGCGAGTGGGAGCGGGTCACCCGCCGCCGACGGCGCGAATGATCTCTAGGCGATCGCCTTCGCGCAAGCGCGTTTGGGCGTGGAGACTTCGGGGGAGGACTTCGCGATTCAATTCCACCGCTACGCGCTGGCCAGCAAAGCCGAGATTCTGCAAAAGCTCCGCAACGTCCGTGCCGTCGCGCGCCTCGTAAGCTTGATCGTTGACTGTGACAATCATCCGCAGATGCTAGAACTCCCACCAGAAAGCGTCAAGGGCAAAGGCACGGGATCTTGGGGTGCTCGGTGCCTGAGCCCCCCGCCGCACACAAAAAACGCCCCAGAGGGGCGTTTGCTTTGGGTCCGGAGTCGCTCAGCTCGGCATGGCCGAAATGAACGCGGCAGGGACCGGGAACTCTCCCAGGGCATTGCGCAGCACCGCAAAATGCATGGCCTCGTCGCCCTCGATATTGGCGGCCGCATGCGCGAGCTCCGGATTGCTGAACTTGGGAACCACGCTCAGGTATGCCTTGGCCGCACCAATTTCGAGACCCGCCGCAAACTCGAGGACGTCCTTTTGCGTCTTCAGCTTGTCCACCGGGAAGTTCCAGGCGGCGGCGAGCTTGGCCATGGGCTCATTGAGGGGTGCCTTGGGCGCCACCGGCTTACCGCCCAGCTTTTCGATGGTCTCCTGCAGGATGGCGGCGTGGGCCTCGTGGTCTTTCTGGAAGGACAGGGCCACCTTGAGCACCGCTGGCTCCAGCAGTTTGCTCTCAGCCCCGACCTGGTACGCGGCGATGGCCTGATGTTCGGCATTCAGGGCAAAGTTGAGAATATCCAGATCGCCTTTGGGACTAGGCTTGGCCATGGAACCGGCAAGGGCCACACTGGGCAGGAGGCTGCCGGCAGCGGCGAGTCCGAGGGAAAAAAGTGCACTCTTCTTGAAAAAGTCGCGACGGTCGTGGGTGTTCAGCATTTCGGACGACATGGTTTTCTCCTTGTGCATGGACCTACTCCAAATGGGGTGAAAAACCGCAGGGCGCGTCACGGGCCCCGCACATCTTTACGCGGGTGCACCGGATCCGGATGCACTAACCCAAACAAGCCCACCAAATCTCAGGAGCGGACGAGATAGGCCTTGAACAGGATGGGACCGGTGGGCTGCCCCGTGGGCGAGCCTCCGGCGGGCTCCATGGTCACCGCCACCAGTTCCACGGAACGCATATCGATATGATCTGGCGCCGGCAGCACGGGCGATTCACTGGGCGAGGTCGGCAACAGGCCCATGGAGATGGGCTTGTGGTCCGGTACCAGAGCCCAAAGCTGATAACTGCGTCCGCGCGGCAGGGCGACATTTTCCAATGTGCGCAGGCGCATGTCGTGGGCATTGGCCTGGATCACCCAAGTGGGCTTACCCTGCGGGTTGGTGAGTACCGCCATGTAGGGCATCGGTGCCGGCCCAGGCCAGAGCCAAACCACCAGCAAGGCCACCGTCAACGCCGCGCTCAGTGCCGGCCACCAGGACGCCCGCCACCAGGGCCGGGTGGATGACGCATCCTGGATCCGCGACGGCACATGTCCGGGCAACTGCGCTTCCACGGCGTGCCAGACGGCCGCTGGTGCCTCCCGCGTTGGTCCCACCAGGGCCTTGGGCAAGAGTGCATCCTCCCAGCGTGCGACGATGCGGGCAAGCCAGGGCCGCTGGCGTATCAACTGCGCAAACCGCAGCCGCGCCCTTCCCTGCAGCGTGCCCAGCACATAGCTGGCAGCCAACAGTTCGGCAAGCTTCGGAGATTTACGCAGCTCCATGTTCCAGACACTCCCGCAGGGCCAACAGTCCTCGACGAATCCAACTTTTCACGGTGCCCAGCGCCGTCCCGGAAAACTGCGCCACTTCCTCATAGGTTGCGGCACGGTAGAATGCCTGGGATATGGCCTGGCGTTGATCCTGGGGCAGCTGCGCCAGACACTCCTCCAAGAGCCGCCGTTCGCGGGCACAGGGACCAGAGCCGCTGTCGGCCGAAAAATCCGCATGTTCCCAGTCGGGCTCCTCCCACTCCGGCAGATCCTTGGGCAGACGCCGCAAAAAGTCGATGGCCTGATAGCGCACGATGGCCGCTGCCCAGGCCAGCGGTGAGCGCCCCTTCTCGTAATCCGCTGCCCGCAGCCAGATTTTGAGATAGGCCTCCTGAAGACATTCTGCGGCTTTGCCTTCCTCTCGGAGTATACGCAGGGCAACCGGGTATAGATGCGCCGAGCTGCAGTCGTAAAAGCGCTTGAAGGCCTGCTGATCCCCACGGGCAGTGGCGAGCAGCAGCTGCTCCAGCGCTTCCGTATCCTCTGCAGGTCTGCTCATCCCGGGCGAGTTCCTCGTCAATTTGGGTGCATTCGTTTCAGAGCATACCCACTGTCGCCGATCCGCACCAGTCGCATCAGAACCATCTCAGGCGGCGGACAGTCGCTGCTCGAGCCATGCTCGCGCCAGGGCAAAGGCTGCGGTCAACTGCTCGGGATGCTCCGCCCCTGCCTGCGCCAGATCGGCCCGACCACCGCCCTTGCCGCCCATCACCTCTGCCACGGCATGGACCAGGGGTCCCGCCGCTACCCGATCCGTTAGCTCCTTGCTGACGGCGGCAATGAGCGCGACCTTATCGTTTTGCACACCCGCCAGGAGCAGGATGCCATGGGGGATCTGGCTGCGCAGACGATCCACGAGTTCGCGCAGGCCCTTGCCGTCCATGCCGTCGATCTGCTGCACCAGCACGGGTACTCCGGCGATGTCCTCGACAGCAGAAGCCAGCCGCTCCCCTGCCTGAGCCGCCAGTTTCTGACGCAAACGCTCCAGTTCCTTTTCCAGCTGGCGTTGGCGCTCCAGAGTCTGTGCCAGACGCTGATCCAGCTCCGCCGGAGCGACGTGCAGCAGGGCTGCGGCTGCGCGCAGACGCTGTTCGTCCAGCTGCACGGCGGCAATGGCCGCAGCACCGGCAGCGGCTTCGATGCGCCGGATACCAGCGGCGACGCCACTTTCTGCCAAGATCTTGAAACAGCCGATATCACCCGTGGCCTGCACGTGCGTACCGCCGCAAAATTCCAGGGAATAATCGCCCAGACGCAGCACCCGCACCTCCTCGCCGTATTTTTCACCGAACAGGGCCAAGGCGCCCAGGGATTGGGCCTGGGCAATGGGCAGGACCTGGACGTCGGCGACGACATTGGCGCGCACTGCGGCATTGACCCAGTTTTCGAGACTCTGTAGTTGCGCCAGTGTCAGTGGTTCCGGATGGCTGAAATCGAAGCGCAGACGCTCCGGCGTCACTAGCGAGCCTTTCTGCTGCACGTGGCTGCCCAACAGAGTGCGCAATGCCGCATGGAGCAAATGCGTCGCCGAGTGGTGGGCGGCGGTGGCGGCACGTGCGTCGCTGTCCACCTCGGCATGGACGATGTGACCCAGACGCAGTTCGCCAGACTCCACACGACCCAGATGCAGATGCAGGCTGGCCACGGGTTTCTGGGTGTCCTGGACCACAAAGCGCAAGCCCGCGGCATCCGTCAGGAGACCCCTATCGCCCACCTGGCCGCCGGATTCACCATAGAAGGGCGTCTGATCGAGAATCACGCTGCCCGTTTCGCCCGCCCGCAGCACATCCACGCGCTGCCCATCGCGAATGAGTGCCAGTACCCGACCGGCACCGCTGCAGCCGCCGTAACCGAGAAACTCCGTCGCCGGCAGTTCCATGGCAAGATCGTGATACAGCCGATCGGCCTTCACTTCGCCGCTGCCCACCCAAGCGGCTCGCGAGCGCTGGCGTTGCTCGGCCAGAGCCGCCTCAAAACCCGGCATATCCAAAGCGAGACCACGTTCCCGGGCAATGTCGGCCGTAAGATCCACCGGGAAGCCGTAGGTGTCCGAAAGGCGGAAGATGACCTCTCCCGGAATGGGCGCGCCGGGAGCGAGGCCGCCAATGGCCTCCTCGAGCAGCTCGAGCCCGCGTTCCAGGGTTTCGCGAAAGCGCGCCTCCTCGCGCCGCAGATGTCCCTGGATGTCCCGTTCCGCCCGGCGCAACTCGGGGTAGGCCTCACCCATGACGCTCACCAGTGGCGGTACCAGACGATGGAAGAAGATATCGCCAAGGCCCAGTTTGCGGCCGTGACGGACGGCGCGACGGATGATTCGGCGCAGCACATAGCCACGCCCTTCATTGCTCGGCAGGACACCGTCGGCCATGAGAAAACTACAGGCGCGAACGTGATCGGCCAGGACGCGCAGACTCGTATCTGCCGCTGGATCGGCACCATAGACCTTGCCAGAGATGTCTGCCGCTGCCTGAATGAGGGGTTGGAAGAGGTCGGTGTCGTAGTTGTTGTGCACACCCTGGAGTACCGCCGCCAGGCGTTCGAGGCCCATGCCGGTATCGACGGAGGGTTTCGGCAATGGCGTCAGACGGCCGCTGGAATCGCGATCGTACTGCATGAAGACGAGATTCCAGATCTCGATATAGCGATCGCCGTCGGCGTCGGGGCTCCCGGGCGGCCCTCCGGGGATTTCCGGACCGTGATCGTAAAAGATCTCCGAGCAGGGACCGCAGGGACCGGTGTCGCCCATGCTCCAGAAATTGTCCTTTTCGCCACAACGGGAAAAACGTGCCGGGTCGATGCCCATTTCCCGCAGCCAGATGTCTTCCGCCTCTCGATCCTCGGCAAAGACCGTCACCCAGAGGCGCTCTGGTGGCAACTTGAGCACTTCCGTGAGAAAGGTCCAGGCATAGCCGATGACCTCGCGCTTGAAGTAGTCGCCAAAGGAAAAATTGCCCAGCATTTCAAAAAAGGTGTGGTGGCGCGCGGTGTAGCCGACGTTTTCCAGATCGTTGTGTTTGCCGCCGGCGCGCATGCACCGTTGTGCCGACACGGCCCGGCGATACGGCCGCTGCTCCAGCCCCAAAAAGGTATCCTTGAAGGGCACCATGCCGGCGTTGGTGAAGAGCAAGGTGGGATCGTTGCGCGGCACCAGCGGGCTCGAGGGTACGATCTCGTGGCCGCGGGCAGCGAAAAAATCGAGAAAGGCTTGGCGTATGGCTTGGGATCTCATGATGCTTCCAGTCGGGTGGTAATGGAGGATTCAGTCCGCCGGAAATTCCGGGTGGTGGGTACCATAATGCGCTCGGAGGACGGCTGCGATGATCTCTCCGGGAAATCCGCGCGCCTGCAGGAAGCGGGCGCGTCGGCCCCACTCCTTGGCGGAATCCGGAGCCACGCTGCCAAAGCGTTTTTCCAGGGCGACGCTGGCGATCTTGTGCCAATCGGTCTCCGCCACGAGCGATTCGCTGTCCACATCGGCCCCGGCACGCTGCAGATCGTGGCGCAAGCGCCAGGGACCGAAACCACGCTGGCAGGTGCTACGCAAACGTGCTTGCCCAAAACGCAGATCGCTCAGCAGAGCTTGCGCCTCCAGCTCATCGAGAACGGCGTCCACCACGGCCGGGTCGGCACAGGTGCGCTGCAGGAGCCGACGCAATTCCGCCCGCGCATACTCGCGCCGCGCCAGGTGGCGCAGCGCGCAGGCTTCCAGAGTGGCGCGGGAGCAGGGCTCGGCACGGTTCAATCGCCCGCCTCGGCAGCGACGACGGGTCCTTCCTCGGCAAAGGCCAGGGGGTGACCGTTGGCGGCAGCGCGAACCCGCTCTTCGATTTCCTTGGCCATCTCGGGCCGTTCCTTGAGGAATTGGCGCGCGTTGTCCTTGCCCTGCCCAATCCGCTCACCCTTGTAGCTATACCAGGCGCCACTTTTCTCGATGATATCGAACTTGACACCGAGATCCACCAACTCCGACAGGCGCGAGATCCCCTCGCCATAATAAATGGCGAACTCGGCCTCGCGAAAGGGCGGCGCCACCTTGTTTTTTACCACCTTCACCCGCGTGTCGCTGCCCAGGATCTCATCCCCTTTCTTGATGGTACCGATACGGCGGATATCCAGGCGCACTGAAGCGTAGAACTTGAGGGCATTACCACCGGTGGTAGTTTCCGGACTGCCGTACATCACTCCGATCTTCATGCGGATCTGATTGATGAAGATGACCAGGGTATTGGTACGGGAGATATTGGCCGTGAGTTTGCGCAAGGCCTGGCTCATGAGGCGTGCCTGTAGACCGACGTGGGAGTCGCCCATTTCCCCCTCGATCTCGGCCTTGGGCGTCAAGGCTGCCACGGAATCCACGACGATGAGGTCGACGGCCCCGGAGCGCACCAGCATATCGGCGATTTCCAATGCCTGTTCACCGGTGTCGGGCTGGGAGATCAGGAGATTTTCGAGATCCACCCCCAACTTCTGGGCATAGCTTGGGTCCAGGGCGTGTTCGGCATCGATGAAGGCTGCCGTGCCACCACTGGCTTGGCAACTGGCAATGGCGTGCAGGGTGAGGGTGGTCTTACCCGAGGATTCGGGACCGTAAATCTCCACCACGCGTCCGCGCGGCAGGCCACCGACCCCTAGCGCCAGGTCGAGTCCCAGGGAACCCGTGGAGTACACCTGGATATCCTTGACGGCGCTCTGCTCCCCCAGGCGCATGATCGCACCCTTGCCAAACTGTTTATCGATCTGTGACAGGGCGGCGGCCAGGGCCTTGCTGCGATGTTCATCCATGGGTCACTGCTCTCCTATGTGAGGGATACGCCGAAGACCGGACTTCGGCGGCGCGACACTGCGCCGTGTGCTTGCCGCATTCTAACCGAGGCGCTGACAATGACCAATGGAAAGCGCCCCACGCTGCGTGGAGCGTTTCACTCCATCAGCATGGCGATGAGCCTGCCGAGGGCCACACTACCGGCGGCGTACTGTACGGCCCAGCGGTCGCCGGAAAAATGGTGGACGGCGGCACGGCCGGGACCACCACGCCGTCCCCAGGCGATACAGACGGTGCCCACGGGCTTGCCTGGGACGGCGCCCCCAGGACCGGCGATACCGCTGATGGCCAGGGCCATGTCGCCGTGCTCCAGGGCGCCTGCCAGCATCTCCAGAACCACCGCCTCGGAAACGGCACCGTGGCGCGCCAGGGTCGTCGCCGCGACACCCAAAAGACTCTCCTTGGCGGCATTGGCGTAGGTGACGAGGCCCGCACGCAGGACCGCAGAAGAACCTGGCAGGGCGGCAACACGGGCGGCCACGCTGCCGGCAGTGCAGGACTCGGCGGTGGCTAGCGTCACCCCATGCCGCAGTCCCAGTTGCAGCAGCGCCCACTCCGGGGGGGCAAGATCCAGGGCGAGACCCTCATCCCGGCGCCAGTCCTCCCCGGGTAAAACGCCCGGCGCATCGCCAAAAAAACTTTTCGGCATGTCGGTCAAAGGCCAGTGGCGCTGGCCCCACTGCGCCATGGCCGGCCAGTCCAGGGGATCGAGGGCGTGCCGGTGGGGGCCGCCGTCGAGCCAACGCTCGCGCTCCGGGAAATCCCCCAAAGCCAGGGCGAGGCCCGATACCTCGGGCAAATGCTGGACAAGTTCCAGACGCACCCGCCAGCCTGCCCGTTGCCCCCAAGCGGCTAGCCGCTGTGCGGTGGGCAAATGGGCCGGCCGCCAGGGTAGGAAGATACGGGCTTCAGAAGACATGTTGGTGCCCTCCGTGTCCGTCGATTCGGCGAAGCTCTCCGCGCCAGCGCAGCTCGAGCCCCACCTCCGCCGGGGCGATCTCGCCCACGCGCGTGAGCGGTACGCCGGTCTCGCGACCAATCCCACGCAGCGTATCTTCTAGCTCCGGGGGCACACAGAGGATGAGCTCATAATCGTCACCGCCCGTCAGCGGCCAACGCTGCCAGGCCTCCCAATCCTCCCCCAGGGCCGGGCGCAGGGCAACGCTGATGGGCAGGTCATCGACGCAGATCCGTGCACCGACCCCAGAAGCCTGAAGGATGTGGCCGAGATCGGCGACGAAACCGTCGGATATGTCCTGGGCACAGGCCACCCCACAACGCGCCGCTGCCTCCCCCAGGGCCGTCCGCGGTGTCGGGCGCAACCTGCGCTGCTCCAGTGCCCATTGGGCCTGCGTGCTCAAGCCTGCGGGTGGGCGCGCCGGCAAAGCGCGGGCGGACCAGGCGATGTCCAGGGCGGCGGCGGCGTCTCCGATGCAACCACTGACCCAGACACCCTGGCCGGGGCGGGCGGCGTCCCGGCGCATGGGCGCATCGCGCTGGGCGCCCAGCACGGTGACGGTGAGGGTGAGCGGGCCGTCCGTTGCGACGGTATCGCCGCCGATGAGGCGCAGTCCACTGGGCTTGGCCAGGGCGCGCCAACCCGCAGCAAAGTCCTCCACCCAGAGGCCCCAGTCGCAGTTTTGCCCCGCGGGCAGACTCAAATTCAGCAGAGCCCAGCGGGGTATGGCACCCATGGCCGCCAGATCGCTGAGATTCACCGCCAAGGCTTTCCAAGCAAGATCCGTGGCAGCCACATCGGCAAAGAAATGACGACCCGCCACCAGGGTGTCGCTACAGATGGTCACCGGTTCCCGGCAACGCACCACCGCCGCGTCATCGCCCATACCCACGAGCAGGTCGGGATCGGTTTCCCCCAAGGCGCTGCGGAGTACTTCGATGAGGCGAAACTCGCCCGGCTGCATGGTCCATCCTCCTCCCAGACCGTCAACGTTCTCTCGGTAACACCATACCTGGGCCCACCATTTCCCTTGGGCAGGTTTCACCAATTCACTATAGTGCGAGCATGCCGCCGTCCTCCACGCAAACGCAAGTCAGCCCTTCCGTGCCGTCGCCGGTTCGTGGTCGTTTTGCCCCCACTCCCAGCGGTCCGCTCCACGCGGGCTCCGTGCTCGCCGCCATCGGCAGTTACCTGTCTGCCAAGGGAGCTGGAGGACTGTGGTACCTGCGCATGGAGGATCTGGATCGCCCACGCCTGCAGCCCGGCGCCGCCAGCACCATCCTCGCCCAGCTGGAAGCACTGGCCCTGGAATGGGATGGCGCCATTCTCTGGCAATCCCAACATCTGGAGCGCTATGGCGCGGCATTGAACCAGCTCATGGCGACCGGTATCGCCTATCCCTGCGGGTGCAGCCGCGCGGCTTTGCAGCAAAGCGCCGGCAACTGTCCCTGTCTGGAACGGCCGCCAGCCAAGGCGCGCGCATGGCGGCTTCGCCCAGGGCCACGGGCCATGGAAGCTTGGGAGGATCGGTGGCGCGGCCCACAGCATCCCACAGTCCAGCACCCTCCACCCGCCCTGCTGCGCGCCGACCAGATCATCGCCTATGTCCTCGCGTCGGTGGTGGACGACGGTTTTCAGGGGGTAACGGAGGTGGTCCGCGGTGAGGATCTCCTGCCGCTGACGGGGGTCCAGCGGCAGCTGCAAGCCGCCCTGGACCTGCCGCATCCCGGGTACGCCCACCTGCCTCTCATCCGCGATGATCGCGGGCGCAAGCTCTCCAAGAGCGCCGGGGCGCCAGGCGTTGCCGGATCACCGGGTAGAGCCTGGGAATTCTGCCTGCGCTACCTCGGCTGGGATCTTCCCGCCGATCTGATGGGGGCAGATGCCACCACCTGGCGGAATTGGGCAATCCAGCGCCTGCACTGCGGTGCACCGCTCTGGCCGCAGGGTTGAGGCACTCGGCCTGCAGCCGTACCACCCGGAATGCCATTCGCCATTCCAAAAATAATACGTTAGACTATTTAGGTACCATTGTTCCTAATCAGGGAGCTAGCTCAGGTGTCTACCGTTTTGTATGCCGACACGTCTCACAAATGTATCGCTTTTACCGACCTCGTGGAGGGTGACGGTATCCAGGCCAACCAATTCCTCATCGTCCATGAGGGGGAAGGGATGCTTCTGGACCCGGGTGGCAACCTGACCTACAAGCATCTCCTGGCAGGCATGGCCGAGCACTTCTTGCCATCCCACCTGGATTACGTCTTTGCCTCTCACGAGGACCCGGACATCGTTGCTTCGGCCAACGGTTGGCTGCTCATCACCGAGGCCAAGATCCTCATTGCCGAGGAATGGACCCGTTTTCTGCCACATTTTTGTACCAAGGGCATGACGACGGGCCGGGTCATTGGTATTCCCCCTGCTGGCATGTGGGTCGAGCTCGGGGGACAGGAGTTGGCCATCGTTCCTGCCCACTATCTGCACGCGGTCGGCAATTTCCATGTGTACGATCCCATATCGCGCATTCTTTTTTCTGGAGATGTCGGCGCCAATCTGGTCTCCGGCAGTGGGGCGGCAGCGGTCATCGAGGGTACCGCAGCCTTTGCGGCGCATCGGGCAAGTGCCGGGATGGAGGCTTTTCATCGTCGCTACATGGGGGGACGCAAAGTCTGTGCGCTGTGGGCAGAGATGGTGCGCGGCATGGATGTGGAATGGATCGTGCCGCAGCACGGCGCCTCATTCCGCGGCAAGGAAACCGTTGCCGCCTTTCTGGACTGGTTTGCTGAACTCGACAGCGGTCCCGATCTGGTGGATGCCGCTGACTTTCACTATCCGCCACCGCGTTGACGCGCCACCAACTGACCCAAGGAGCCTCCCATGTCCCCGGAAGCGTTCAATTCACTTCATCAACGCCTGCAGAGTATCTGCCCAGAGATTTTGGGTCTTGCCCTCATCGCCGGCGACGGGACCCTCCTCCTGGAAGGCGGGCGTACCGTCGGCGATGCCCGCCTGATCGGGATTGCCGGTGCTGCACTGGCACGTCTGGCCGGGCATATCAGCGATGAACTGGGTGAGTGTCGGGAGCAGGAAATCACGATCCGCTGCCAACAGCACCGTGCCTGCTTCTATCCCCTGAGCAACGATCGCATCCTGATGGTGGTCACGCCGGCGATGGTGGTTCTGTCCGATGCCTGCACTGCCCTGATTTGGGAGATGAACAGAATCTAGCAGGTCTGGTACGGGTCTGCGTCCGCCGCGCTATACTTCCGGCCATGGACCTGCCTGCCCTGATCCCCGCCACGCTACTGCGCCGTTATCAACGCTTTCTGGCGGACTGTCGCCTGGAGGACGGCCAGACAGTCACCGTACACTGTCCCAATTCCGGCAGCATGCGCAGTTGTGCCACACCGGGGCAGCCGGTACTGCTGTCCCATCAGCCGTCCTCACGGCGCAAGTATCCCTGGACCTGGGAGCTCTACTGGAGCGGAAGCAGTTGGGTGTGCATCAACACCCAAAGGCCCAACGCCGTCGTCGCGGAAGCCATCGCAATGGGCAACATCCCGGAACTTGCCGGTTATCCGCTGCTGCGGCGTGAAGTGCCCTACGGGGATCACGCCCGCGTCGACATTTTTCTGGAGGGGTCGGACAAGCCCCCCGCCTATGTGGAGGTAAAATCCTGTACACTCCTGGACGCCGATGGCGTCGTGCGGTTTCCCGATGCGGTCTCCCTGCGTGCGCGACGGCACCTGCAGTCGCTACAGGAAGTGGTGACGGCGGGCGCACGGGGGGTTCTGGTTTTTCTGATAGGGCGGGAGGATGGCCAGGGTTTCGCGCCAGCGGAAAGCATCGATCCCCAATACGCCGAGGCCCTGCGCCGGGCGCGGCAAGCAGGGGTGGAGATTCTTGCCTACCGCACTCGGGTCAGTCCTGATAGAATGATTCTAGATGCGGCAGAGACCCTACTTTTATAGCCGCGCGAGGAGTTATGCATGTTGCGTCGAAGTCAGGAACGCCCCCCCGTACACATTCACAGCCCCGAAGAAGTGGAAAAGATGCGGGTAGCGGGCCAACTCACGGCCCAGGTCTTGAAAATGATCGCACCTTACGTACAGGCGGGCATCAGCACGGGCGAGTTGGACCGGATCTGCCACGATTACATCGTCAACGATCTCGACGCCATTCCTGCGCCCTTGAATTACCAGCCAAGCCCGGAATATCCGCCCTACCCCAAATCCGTCTGCATTTCCCTCAATCACGTGATCTGTCACGGCATACCCGGTGATCGCGTGCTCAAGGATGGGGACATCCTCAACATCGACGTGACGGTCATCAAGGATGGCTATCACGGCGACAGCAGCAAGATGTTCCTGGTGGGCAACGTACCCTTGAAGGCGCGACGGGTGGTGGAGGTGGCGCACGAGAGCATGGTCCGCGGCATCGCCCAGGTACGTCCGGGAGCGACCCTGGGCGATATCGGCCATGCCATCCAGAGCTACGCCGAGGCCCAGCACTGCTCCGTGGTACGCGAGTTCTGCGGGCACGGCATCGGCCGCGTCTTCCACGATGAGCCACAGGTGCTGCACTACGGTAATCCCGGTGAGGGGCTGCGTCTGGTACCCGGTATGACCTTTACCATCGAACCCATGATCAACGCCGGCAAGCGCCACATCAAGGCTCTGCCCGATGGGTGGACCATCGTCACCAAGGATCACAGCCCCTCGGCGCAATGGGAACACACCATTCTGGTCACGGAGGATGGCCACGAGGTGCTGACCCAGTTGCCGGGCGATCCCCTCTGAAGGTGACGGCCACGCGGTCCACGGCGTCCACTACCACCCCGCGCGCCGGGATGGAGCCTATAGCGGCAGTTGCCCCGGTTCGTCCGCCCTTGCGCCAGCGCGCCAGGTTGCACGATGGGATCCTGCGGCAGCTCTGGCGCGACGCCAACGACGGGCGCCAACGTCACGATGCCAGCCTCATTGCCGTAGGTGGCTATGGCCGGGGCAGGCTCTTTCCAGGCTCCGATCTGGATCTTCTGGTGTTGGTGGAGGATGGCGACGATCCCCAACGGGATGCCTTCGTCAGCCGTTTTTTCACCCTGCTCTGGGATCGGGGCTGTCCCGTCGGTCATAGCGTGCGCACGGTAGCACAGTGTCTGGCTGAGGCGCGCGCCGATCTCAGCATCGCCACGACCCTGCACGAGATGCGCTTTCTGGCGGGCTCCAGGGGGCTGTATAGAGCCCTGCAGGCGGACCTGCGCGCGCAACCCCCCTGGGATCCCACGTCCTTTTATGCCGCCAAGATTGCCGAGCAGGATCAGCGTCACCGGCGTTTTTCCGACACGGCCTATCACCTGGAGCCGAATATCAAGGACGGCCCCGGCGGACTGCGCGACATTCACCAGCTGCAATGGCTCGCCGCCCGTCTTTTCGGGCAGGCCAGCCTTGCCCCACTATACCGGCACGGCCTGATGCGGCGGGCAGAATATCGCCAGTTGTTACGCGCTCGGCTTTTTCTGGAAACCCTGCGCGAGCACCTGCACCAGCGCGCTGGACGGGGCGAGGATCGTCTGCGCCTGGAATATCAGGAGGCTCTGGCCGAAGGGCTCGGTTTCCGTGGACACGGTGGACGCAGCGCCGTGGAACGCATGATGCAGCGCCTTTACCAAGTCTTTGCCGACGTGCTACGCGTCTCAGCCATCGTCCAGGAGAGCATCGGTCAGTTCCTGAGCGAGGGGGGTCATCTGCGCGGGAGCTCCGAAACACGGAACGAGCCAGTGCCACCGGAGCCCGTGGCCGTGCCGCTGGTGCAGTTACTGACCCGGCTCGCGCAGGTGGCGGCTCAGGGCGATGGCGATGCGCTGGAGGGCAGCCTCTGGCGCGATGTCCACGCCATCCGGCGGCGTTATCACGCCCGTGACCTGACGGGCAACGCCGAGGCTCGGGCCGTCTTCCTGGAGGCGTTGCGCAACCCGACCCAGGCCACACGCTTTCTGACCCTGCTCCACCAGACGCGGCTCCTGGGACGGCTACTGCCGCCCTACCGGGCCATCACCGGCCTTATCCAGCACGATCTATTTCATGTGTATACCGTCGATCAGCATACGCTTTTTGTCCTAGGAGAGCTGGCGCGCCTATGGCAGGAAGCGGACGATCCCCAGATCCGCAAGGCGCGCCTTGCGGTGCGGCATCCAGAGATTCTGGTGCTGGCCGCCCTATTTCACGACATTGCCAAGGGACAGGGTGGGGATCACTCCAGCAAGGGAGCGGGGCTCGCGCAGCGTTTTGCGCACGCCATGCAGCTGGAGCCGGATGCCGGCGCACTGCTGGTGTGGCTCGTCCACAATCACCTGCTGCTATCCACGGTGTCGCAACGCCGCGACCTCGAGGACCCACAAGTCATCCGCAACGTTGCCGAGCGCATGGGCGATCAGCGTCATCTCGCTTACCTGTTTCTGCTGACCATCGCCGATATGCGCGCCACCAATCCCGAGCTGTGGAACGACTGGAAGGCGAGCCTCTTGCACAAACTCTTCGACGCCAGCTGGGCGGCCCTGGAAGGTGGCGATGCCGTTCTTGCCGATCACGGCCCGGTCATCCGCGCGCGTCAGGAAGCGGTACTGGCCAAACTGGAGCCCGCCGCTCGCGAGCAGATTCTGGAGCTGTGGCAGGAGATGCGCCCCAGCTATTTTCTGCGCTACCGCGCCGACGAACTGCTTTGGCAGGCGCACGAGATCCACGCATACCATGGTCGCGGGTATCTGGTGCGCCTGCGCGAACACCCCGTGGAGGGCAGTGAGATCCTCATCTACGGACCCGACAAGGCAGGTCTGTTCGAGGAAATCACCGCCACCCTGGACCGCCACTCCCTGAACATTCTCGATGCCCGCATCGACACCAGCCACGATGGTCGTGCCCTCGATACCTTCGTGGTCCTCGATGAGTCGCACAGCTACGCGCGACCGGCGGCGGCACAGGAGATACTGCGCCGCGACCTGCGCGCCGTCCTCCATGGTGAGGTACCGCGCAAGCCCCACTTTGGCATGCGCCATCGCGACCTGCGCCATCGTTATTTTGCCGATCTGCCGCTGGAAATCTTTGTGGACAACCACACCCTGGCAGAGGACACCCTGCTGGAGATCCGGGCGCCCGATCGCCTCGGTCTCCTCTACCGCGTCGGCGGTACCCTGCGCACGCTGGGCTTTACCATCTTTGGCGCCAAGGTCTCTACTTTTGGGGAAAGCGTGGAGGATACCTTTTTCATCCGCAACGCCCAGAACCGCAAGCTTCGCGACAACGAGATCGCAGCACTCACCGCCGCACTGCAGGATGCCCTGAGCAGCGACCACGCCGCGGAGGACCACTAGGTATGGCCATGTTCATCAATCCAGCGCGGCGAGCAGACCGCACCCTGGCCCTTGCCGGTATCCTGCGCGCCGCTCAGGAAGTGCAGGACGCGGCCCGCCGGGGAATCCACGACAATAGCATGCTCGGCTCCTGCGTTCAGAGCATCCTGAGCCTCGATGGGCGGGACAGCGCTGCCGTTCTGGGTGGACTGCCGAGCCTGCGGCGCGCATTGCAAGGCCTTTGTCCCCTGCTCCAGCGTGGTCCCGGAAGTGCCGAGGAAGCCGAGCAGATGCGCTATGCCCTGTCCTTGGCCAAGCTGGGCAAGGCCTTGATCCATAATCACGCCGCCACCGAGCGCGTGCGCCGCGGCATCGATGAGGCCCGGCGTCAGATCGAGCATTTCGGCGACGCCATTCACCCCAGTGTGCTTGGCGGCCTGGCCAACACCTACGCCGAAGGCATCGGCATCCTGTCACCACGGATCATCGTCAGTGGCGAGAGTCGTTTTCTCACTCAGGAAGAAGACACCGTGCGCATCCGCGCCCTGCTTCTGGCGGGCGTGCGTGCCGCCGTGCTCTGGCGTCAGGCGGGGGGATCCGTCTTCACGACCTTCTGGGAGCGCAGCGCGCTGTGTCTGGAAAGTCGTGACCTGCTGGCGCATCTGAGTTCCTGAATTTCACTTCACGGCTTTTGCGCAGCCGCCGTGGTGGTTTCATCCTTCAGCTGCCCATAGATCTGTTCGAGAGCGAGGTTTGCGGCTTCGATGGATTGCGCCAGATCCTTGCCATCGTCCACGCCAACCTGGAGCAGGAAGGTATTCATGGCATTCGTCTTGTTCACCAGATTGACCTTGAGGCCCTGCTTTCGCGCGGTATCGAGTATGCGCGCGGAGGGCACGTCGATGGGCAGACCCAGCAATACGGGATAGCTGTCGGGTACGCGGGCGAAATACGACGGACCGTAGAGTGTCACGCCATTCTTTGCTTTCCAATAGGCGGCATCGATGATGCGGTTAGCCTCATCTATCCGGCCATTCAATTCCGTGACGTTCTGGAAACGCAACATGAGATGCAGGGTATTGTTGAAGCCGTTGCGCGACTGGATGAAAATGTCACAGTGCTGGAACAAGGACGCCTTTTTGGCTTCGGTAATGACCAGTTCCATGGGGACATCGGCATTGACCATAGTCTCCACCGGATAGATATAACTGTTGTCTTCATGGGCATACTCCACCAATGCGCTACTGCCCAGAAGCACGGAATTGGGGATACTGATGAGTGCCCCGTCCTGCGTCAGCATTTTGGAGAACAGCGCCTTTATCTCGACGATCTGTCCGACGGTATTGACATTCCACACCCAGGAATTGACATAGACGACATCGCCATAGTTCAGGGCGCCGCTCGCCGTTGCAAAGATTCCCGTGAGCAGATTGGAAGCAAAGGTATGTATGGCAAAGCCGAGGACCACGCCACCAACGGCACTACCAGCCAGTATCCCAGCGATACTGATGTGAAAAATCGAGAGAATGACGGCCAATAATACGATATAGACAGCAATTCTTATGAGCAGGGTTAGACCGTAAAGGTCCTTGCGCGTACGCGCAAAGCGCCTTTCGGCATAGGCCACCAGGTGACTCGCGATCCAAAGACCGATGATCAGGACGATCAGGCTCCAGACAATCTCGCGCACCAAGGGAGCGTAACTCAGATATTGTGGGAAATACTGTTTGAGGGAAAAATTTATGAGAAAGCCTGCAGCAATGACCAGAAGCAGCCCCAGGAGCATCTGCCACAGCACCTTCGTGAACAAATGGCGTCCCTGCCCAGGTGTCTGTACCATTACACCTCCGGATGATTACCTCGCTGCCGATATTTTTAGTCTAGAAACATCGTCGAGAATTGGCAAGCTTGCGTCGGGAAAGATTGACGAGTTGGGAGATACACAACGGATATTATCATCCGGTCGGAATAAAAAGGATTCGCCAGCGCACCAAAAATCGGCGCGAAAATCAGTCCTCCAGGGCCTCGACGTGGATCTTCGGTGCCGCTTGCGGTGCAGGACGCTGCCAGTCGTAATATTGCACTTTACCTTCCTGCGCCATTGCCCGATAACGCTCGAAGGCCCCAAGCTTGGCGAGTTCCCGTTGCAGCTCCAGCTCGGCCTTGGCGAAATCCATTTCCGAATGGCCGCGATGATCCTTGAGCGCCCGTTGGGCTGCGGCAATGCGGCTTTCGCTGAGCTTGGGGTCGATATCCGTGACGCGCAGGCTGTTGTCGGCCAGCACCGTAACGACAGCGGGCTGGACCTCAACCATGCCGCCCTCCAGGAAAAGGATCTGGGGGTGTCCTTCCACAGGCGTTATGCGTAACTCTCCAGCCCGCAAAATACTGATCAGCGGGGCGTGTCCCGGCAGGATACCCAGTTCGCCGAGCATCCCGGGAACCACGACGAACTCCACGAGTCCCGTGAATACCTCGCCGTGTACATCGGCCACATTCAAGCGCATGCTGCGCTTTCCACTAGACATCCTCTCCTCCTTCGGCCAGCAGTGCCAGGAATGCCGCCTCGTCCAACTGGGGAATACCGAGAGCTTGCGCCTTGGCCAGCTTGCTGCCGGGTGCCTCGCCCACGATCACATAGTCCACCTGTGCCGAAACTGCCGATACGACCTTGCCACCTGCGGCCTCTATCTTCTCCTTGGCCGCCTCGCGGCTCAAGTGGGGAAGACTGCCCGTCAACACGAGACGCTTGCCCTGGAGCACGCCGCCTTCCCTTTTTCGGACCTTGGGCCAATGCACTCCCGCAGCCAGCAGGGCCTGAATGACCTCACGGTTGTGCGTCTGGGCAAAGAAATGGAGGATGGCTTCGGCAACCACCGGCCCAACATCGGGAACTTCCTGGAGATCTTCGGCGGACACGGCCATGAGCGTCTCCAGATCACCAAAATGCTGCGCCAGGGCCTTGGCGGTACTCTCGCCCACCTGGTGTATCCCCAGCGCGTAGAGGAATCTGGCAAATTCCGTCTGGCGTGAGCCGGCAATCTCGTCCAGCAGCTTCTGCGCCGATCGGTCACCCATGCGTGGCAAGGCCAGCAAGGTATCCCTGTCCAAATGGTAGAGGTCCGCCACGGTTTTCACGAGCCCCTGCGCCACGAGTTGGGCGACCAGTTTTTCTCCGAGCCCGCGGATATCCATGGCGCGGCGCGAGGCAAAGTGGAGAATGGCGCCCATGCGTTGGGCCGGACAATAGAGACCGCCGGTGCAGCGATGCGCTACCTCATTGGGCAGACGCAGAATTTCCGACCCACAGACGGGGCAGCGGGTGGGCATGCGCCAGGGCTGGCTGGCGGCGGGCCGCCGATCGCGCAGCACCGTGACGATTTCGGGAATGACGTCGCCGGCACGGCGTACCAGGACCGTGTCCCCTACCCGAACATCCTTGCGCCGGACCTCGTCTTCATTGTGCAGGCTGGCGCGACTGACCATCACCCCAGCCACCGATACCGGTTGCAGCTGCGCCACCGGCGTCACCACGCCCGTGCGTCCCACCGACGCGACGATATCCTCCACCAGGGTGCTGGCCTCGTGGGCTGGGAACTTCCAGGCGATGGCCCAGCGCGGCGCCCGCGCCGTGAAACCGAGACGCTCCCGCAGGGCCAGATCATCCACCTTGAATACCAGGCCATCGATCTCGAAGGGCATGCTTTCCCGTCGCGCGGCAAGGTCCGCGTGATACGCCAGGGCCTCGTCCAGGCCGTGGATGGGACGCAGGAATTCCGTCACGGAAAAACCCCAGGTCGCAAAACGTTGCAGGATGTGGACGTGGCTATCCCCCAGCGGTTCTGAGCACTCACCAAAACCCCAGGGGAAAAAGGCCAGGGGACGCCTTGCCGTTATTCGCGGATCCAGCTGGCGCAGGCTTCCCGCGGCAGCGTTGCGCGGGTTGGCAAAGGGCGCCTCGCCGCGGCGCTCGCGCTCGCGATTGAGCCGGCGAAAGGCGGCCACGGGCAAGACTACCTCGCCGCGCAGTTCGATGAGTTCTGGCCAGCCCGAACCCTGGAGTTGAAGCGGAACGTTGTGAATGGTTCGGACGTTATGGGTGACATCTTCACCCTCCACACCGTCTCCGCGGGTGCCGGCCCGCACCAGTCTGCCTCCCTCGTAGCGCAGATTGACAGAGAGGCCGTCGAATTTGGGTTCACCGCTCAAGACCGGGTTGGAGACCTCGGGCAGCGCCCGGCGCAGACGCTCCCACCAGTCCCTAAATTCCTCCTCAGAGAAAACGTTATCGAGGGAGGTCATGGGAATACGGTAGTGCACCGCCCCGAAGGCCGATACCGGGGCTGCCCCTACCCGTTGCGTCGGCGAGTCGGCCACACGCAATTCCGGATGCGCATCCTCCAACGCACGCAGCTCGCGAAGCAGGGCATCGTACTCGGCGTCGCTCATCACCGGTGCGTCGTCGCGGTAATACGCGCGATTCGCAGCCTCCAGCAGCACACGCAATTCCTGCGCGCGCGCCCGTGGGTCGGTCGAAGCGGTCATGATCGGGTCCGTGGCGGCAGGGAACACATGCCATCAGCATAGCGCAAAGGACTTTTACGGTATAATGCCCGCGGCACCTGCCCTTAGGAGACTGCATGGCACTGGCTTTGTTTGACCTGGACAATACCCTGCTCGCCGGCGATTCGGATCACGCCTGGCTCGAATTCCTCAGCGAACAGGGTGTCGTGGATGGCGATACCCTGCGCGAGGCCAACGACCGCTACTACCGGGCGTATCTAAACGGTACCCTGGACATCGAAGCCTTTCTGTCCTTTGTCCTGGCGCCCCTGGCCGAGCATCCGCGCGAGCGCCTGGAGACCTGGCACCGCCAGTACATGGAGGCGCGGATCGCGCCCATGATCACCGATGCAGCACGCGCCCTGGTGGAAAAACACCGTGAGGCTGGCGACACCCTCCTCATCATCACCGCCACCAATCGCTTCGTGACGGGTCCCATTGCCGCAGCCCTGGGGGTACCGGAACTCTTGGCTACCGAAGTGGAGACCGACGCCCATGGTGCCTTTACCGGTCGCAGCCGCGGGGTGCCCTGCTTTCGCGAGGGTAAGGTCCAACGCCTTGCGCAGTGGCTGGACGAACGCGGCTGGGATTGGCACGAGAGCATGGCACAGGCCACCTTTTACAGCGATTCCCACAACGATCTGCCCTTGCTGGAAGCTGTGGCGCAGCCCGTGGCCGTGGATCCGGACCCGGAGCTGCAGACCATTGCCCAGCGCCGCGGCTGGCCGATCCTCCATCTGCACGGTGCCTGCCGGCCCGCGGTCTGAACCGCGACGCAAAGCCCCACCCCTACGGGTGCCGGGCTTGCTGCGCCAGTACCTCGGCCACGCTCACCGGCACCACCCGCGATATGCCGGGATCGGGCATGGTCACCCCCAGCAGTTGCGCCGCCACCTGCAGCGTCAGGTGGCGGTGGCTGACCACCAGAAACTGCGTCTGCTGCGCAAGTTCCGTCAAGAGTGCGCAGAAACGTCCGACATTGGCGTCATCCAAGGGCGCATCCACCTCATCGAGGACGCAAAAAGGTGCCGGATTCAGAGCGAAGAGGGCGAAAACCAGGGCCAGCGCCGTCAGCGCCTTCTCACCCCCGGAAAGCTGCTGCAGGTGGGCATTGCGCTTGCCCGGCGGGCGCGCGCGCAGGAGCAGGCCAGCCAGCAGAGGGTCATCTCCGTCCAGCTGCAGCTCCGCTTCCCCTCCGCCGAAAAGGGTGGCAAAAATTCGCTGCAGGTGTCCGTTGGCCTGCTGCAAGGTATCCTGAAAACGCGCACTGGTTTCGCTGTCCATGGCGGCCATGGCGCTCTCCAGAGCGGCCAGCGCCGTCTCCACGTCGGTAATCTGGGCGGCGAGATCACCGCTACGCGCCTCGGCTTCACGCAGCTCTTCCTCCGCAGCGAGGTTGACGTTGCCCAGGGCGGCAATGGCGCCTTCGATCCGGCCCAGCTCTGCTTCGGCGCTGACGCCCTCGGGGGCGGCGCCCGGATCGTGGCCCAGTTCGTTGGCCAGCTTAGCGGCTTCAGCCGCTAGCGCCTGCAACTGCGCTTCCAGCGTCTCACGCTCGACTCGCGCCGCCGCCAATCCCTGCTCCAGACGGCGCAGCGCGTTGTCGCGGCGCTGAATCTCGCTCTGGGACAGACGCCAGCTTTCCTCCACCGCATCGAGCTCAGCCTGTGCCGCCTGCACGCGCTTGCGGTTCTCGGCACGACCCTGCTCCAGCAGCGCAAGGCGCTCCTTCAGGGGCGGGAGTTTTTTCTGACGCTTTTCGAGATCCTCCGTCAGGTGCGCCAGCGTGCGTTGCAGCTCTGCCTCTTCCGCTTCCCACTCACGTAAGCGCTCCTCGACCGCCGCACGCTGCGCGCCAAGGCGCTCCTTTTCCAGCGCCAGGGCCTGCTGTTGCTGGCGCAGACGGCCCAACAGACTGCGCTGCTGCGCCTGTCGCGCGCGCAGGGCATCTTCCTCCCGACGCAGGCGCTGCTCCCCATCCTCCGTCGGCGCATTGCGACGAAGTTGTTCGAGTTGCTCATCGACGGCGGCCAACTCCGCACTCAGGGTCGTCCGCTCAGACCGCAGACGGGCGAGGTTTGCCTCTGCCTGGCGCTGGGCTTCTTGCTCTGCCTGCACCCGACTGCGTAGGCTGGCCAGCCGTTCCCGTAGGGCGAGTTCGGCCTGCTGTCCCTTGCGTTCTGCCTGTACACAGCGCTGGCGTTCTTGCAGGCGAGCGGCGACGCGCTGCTCCAGCGTCACCAGCTCGCGCTGCAGATCCTCGAGCGCGGTTGTCGCAACGCTTTCTTCGCGCTGCACTAGCTCGAGCTCACGCCGACACTGCAACAAGCTCGTCTCCCCGCTTCCCTCGGCTGGACTGAAGGCTTGGGGGCGCAGAATCTGTCCCGCTGGCGTGATCCAGGCCTCATCGTGGCTGAGCTCGTGTCGCCGGGCCCAGGCTTCGGTAATGTCGCTGGCGCAGCGCAGGCCCCACAGCCATTGGTGGAGGGCAGCGCGCCAGGATTCCGGAATGGTCAGTCGCGCGAGGAGGGCATCTTCCCTGGACCCCGTCGCCGTGCCCAGATCGGCATCGGTATCGGCGAGGATCCAGGGATGCTCCCAGTCGACATCACGGACAGCATCGTCCGCCGCCCGCAGCCGAGCCCCCAGCAGCGGCCCCAGTATGCGCTCCACGGCAAACTCCCATGGTGGGTCCACGCGCAGATGCTCCAAGAGTCCCGTGCCCGGTCGCGCTGGCGTTGGCAGACGCGCCAGGAGACCGGACTGTAGACGCTCCAGGGCCTGGCGTCGGGCGCGCAGTTCCTGCTGGCGGGCACGCTGCTGCCCATGCTGTGCACGGCGGGCCTCCAGCTGCTCCTGATCGGCTTCCAATGCAGCGCTGGCCTCGGCGAGCTCTACGGCTTGTTGCCGCCGTTGCGCCTCGAGCTCCGCCCAGGCAGTCTCCGCGGCGCTCAGCTCCGCCGCTGCCGAGGAATCAGGACGCGGCTCCAATTCCCCGATCCGTCGATGCAGGGCATCCAGGCGAGACGCCAGTTCCCGACGCCGCGCCGTTGCCACTTCACGCTCGCGGCGAGCGTCGGCACGGCGCTCCCGTTCCGCCGCCAGTTTGCGCGCGCTCTCCTCCAGCTCCGTTTCCGTCTGCCGTAAACCGGCGCGGCAGGTCTCGAGCTCGATGGCAAGGCGCTCCTCTTCCTGGCCGATGGAGGCACAACGGGCTTCCGCTTCCTGGGCCGTGGCCTTGCGCCGGACACTATCCTCGTGCAAGTCGTGCAAGCGTCCCCGTTGCCTGTGCAGGGCCGCCTCCGTCTCCCGGCAACGCTCCTCCCCGTGGCGGAGTTCCTGGGCCAAGGTCGTCTCTTCGGCTTGCAGGCGATAGAGCGCTTCCTGCGCCTGGCGCCGGTCTTCACTGCAGTTCTGACGCCGCTCTTGCAGGCCCTCCTGTTGGCGGGACAGCTGGGCAAGCTCCCGCTGCAGGGTAGCTGCCTGCTCCTCCTGGCGGCTTATCCGCTGGCAGAGACGCTCGTGCGCCACCGAGGCACCCTCGAGCCTTGCCAGCAACTGCCACCACCGCCAGCGCCTTTGTTCCTGCCACAGGGCCCGCAAACTCCGTGCGGATTCTGCCTGACGCTCCAGGACGGCAATGCGCTCGCCGAGCCCCCCGTGGAGATCGTACAGGCGCTGCAGATGCTCGCCCGTCTCCTGGATACGTTGCTGACTTTCCCTTCGCCGTTCCTTATACCGGCTGACCCCAGCCGCCTCTTCGAGAATGGCGCGTAGCTCTTCGGGGCGGGCCTCGACGATTCGGCCGATGGTTCCCTGCTCGATGATGGCGTAGGCATTGCTGCCCAGGCCCGTACCCAGGAAGAGATCGGCAACGTCGCGGCGGCGACAACGAGCATCGTTGATACGGTACTGACTGTCACCGTCGCGGCTCAGGCGCCTTCCCACACGAATTTCCGGAACCGGCGTCCAAGGTGCCGGCGCCTTGGCGGCGCTATTGTCAAAGGTCAGTTCCACCATCGCCTCGCTGGCGGTGGCGCGGCCATCGGCGCCATTGGAGATGACATCCACCATCTGCGCGCCCCGCAGTTGCCGGGCTGAGGACTCCCCCAGCACCCAGCGGATGGCGTCGACGATATTGGACTTGCCGCAGCCGTTGGGTCCGACGATGACCACCGGATTGGCTTCCAGCCGGATCTGGGTGCGTTCGCGAAAGGATTTGAAGCCGTGCAGACGAATGGCGGAAAGGCGCATGGGCGCAGGTTTTTGCTATAGTGGTGGGTTACTGGAGGCTGCATATTGAGGAGAAGTCCGTGCCCAGTCAACCGAGTCGCGAGCTACAGCATTTTGCCAATCCCCACCCCGGGCGGGATTTTCTCATTCACATGGATCTGCCGGAGTTCACCTGTCTCTGCCCGCTGACGGGTCAGCCGGATTTCGCCCACTTCCTGTTGGACTACATTCCCGACGAACGCTGTGTCGAACTCAAGGCGCTGAAAGTCTATCTGTGGAGCTTTCGCGATGAGGGCGGATTTCACGAGGCCATGACCAATCGCATTGCCGACGACCTCATCCGCCTCCTGTCCCCTCGCTATCTGCGGCTGTTGGGACGCTGGTACGTGCGCGGCGGCATCAGTACCGACGTGCTCGTGGAGCATCGCGCTCCCGGCTGGGACAATGCCGCCCTGCTGCAGCAGCTGGGCCCGGCCAGCTTCACCCGGCATCAGCCCGGCTACTAAGGATCTGTGCAACCGCCAGCGACGGCGCCGAGCCGTCGGGTCAACGCGAAAAACGCGCTGGCGCGTAGGGCGTGGGATCGGTGAAGGGCGCCTCACCTCCCATGAGCTGAGCCAACAGGCGACCCGTCGTTGGGCCGAGGGTGAGTCCCTGGTGGCAGTGTCCAAAATTGAGCCAGAGCCCGCTACCCTTGGGGAAAGGCCCGACGATGGGCAGCATGTCGGCGGTGCAGGGCCTTTGTCCGAGCCAGGGTGCCGGGTCGAGGCGCGCTCCCAGGGCGGGATAGAGTCGTCTTGCCGCCGTCTCGGCGCGATCCAGGGCAATGGGGGACGCTGGTGCATCCCTGGGTGCGAACTCGGCGCCCGTAGTCAGGCGCAGCCCCTGGCGCATGGGCGCCAGGACATAGCCGGCGTCGGCATCCAGCAAGGCCATGGCTGGCTCGGCAGGCGCCGTCGGCGCGTAATGCATGTGATAACCGCGCTTGACGAAAACGCTCGGATGCCAGCCCAGGCCCTTGGTGAGGTCGGGCGTCCAGGCGCCCAGGGTCAATATCACATGGGCTGCCGTCAGACGCTCCCGCGCGCCGCGCAAACACCAGCCCTGGCCTTCCGCTTCCAGCGCACTGACGGAAAAAGTGCGAAATTCGCCGCCCTGGGCCAGAAAATAATCCAGATAGGCCAAGGTCAAGGCATGGGGATCAATTACCGCCAAGGGCTGCTGCCAGTGGATTCCGCCCGCCAGCCCCGCTTGCAAACCCGGTACGCGGGCCTGCAGTCCGGCATCGTCCAGAACGGTGTACTCCACACCAAAGTGTTCCTCTTTGTAGCGTGCCGCCTCGAGCTCGGCTTCCAAGCTGTGGCGATGTCTGTGCACCTGAAGATAACCGCCGGGACGGAACAGGTGAGTGGCCCCGGCCAAGGCCGCCACGGCCAGATGATCCTCCAGACAGTGGCCGATGAGCGCCGCGTAGTGGCGGGCAATCTGGCGATGGCGCTCGGGCTGCGAATTCCACCAGTACTTCCAGAAGGGAAAGCCCAATCGCGGCAGCATGCTGCTCTGGTAGCGCACTTCCGTCGCCCGGTTGCTCGCATAGTGCAGGATGGTCCCGAGGGCGCGGGGAAAAGCGTGAGGGAACACCGCCTCGCGCTGGATGAGACCGGCGTTGCCAAAAGAGGTGCGCTCGCCAGCACCCTGGCGGTCCAGCAACAATACCTGCCATCCGCGCAGCTGTAGCTGCAGGGCGGTACTGACCCCGACAATTCCCGCGCCAACGACAATGACTTCACGACTCATATGGAATCTCCCCGAACGCCTGCTTTCAGTCTAGCCAAAGACCTGCGCCATGGGCTCTCATCTCAGTGCTCAGGCGGTTCCTCCCGGTCGCCCGCGCGATGATGCACCCCGCTGGTCACCACGCTACCGTGACGACAATCCCGAAGCAGTGGACACTCCGCGCAGACGGGACGACTGCGGCAGTAGGTTTTACCGTGTACGACGATGAGGGCGTGCAGCTCTTGGCGCCCACGGACGTCGTTACGACGCAACTGCGCTTCCATACGACTTTGCAAAGCGGCGTAGGACACGCGGGCGTCTGCCCAACCCAGACGTTGCGCCAGACGCTTGGTGTAGGCATCCACCACGCTTATGGGGCGTTGCAGGGCATACAGCAGGATGGAATCGGCCGTCTCCTCGCCCACGCCGTAGACACCCAGGAGTTTGCGGCGCAGGGTGGTGAGATCGTCCCGAGCGCCGAGGTGCTCGGGCCGCCCGAGGCAGCCTTCACGCTGCAGAAAGGCGCAGAGGGCAAGGAGGCGACGGGTCTTGAGGCGATAATAACCGGTACAGCGGAGCAGGGGCTCCAGCACCTCGGGCGGCGTGTGCAGCAAAGCCTTTCCATCCAGGAGCTGGGCCTTGCGCAAGCCAGCGATGGCCTTTTCCACCTGGGTCCAGCTGGTATTCTGGGTGAGGATGGCGCCCACCATGACCTCAAAGGGGCTATCCGCAGGCCACCAATGCTGCGGACCAAAGGCCTGCTGGAGCCGCGCGAGGAGCTCACGCCAATCCTCAGGCATGCCCGGAACGAGGCCCTCCCTTGCCCCGCTGAAGTTCGGTGCGCAGTCCGTGCCGATGCTGGCGCGATCTGCTGGGCCTGCGATCCTCTGGCCCATGCTCTGCTGCTGCGGTCGCCTGGGGATCCGACCACTGGACGGCGTCCAGCAGGATACTGCGCTCCGCATCGCTCAATTCTTCAAAGTAGCCGAGCTTCAGGTGTCGGGGCATGTCGATGGGGCCGTAACGGATGCGGATCAAGCGGCTGACGCTGAGATGGACGGCCGCCAACAGTCGCCGGACCTCGCGATTGCGCCCCTCGGCAAGGCTCACGTGATACCAGCGGTTGCTCCCCTCGCCGCCGGCCTCCTCGATGGCCAAGAAACGCGCCGGGCCATCCTCCAGTTCTACCCCCGCCAAAAGCGCTGCCTTCTGCTCATCGCTCAGGCTGCCGAGGACACGCACGGCATAGACCCGCTCGAGTTCCGCCCGTGGGTGCATGAGGGCATTGGCCAGGTCGCCATCGTTGGTAAAGAGCAGCAGCCCCTCGGTGTTGAGATCCAGCCGACCCACCGCTACCCAGCGGCTTCCTCGCAGGCGCGGCAGACGATCGAATACCGTCGGACGACCTTCGGGGTCCTGCCGCGTGGCCAGCTCCCCCGCGGGCTTATGGTAGCGCAGGACGCGCAGGCGCGGCCGTACCCAGGACGGCACCCGCAGGGGTTTACCGTCCACGGAGAGACGATCCCGGCTGGTGACGCGGTCACCGATGGTCGCCGGGCGATCGTTGATCTGCACCCGCCCGGCGCGAATCCACGCTTCCATCTGCCGCCGTGAGCCCAGACCGTGGCGCGCCAGGACCTTTTGCAGTTTTTCGTCCACCCATCGCTCCTAAAAAGCTGAAGGCCCCGCCGCGAGGCGAGGCCCGAGTGCTGCCCGAGGGTACAGCGACCAGTGCCTCCTCAGGAGGCCTTGCGCTGCTCCATCGGTTCTTCCTTGAGACGGGTGATGCCCATCATCTTGAACAGCACCTTTTCGTAGAAAGGCTCGGACACACCCATCTTCATCTTGCGGATGAAGTACTTCTCGAAGGCCACCTTGGCCAGATGCACCCAGCGTCCGTAGGCAAAGACATCCACCTTGCGGGGTTTGAGCTGCGGCAGAGCAACGAACGCGGCACCGCGGTCACCCATATCGGCAAAGCACACGGCGTTCCAGGTGCCCATGGTCCGCTCGCCCTTGCGCCCCTCGATATCCGCCTTGATGTTGTGCACTGCCGCCGAGACCATGGACTCGATCATGTAGCCGGTCTTGGGCGCCCCGGTGGGTACTGGAGTCTGCTCCACGGGCGGGATGGCAATGGCGATGCCGGCCGCGTAGATGTTGGGATACTTCTTGCTGCGCTGATTCTCGTCCACCAGCACGAAACCACCCGGGTTGCACAGACCTTCCACACCCGCCACGGCCGGTACGCCCTTGAAGGCCGGGATCATCATGCCGAACTTGACGGGCAGGGTGAACTCCTTGACCGTCTCGCCCTGATCGTTGACTTGGGTGATGTACATCTGGCCGTTTTCGACCTTGGTTACCTTGCAGTTGGTGTACGCCGTGATGCCCTCTTCTTCCAGGCCACGCGTCAGGATACCGCGAGAATCGCCAACGCCCTGGATGCCCAGATGGCCGATGTACGGTTCGCTGGTCACGAAGGAGAAGGAGGGAATCTTATCGCGCATGCCACGCTTCTTGAGGTCGGACGCGACGATCATCGCATACTCGTAGGCCGGTCCGAAACAGCTGGCGCCGGGCATGGCACCGATGACGATGGGGCCGGGATTGTCCAAAAGCTCCTGGTACTTGCCGTAGGCCATTTCGGCGTGGTCGGCGGTGCAGACCGACTGCACGGGACCCTCGTGCGGATCGGAACCGGGAACGTTCTCGAAGGCGAGCTTGGGACCGGTGGCGATCAGCAGATAATCGTAATGGACGCTGCTGCCGTCTGCCAGCTGGATTTCCTGCTTTTCCGCATCGATCTTCTCAGCGCGCTGCGGAATGAAGTGGATACCCTTGCGCTCCACGTAGGGGCGGATCGGAAAGGTGATATCTTCGCGCTTGGACCAGCCCACACCCAGCCAGGGGTTGGAAGGAACGAACTGGAAATAATCGTTGGCACTGATCAGGGTCACCTCATGATCCTTGCCCAAAGCATCCTTCATCTCATAGGCCGCCGGCATGCCGCCAGTTCCCGCCCCCAGAATCACCACGTGTGCCATGTCATGCTCCTCAAAGCGTCGATCGTATCGGTCTTGGGTCGGCAAGCCACCCGGCTCTCCCGCGCCAGTGCCAGGCTCACCCACTTCCCAGCGCAACTATCGCCGAGAGTGTACACAGCGTCAAATCAGATTATTGTTCCAACAACATTATCTTATTTTATGAGTTACTGAGGTTATCCGCAGGCAGAAAATCCGGCGCGACCCTGGGTAAATCGTCCAGCGTATTCAGACCAAAATGGCGCAGGAATCGATTCGTAGTCGCCCACAGCGCCGGACGACCGGGGCTGTCGCGGTGTCCGACTACGGTGATCCAGTCCACCTCCTGCAGTTGCTGCAGGATGGGTGCACCGATACTGACACCGCGCCACTGTTCCATCTCCGGGCGGGTAATGGGTTGGTGATAGGCAATGACCGCTAGAGTTTCCATGGCCGCACGGGAAAGTGGGCGTGCCTCGGTCTGCCGCAGACGGATGAGCAGGGGGTTGTAGCGGGAACGAATTTGCAGGCGGTAGCGTCCGCCCGTCTGCACCAGTTCCAGCGGGCCGAAACCCTCCCTCGCGAGGCTCACCAGGGCTTCGTCGAGCCCGTCGGCCGCATTCTCGGCAAACACCTCCGCCAGCTGGGCGTGCGCGAGTCCACCTTCGCTGGCCAGCAAAAGGGCCAGTACGCCTTCCTGCGAGACCTTCGTCACCGACTCACTCCACCCCACTCACCATCCAGGCGCCCGTTTCGTCGCCGGTATCCCAGAGGAGACGCAGCGCGCGTTGGCGCAACAATTCCAGGACGGCAAGCAGCGATAGGCCTACCACCATGGGGTCTGCGGCACCATCCGGGAGCAGCTCGGCCAAGGTCAGCGGTCGCAAGGCCGATCGACAGCGCTGCAGCACTTCCAACATGCGCTGGCGCAGGCTCCAGCGCGGGGGGCGTGGCGTCGCAGCAGCGAGCTCGGTCCGCCCTGCCCGCGTGGCTCCACGGGTCTGCAGATCCGCCCAGCAGCGGCAGAGCTGCTCCAGACTGAGGATGGGTATGGGTGGCGGCAGATCCGCCACGTCGAGATTCTGCGCCAGCCAGAAATCCCGGCCTTCCTGGGGAAGATCGGTCAGGGCGCGGGCTTCCGCCTGGATCTGCGCCAGGGACTGCAAGCGTTGCGCCAGCTCTTCCCGTGGGTCCAGGTCCTCGGCTTGCGTGCTCGAAGGCAGAGCCGGCAGAAGCAGGCGGGCCTTGATCTCCACAAGCCAGGCCGCCATGAGCAGATAGTCCGCTGCGAGGGGCAGGTTGCGCCGTTGCGCCTCTTCCAGATAGGCGAGGTATTGTCGGGTGACCTCTGCCACCGGGATGTCGCGGATGTCCATGCGATTGCGGCGGATGAGCCAGAGCAGCAGATCCAGAGGGCCGGCGAAGCGATCGAGGATGAGTTCCAGGGCATCGGGCGGGATGTAGAGACCCTCGGGGATTTCCACCTCGGCGCGCTGATCGGCGATGGCCACGGCACTAGCGGGGATGGTCATCACCCAAGACCAGCCCCATGGCGGCACGCACGCGATCCAGGGTCCCCTCGGCTCGCCGGCGCGCCCGGGCAGCGCCCTGCTTGGCCAGATCGCGCAATTCCGCAGGCCGCGCCGCCCAAAACTCCGCCCGTTCGCGGATGGGTGCCAACTCTTCCAGAACGCTGTCGATGAGGGGACTCTTGCACTCCAGACAACCAATGCCGGCGCTGCGGCAGCCCGCCACGACCCACTCCCGCCTCTGGGCATCGGAGTAGACCTGGTGCAGGGCAAACACCGGGCACTTGTCGGGGTCCCCTGGGTCTTGACGGCGCACCCTGGCAGGGTCCGTGGGCATGGTACGCAGTTTCTGGCGCACACTGTCGGGATCCTCGCGCAGGGCTATGGTATTACCGTAGGATTTACTCATTTTCTGGCCATCCAGGCCCGGCATGCGCGCCGCTTCCGTGAGCAGTGCACGGGGTTCCACCAGTATCTCCCGTCCCCGACCCTGCAGTTCACGCAACAGCAGAGCCCGATCGTCGGCCGACAGACTGCAGGCCTCGGCCAGCAGCGCTTGCGCCTCTTCGACGGCCTGCACATCGCCCGCCGTCCGATAGCGTTGGACCAGATCGCGATAAGCACGCGTCCAGGCCTTGCCCATGCGCTTTTCGGCGTCCGCTACGCGCGCCGGTGCATCGGCCTCGCGTCCGTACAGAAAATTGAAACGCCGCGCCAGCTCCCGACTGATTTCCAGATGCGCCACCTGGTCCGCTCCCACGGGCACCTCCTCGGCCCCGTAGAGCAGGATGTCGGCGGTCATCAGCAGGGGATACCCCAGGAAGCCATAGGTGGCCAGATCCCGCTCGCGCAGTTTTTCCTGTTGATCCTTGAAGGTAGGGACACGCTCCAGCCACGACAACGGTGTGAGCATGCCCAGAAGTAGCGCAAGCTCCGCGTGCTGCGGTACCCAGGATTGCAGGAACAGGGTCGCGCGCTCCGGGTCGATGCCCACTGCCAACCACTCCGTGAGCAGATCCCAGCTGGCCTCGGCAATACCTCCTGGGGTCTCATAGTGGGTGGTCAGGGCGTGCCAATCCGCCACAAAAAAATAGCACTCCGCGCTGTTTTGCAGGCGCAACCAATTTTTCAAGACACCGTGGTAATGACCAAGGTGCAGGCGCCCCGTCGGACGCATGCCCGAGACCACCACGGGACTCACGGCATGCCTCCGAGGTGCAAGAACAGTCCGCGCACGACGACGAAGGCCGGCCCCAATACCGTCCACAGGACACCCGTGAAGAGCAGGACGATGAGGATGAGGAATCCGTAGGGCTCGACCCGGCTCAAGGCCATACTCGGCCCCGCAGGCAGCAGACCGACAGCCACCCGTCCGCCGTCCAGGGGCGGAATGGGTATGAGGTTGAAAAGGAAAAGGACCACGTTGATGAGGATGCCCGCCTGTCCCATGAGCTGCATGGGTTCCGAAAGGTAGGCCAAGGGCCCAGGCAGGTGTGCTCCCAGCCAGAGGACAAAGGTCCAGATGAAGGCCATGAGCACATTGGCCAGAGGTCCAGCCAGCGCCACCAGCACCATGTCCCGTTTGGGATCGCGCAGACCGGCAAAATTCACCGGTACCGGTTTGGCATAGCCGAACAGGAAGGGCGAGTGCAGCAGGAGCAGCATGCCCGGCAAAAGGATGGTCCCGAAGGGATCCACATGCTTGAGGGGATTGAGAGTCAGGCGGCCCATGAGCATGGCCGTGGGATCCCCGCGCTTCCAGGCGACCCAGCCATGCGCCACCTCATGAACGGTGATGGCGAATAGTACGGGAATGGCCCAGATGGCGAGACCCCGGATGAAACCGTCGATATCGTTCATGATCCGAGTATATCAGTCCAAAGAAGCGCCACCTATAGCCCGAGGGCCGCGCGCAAGGCGCCACCATCGCCCAGGCCCTCGCGGAGGACCTGCGGTGGCCAGACCGTGCAATCCACCACCGTCGAGCAGACCGTCGAGCCTTCGCCGCCCAGCAGGATACCATCCACCCGTTTTTCCATGCGCGCGCAGATGACTTCGGGGTCGTGCAGAGGCAGGTCATCGCCGGGCAGGTGCAGGGTCGAACTCATGAGCGGTTCGCCGAGCTCCGTCAGGAGTGCCCGGCAGATGGCAGAATCGGGGATACGCGCACCGATACTGCGCCGCTTGCCATCGGCGAGCCGACGCGGGACGTCGTGTGTGGCCGGAAGAATCACGGTATACGGGCCGGGCAATAGGCCCCGCAGCAAACGATAGACACGATCGTCCAGTTTGAGATACTCGCTCAGCTGCGACAGATCCGCAAAAAGGAGGGAAAGGTCGTGCTGGATATCCAATTGCCGGATGTGGCGCAGGCGATCCTGCGCATCCTTGGCCCACAGACAGCAGCCAAGGGCATAACAGCTGTCCGTGGGGTAGATCAGCAATGCACCGCGGCGCAAGGCATCCCCTGCCTGGGCGATCAGGCGGCTTTGCGGGTTCACCGGATGCAGCTGCGTGCAGGGTGCCACGATCTCATTCCTCCCTCGGGGGCGGACCGCCCAAACCGGTGGGGGCATGATAGAACATAGGGCCATTGCCGCGCCACGACCGCCATTGCCGCAACCGGAGCGCTCGCTCCTCCTCTGTAGCGGCGGCGTCGAGAGCTTTACCCTGACCCACGCCTTCGGGACCGATTCCGGGCTGTACCTGTTCTTCCTGGATTACGGCCAGCGCGCCGCCGCCGAGGAGTGGAAACGGGTGCAGAATCTCGCCCGAAACCTGCGGCTGGAGCGGGAGCACTTTGATCTACGGGACTTTGGTGACGCCGTGGGCAGGCTCCGCCCCCAGCGCTACCACGTGCCGACGCCCCACCGCAACCTACTGGCGGTGGCGGCGGCGGCCAACGTTGCCGAGAGCCTCGGGCGCAATACCGTCGTCCTTGGTACCACCGCCGACGACGGACGGACGGATCGCAATGCCAACCGTGCCTTCCTGTCGGCATTGGCTGCCACCCTGAGTTCCTCGGGTCTGTACCTCGCCTTGCCACTCGCCCAGTACCGCAAGGCGGCGGTGATCCGCCTTGGTCAGGACTTGGGCGTCCCTTGGGAAATGTCGTACAGTTGTATCGTGGGATATGAGGCGCAGTGTGGCCGTTGTCCACAATGCATCCGGAGGCGAGAAGCCTTCCGTGAAGCCGGACTCAGTCACCGCGATGTCGTCTACTCCGGTCATTGAAAACCCCTCACATACAGGAGACTATATGACCCCTGCAACACCGCAACCGCGTTGGTCACTGCAGGATATTTCCTTCGACCACATTCAGAAGGAACGCATCGTGCAGGACCAGGACTGGTTCTACCTGCTCGCCGGTGCCTCCTTTGTCGAATCCTTGGCAGATCTGTACGCCCATAACCTGGTCGCCTACTACGACGATAATCCCTCGGCGCAGCACTGGCTTGGCCGGGAGTGGGAACCCGAAGAACTGCAGCATGGACGTGCTCTGCGTGCCTACGTTCTGGCCGTCTGGCCAGATTTTGACTGGGAGGCGGCCTATGCGGCCTTCGAGCGCGCCTATCGCCCCCTCTGTGCCGATGGTCTTCTGGGGCCGACCAAGGCTCTGGAGATGGCCGCCCGCTGCGTGGTGGAGACGGGCACCTCGAGCTTCTACGGGATGATTCAGGCCGCCAGTCCCGAGCCTGTACTGCGCGATCTGGCGGCCCGCATTCGCGCCGATGAAGTTCACCACTATAAGTACTTCTACCGCTATTTTCGCGAGTACCAGCAGCACGAGCGCCTTTCGCGCTGGCGCCTGTTGCGCGAGCTCCTGCGCCGCATAGCGGAGGTGGATCAGGAAGACAGCTTTCTGGCCATCAAGGCGGCCTACGAGACCCACAACCGCGGTCAGACCTTCAGCCGCGCCGATTTCGATGCCTATCGCCGGCGCATGGGCAACTGGATCCAGCGTTACTACCCCTTTGAAATGGCGGTAAAGATGCTGCTGAAGCCCATGGATCTGCCGCGCTTGCTGCAGCGGGCGGCGGTGCCCCTGCTCACGCGCAAGGCACGCAAGGTGCTGGCGAATTAGGTCCGGTTCCAGCAGGGGCAGGAGTGCCGCCACCGGCTCTCGCTGCGGCGGCAGGCGCAGGTTGTGGGAGAGGGCTGTGAACGCAAGGAGAGTACGAATCGGCATCGGCCTTGCCTGGATCGCCCTGCTCCTGTGGTTGGGTATCACTGCGGTCTACGCTGAGAATGCCCAATTCACCACCGACAGCCTGGAGCTCAAACGCATTCACGAGTCTCTGGCGCACTCCACCGATCCGCGGCAGTTGGGGCCCTGGCGCAACGAGGTGCAGGGAATCATCCATCAGGCCAATGTCTGTATCCAGGAAGAGACTGCGGATCTGGACAACATCGACAAGGGCCTCAAGGTGGTCGGTCCCTTCGTGGCGGGAGAGCCCAAGAGCCTGACCCAGCTGCGAGATAGTCTCCTGCAGCAGCAACGCCGCGCCAGCGGCCGGCAGGCAGCCTGCAAGGTGCTTTATGTCGGTGGCAACGACATTCTCAACAGCATTCACAAAAAGGAACTGGCGCTGCGCACGCGCTACCTCTTCCAGCGCGGCGCCGACATCTTTGGACAGTGGCAAGGATTACGGGCGCTGCCGGCCAAGGTCTGGGACCAAGAGCGGGATTTCTGGCTGTATCACGACGGTAAGCCGATCTTAGAGCAGAGCCCCGTCCAGGGCACCCTGGGCGTCGGCCTCGCCTTGTACATTCTGTCTGCCCTACTGCGCCGGCGCAGTCGCCATCGGCAACGTCATCTCTATCCCTTGGTCGCGCCTTTTGGACTCGGCCTTCTGGCTTGGTCCTTGGGCGTGTTCTATCCCTTGATGGTCCTGCTCGCGGGCGTCTGGACGAGTTTCATCGTGCTCACCTGGGCGTTCAAGGCACTGCTGCGCCACCTGCAGAGCCTGCCGACGCGGGCGCAGCGGGAGGCCGTTCTGCTGCGCGTGCTCTGGCGACCACTGCGCTTCGTCCTGACCCTGGCGAGCTTCATTGGCCTCTACGAGCTGCTGGATCGGCAGGCAAGCCGGGCCGTTCTCGACAATGTGGCCCTGCTCACGGTATTTCATCTCCTCGTGGCCGTTGCCCTGCTCTGGCTACTGTGGCGAGCGCGGCGCTTCACGTTCTTTCGCCGGCACGTTCTGTCGCAGTTGCTCCTCGTTCTGTCGATCCTGGCGACGGTCGCCCTGGATCTTCTGGGCTACGTCAATCTGGCAGACTTTCTGTTCTTCGGTCTCAGCGTGTCCGTGGTCAGTCTCCTGCTGGCCCTCATCCTCACCTGGATCGTCGAGGATCTATCCGAGAGCGAAAACGACGACTCTGGCGTCATCGGCGACTTTTTGCGCCGGCGCCTGGGTTTCAGTCCTGCCGAAATCATTCCCTGGGTGACCTGGATCAAGGCTCTGTTGTTTGTGGCCATCTGGCTGGGTGCCCTGATAGCGACCCTCTTTGGCTGGGGCCTCAGTCACAGTGGTCTGGCCCTGGTCTGGCATTACTTCGTGCAGGGGTACACCGTCGGGGGAATGCATGTGGAGCCCTTCCGCTGGCTCATAGCCCTCGCTCTGCTCATCCTGCTTTTCAATATCAATAATTGGTTGCAGCGACAGTTATCCAACCGGTCGCGTCTGTTCCGTCACATGGACGTGGGTTCCCGCCATTCGGTATTGGCCATCCTCCGTTATCTCGGCTTTTTGCTGGCCATACTCATCGCCCTTTCCACGGCGGGCGTAGCCCTGCACAATCTCGCCATTATCGCCGGTGCCCTGTCCGTCGGCATCGGTTTCGGCCTGCAGAACATCGTCAATAATTTCGTCTCGGGCCTCATCCTACTCCTGGAACGTCCCATCCGCGTCGGTGACTGGGTCAAGGTGGGTAACACCGAAGGAACGGTGCAACGCTTGAGCATCCGCTATACCCTGATCCTCACCTTCGACCGCACCGAGGTCTTCGTTCCCAATTCCGAACTCATATCCGGTCAGGTCACCAACTGGATGTATTCCAACAGCGTGTTGCGCTTGATGATTCCGCTGCAGATCGACCACGACGCCGATATCGACAGGGTACGCCTGATTCTGGAGGAGGTCGGTCGCAAGCATCCTGAGGTTCTGCAGGAAGATGATCCCCGGGGCCTGCCGCCCACCGCCCTGCTCTTGGACGTCAGCCCCAGCGCCCTGGTGTTTTATCTGCGCGTCTACATCTCCGACTGCAATCGCAGTTTCCTGACCCAGACGGAGCTCCGGGCCATGGCGGTGGAAGCCTTGCACCGCAACGGTATTCGCCTGGCGCACCCGCAGCAGGATGTGCATCTGGTGACCGAAGTTGGCGAACGCGGCACCAATCCCTACTCCGTCGCGCCCCCTTCCTGAGGCTCCTGTCGCGGGTTCGGAACGGAAACTGGCGGCTGGCGGCTGCTCTGTCTGGGCGTCCAATCGCCCGTCGGGTCCGCCAGAACGAGGTTGTCGCGGTGGATGACGACGCTGTCGGCGATGGTGGGGTCCTGCTCCAGTTCCGCGCGGCTATGACCCAGGATGCGGCGCATGACGCTGGCATCCAGATCGATGAGACCGCGGGCGATCTCGCGTCCATCCTGGGCACGACAGGCGACCAAATCGCCGCGATGAAATTCCCCCTCCACCCGCAGCACGCCGACGCTCAGCAGACTTCGCCCCTTCTCCCGGAGGGCGCGCACGGCACCGTCATCCAGAATCAGGCTGCCGGGCACGCGCAGGTGATCCGAGAGCCAGCGTTTACGCGCCTTCAGTACCGGTCGCCGTACCCGGAAGAAGGTACCGATGGCTTTTCCCTCAACCAGTTCGGGGAGGATATCGGGGTGGCGACCGTGGGCGATCACCGTCGCAGTACCCGATCGCGCTGCGCGGGCTGCCGCTTTTACCTTGGCCAGCATGCCTCCCGTTCCAACGCCTGAGCCACCGCCTCCGGCGATGGCCTCGAGGCGCGGGTCGCCAGCCGTCACCTCTGCCAGAAAGCACGCATCGGGATCTCTGCGCGGATCGGCGCTGAAGAGACCATCCTGATCCGTCAGCAGCACCAGAAGGTCGGCATCCAGAAGATTGCAGACCATGGCCGCCAGGGTATCGTTGTCGCCCAGTTGGATGGGTCGGTAGGAAATGGCGTCGTTCTCGTTGACCACCGGCAGTACGTTACGATCCAGGAGCACCCTGAGAATGTTGCGGGCGTTGAGATAGCGCTTGCGGTTGCGCAGCTCGTCGTGGGTAAGGAGCACCTGACCGCAGTGCAGCGGCGGATCTTCAGGGCGAGCCACCTGCTGCAGGATCTTTTCGTAGTGGTGGATAAGAGCGGATTGCCCAACGCTGGCTGCCGCTTGCCGGGAAGCGAGATCGCCGGGTCGCTGACTCCACCCCAGCAGGGCCGTCCCGGCACTCACCGCGCCGGAGGACACTAGCACCACCTCCTTCCCTGCGCGGTGCAGGTGGCGGATCTGCTCCATCCAGCGCGCAATCCAGGCGAGATCCAGACCGGTGCCATCGTTGGTCAGCAGACTGCTGCCGATCTTGACCACCCAGCGCTGGGCCTGGGCCTGCACGTCCGCCCGTGGCGTCGGCACTGCCTCGTGCTGGCGCTGCCTCATGGCGCGCCGACACCTTGGCTACCGAGATTGCGCATGTACAACCGTATGGTGCGATCGGATACGGCACTACGCAGGGCCCAATAGAAGATGATCAGGCTCAACAGCGCCACAATCCCCATATCGGGGAAGAAACCCAGCAAACCGATGCCTTGCAGAGACTTGGGACCAATCCACGCAGCCCCCCAGAGCATCAGGAAGTAGGGAATGATCCACCACATATATTCCCAACCCATCTCCCGCAGCTTGGTCTTGCTTAGCCAGCCCCAGAGCGCATAGACGATGAGTAGGACAAAAAGCGTCCCGAAGATGAAATTGAGCGTATGCAGACCCGACCAAAAGACGATCCAGCTACCGGCGACGAAGGCCAGAGGAGCGATCACGGGCGCCAGCGGCAAGCGAAAGGGTCGCTCCAGATTGGGCATGGCCTTGCGCAGTTGGAGAATGGCGATGGGACCGATGACGTAGGACAGGACCGTCATGGAAGCGATATAACCCACCATCTTCTGCCAGGAAGGAAAAGGCAGAAAAAAGACGGCACCCACGGCATAGAGCAGCAGCAGGCTCGTCCAAGGAACGCCGAAGCGATTGACCTTACTCACCCACTGGGGTGCCGCACCAGATTCGGCCGTGGCGAGGGTCACCCGGGAAGCTGTCGCCGTGTAGATGAGGGCCGTCCCCGCCGGCGACACGAAGGCGTCGACGTAGAGCAGCACCGACAACCACGTTGCCCCAACCGCCGCCGCCAGGGCCGCAAAGGGCCCGTTGATGCCCTTGAACTGGAGATTGGACCAGCCACCCTGTGCCAGATCCGAGGGATGCACGGCGCCGATGAAGGCCACCTGCAGAGCCAGATAAATCAGGGCAACGATGAGCACCGAGCCGATGGTCGCCAAGGGAATGTCGCGGCTGGGATTCTTGCTCTCCCCGGCCAGATCGATGGCATGACGAAAACCCAGGAGGCTGAAAATGACCCCGCCTGTTGCCACCGCCACGAACATCCCCTGAAGATCGGCACCACCATGGCCTTGCTGAATCTGGAAGTTGCCTGGGTGCCAGGCCAAGCTGACCAGGATACCGACGGTCAGCAGCGGTACCACGATCTTCCACCAGGTCGCGCCGTTATTGATGCGCAGCACCCAGCGCACCACCAGAAAGTTGATGCCGATGAACAGCCCCAAAAAGACCAGGGCAATGAGAAATCCCCGCGTACTGAGCAATGCCGTATGCGGCTGCAGAAAAATCGGCAGATAATTGTTGGCATAGGTCAGCAGCGCAGTCACTTCGATGGGTGCAATGGTGGCGTAGGACAGGAAAAGAATCCAGCTCCACATATTGCCGACGATGGGCCCATTACCCACACCGGCCAGATGGATGACCGCGCCTGCCTTGGGAATGAGCGGTCCGAGCTCGGCAAACACCAGGGCAAGCAACAGGATGGCCACGGCGCCGATGATCCAGGAACCCACGGCATAGGGTCCGGCAATTTGTGCCGTATAGAGCGGCCCGAACAACCAACCAGAACCAATGGAGGCTCCCACACAGGCAAGAATCAAACCTTGCAGAGTACCTTCTCGACGAAGATAATTCTTGAGCTTTGCCATAAGATATCCTTATTCTATGAAGGGCTTTTAAGAATGACACGATATGGCCTTGCCGTCAACCTCACGATTCTGCAAAGCACAACGGGATACCTGTTTTTATTTCGCAAATACAGAACGTTAATGGATCTGTAAAAATTACATAAAAAATAGGTAAAATCTTTGTAAAATCGTGTAGACGATACCGTGCTCGCGCGCACCGGCGCGCGTACGACCATCAAGATTTAGGAGGAAATGCCGCGAGCCAAGCCAGAAGATCCGGCTCCGATAGCGGGCGCGAAAAATAATATCCCTGGGCGATGGCACAAGACAAATCGCGCAAGAGATCGAGATCGCCTAGCGTTTCGACCCCCTCAGCGACACTGACAAACTTCAGATCCCTGGCCAGATGGAGGATATTCGAAAGGAGAAAGGCCTGACGGGAATCGCGCGCTGCACCATCGACGAAGGATCGATCGATTTTCAGGGTATTGATGGGAAGATTGCGCAAATAGGACAGGGAGGAATACCCCGTGCCAAAATCGTCCAGAGCCACGCCGATAGCATTGTCGCGTAACTGCTCCAGTTGCGTCACCAGCCAGTCGAAATCCGTCAGCAGGCTCGATTCGGTGATTTCGAGCTCAATGAGTCCCCTGGGGATACGGTAATGCGCCCTCCGGGTCTCGATGGCATTCACCAGACTCATGCCGCGGGCGCGCATGAGCTCAAACTGGCGCGCCGAGACATTTATGGCGATGGGCAAGGTCCAGGGCCCGTGCTGCAGCCGCCTGGAAAGAAACGCGAACACCCGGTCCATGACCAGCAGTCCCAGGATTTCAATGGCCCCGGTATCCTCGGCGATGGGGATGAATTCTGCGGGACTGATGGTGCCCAGGGTCGGGTGATGCCAACGCAGTAGTGCCTCACAGCCAACGACACGGTGACCGTGGATATCGACCTTGGGCTGGTATGCCAGTTGGAACTGCTCCGCCTGCGTTTGCAAGGCTTCCTGCATGGCCCTTTCGATTCGGTGCCTTCGCGCAAAACGCTCGGCCATGCGCGCGTCGTAGAGCAGGGCCCGGTTACTCAGGCGATGCGCCGAGGCCAGGGCAAGTCCAGCGGCGCGCAAGGCGGCATTGCTCTGCTGGATGTCGATTCCACTGCCCTCGTCGGTCACCAGCGCATAGCCGCCGCGTCCGTGCAGAACGACGTGGGATCCGTGGAAGGGCAAAGGCGCGAAGATAGTATCGAAAATTCGGTCCACCTCGAGTTCGAGGTCCGCCGTCTGTGGAAAGACTGCAAGAAACGTTTGCCCGCGCCAGACGCCACAGAGTCCGCCCCGCTCACCCACCAGCGACGCCAGCCGTGTGCCCGCTTCCCGCAGCAGGTAATCCACCGATTGCGTACCCTCCAGCAAAATCAACTGGTCGGCATCGCTCAACTCGATGAGGAGAAAAACCAGGGCCTTGTGACCTTCCCGGGTGAGGCTTTCCAGTCCACGACACAGACCATGGCGGTTGAGGAGTCCAGTGATGCTGTCGTGACTGGCGAGGTAGGCGATGTCGTGCTCGCGAGCGGCCAGTGCCTGCTGTTGAGCGCTGATGGTCTGTCCGTAGGCATCGAGCCGCTGTCGCGCCTGGCGATGCAGCAGACGGGTCTGCAGGGCATTGCGAATGCGCTTGAGGGCTTCGTCCAGGTCGAAGGGTTTGAGAATGAAATCCAGAGCGCCGGCGTCCAGGGCGGCGGCCCGGGTCTCCGGGTCTGTCTGTGCCGTCAGCACGATGCAAGGCAAGTAATCCCCATCGGCTATCTGCGTTCGCAGCCGGGCCATGACCTCTAGACCATCCAGTCCGGGCATCCGCATGTCCAGCAGCAAGAGGTCGTAGGGGTGAGCGAGCCAGCGTTCCACGGCTTTCTCTGGTGAGGATTCGACATCCACGGAGCGGAATCCTGCCTCCGCCAGGAGTTCGGCCAGTACCGCAAGATTGGAGGGATTATCGTCCACCACGAGAATCCGAGCCTCGGCCATTGCTTCGGGCAAAGCTTTCGGCTCGAGGTCGTCCAATTCGCTCATGACTGCCCCGAGAGGTCCGGACGAACATCGTCCGAAGCGAGCTGAAGCCCGTCAAAAACGGCATGAACCTGCGCCAGATCGATGGGTTTGGTCAGGTAACCCTGAAAAAGGCCGCTTTCCTCCGCCTGCTGGCGTGCCGGCAGGGTAGCGTCGGCGGAAAGGGCAAGAATGGGGATGGCCGCCGTCTCCGACCATTTCTTGAGGCGTGCTGCCACCTGCTGCCCCGAGATACCCGGCAGATTGAGATCCATGAGGATGAGATCGGGCTGGTGCAAAAGCGCGAGCTCCAGACCGCGCTCGCCATCCGTGGCTCGCAAAAGCCGTAGATCGTCCCGCTCCGCGACGATTTCCTCCATGAGGGCGGCGTTGGCTGGGTTGTCTTCCACGTAGAGCACGAGGCGACGGCGCGGGCCCGACGCAGGGGCAGCGGTAGCAGCATCCGCCAGCGGAGAACGGGCGTCATTCTTCGGCGACGTCCCCGCCTCGGCTCGATGCGCCGGCAGAAAGACGAAAAAGGTCGTACCTTCGCCTTCGCGACTTTCAAACCGGATTTCACCACCCATGCGTTCCACCAGCTCCTTGGTAATCATGAGGCCGATGCCCGTACCTTCGATCGGACCATTTTCCTGGCCCAAACGTTCAAAGGGCCGAAAAAGACGGTGCTGCCGGTCCGCCGGAATGCCGATGCCCGTATCGCTGATGGCTATACCCAGACACACGGGCCGCTCTGCGCGCTCCGGTATCGGCGCCAGGCTGCGGATCAGAACGCGACCGCCGGGACGATTGTACTTGATGGCATTGCTCAGCAGATTGAGCAGGATCTGGCGCGTGCGGGTCAGATCGACACAGACCCACAAGGGATCATCGCCCAAGGTCTCCAACAACTGCACGTCCCGCTCACGCGCAAGGTCCGCCACCATCTCGCTGGTCTCCCGCAGCAGGGCAGCCAGACTCAACACCTCGGGCGAAAAGGTCAGTTCACCCGCCTCGATTCGGGCCAGATTGAGCACGTCGTTGATGAGGCTGAGCAAATGCTGTCCGGCATCGCGAATGTGCTCCACGAAGCCTTGTTGCCGCGGGGAGAGAGGCTCGCGGCGCGAGGTAGACAGGAGCTGGGCAAAGCCCAGAATGGAGTTCAGGGGAGTGCGCAGCTCGTGGGACATGGACGACAAAAATTGCGACTTGGCCTGATTCGCACGCTCCGCCTGCTCCTTGCTCTCCACCAGACGCTGTTCATACTGGCGCTGCGCCTCGCGCTGGCGCAGGGTGACGATCATGATGGCGCAGGTACTGAAGAAGGGTTCCAGCAGGTTCAAGAGGGACTCGTCGATGCCTTCCTCACGGTTCGCCACACCCACCACGCCCACCAGCTCCTCCCCCTGAAAGAGCGGAATACCCAGGTAATTGTGCAGTTCCGGGTGGCCTGGCGGAGTGCCACCGCAGCGCTGCTCATGGCGCATGTCGGGAACGATCACCGGGGCACGGCTACGCATGACGGCACCGATGAGATTATCGGGATTGCAAAAGAGCATGTCCCCAGCCAGCACCTGGGCGTAGAGGGCATCGGACGCGGGACTCCAGGACAGATTGGTGATCGCGTGAATCTTCAGGCAGGGGTCCGGCTTGATCCCAAAAAGCACCTCCCCCAGAAATCCATAGCGTGCGCCCGTCATCGCCAAGAGCTGGTCGAGCATCCGATCCCAGACCATGCGGGAATCCACCTCCCGCAGAAAGGACTGCACCGTCTCATTGAGTCCCGCGAGCAGTTTTTCCTGACTCTCCCGGAGTTGGCGCGCTTCCAGCTCTGCTGTTATATCCTGGGTGATGCCCACCATGGCCACGACCTTGCCGTCGTCGTCGTGGACGAGATCCCCACGAGCGCGCAGCCAGGTACGCGGCCCGTTCCCCTGACGGACCAGGGGATAATCGAAACGAAAGGCACCACCGTCACGCAAGGACTGCTGCAGGGCGGCATCGATGGCCGCATGGTAGGCAGGATCGATGCGCCGACGCAGCTGCGACTGAGGTATCGACCGTGTCTCTGGCGGCAGACCCAGGAGTCGGGCAAAACCCTCGCTGATGGTCATCTCACCATTGGCGAGATTCAGGGACCAGGCCCCCTGACGCGCAAATCGCTCGCCGCGCCGCTGAATGTCCTGGAGGCGATGGAGATCGGCGTTCAAGGCATCGATCTCCGTCATGTCCTGGACGACGACGACGAAGCCGACGCGCTGGCCATCCGGACCCAGCAATGGCGCCATGGTGGTCAGCAGGTGCCACTGCCGTTCTCCCAGGGGCAGCACCAACTTTTCGCGGGCAGGCTTGCCGGTGCTGCGGATCTGCGCCTGAAGCGCACCGTAGGCCACCAGCACCGGGGTGGGGAGCACGGCGCGCAGATTTTCCCGAGACAGCGCTTCGGGGGACTTTCCCAACAGCTGGGCAAAGGCCTTGTTGACCAGGATGAAGCGCTGCTCGTCGTCGATGGCAGCGATGAGGCTCGGCGTGCTGTCGATGACCGTTTGCAGTAGCGCCCGCTCGCGCGTGAGTTCGACCTCACGCGCGCGCAGCTGCGTTAGCAGGCGCTCGGCATCGACCCGGGCCTGCAGGGTGGCAGAAAACTCCAGGGCATAATCCTCCAGGAGCGAGAGCTCGTCACCCTGCCAGGCACGAGAACGAGTGTCCAGGACGCACAGGACGGCCGCCGCGACCTCACCATCCACCACCACCGGCGCACTGGCAAAGGAGCCAACCCCAGCCGCGCGAAAGCCGCTGCTGTCGGCGGCATCCGGCACAGCGTGGTGTGGGCGCCCGTGCAAGAGGCTGTAGCGGCAGACATGCTCCACCGTATCGCGAGCGATGGCCGCCTCTGGGCTGCGGATCAGGTGGAGGATGTCGGTGCCACGCAGGGCCAGTGCCACCTCGGCCACATCGAAACTCTTGCGCACCATCGCCACACCGCGCTGGAGAATGTCGGTGGAGGCCAGATACGCGTTGTGCAAGGCTTGCGCCGCCCCGTACTGAGGATCGGTTTCCTCGATGTTTACGGCGCCCACAAAGTCTCCTCATCACCCGTTCACGGCTCTAGATAGTCGATGTTCGGCGACTTCGCAGGGTTTGGGTCGCTGGTGACGACGACCCCATCAGCAAAAATCCCGGGATGAGGTGGCCAGTTTCCCCAACCAGTGGCTGTAGTCCTCCAGACGATGGGCAATGAGGTGGCGGACCCGCCCTTCCCGCTCCAGGGTACCGCTCACCACCAGCAGCCGTCCCTGCAGGATGGCCCGACGCCAGGGCTCCACTTGGCTAGGCCAGACGATGACGTTGATCCGGTCGCTTTCGTCTTCCAGGGTCAGGAATACCGTTCCGTGGGCCGTAGCCGGGCGCTGACGATGGGTGACGAGGCCAGCGATACGTCTCGCCCCTCCAGCAAAAGCGCGCCCTAGCTCGGCGATGGGACGACACCCCTCTGCCTGCAGGTGCGGTCGCAGGAAATGCAGAGGGTGGGGTCCGAGACTCAGACCCAACTGGGCATAGTCGATACGACACCGTGTCGCCGCCGGCGTTGCCGCCAGTGCCATCTTTGGTTCTGCAGCGGGAGCCAGGGGCAATGGCGTCGCTGCACGCACCGCCGCAACCTGCCAAAGGCTCTGGCGCCGGTCCAGGCCCTCCTCCTCCCAGGCCCCTGCCCGGGCGAGTCGCTCCACCTCGGCGCGGGGGCAGCCCAGTTCCTGCACCAGAGCTACCGGATCCAGGGCACCACCCTGTTCGCGCCAGGCGACGATCCTTTGCGCCACCTCCCGTGGCAAGCCACGCAGCTGGTGAAAGCCCAGGCGCAGCGTGCGCCCATGGGCGCGGCTGTCCCAGACACTGTGGCGGATGGACAGGGGCAGCACCGTCACGCCGCGCTCGCGCGCCTCGCGCACGATCTGTGCGGGGGCGTAAAAACCCATGGGCTGGCTGTTCAGCAGCGCCGCGCTGAAAACGGCTGGGTGGTGGCATTTGAGCCAGGCCGAGGCATAGACCAGGAGGGCGAAGCTCGCGGCGTGGGACTCGGGAAAGCCGTACTCGGCAAAACCCTGAATCTGTTGACAGAGCTGCTGGGCGAAGGTGTCGTCGTAGCCGCGCGCCCGCAGTCCCTCGCGCAGACGCTCCTGGTAGGGGCCAAGATTACCGTGCCGGCGCCAGGCGGCCATGGCGCGGCGCAGACCGTCGGCGGCGTCGCCATCGAAACCCGCCGCCTCCATGGCGATCTGCATCACCTGCTCCTGAAAGATGGGCACACCCAGGGTTCGCTCCAGAACCTTGCGCACCTCCGGGCCCGGATAGTGTACCGGCTCCAGACCTTCGCGCCGGCGCAGGTAGGGATGCACCATGCCCCCCTGGATGGGGCCTGGGCGGATGATGGCCACCTCGATGACCAGATCGTAAAAACAGCGGGGTTTGAGGCGGGGCAACATGCTCATCTGGGCACGCGATTCCACCTGAAAGACCCCCAGACTCTCCCCCCGTTGGAGCATGGCATAGACCGCCGGATCCTCCGGCGGAATATCGGCCAGGGTGCACCCTAGGTCATCCAGGGCCCGGCGCAGCACGCTGAGCATGCCCAGAGCGAGCAGATCCACTTTCAGGATACCCAGGAGGTCGAGGTCGTTCTTGTCCCACTGGATGACCGTTCTGCCGGCCATGCGGGCGGGCTCGATGGGGACCAAGGCATCCAAAGGCTCAGCGCTGAGCACCATCCCACCCACGTGCTGAGAGAGGTGGCGCGGCAGCCCCACCAGAGCATTGGCCACCACCAGCAGACGCTGCACCGCCGGGCTCTCGGGATCGAAACCCGCTTCCCGCAGGCGTTCTGGCCGCAGACGGCGGCCATCCCACCAGGCCAGACCACGCCCGAGGGCATCCTGCTCCGCAGTGCTGAAGCCCAAGGCCCGGGCTGCATCGCGCAGGGCACTGCGCGGGCGATAGTGGCGCACACTGGCGGTCAGGGCGGCGTGGCGGCGGCCATATCGAGCAAAAACAAACTGGATGACCTCCTCGCGGCGCTCGTGCTCAAAATCCACATCGATGTCCGGCGGCTCTCCCCGTTCCCGCGACAGGAAACGGGAAAAAAGCAGATTGCCACGGGTGGGATCCACCTCCGTGATGCCCAAGGCATAACAGAGCACCGAATTGGCCGCAGATCCCCTTCCCTGGCACAGAATGCCCCGACTTTTGGCAAACTGGACGATCTCGTGCACCGTCAGAAAATACGGGCCATACCCCAGTTCGTGGACGATGCGCAACTCTTCCTCCAGTTGCCTCGCCACCTTTCCGGGAATGCCGTCGGGATAGCGCAACCCAAGCCCGGCTTTGGCCAGGAAGCGCAGATGCTCCTCGGGACTGCGCTCCAACGGGCAGGTACCGGGCGGGTAGCGGTACCGCAGGCTGTCCAGAGAAAAGGTGCAGGATGCCGCCACCGCCAAGGTTTCCGCCAAAAGGTTCTGAGGATAGAGGATATCCAGTTGCGCGCGGGAACGCAGATGCGCCTCACCGTTGGCTGCCAGCGCCCAACCCAGTTCGCTCAGGGGACGGCCCAGACGAATGGCGGTGAGCACATCCAGGAGAAAACGCTCGCGACGCCGGGCCATGGTCACCGCCCCGCAGGCCAGCCCGCGGATCCCCGTCCCTTCCATCCAGCGGCGCAGCCCTGCCAGACGCTGGGAGTGGTCCCCCCGATAACGGAGGACGAGGCCAAGGCGCAGACGCTCCCTCCCCCAGTGCCGAGACAGTTCGGCCAGGATCGCGGGCGGCTCCCCAGCTCGTCCCCAGTCCGGCAAAAGGATGGCCAAAAGCCCTGGGCAAGGAAAAAGATCCGCCCACTCCAGTCGATAATCGCCCTTGCCTGCCCGTCCCCGCGCCAGGCCGATGAGCTGCGCCAAGGCGGCATAGCCGCGGGCATCCTGCACCAGGAGCACGAGCTCCTGGCCGTCCACCAGCCGAAAGCGGCTCCCCAAGATGAGTTTCAGACCCGCCTCCCGGGCCGCAACGTGCGCGCGAGGGGCACTGATGAGGCTGCACTCCTCGGTAATGGCAAGGCCGGCGTAGCCGAGTTGCGCCGCGCGCTCCACCAGCGCCTCCACCGTTGCAGTAGCCTGAAGAAAACTCAGGTTGCTCTGACAGCACAGTTCGACGTAGGCCGGATGGGTCTCAGTCTCAGGCAAAGTAGCCATGCAGAAAAACCCCACCGCGGCGACGATCACGGAAGACCCAGCAGCGCGCGCCATCGCCACGACGCCACAGGAAATAGTCGCGGTCCACATCCGCACCGTCCCACCACCCCCCCTGGATGCGCTCCACCTCGCTGTGGGGACGGACATCTCCGTCTTCCAGAGCCCGGGGTTCGGGCAAGAGCCACAGAGGACGGCGATCCGGACCCTCCCAGGACTGCGGGCGGCCGCGGGCGGGCAGCAGGCGGTAGGCGTGTTCGGGCCGATGATCGGGCCAGGGGCTGAGGATGTACACGGCCTCCGGACCAAGACGGGCCTGCCACTGCTCCAGGAGCCGCTCCTGACGTTCGGCCAGATCCTCCCGCCAGAAATCCCGTTGTTGCCCCTGCCAGGGACAGGTATCCAGCGCCTCGAGCACGATGGTCTCGGCGGCAAAGGTCCAGGGACGGCGCTGCAGACGTCCCTGCCAGAGCTCCAGAAAGAGCTCGCGATCGCTGAGGATTTCCCGACTTTCCAGACAGTCCTCGAAACGTCCCTCCCGGCCTTGCAGGCGCAGTTGCCAACGACGCGCACCAAGTCCAGCCCGCGTCAGCATCTTCTGGAGTTCCCGAAAGAGCCGGGCCAAAGGGAAACGCAAGGCCGGCCAATCCCCCGCCGGCTGCACCAGTTCAAGCTCCCGCCGTGGTACTTCGGGGAAGGCAAAATACGGGCGTGGATCGGGACGCAGGCCCGCCACGATCTGCAGGAATTCTCCCCAGTAGGGACCAAAACGCTGGGCACGCGCCGCATCGTCCAGGGCCGCCAGATCTCCAAGCGTACCCAACCCCAGACTGTACCAGAGCTCCTGGACCCTGGTTTCGGCAGGGAGTGCGCTCAGGGGCAAACGCGGCCAGACCTGCGCCCACTGCTGCCGGCTCACCGTCCAACCGGCCCCGTCCGCTGCTCCCAGGGCCAGCAGCACAGCGCCCGTAGCCGTGGGCGCCGCTCCCCAGCGCCAGCGCGGGCCACCTTCCGCGCGTGCCCGCAGGGCCTCGAGAAAGGCCTGGCGTCCCGCGCGCCAGCGGGGATTGCTGCCCACTTCCACACCCAGGGCCGTTGACCAGGGTTCGAGGATAGCCACCTGCGGTCCCCAGCCGTAGAGCCAATGCGCCCAGTCCCGCAAAAACTCCAGCCGCCGCTGCGGTCGTTCAGGGCGCAGCCGCAGAGCGGGACAGAGGGCCCTGGCCTTGGCCAGACTCATCCCAGGCGCAAGCCCGCAGTGTATGGCCATGGGCCCGCGCTGCTGGAGACGGTGTCGGCCATCCGCCAACACCACCGGAGCCATGCCCTGCTCGTCCTGCTCCCAGAGGCCAGCATCCAGCTCCGGGAAATAGACCGCCACGTAATAGGAGGCCATGGTCACGGCTTCTGGCCATCAGATGGCCAGAGGGAGCTGCTCCCCTTCGGGCAAGGAGACCACTCCACGGCCCGGCATGCCGCCTCGCCTTTTCTGCACCGTGACGGCCACCCCCCGACGGTCGGGATGCAGTTGCAGGCGCAGCGCCGCCCATCCTGCTCCCTGCTGCTCTCCCTCGTTGAAAAAGAAAAAGGCTGCCGTATCCCCTGCTTGCGCAGCCAACTGCAGACGCCGCCAGGCCGTCGTATCCAGGGGTGGCGGCCAGGCCAGCACGGCACTGCAGGTGCCAGAACGCAAGGCACTCTCCAGGGCCCAGAGACGATCCTGCCGCTGCCGTGGGTGGAGGCAGAGCATGCGCTCCAGACGCAGACCAGCAGCGGCCAGGGCCGGAGGATAGGGCAGATAGGGCGGTGTCACCCAAAGGATCCAGCGTTTTTGCTGCTGGCTCAGGCTCGCCAGGACAGGCAGCAAAAGGCGCAGTTCGCCAATGCCCGGCGTGCTGCTGTGGATTTCGGTGATACCTCCCCGCGGCCAGCCGCCCAGCAACCGATCCAGTTCTTCCTGACCCGTCTTCAGGAGTGCAGAGTCACCGCCCCGCGCCGTGGCTTCATACCCCGGGCTGTGCAGGCCACGCCAAAGACTCCGCGGATGCTCCCGGAGCAGGGATTCCAATGCTGGCTTCATAGTTTTCCTCCTCGCCGTATGAGGCCTACCACCACTCCTTCCACGCTCAGGGCCTGACGCCCGAGATCCACCTGAATGGGAGCAAAATCCGGATTTTCCGGCAGTAGCCAGAGCCGTTCGCCTTCGCGCTGCCAGCGCTTGACCGTCACCTCATCTTCCAGGCGTACCACCGCTATCTGGCCGTTATGCACCTCCGCACAACGCTGCACGGCCAGCAGGTCGCCATCGAGGATGCCCGCATCCCGCATGCTCATCCCCTGCACCCGCAAAAGAAAATCCGCCTCTGGAAAAAGGCGGTCAGCTGCTGGCAGATAAGCCTCCAGATGCGCTTCGGACAGGATGGGCTGACCGGCGGCCACACGTCCCACCAGCGGCAGACCGTCCTGGGGTAGTGCCTCGGTGAGGCGAATACCGCGCGCCCTGCCGCGCTGCAATTGCAGATAGCCCTTGCGCTCCAGGGTACGCAGGTGGGATTCGGCCGCGTTGGGCGACTGGAAGGCAAAGGCCTGCATCAACTCTACCCGCGTTGGTGGTGCATCGTGTTCCTGCACATAGCGATGCAACCATTGCAGGATCTCTGCCTGCCTTCTGCTCAGTTTTTCCATGGCATCGGATCTCCCCGTTTCTATGCTGTAAATTTATACAGTTTTATGACGGAAAGCAAGACGGCACCAATAGAGGGTGTATCGGGTAGTGGTCCAGACAATGGGATCATCCAGTCCTATACTGGATAAAGGTGGGTCTTACCCACCGGAAGCGAACAGGGCCACACAGAAAAGGAGCCTTCCATGACCAAGACCTGGATACTCGTCAGCAACGGCAGCCACGCCAAGTTCTTTCTCCACCACGGTTGCGGCAAAGGACTGCAACCCTTGGCCGAGCGTCACCACGACAGCAGTCGTCTGAAGGCGGCGGAACTGGTCAGCGACGGTCCTGGACGGGTGCAGCAGAGCTTCGCCCACGGGGCACGGCCGGCTCTGGACGGAAAAAGCTCGCCCAAGGAGCAGGAACTCCAGCAATTTGCCCGCGAGCTTGCCCAGACCCTGCGCGAGGGGCGGGTCAATACGGAATACGACGACTTCGTTCTGGTGGCACCCCCGGCCTTTCTCGGCCTGCTGCGCGAGGCCCTGGACGAGCCCACTATCAAGCTGCAGCGCGCCACCATCAACAAGGACTATATTCAGGCAGATCTAGCGCAGCTGCGCGAGCACCTGGGGCGCGTGCTCTGCGTGTGAGAGCGACGGGGCCCTCAACGGGCCCGCGGCAGACTCCAGTGCCGGTACAAGGCCATGGTACGCAGAAAAAAGGTCAGTGCCGCCCCCGCCAGGGTGCTTTCCAGGGGCGGCAGGCGCAGCGCATCTCCTGCCAGCACCAGAACGCAACCCAGGGCCGCTGCCGAAGCGTAGATTTCGGCCCGCAGTACCACCGGCACCTGGCCGCTCAGAACATCGCGGACCATGCCCCCACCGACCCCGCTGATCACCCCCAACACGGCAGCCATGAAGGGACTGAGGCCAAAAGCGAGGGCCTTCTGCGTTCCCGTCGCCGCAAATACCCCAAGGCCGGCGGCATCGAAGAGCAGCACGGGATGCTGCAGACGGTCAAAGAAGCGATGGAAGAAAAATACGAAGACACCTGCAAAAACCGCCAGGGCGACGCTGTGCCAGTCGGCAATGGATTCCGGCGGAATGGCACCGATGAGCACGTCGCGGACGATTCCGCCAAAGACCGCCGTTACCACGGCCAGGACGATGATCCCGAAAATGTCCAACTGGCTACGCACACCGCGCATGGCCCCACTCACGGCAAAGACAAAGATGCCGATGAGGTTGATGGCGTGCAGGAACAGCACTGGGGCGTCGGTGTGCATGGTCATCCGTGAGAAAACGCGGATTTTAAATAAGTCGTTCCGTCCACCGCAAGAAAAAATACGGAACTTGACTCCGTACCAAGGTACGGCAGGTAGAATGCAGAGTTTATGGGGGGATGACAGCGCAAGACCCGCAGCCGAGTCAGACCCCCCAAGATAACCCACAGGAGCACTGCGGCATGTCCCAAAATCTCGATCTCGGCATCACCGGAATGACCTGCGAGCATTGCGCCCGCACGGTGGAAAAAGCTTTGCGTGCGGTCCCCGGCGTCCTTGCGGCGGAGGTCTCCTGGCCAGAACGCCGGGCACGCATCCAGGCCAGCGCAGATCTCGACCCGGCTGCCCTGGGCCGCGCCGTCACGGCCGCCGGTTACGGTATCGGCGATGGCGACTATCACGGCGGGAGTCTGCACGTCGCCATCATCGGCTCCGGTTCCGCCGCTTTCGCCGCCGCCCTCCGCTTGGTGGAAGGGGGCGCGCGGGTCACCATGATCGAGGCCGGCACCTTGGGGGGCACCTGCGTCAATGTCGGTTGTGTGCCTTCCAAAATCTTCATTCGCGCGGCGCAAACCGCCCACATCCTGCAAGCGCATCCCGTCGCCGGCTTGGAGCATCATCGATCCCGTGTCGATCGCCGCGCCATGCAGGCGCAGCAGCAGGCACGCGTGGAGGCCCTGCGCCAGGCGAAGTATCAGCGGGTTCTGGAGGTCCATCCGCAAATCACCCTGCGCCGGGGACGCGCCCGCTTCCTCGACAGACAACACCTGGAGATCGCTGACGGCAGTGGCAGAAAAGACGTCGTCAGCGCCGACCGCGTGCTCATCGCCACGGGCTCGCGTCCTGCCATTCCGCCCATTCGGGGTCTCGACCAGACTCCCTACTGGACCTCTACCGAGGCGCTGGCTGCAACCGAGATTCCCCGGCGTTTGCTGGTCATCGGCGCTTCCATCGTTGCCCTGGAACTGGCGCAGGCCTTTGCGCGCCTCGGCAGCAGCGTTACCATCCTCGCACGCAGCACCCTGCTGTCGCAACTGGATTCAGAAATCGGAAAAGCGCTCAAGACCATACTCGAGGGCGAGGGTCTGGATATCCGCCTGCACAGCCAGCCCGATAGCGTCCACTACCGCGATGGCCAGTTCCACACCCGGCTCGGCGAAGCGGACCTGATCAGCGATGCCCTCCTGGTGGCCACGGGCCGACGCGCCAATACCGACGATCTCGGACTGGAAGCGCTCGGCGTGGCCTGCAACGCCCAGGGCGCCATCGCCGTCGATAGCGCAATGCGCTCCACCGTTGCGGGGATCTTTGCTGCTGGCGATTGCAGCACCCTACCACAATACGTCTACGTAGCGGCCGCCGCCGGCACCCGGGCAGCGGTCAATATGCTCGGTGGCGATGCTCAGCTGGATCTCGCGGTATTGCCGGCGGTGGTCTTCACCGATCCTCAGGTGGCCACCGTCGGGCTGGATGAGAAAGCCGCCCGCGCCGCAGGGCATCGAGTAACGGTGCGCCGTCTGAATCTGGATCAGGTGCCCCGCGCTCTGGCCAATTTCGACACTCGCGGTTTCATCAAGATGGTGGCCGATGCCGACACGGATCGCCTCTTGGGCGTACAGGTTTTGGCCGCCGAAGGCGGCGAGCTCATTCAGACCGCCGCCGTCGCTCTGCGGGCGGGCTGGCGGATCGAAGACCTTGCCAGCATGCTCTTTCCCTATCTGACTATGGTGGAGGGGCTCAAGCTGTGCGCCCAGACCTTCACCAAAGATGTCTCGGAACTCTCCTGCTGCGCCGGCTGAGGAGCCCATGCACCGAGAACCGCGCAGCACCGCACCACGCTCTTCTGCTAGCGGCGGGCTCAGTATCGGCCAGGCGGCCAGGAGTGCGGGCGTGCACGTAGAGACCATCCGCTTCTACGAGCGCCAGGGTTTGATCACCCAGCCGCGCAAACCGAGCATGGGCATCCGCCGCTATCCCCGTGACATCGTGCATCGCATCCGCTTCATCAAACACGCCCAGGTCCTGGGCTTCAGCCTGCAGGAATGTCGCGAGCTCCTCGATCTGCGCGGCGACGATCCCGCGACCTGCGCCCTCATGCGCCACCACGTCGAGGACAAACTGGCTGCCATCCGCAGCAAACTCCAGGCGCTGACGCAGATGGAGGGTGTCCTGACGGCGCTTCTGGAAGCCTGCCAGCAAGGCCGAGCCGCGGACGACCCCTGCCCTATCCTGAAAGCGCTGGACGCGGACGACGGATTGCCTACTCCATCGGCACGGCATGGGCCAAAGGCCGCCACTGCAGGTGCCGAAACATCTGCAGATAACGCTCCATAACCTGACTTTCCCGATCCAGGACAAAGCGCCAGAAGCCAAAGATGCGGGCAATGGTCATCAGCCGTTCGGCGTAGCGTTCCCAGGTATAGCGCTCAGCCACCCGCGCCAGCGCCGCGTCGGAAATCTCCAGCCAATACTTGGGGCGCTCCCGGGCCGCCTCCAGAAAATCGGCCAGGCGCTCCGCCGTGGCCTCGTGATCGTTGGGATCGATGTGAAAACCGGAGACACCATCTTCGATGATCTCCAGGGGGCCGCCAAAGCGGGTAGCGAAGACCGGCAGGCCCGAACTCATGGCCTCGATGACGGTCAGGCCGAAGGCCTCGAAAAGGGCAGGCTGGACGAAGACCCCCCGGCCATCCGCCACCACCCGGTACAGTTCGCCAGCGACGGTCTTGTCCAGCAGTGCACCGACCCAGCGCAACTGCCCATCCAGCTGGTAATGGTCCATGATCTCGTGCATCCGGCGGATCTCCTCGCGCTCCTCGGCATCGCGGGAGTTACCCACATCCACGTGGCCGCCGATGATGACGAGATTGGCCAGACCGCGCAGGCGCGAGGAGCGTCCATAGAGTTCGGCCAGGCCACTCAGATTCTTGATGCGATCCATACGCGCCATGCTCAGGAGCAGAGGTTTTTGCCGATCCTCCAGCACCCCGCGCCGGTCAGCGCCGGGCTCACGGCCAAAAAGCAGCGACTCGATCTCCGGTTCGAGGAAGCTAGGACGCTCCTCGGTTCGGGCGTATGAAAAGTAAAAACGCGGATCCGCCCCCGGCGAGACGATGTTGAACTTGCTGTCGAAGACGTCAATACCATTCTCCACCCGATACAGACCCGGCAGGGTATAGTCCTGATGCCCCTCGTACTGGCCGATTTCGCGATCGTTACCGGCAATTTCCTGGTAGGTGCTGGTGACGATGATGTCGGCGGCATTCATGGCGATGAGATCGGCGGTGAACTGGCAGGCAAAATGGTGATCCTGCTCGTGATCGCGCCAGTGCAGATCGCTGTAGAGGTACTTGCTCTTTTCCAGGGCGTGGGCGATGTTGCACTGGGTCACCCCAAGGCGCTCACTGAGCAGGGTCGCCACGAGATTGCCATCGGAATAGTTGCCGATGATGAGATCCGGGCGGCTGCCCAGTTCCGCCAGGACCTCCCGCTCCAGATCCTGCGCGTAGCGCTCCAGCCAGGGCCAGATCTTGAAACGGGAAATCCAGTGGGGGTGGATACGGCCATCGGGATAGCGGAAGGGTACGCGCAGAATCTGCACGTTCTCCGCCCCCACCACCGGCTCCAGACGCTGGTCGCAGGTGGTACCATCGGACTCGGGTATGAGGCGGGTAGCGATGAGGATGCGCGGTTCCACATCCACGCCCTGCTGCCGCAGCCGGTTGCGCATTTCCCGTTCCAGGGCGCGGGCCTGATCCAGGATATAGACCACCTGCCCCCCGGTATCGGGCCGTCCCAGCACCTTGTCCTGAGCAAACCAACCGTGGATGGAGACGATGAGGATCCGGGAAATCATGGGAATGCGATCGAGAAAGGACTCCAGCGCAGCGGGCGAGGGGCTGTCCAGGAGGTCCATGAGCAGGCGCATGGTCTCCCGCACGCGGCCCGCCGTGTTCCCCCAGCCCGGGGCAAAGCCACGGCGGCGCATGTCCTCGCGAATCTCCGCCCAGGGCGTCTCCCGCGGCAGGGTGCCGAGGTACTGCACCGTCTGACGCAGACTGTCGAAATCGGTGTTGCCATTGCTGAGCATGAGGTTCTGGCCATCCAGGCGATGCAGGCTGAGAAATTCCAGAATCTGACTGCGGCCCGCGGCCAGATCGCTGAAGATCCGCCCAGCCAACCGCCGGTTGAGGTGGGTCAGCCCATCGCCGATGGTGCTCTCGTCGCGCAGGCGTCGGCTCACGGGCCGAAAATCGCGGAAATCCACGGTCAGAACCGCCTCACCCTCGGCCCCTAGGCCGACAATGCCCTCCTTGGCCTGCAGATAGGCATCGGTACTGAGCTCCTCCAGCGCCAGTTGCTCGCGGTGGATGCGCACATAGATCCAGCGGCCAGGACGTGGACGCCAGGCAAAGACCATCCAGGGATCGCGAAAGATGACCTCCTGGGTGTGCGCGACGAAATCCTCCAGCGGGCCGATACCTTCGGCATAGCCCTCCGGGAGCTGCTCGCGAAAGTCGGCACAGGCCCGCTGCAGGTCCGTGTAGAGCCAAGAGTCGCGCTGACTTGCCACCAGATGGCGGAGAAAGGCATACCAGGAACGGGGGTCGTCCAGAAGCTGCTGGCGTAGGGCTTCAATCATCTTTGGCTCCGGCAAAACGGTAGTGATGGATGCCCTCCAGGATTCCCCCGGCATAGGCAGCCTTGGCAAAATAGACTTCTGCGCGTCCACGAAGTTCGTCGAGCTCCGGCGCGTGGTTGCCCACCACGACACTGCGCAGGCCGCCACCGAGCATGTCCAGGTCGTTACCCGAATCCCCCGCCGTCAACACACAGTCCAGGGGCAGGCCCCAGCGAAAGCACAGGAAGCGGATGGCGTGCCCCTTGGAAGCGCGACTCGGCAGAATATCGAGGTAGCGCTCGTGCGAAACGATGGCTCGGGCAGCGATGCCTTTGCCGCGCAGGGTCTTGAGCAGGACGGGCAGGGATGGCGGTCGCTGCGGTTCAAAGTAGTAGCTCACCTTGAACTCCGACTGCGCCGCCTTCTCCTGCAGACGCAATTCGGCGTGACTGCGCAAAACCTCCACCACCCCATCGCGCCACCAACGATGGCGCAGATGGGCTGCCCAGGCCTGATCCTCGTGCAGTCGCTGACGATAGGTGATCCGGGTGCCGACGTCGGTGATGAAGATCTCCGGGTTAGGTACCCCGTGCTCCACCAGAACCGCCAGAGTCTGCTCCAGGTTACGTCCCGTCGCCACGGCCAGGGCCACCCGCGGCTGCGTCTTCAGCCAATCGATGAGCTGGTGCAGCGCCCCATCATCCCCCACCAAGGTGTTGTCGATATCGCAGACCAGCAGGTAATCGGCCTTGGGCAGGAAGCTCGGACTTTGTTCCAGCACCATGCGTCGGCGCCGCCGCGCCTTGCGCTCGCGATGGAGGATGCGCTCGACCCGGCGCAGATAGGCGCGGGCGTGGGCCTCCCAGCTATAGACCCGCGTTACCCCACGCAGACCAGCGCGGCTTGCCTGCTGCCAGCGCCGCGCATCCGTCAGCAGAGTCTCCACGGCGTGGGCGATCTCCGCCGGCTCCATGGGGTCCACCAATAGCCCATTGCGACAATTCCGCAGGATATCCTGAGGACCCCCATTGCGAGTGGCCACCACCGGCAGACCCGAGGCCGCCGCCTCCAGGAGCGTCAAGCCAAAGGGCTCGGTGAGGGCAGGATTGACGAAGACCCCACGGTACTGACTGGCAAAACGATAGTATTCCGGAATATCCTCGGCACCGTGGGTTTTGGGGATGGCCACACTGCCGTGGAGGTCGTGGTCGTCGATGCCGTGGAGGATGTCCGTGACCACCTCTCGGGCTCCCGCCTCCAGTGCCCCCAGGCGCTCCCTGTGCCCCATCACTAAAACGAGATTGGCTTTTTCGCGCAGCAGCGCCGAACCCGCATACGCCTCCAAAAGGCGTTGCAGATTCTTGCGCCCGTCGGGACGGGCGATGGCGAGGATGGGGGGTTTGCGTGGGTGCTGAAGAAAGCGACGCAAGTGCACTAGCAAGGGCGAGGGACGCCGCCGATCCGATGGCGGCGAAAAACGCGCAAGGTCTACCCCAGGGGGCAGGATCTCGAACCGTGCCCGTTGGCGATTCTCGTAGAGGCCGTATTGACGCTCCACTTCCTGGCGGGTACTGGCAAAAATGAGGGAAGATTCCACCAGAATCTCTTCCTCAGCCTCGATGCGCCGCGCAAATCGGTAACGGCGGTCGATGCTGGCGGCCTTCTCACCCGCCGCCAGAAGACGCTCGCGCTTGTCCCGCCCCAGGGAATGGCCGGTATGGATGAGCGGTATCCCGAGGAGCTGCGCCAGGCGCACGCCCACAAAACCGGCGTCGGCATAGTGGCTGTGCAACCAATCCGGTACCTCGCCCGTCTCGCGCAGCCACTGCAGGGTACGATCCACCAGGGACGGAAGGTGATCCCAGAGCTGCTCCTTGGGCAGGTAGCGGTCGCGCGGCCCAAAAGGGAGCCGGACGATACGCACGCCGTCTCCCAAATCCTCCACGGGCTCGTCGTGGATGGGAGGAAGACGGGGATCGGCAAAGCGGCGGGTGAGCAGATCGACACGGCGCACCCGGGGATCGCGGGCCAGTGCCCGCATCTCCTCCAGAACGTAGGTGATCTGACCGCCGGTATCGGCATCGGCGCCCAGTTCCGGATCGGCACAGACCCGTCCGTGCAGACTCAGCATCAAAACGTAGTAGCCTTCTCGCTCGCCCACGATTTTGCCTCCTTACGCCCTCACTGCTCCTTTGGCTGCTACCCCCAGTTCCGCGACAAAGGCGGGGTAAAAGGACTGTGGATCTTCCGGCAGGGCTCCTTCCAGAGCGCAGACCCTGGCCGCCAAGCCATGGGCCACCTGCAGTGCCTTGGCCACGGTGGCGCCGAGCCTGCGGGCGTAGAGCCACCCGGCGCTGAAGGCGTCTCCAGCGCCGACGGTATCCACCACGGATGTGGACAGGGCGTGGCTGCGGGTCAGGGTCGCCCCGTCCCAGTGCATCGCTCCCTCGGGCCCACAGGTCAGGACGATCTCAGCCACGCCAAAACGCTGCGCCAGGGCCGGCAAGATCGCTTCGGCATCGCCACGCCCCAAGCCAAACTCACGCTGCAGGACACCCAGCTCTTCGTCATTGCATTTCAGGGTGTCGGCACCCTGCAGGAGCTCTGCCAGCCAGGGGCGCTGCCAGCAGCCGTCGCGCAGGTTGATGTCCACGAACCGCCCCCAAGCCCGCGACGCCAGGAAACGCCAGGTTGCACGGCTCGGCCCTTCCTCGCGCAATGCGAGACTACCGTGATAGAGGAGGTAGGACGTTTCCAGGGCCCTTACCCGCAGCTCCTCGTCTGCGTCGATGGCGTCGTAGGCCTGATGCGGCAAGATCTCGAAGCGGTGCATGCCGGTTCCGAGCCGCTGCACCAGAACCCGTCCCGTTGGCAGCTGCGCGTCTTCCTGCAACCAGGCCGCGGCACCTGGCCAGCGCCGCAACAGCCCGCGGATTTCGGCCGCAGGTGCATCCCGGCCCACGCGGCTGATGAAGCGCGCCGTCTCCCCCAATGCCCAAAGGTGACACGCCACGTTGAAGGGAGCGCCGCCCAGGCGCTTTGCGTCGCCAAAATCGTCCACCAGACATTCACCGAATACCCAGATGGGCTGCGCCGCCCGGGTATCGCTCACGACTTGTCCTCCAGCGGCTCCCGTCGCACCACGCGCTGAAAAAACAGATTGTTGGGGATCACGACAACCCGCCCGTCCTCCTGTCTGAGCTCGGTGAACATGAGGTTTTCTTCGATGACCTCACCACTGAGCCCCTCGGGAAAAATCTCGATACGCTGGCCCATCTGCAGGGGTCGCCAAAACCAGATGAAAAATCGCGCGGTGACGTTGCTGACCATGGTCCAGACCGCCAGCAGACCCACTCCGATGACCGCCAGCATACTGACAAAGGTCGTCCAGATGGCCGATACATCCAGACCCCACAGTCGCAGCAATACCACCGCCACCAAGAGCCACAGGAACCAGCCCGTCACCCGCCGCAGGATGGCAAGGTAAGCGCGCGAGACCCGCCGTCGACTCTCCAGCAGAACGAAGAGCTTGGCAAAGATCCCATTGAGAAAGCGCGATACCAGCACACCCAGAGCCAGGAGTACGACGGAATAGGCCAGGTGCATCAGGACCCACTGGCTATCCACGGGCAAGGTGGACCAGAACGACGACACGTTTTCCCTCCCAATTGCTAAAGGACTTCCCGGGCCGCGGCGTGGAGCGCCGCGGCACTACTATTACCTATGGAGTATAACACAAACTAATGACAGGCGCTGATGTGCCTCATGAACGTCCGGCGCGACGCAGGACGTAGCGCGCACCAAGGCTCAGGATCAAGATGAAGAGGACCGTGACCAGGGCGCCGGCCCAGGCCAAGGCCTGGAGATCGGCGTAGGGGGACATGGCAAATTGGTAAATGGCGATGGGCAAACTGGCAATGGGACGGTTGAGATCCGTGGACCAGAACTGGTTATTGAGGACCGTAAAGATCAACGGCGCGGTTTCACCGCTGATGCGCGCCAGGGCCAGCAGGATGCCCGTCAGAATACCCGCCGCCGCCGCCCGGTAGGTAACCCGCAAAACCATTTTCCAGTGGGGTGCGCCCAAAGCCAGGGCGGCCTCCCGCAGGCTCCCCGGGACGAGCTGGAGCATCTCGTCGGTGGTACGCAGCACCACGGGGATGAAGATGATCGTCAGGGCAAAGGCACCGGCCCATCCCGAATAATGCCCCATGGGATAGACCACGATACTGAAGGCAAAAAGGCCGATGACGATGGAGGGCGCGCTGAGCAGGATATCGTTGAAAAAACGGACCACCATCCCCAGTCGTTTACCCCGCGAGAATTCCGCCAGAAAAGTCCCGGCAAGCACACCCAGGGGGGTACCTACGAGGACTGCAAGCCCAACCAGGAGCAGACTGCCGACGAAGGCATTGCGCAAACCGCCGACATTGCCCGGCGCCGGCGTATCCAAACGAAAAAGGGACAGATTCAGCGCCGCAACCCCAAACTTCAGGGTGGTGAAGAGAATCCAGCCCAGGACGAAGAGCCCGGCGAGGGTCACCAGCAGGGACATGGAAAAATGAAAGCGATTCCAGAATCGTCGCCGACGGTAAAGGGTATTCATAGACCAGACTTCCCCTGGGCATTTTCCAGGCGCCACAACAGCAGACGGGCGCCGATGAGGATGATCAAGGTCATGGCAAAGAGCAGAAAACCCAGTGCCAACAGGGAAGATTGGTGCAGCGGCGTGGTCGCCTCGGCAAACTCATTGGCCAGCAGTGCGGCAATGGAATTCCCTGGCTTCAGCAAAGAGGCGCTCAGCTGATGGGCATTGCCGATGACGAAGGTGACCGCCATGGTTTCCCCCAGGGCGCGACCCAGACCCAGAAAGATTCCCCCAAGCACCGCGCTGCGCGTGTACGCCAGCACGACGTGGCGCTGTACCTCCCAGGACGTGGCACCCAGGGCATAGGCCGACTCCCGCAGCATGGGCGGTACCACCGTGAAGACGTCGCGCATGATGGAGGCGATGAAGGGCAAGACCATCACCGCCAGCACGAGGCCCGCCGTAAGCATACCGATGCCCATGGGCGGACCCCGAAAAAAGATACCGATGGCGGGTAAAGTGCCCACGTGGGCCGTGATCCAAGGTTCCAGCTTCGCGAACCAGGGAGCAAAGACGAACAGGCCCCACATGCCGAAAACGATGCTGGGGATGGCGGCGAGCAACTCGATGGCACTGCCCACCGGTCGCCCGAGCCAGGCCGGTGCCAGATTCGTCACGAAAAGGGCGACTCCATAGGCTACGGGTACCGCCACCAGCAGGGCAATGGCCGAGCTGATGAGCGTGCCGGCAATGGGAATCCAGCCGCCAAAAAGTTCGCGCCCGGGATCCCAACGGGCCGTCCACAGAAAGGACCAGCCGAAATGGTGAAAGGTCGGCCAGGATCGCCAAAAGAGCGTGACCGCGACACCCAGGAGTACGAGCAAGACCGAAAACGCCGCAAAGCGGGCGAGATTGCGAAACACGACGTCCCCCACTCCCGAGCGGGGGGATCCAGGACTAGACGCAAGCATGGGAAGACTCCATGGACACGGAAAGGCCGCGTCCTGGCACAGGACGCAGCCCGGAAAAGGCCGGACAGTGGGCACCCACCGTCCGATCCCGCCTCAGACAGGCTTACAGACCCAGCTTACTCTTCCAGTAGCCCTGGATCTGCTTCACCGTCCCATCGGGCAAGGGCACATAGGCCAGCTGTTCCGCCTCACGCTTCGCCTCGGGCGCCGTCAGCGACCAACGGAAGAACTTCACGACCTCCTCATTGGTCGCCTTGGGCGCATCTTCCCGGAGCATGACCCAGGTGGTAGCCGTGATGGGCCAGCTCTCGGCACCCTTCTGGTTGGTCAGGATCAGGTAGAAGTCCTCGGTCTTGCCGTAGTCCGCATTGGCCGCCGCCGCCTGGAAGGTCTTCAGATCGGGCAGGACCACCTTGCCCGCCGCATTGCGCATACGGGTGTAGGCCAGCTTGTTCTCCGAGGCGTAGGCCTGTTCGACGTAGCCTATGGATCCCACGGTTTTCTGGACCAGGGCGGCAACACCCTGATTACCCTTGCCACCCGCTCCCACCGGCCAGGGTATTTCGGTGTTTGGCTTGCCCACCTTTTCGGCCCACTCTGGGCTCACCTTGGACAGATAGTCGGTAAAATTGAAGGTCGTACCGGAACCGTCGGAGCGGTGTACCACGCTGATGTCCAGATCCGGCAGCTTCAGGCCCTTGTTGAGGGCAACGATGGCAGGATCGTTCCACTTGGTGATCTTGCCGAGATAAATGTCCGCCAGGACCTTGCCGTCCAGGACCATCTGCCCAGGCTCGATGCCCGGCAGATTGACGATGGGGGCGATGCCGATGATGATGGCGGGGAACTGGATCAGGTGATCCTTACGCAGCTCCTCGCTGGTCAGCGGCTTGTCCGTGGCCCCGAAGCCCACCAGCCCGGCCTTGATGTCCTTGATACCCTGGCCCGAGCCACCGCCGCCGTAGTTGGTCTCGACACCGGTCTTTTCCTTGTAGGTGGCGGCCCACTTGGTCAGTACCGGCTGGATGGCCGTACTGCCGGAACCCGTCAAGGTTTCTGCCGCCTGCACCGCTCCCGCCATACCCAGGGAAAGCAGACTCACGCTCAGAGCAACTACTTTGATATTCATGATGTTACGCCCTCTCTATCGGTTATTCGTCAAAGTACAGCGTACAAACTATAGCAGGCGAATATGACAGTATGATGACAGTCGGCAGAAATCGCAGGATGCGGGGGCCTTTGCCCCCCCATGCAAGACGGGTCGCTTTGGGCTAAGATAGCGGCCACTTTGTGCCCGTGGAATACTGCCTGTCATGTCCGGTCACCTTGAGACCCCGGCGCTGCGCCTGCACCGTCTGCGCCGGCACGCTCCACAGCCGCGCGCCACCGCCCTGACCATCGGCAATTTCGATGGCGTGCACCGTGGCCACCAGGCCCTGATTGCCGCCATGGATGGGCCGGTGCGCAGCGTGCTGACCTTCGAGCCCTTACCGCGCGAATATTTCCACCGCGAGCAGGCACCGGCACGGCTCAGTTCACTGCATGAAAAAGCCAGCGCGCTCAGCCAGACCGGGGTCGACGAAATCTACGTTGCCCGCTTCGACGGGGCCCTGGCGAGCCTGAGCGCCGAGGATTTCGTCCGCGAGATCCTCCATCGGCGCCTCGGCGCCCAGAGTGTCCACGTCGGCCACGATTTCCGCTTCGGCGCGGGTCGCCGAGGCGATTTCGACCTCCTGACGCGCATGGGTCGGCAGCTGGGCTTTCGCGTGCAGGAGCAGCCGCCTTTCTGTCTGGACGGCGAGCGCGTCAGCAGCACCGGCATTCGCCAATTCCTACACGCAGGAAAGATGGACGCGGCGGCTCGGTGGCTCGGCCGACCCTACGCCATCTGCGGGCGCGTGGTGGGTGGCGATCGCATCGGGCGCGAGCTGGGCTTCCCCACGGCCAATATCGATCTGGCGCGCCGTCCACCACCGCTTCGCGGTATCTTTGCCGGCGTCCTGCACACCCCCCGCCAGTCCTGGCCCGCCGCCATCAGTATCGGCCTACGACCTACCGTCGGCGGAAAGCGCCTGCTCCTGGAAGCCCACTGTCTCGATGTGACGGTGGATCTGTACGGGCAACGGGTGGAAGTCCAGCTCCTGCACAAATGGCGGGACGAAGCCCATTACGCCCAGCTGGACGAGCTCATTGCCGCCATAGGTCAGGACGTCGCCAAAACCCGCCAATATTTTCTCGATCACCCCGACGCTTTGGGACACCCATGGATTACAAGAACAGCCTGAACCTTCCCCAGACCGATTTCCCCATGCAGGGAAAGTTACCCAGCCGCGAGCCCGAGTTCCTGGCGCACTGGCAGAGCATGGGCCTCTACCAGCGCCTGCAGGAGGAGCGCGCCAACGCCGAGAGCTACATCCTGCACGACGGCCCGCCCTACGCCAACGGCAAGATCCACATCGGTCATGCCGTCAACAAGGTGCTCAAGGACATCATCAACAAAAGTCGGCTGATGGAAGGCATGCGCGTTCCCTACGTACCCGGCTGGGATTGCCACGGTTTGCCCATCGAGGTGCAGGTAGAGAAGGAGTTCGGTCGCCCGGGCGAGAAGTTGAGCCCCGCAGCCTTCCGCGAGGCCTGCCGCGCCTATGCCGAGAGCCAGATTGCCGGACAGCGCGCGGACTTTGAGCGCCTGGGCATCCTCGGCGACTGGCAGCACCCCTACCGGACCATGGATTTCCGCGCCGAAGCCGACATTCTGCGTGAGCTCGGGCGCCTGACCCTGGCGGGTTTCGTCTACCGCGGCGCCAAACCCGTGCACTGGTGCGTCGATTGCGGTAGCGCCCTGGCCGAGGCCGAGGTGGAATACCAAGAACGCAACGATCCGGCCATCGACGTCACCTTCGTCGCCGCCGATCTGCCGCGCTGGCGCGAGCGGCTCCACCTGGCCGCCGACGTCGTCCCGGAAGTGGTCATCTGGACCACCACGCCCTGGACCCTTCCCGCCAACCAGGCCGTGGCGGTGCACCCGGATTACGAATATCGGCTGCTGCGCGAAGGCGGGCGCTGGTTCATCCTCGCCACCGAACTTGCCGAGACTGCCCTGGCCCGCTATGGCCACCCTGCGGTGGAGACCGTCGCCAGCTTCCCCGGCCGCGCGCTGGAGGGGCTCATGCTCCAGCACCCCTGGGAAGAACGGCAGGTTCCCATACTCACGGGCGACCACGTGACCCTGGAAGCCGGCACGGGCTGCGTCCATACCGCTCCTGCCCACGGCGTCGACGATTACCTTCTCGGCTTGCAGCACCATCTGCCCACGGATAGCCCGATGTTGGGTAGCGGTCGCTACCGCGCCGATCTCGGCGCGGGGCTCGGCGGCTTGAGCGTACAGGAGGCCAACGTGCGCGTGCCGGAACTGCTCCACGCCCGCGGGCGCCTCCTGCACCGTGAAAAGATCCACCACAGTTATCCCCACTGCTGGCGCCACAAGACCCCCCTGCTCTTTCGCGCCACCCCGCAATGGTTCATCCGCATGGATGAGGGTGGGCTGCGGCAGCAGGCCCTGGCCGCCATCGCTACCACCCGCTGGATTCCCGAGTGGGGCCGCGAGCGGATCCAACAGATGGTGGCACAGCGGCCGGACTGGTGTATTTCGCGGCAACGCTCCTGGGGAGTACCGGTGGCCCTTTACGCCTGCAGCCATTGTGGTGAGCCCTTGCGCGATGCGGCGCTCTTCGAGCGCATTGCCACCCTCGTCGAGGCCGAAGGTGTCGAGGCCTGGTATCGCCATCCCGACAGCGACTTTCTCCAGGGGGACGAGCGCTGCGCCCGCTGCGGCCACCGCCATTTCGACAAGGTCACCGATATCCTCGACGTCTGGTTCGACTCCGGCTCTACCCACGCCTTCGTCCTCGAGCGGCGACCCGAACTGCGCAGTCCCGCCGATCTGTATCTGGAAGGCTCGGATCAACACCGTGGCTGGTTTCAGTCTTCCCTTCTGGAATCCGTCGCTTCCCGTGGGCGCGCACCCTATCGCGCCGTTCTCACCCACGGCTTCACGGTAGACGCCGAGGGTCGCAAGATGAGCAAATCCCTGGGCAATGTCATCGCTCCGCAGCAGATCATCGACCGCTACGGTGCCGATATCCTGCGCCTGTGGGTGGCCTCCGAGGACTATCGCGGCGAGATACCCATTTCCGACGATATCCTCGCCCGCCTGGGCGACAGCTACCGGCGCATCCGCAACACGGCCCGCTTCATCCTCGGCAACAACCACGACTTCACGCCCAGCCGCGATACCCTTGCCCCAAGCGAACTGCTGGAGATGGATCGCTGGATGCTGGCGCGACTGGGGGATCTGCAGGAGCAGATTCGCGCCGCCTACCACGATTTTCAGTTCGTCAAGGTCGTCCAGGGCTTGCATCAGTTCTGCAATCTGGATCTGGGCGGGCTTTATCTGGATGTGCTCAAGGATCGCCTCTACACCACCCCAGCGCGTTCACGGGCGCGCCGCTCGGCGCAAACGGTCCTGCAGTACATCCTCGAGGCCATGGTGCGCTGGATGGCCCCCATCCTGAGCTTCACGGCCGAAGACATCTGGCAACATATGCCCGAGCGACCCGACGCCAGCGTATTCCTGAGCAGCTTTGTGGAGCTTCCACAGGTAGCCGATGCGGCAGCCTTGGAGACGCGCTGGCAAGGCCTGCGCAGTCTGCGCGAGGCGATCAATACCCTCATGGAACCCCTGCGTCGTGACAAGCGCATCGGTTCGGGTCTGGATGCGCGGGTTCGAATCGATGCGTACGGCGACTGGTTCGCCAACCTGCGTGGTCTGGCGCAGGAATTGCGCTTTTTCCTCCTGTGCTCCGATGTCGAGCTGCGCGAACTCAGCTCGGCGCCCGCTGCGCAGGAGGGTGTACCCGCCGGGCTGCATATCGGTGTGGAGCCCGACACCGACCGCAAGTGCGCGCGCTGCTGGCACCGTCGACCCGATGTTGGACAGCATGCCCTACACCCTGAGCTCTGTGGTCGCTGTATCCAGAATCTTGGGGACGAGGGCGAGACCCGGGAGTTTTGCTGATGCTACGTTACCTTTGGTTGTCCCTGGCCGTCATTGTATTGGACCAAGGCGTCAAGCTGTGGCTGAGTCACATCTGGCGAGTCGGTCAGGGAATCGTCCTCATTCCCGGCCTTCTCGATCTGCGGCTCGTCCACAATACCGGCGCCGCCTTCAGCTTCCTGGCGGGCGCCGGCGGCTGGCAGCGCTGGCTGCTGATCCTCATTGCCCTGCTGGTCGCCGTAGTCATTGTTGCCATTTTGCGACGGCTCAAGGCCGGCTCCCACTGGACCGCCACGGCTTTGGCGCTCATTCTCGGCGGTGCCATGGGCAACCTCATCGACCGCATCCGCCTGGGCTACGTGGTCGATTTCATCGGTGCCCATTGGGGCCACCTCTATTGGCCCTACTTCAACATCGCCGACAGCGCCATCAGTATCGGGGCGGTGATGCTGGTCATCGACGCCTTCCGTCGCCATTGAGTCGATTTTTTTCCGGATCTGTCGTGCGGCGGTGACAAATGCCGACCCCACAGTCGATCCAGCGCCGAGTGCGTCTTTTGCTTTCAAAGGATTAAGCGTATGGCATGGCTTTTGCCTCTGTTAAGCGAGACCCTTTTCGGAGCATGCCATGGACACCACCAACAAACTCCTGGCCGCCTTGCGCAGGGTGCGTAACTTTCCCAGTTACCACTCCTTCATGGCCGAGCACGAACGTCAGCGCATCAAGCGCGACTTGCAGTTGCGTCTCCTGCAGCTGCGCCGGCAGCGGCAGCGCGCTGCTGCGGCTCGCTACCAGGGGATCCGGGCACGGCGGCCCTTCTTTCTGCGCACCCTCTTCCACTGAGTGACAGGCGACCTCGGCGGCAGTCGGTCCCTGGGGACACTAGACCAACTGCCGCTGTAGGTCCTTGGCCCACTCGCCCAGCACCTGCCAGCGACCAACCCACTCCGACAGTGGATAGAGGCTGGCACCCGACATAGCTTGGCGAAATGCAGCGAAATTTCGCTCCATCTCCGCCAGCCCTCCCAGAATCCGACGCAATCTATTGGCATCGTCGCGTTTCTGTGCCTCACCGATGCGCTCCTGTGCCACGATGAGCGCTCGCGGAAAATCCATGGCCAGGCGCAGTACCGCCTCGCGCCGCTTGCGCTCGCCATTCTCGCGATCCTGCAGGCGGCGTACCCGCTGCTGCCACTCGTTGATGAAATCCAGAGTTTGGCGCTCCAGCTCAGCCCGCTGCTTCTCCGCAACCTGCGCCAGCAGTTTGGCGGCGCGGCGACGACGCTCCATGAAAAGGGAGCGCGCCTGGCTACTGAGGCCGAGGGCAAGATCCTGTTCCGCCACCACACCATCGGCAATGAGCAACGCCCCCAGACGCTGGTGTGTGGTACTTTGACGCGCCAGCGCCCTTTCCAGCTGCGCCTCGGAAATGAAGCCGCGGCGCAGCAGAATCTGTCCGATACGGAGCTTTTCGCGGCTTGCCGCGGTGCTCATGGGCTTCAGTCCGCTGGCGCGTTACCGGCTCGCCACTTGATACTGCAGCCCATGCACGGCGTAACCTGGCTAGGCGGCGCGCGGTGCTGCAAGAGCGCTTGGACCGCGTTGTCCAGGTCGGCACCGGTTACCGGTTCCGTATTTTTGGGGCGGCTGGAGTCGAATTGCCCGTGATAGAACAGCCTGCCCGCCGCATCGAACAGAAAGATATCCGGCGTGCACACCGCGTGAAAGGCCTTGGCCACTTCCTGACTGGCGTCAAAGAGATAGGGGAAGGTATAACCCGCCCGCTTGGCCTCCGCTGGCATCCGTTCCGGCGCATCCTCGGGGTAGGTTTCCGGATCGTTGGCATTGATGCCCACCACCACTAGGCCCTGCTCCTGCCACGTGCGGGCCAGGGTCCCAAGCTTGTGGGCTATGTGCAGGACGTAGGGGCAGTGGTTGCACAGAAAAAGTACCAGAAGCGGCTTTCCTGCCGCGTCGGCGCTGCGCCAGCGCCCCTCGCCACCACCCACGGGCAGGTCAAAGGATGGCAACGTGCTCCCCAAGGGGAGATCCTTACCGGTCATGGCCACGATACTTCCTCCTCAATCTACGATACAGAGCGTCCTACGGGATTATCCCGGATGCGGCTGCAAGCGCAAGGCCAGGCCGGTCGCGGGGGCGTTGATGGGCTCCATGGTCCAGTTGCCCCGACCGTCCAGCCTCAGGCAGCGCTCGTGGAAGGCGAGCAGGCTGGAGCGATGGCCGACGCTGACGATGGCGGTATCCGGCAGCTGCTCCAGGAGCAGTCCGTAGAGGGCCTGCTCCGCCGGCTCGTCCAATGCCGACGAGGCCTCATCCAGAAACAACCAGGGTGGGCGGTGGATGAGCACGCGGGCAAAGGCCAGGCGCTGCTGTTCGCCGAGAGACAAGGTGTGTGACCAGAGCTTGACCTCATCCAGCTGATCCGCAAGAGTCGCCATGCCCACCAGATGCAGGGCCTGGCGCAACCGCTCGTCGTCCGGGGCGGCCATGCCGAAGGGATAGACGAGCACATCGCGCAGACTACCCATGGGCAGGTAGGGGCGCTGGGGCAGGAAAAGCGGTCGATCGCCGGCGGGCATGGTCACCCGACCATCGCCAAAGGGCCAGATGCCGGCCAGGGCGCGAATCAGCGTGCTCTTGCCACCGCCCGACGGACCCATGATCAATAGGCGCTCGCCACGGCGCAGCGCAAAGTCCAGATCGCGAACCAACTCGCGGCCATTGGGCAGACGCACCGTAAGCCCGTCGACGCGCAGATACGGACCGTCGCGGCGCTCGATGTGGTAATGATTATCCTGGATGCGATGGACCTCCTCCATGGACTGCTGAAAAAAGCGCAGTCGATCCACCACCGCATGCCAATTGGCCAGGCTGCTGTAGCTGCTGACGATGAAGGACAAGGCTCCCTGCACCTGACCAAAGGCCGAGGCGATCTGCTGTAGCCCGCCTATACCAATGGCCTTGTTGACGAAATAGGCGGGCAGGCTGACCAGGATGGGGAATATGATGGCGGCCTGACCATAGCCGGAGCTCCACCAGTTCAGGCGCATGGACCGCCAGATGATGCGCCAGTAGTTGGCATAGACCTCGGCAAAGCGGCGCAGGAAGTGGTGCCGTTCTTCCCCTTCGCCGCGGTACAGAGCGACGCTCTCGCTGTTTTCGCGCAGGCGCATCATGCTGAAACGGAAGTCCGCCTGATAGCGCTCCTGGTTGAAATTGAGCTGGATGAGGGGCTTGCCGATCCACGCCGTGATGACGGTACCGAATATGGCGTAGATCAGCGCCGCCCAGACCAGATATCCGGGGATGGTAAACGTGTGCCCCTGCCAGGGGATGGTAATCAACGCCGACAGTTCCCAAAGCATGAAAACGAAAGCAAAAAGGGTGGTGATGGAACTCAGCAGACCGATCGCGATATTGAGGGTCATGCTCGTGAAACTGGCCAGATCTTCGCTGATACGTTGATCTGGGTTGTCCGTCCCATCCCCCAGAACCTGCATGTGATAAAAGGTGCCGCGCGCGAGCCAGGCGTCCAGGTATTCCACCGTCAGCCAGCGCCGCCAGCGGATCTCCAACATCTGCGTGAAAAAGGTCTGGGACACCGCAGCGATGATGTACAGGGTGGCCAGACCCAGGAAGATGGCCATCTGGGTCCAGGCTGCCTGCACCTGAAAATGCTGCAGGGCATTCCAGAACACCGCATACCATTGGGTGATGCGGTAGGAGATGAACACCATGAAGAGATTGAGCGCAATGATCAGGGCAAACACCCAGCGCGCCAGCCAGCGCTCGGGCGAACGCGACCAATAGGGTTTGATGATCTGCCACAGATCGCGGAAAAAGGCTCGGTTGAACTGCTGCATCGATCACTCCAAATGCTGGACGACGCCCCCGTGGAGGTCCGAATCGCGGTCCTCGATGGCCCGCTTATTGCTATGCTTGGGATAGGGATCCCTCACGCAAGCAAGGAGCATAACATGGCCGAAACCAAAAACCATTCCCGTCGTCAGTTCATCGGTAGCCTCGCCATCGCCAGCGTCGGTGCCATCGCCGCGAGCGCCCAGGGTGGCGAAATGGGCATGGGCATGGGCATGGGCGGTCCCAGCAAGAACAAGGTCGTCTATCAGCTCAACAAATCCGACCCCGCCTACATCCTCGACATCCTGCACAGCGCCGCCGTGGTCCTCGGTCATTTCAACAACGATGTCGACATCGTCATCGACTGCTTTGGTCCGGGTATCTGGCTGCTGGTCAAGGACGAACACAACAAGCACCACTACGAGGCCTTCATCCGCGAGCAGGTGTCGAGTCTTGCCATGTACGGCGTGGTCTTCAATGCCTGCGAGCAGACCATGAAGACCATCAAGATCACCGCCAAGGAACTCATCCCGGAAGCAAAGCAGGTTTTCAGCGGCGCCGTGGATCTGATGCTTTTGCAGCAGCAGGGCTACGCCTACATCGCCTGGTAGGAATCCGGCCGCTCCTAGAGCCGCCGGTGCTGCCACACCGGCAGGCTGCGGCGTTGGGCCTGCTGCCCATCGAGGTCACATTCGGCCACCGCCACCCCCGGATGCTGGTCCAGGTGGACCAGCACTTGTCCCCAGGAGTCGACGATGGTGCTGCCACCGAAGGTCTCGCGCCCGTTGGCATGACGGCCACCCTGGTCGGCAGCCAGCACGAAGGCTTGGTTCTCGATGGCACGGGCACGCAGGAGCGCATACCAGTGTGCGGCTCCGGTCTGGGCCGTAAAGGCGCTGGGCACCACCAGGAACTCCGCGCCGGCGTAGGCCCGAAAGAGTTCCGGAAAGCGCAGATCGTAGCAGATGGACAGACCCACCACACCCCAGGGGGTGGGCACGGCAACCACTTGCCCGCCAGGGGCGATGGTACGGGACTCTCGATACTGCTCACCCCCCGGCAGATCGACATCGAAGAGGTGCATCTTGTCGTAGCGCGCCCGACAATGGCCGTGGGGATCCATGACCAGCAGGCTGGCGAAGACCCGCCCGTCGGGACTGCGCAGCGGGATGCTCCCACCGAACAACCACAGCCCATGCTGCCGGGCCTGGGTGGCAAGCCACTCCTGGATCGGGCCGGAACCTGCCTCCTCGGCAATGGCGAGTTTGTCGCTCTCGTGCCGCCCCATGAAGGCGAAGTTCTCGGGCAAGAGTGCGAGCTGCGCACCCCGCTCCGCCGCCTCGCCCAGGAGCTTCTGCGCCATGGCGAGATTGACGTCCACCTCGGGGCCGGAACAGAGCTGGACGACCGCGGCCTTGACCATGGTTCCTAGGCGTGCAGGATGGGGACGCGCAGGTAGCCCCATGCTGGCAGTTGCGCGGAGACGAGGCCGTTGGCTAGCCGGAGGACGTTGGGCCGCACGCCATAGCGTGCCGCCAGCTCACTGAGGGTCTCCCCCGGGGCGATGGCGTGTCGTGCCGAGGACCAACGCGAATCGCTGGGGGGCGCCTGGACGAAATGGGCAAGGACGGCATCGCTGATGCTCTGCGCGAGGAGCGCACGAAAATCGGGGTCTCGCAGTCTTTTCTCTTCCTCGGGATTGCTGAGAAAGGCTGTTTCCACCAGCAGCGAGGGTACGTTGGGCGCGCGCAGGACCACGAAATTCGCCTTCTGCACCTGAGCCGCGTGCAGATCCTCCACCTCCGCCAGAGCGCGCAACAGGAGTTGGGCGGCGCGCGTGGCCGCACTGCTGGCCGCGCTGCGACTGAGATCCAGCAGCACGTCGTGTAATTCGCGACTGCCAGCCAATGCCGCGCTGCTGTCCCAGAAATCGCCATTTTGGCTCTGCGCTAACCAGCGTGCGGCACTACTGCTGGCCCCCCGCTCCGAGAGAATCCACACACTAGAGCCGCGGACGTCGCGCTCGGGGAAGGCATCGGCGTGAATGGAAAGGAAAAGGTCCGCCCGCTGCCGTATGCCCAACTGCAGGCGCTGCGCCAGCGGGACGAAGACATCCGTGCGTCGGCTGTACACCACCTGCAGACCGGGTACCGCCTCCAATAGCGCCCCCACCCGTAGCGCGACATCCAGAACCACATCTTTCTCGCGCAGCCCTTTGGCGCCGATGCAGCCCGGATCGTGGCCGCCGTGGCCCGGATCGATGCAGACCACCACCGGTCGCAAACCCTCGGCTCGCGCCCGACCCAGACCAAGCCCAGCCGCAAGGCCAAGGCCCAGCGCCGCGGCCCCGCCACGTAAAAAGCGACGACGGCCTGGATCGCACCTACTGGGAATGGACAAGCAGCCCTCCTAGCTCAGGGAACTCAACGGCTTATACCGACAATCTAAAGCGTTCCCAGAGCAAGTCAAGGGGGTCTAGACCGCAACCCCCTGACGACGCAGCCAAGCTTCGATCTCCGGAGCATTCACCGCACCGGATTGCCGGGCCAGCTCGCGGCCGCCGCGCAAGAGCACCATGGTGGGTATGGAGCGGATCTGGAAGCGCGCAGCGGTCGCTTGGTCCGCTTCCGTATTGAGCTTGGCGAAAAGGCAACGGCCGCGCAGGCGACGTGCCGCCATTTCGAACTGCGGTGCCATGGCGCGACAGGGAGCGCACCACGGAGCCCAGAAGTCCACCAGGACCGGCAGGTCGTTCTTTTCCAGAAAACGCGAAAAAGCCGGACCCGCCAACTCCACGGGATGATCGGGCAAAAGCGGCTTGTGGCATTTACCGCATTTGGGCTCTTCGCCCAGACGTTCTTGCGGCAACTGATTTACGGCACCACAATGTGGACACACTACATGAATCGTCGCCATGTAAACCTCCGAGCTCAGGACGCCTCGGCATCCGCCAGGAGGGCATCGAGACGCCCCTGGCGCTCCAAGGCCGAAAGATCGTCATACCCACCGATATGCCGTTCACCGATGAACACCTGGGGCACGGTGCGTCGACCTTTACTCAGTCTCAGCATCTCCTGGCGCAGCGAAGGACTGTGATCCACGCGCAGGATACGCGGCTGTACGCCCTTGCCACGCAGCAGATTTTCAGCCATGTGGCAGTAGGGGCAGCTACCGGTGGCGTAGATGCGAACGTCCACGGGCGATGCCACTCAGTCCTTTTCCACCGGGAGGCCAGCGCTGCGCCATGCCGCGATGCCACCCTTGAGGCTGTAGACCTTGGTGAAACCGGCCTTCTTGAGGATGCCGGCGGCACGCGCCGAGCGCATCCCGCTGGCGCACTGACAGATGACGTGATGCTCCTGGTGCTTACGCAGATCCGGCAGATACTTACCCACCTCGCCCAGGGGAATGTGGCGGGCGCCAGGCAGGTGGCCGCGCGACCACTCCCCCATTTCCCGCACATCGATCACCACAGCATCGTGGTCGTTGATGAGCCGCACCGCATTCTCCGGCGCGATCTCTTCGATCCCGGCGAGCTTACGGACGATGGGTCCCTTGAACAGGAGCGCCAGAACGGCCAATACCACCAGTATCAGTGGCCAGTGTGCGGACAGATAGCTACCCAGATCGGCCATCCTCTCACCTCCCGCAGACGCGGGCATCGCGCACGCCGAGCTTCAGAAGCATCTTCTCCAGGGGACAGAAACAACTCAGCCCGCTCTGCAAGAGATTAAACCCGACAAACGCGGTAAACGCCAAAAACCACTCGCTGACAAATATCGGGCTGCCGGGGATGCCCAGCGCCAGACTGAGCAGGATGAAAAGTCCGGCAACCACTCGCACCCAACGTTCGCTATTCACGACCGTACCTCCAGTTTTCTTTCCAGACGCCGCTCCCAGAGATAGTACAGCAGCGGAATCACGATCAATGTCAGCATAGTGGAGGCGAAGGTCCCGAAAATCAAGGATACGGCAAGTCCACCGAAGACCGGGTCCGTGACCATGATGGCCGATCCAAACATGATAGCTAGAGCCGTCAACAGAATCGGACGGAAACGCACGGCACCCGCCTCCAGCACGGCATCTTCAAGGGCGTATCCCTCCCGGCGATACTCGACGATGAAATCGATCAACAGGAGAGAATTTCGCACCACCACACCCGCCAGTGCGATGACACCGATCATGGAGGTCGCATTGAAAGGAGTGTTCAGCAACCAATGGCCGGGGAAGACGCCCACCAGGGTCAGCGGAATGGCCCCCATGACGATCACCGGCATGATGAAGGACTGGTAATAGGCCACCAGCATCAGGTAGATGAAAACCAGAGCGACGATGAAAGCGGCGCCAAGATCGCGGAAGACGTCCAGGGTCAGGCGCATGTCGCCTCCCCAGAGGATCTGGTAGTGGGTGATGTCCTTCGGCTGGGCTGGCATGAAGCCCAGATTGCCCGTATGCAGGCGGACGCCGTCCAGGGTCTTGCCGTCGAGCCAATGATTGAGGGATAACACCGCATAGACCGGACTCGAGCCCAACAGGTCGCCGGTCACGTAGACCACCCGATGCTGATCTCGGTCGATGATGGGTTTGTCCTCGTGGGTATCCTGGATCTCCACGATACTGGACAGAGGCACTTCCTTGCCCATGCGATTACGAATCTGCAGATCCAGGATCTGCTGCTTCCAAGCCCGGTCGGCGGGAGGTACCCGCAGGATGATGTCCACCGGCTCCCGCGCATCGGGTACGGACAGGGCGCCGATTTTGGTGCCGGCAATGTAGTCGTGCACCAGCTCCGCCACCTGCGCCGGCGCCACCCCCGCCAGCATGGCCTTGTCCTGCTCCACGTGAATGCGATATTCGGGCACCGTCGCCGTCACCGAGTCGTCGACATTGACCATACGGTAGACCTTGCGGAACTCCGCCTCCACGGAACCCGCCAGCTGACGCAGCTTGTCGTAGTTGGGGCCATAAAGCTCCGCCACCACCTGCGCCCGCACCGGCGGCCCCGGGGGTACCTCAAAGATCTTGATAGTGGTCTGCGGGAAGCGCTCGCGCACCGACTTCAGGGCGTGATAGACAGCGACGGCAACCGCGTGGGACATGGGTCGCTCATCCCGCGGCACCAGATTCACCTGGATCTGGGCATAATTGCTACCCTGGCGCATCATGTCCCCGCGCACGAGACCCGCAAAATCCACGGGTGCAGATCGTCCCACGTAGCTCTGGAAGTTTTCCACGTAGGGATTCTCGGCCAGGACGTCGCCGACGGCCTGCACTACCCGTCCGGTTTCATCCAGAGCCGTGCCCGCTGGCGTGTCCACCTGGATCATGAAATCGCTGACATTGCCCTCGGGCAGCATCTTGACGTTGACCCCCAGCGCGCTGAGCGGACCGTTCATGCCCGAGGGACGAATGAACTGCCAAGCCGGCATGAGCATAGCGAGGAAGAGCAGGATCAAAACGACGATGAAGAACAGGTTGCGCTTAGCGCCAGACTCCAGCAATGGCTTGAATATCCGGATATAGCCCTTCTGCAGGGCATCGCGCTGCTGGCCGTGTTCCGTTTGCGCCCCGGATCGCCGCTGGTGCGCCTCGGCCTTGCGCCGCAGAAAACGGTAGGCGCCCCAAGGCACCACGGTGTAGGCCAGCAACACCGAAGCGATCATGGCGATGGGCACGAAGATGGGGATGGGCAACATGAAAGGACCCATCATGCCGGTGACGAAGGCCATGGGAATGAAGGCCAGGATCACGGCCAGGGTGGCGATGTTGGTGGGATTGCCAATCTCGTTGGTGGCGCGCACCACCCGCTCGGCAAAGGACAGGCGTCCACCACCACCGCTGATATGCCGATGGATGTTCTCGATGACGACGATGCCACCGTCCACCAGCAGTCCCAGGGACAGAATCAGCGCAAAGAGGGTGATGCGATTGATGGTCTGCCCCAGCAACCAGCCAATACCCAGCACCACGCCCAGGGTGAGCGGCACGGTGAGGATGACGATGGCCGCCTCTCGCCAGCCCAGAAAGAGCAGCAGAATCACCGCCACCACGCCGATGGCGATACTGAGGTGCTCAAAGAGGGTACTGACGGCATCATCGGCCCGCGCCCCGTAGTCTCGGGCCAGGGTGACGTGGATACCCTCCGGCACCGCCTCCTGCTGCAGGCGCTGCAGCTTTGCCTTGACCGCGTCGGCCACAGTCACCGCGTTGGCGCCCGGACGCTTGGCCAGGGTGATGGTGACGGCAGGCATGCTGGTTCCTGCCGGCAATCCCAGGGTATTGGCCCGCCCCAGGGTATCGCTGACCGCGGTATCCAGCTCTGCGGGGCCTTCCTCGATGCGGGCGACATCGTGAAGGAAGATGGGACGGCCATCGTGACTGCCGATGATGACGCGACCCACCTGCTGGGCGGAGCCCACCGCCGCGTTGACGCGTAGGGGTATTTCACGATTATTGTGAACGAGGTGACCCGCGGGCAGGATGACGTTGCTGGCTTCGAGGGCCTGGCGAACCTGCTGCAGACCGAGACCAAGGCTGGCGAGCTTACCCGGCTCAAGCCAGACATTGACCGCTTCGGGGCTTCCGCCGATGACCTCAGCGTTGGCCACATCCGGCACACTCTGTAATTGTTCCATCAAGCGCAGCCCGACCTGACGCAATTGTGCCGGACCATAGCGATCGCTGCTCAGGGTGACGGTAACAATGGGCACATCGTTGATGCCGATGGATTTCACCAGCGGCTGCCGGGTTCCCGGCGGCATGCGATCGATGTTGCGACTCAGTTGGTTGTAAACTTCCAGCAGGCTCTTTTCTTCGTTGGCGCCTACCTGGAACTCCACCGTGACGATGCCCATGTCGTTCATGGCATAGCCGTAGGTGTGGTGCACTCCCGGCAGGGAGGCCATGAGCGCCTCCAGAGGCCGGACCACGAGGTTGTGTGTCTCCTGACTGTCGGAGCCCGGTCGCATGACAAAAATCTCCGCCGCCGGCACCACGATCTCGGGATTGTACAAGCGCGGCGTAACCAGTACCGCCAGGGCCCCGAAGAGCGCAATGGCGAGCATGATGAGGACGGTGATCTTGGAGCGGTAGAAGCCCTGTGCCAGCCGACCCGCAAGATTCAGGGACGATGCTCCCTCAGCCATGCTGCGCTCCCGCCGGCACCACGCGACTGCCGTTGATCAGGTCGGCACTGGGGTCCACCACGATGCGCTCCCCCGCTACGAGACCCGCCAGTATCTCCACCTCGGATCCCACCTCAGCACCCGGGCGTACCAGGCGGTAGTGTGCGATGCCTTTGGCATCGACGACAAAGACTCCGGGGATACCGGCACGGTCTAGCAGGGCGCTGCGCGGGACCGAGATACCCTGGCGACTGGGGCTCGGGATCTGCACCTGGACATAGTCGCCCGCCTGCACGGGGCTGTCCGCAGGCAGCGTGAGCTTGACGAGATGCGTGTGGGTCTCGCTATCGGCAACGGCAACGAGGTCCAGCACACGCGCGTCGATGGTATGTCCGTCCGCAAGCACCGGGACGGTCTCGCCCTGCCGCAGAGCGGCAAAGAGACGGCTGCCAACGCTGGCCTGCACCTCCAGGTGACTGGGGTCTGCCAGGGTCAGCACCGGCCGACCCGGAGCCACCAGATCACCATTCTGCAGAAATTTTTCGGTGATGACACCAGCAAAGGGTGCGGTCACGCGGGCGTAGCCCAGATTGGCCTGGGCGCTGGCAATACCAGCACGCGCCGCCGCAGCCTGGGCTTCGGCCATGCGATACTGCGCTTGCACCTCATCCCACTGCTTGGCGGGAATGGCCCCCTGGGCATAGAGATGCTTGAAACGCTCGTAGTTGGATCGCGCGTTGGCGAGATTCGCCTCGGCCTGGGCGAGACTCGCCCGGGCCTGCTGCACCTGACTGTCGGCAGTGGCAGGATCCACCTCGAAGAGGAGCTGACCGCGCTGCACGGCCTGGCCAACGCGCAGATCCAGGTGACGCAGATAGCCGCTGAGGCGCGAACTCAACTGAACCTGCTGCGCCGCGACCACCGTCCCTGGTACCGAACTGTAGCCTTTTTCGGCGCTGCTCTTGAGGGTCAACACCTGGGCCTGGACCGTCGCACCTGCGGTTGGCGCCTCCCTTGGGCTCTTACCACAGGCCGCAAGGCCCAGGGACAGGGCGAGCACCAGCCCGCCCGCTAACCACGGTCTCTTCGCTGCATTCATCCCGTTGCTCCTTCCTGCGGCACGGACGCTCCCGTCACCGCCACTATATGCGCTAGCTCAAGCTTCCCGAGGGCGAGCCATAGGGCTGCACGCTCCACCGCTTCGTCGTAACGTGCCTGCACCAGCTCTGCCCGAATGCGATCCAGCTCTGCCTGGCCGCGCAAGAGGCCCGTCAGGGTTTCGACGCCGTTTTCGTAGCGTAGACGCAGGAGGCGCTGCGCTTCTTCCGCCTGCCGTACGGCGAGCTCCCGACTCTTCACGCGCGCCGATGCCTCGTGGGCGGCACGCCAGGCCTGACCCAGTTGTACCCGCAAGTGGTCCTCGGCCTGCTGCAATTTGGCCAGCTGCAGCTGCACCTTGGCCCGGGCGCTGTCCACCTGACCGCCCCGCGAAAAATCCAGAGCCGCCCAGCTCACCTCGCCACCCACGGTATAGGAGGGCGCGCCATTGCCGATGCCCGTGCCGTTCCACTCCTGGTTGGCCATGGCATTGACGTGGGGCAGGTAGGCAGCACGCGCCACCGTCACCCCCGCCCGCGCGGCCTTGAGCTGCTCACGCAGGGCCTGAATCCCGGCATTGTCTGCCAGGGCTTCGGCCTGCAACTGCTCGAGGGTCCCCTCGGGAAAGGCGGGCATCACCGGCGCTCCCACTTCCAGCCCTTCGGTTTGGGCGCGCCCGATGAGCACCGCCAGATTCTCGAGGGCGTTTGCTTTTTGATCCCGAGCATGGCGAAGCGCCAGTTGCGCCTCCTCCTGATGCACCTCGGCACTCAGCAGATCGCTTTTGACGATGACGCCCCGGGCCAGTAGCTGCCGGGAGGTCTTGACGTAGGCCGCGGCCGCCTGCTGCGCTTTTTCTGCCACCTCGATGGCAGATTGAGCCGCCACCACGCCGTCGTAGGCCTGCAAGAGCGCAAAGATGAGCTTCTGCTGCGCCGCCCGGTCGCCGTTCTGCGCGGCGCGCAGCATCGCTGTGGCCTGATCGATGCCGCCACGGATGGCGCCGCCATTCCAGATGGGAATATCCAGCTGCAGCTTGGTGCCAAAGTTGTGGTAACCACTGGGATGATCGAGATTGCCCGGGGCTATGTCGAGACCGGCGGCGCCCAGATTGGGGTCAAACTGGTTGGCACCAAAGGAGTTGAAGGTGGCGCGCCGCTGCGACAGCTTCATACCGAAGACGGTCAGGGCGTTGTTGGACTGGGAGGCGGAAAAAGATGCCGTGAGCTTCGGCAACAGGTGCCCCCGCGCCGCCGAGACCGCGCCCTTGGCCTCGGCGCTCTCAGCGTGCGCCTCGAGCATTGCCGGATTCTGCTGCAATGCCGCCTTGACGCAATCGGCAAAATCCAGGGCCTGCGCCGCAGGACTCAGCACTGCCGCCAGCAAGACGATGAAGATACGGCGTGCGCCGCGCAATGAACCGGACATGTATACCCTCGCCAGAAAACCGGGTTTCCCGACCTGATGAGCCATAAACGGGGGCGCCATCGGCCCCGCGTGTTAAACTATAATTATATGCTTATACAACTCGAGAGTGAAGCCGTTGGGTCAAACGCCGTGCAGATTGCAGAAAACCTCGGACATCATGGAGATCAGACGCAGTGTCCGGGGGTCACCGACGCGGTAATAGACCTTGTTGGCATCCTTCCGGGCGCGCAGGATGTCCTTCTCGCGAAGAATGGCCAGATGCTGGGAGATGTTGCTCTGGGTGGTGCCGACGGCGGCGACGATATCCTGTACGCTCATCTCGTCCGATCCCAATACACAGAGCACCTTGAGGCGCAAGGGGTGGGCCATGGCCTTGAGTGAGCGGGAGGCCTGTTCGATATCCTCTTCTCGGGTTGGTAGCTGATCCATGATGTGTCCTCTAATTAGCGGATGTTGTTGAGCTTATTGCCAACATGCAAGATCGCCGCGCCGGCCAGATGCTTGTCATGGATGCTCAATCCCCATAGAATCCAACATATGCGGGTGTAGTTCAATGGTAGAACCTGAGCTTCCCAAGCTCATGACGTGGGTTCGATTCCCATCACCCGCTCCAACTTCCCATGGAGTTTGCCCTTCTGACCGCGCGGCCGGGTTGCAGGCTCAGTAGAGCGGTCGATCCAGTTGCGCGAGAATCGCATCCACACGGGCGCGCACGTCGTCCCCCATGCGGATGGGGCGCCCCCACTCCCGCTGGGTTTCACCCGGCAATTTGTTGGTGGCATCGAAGCCGACCTTGCCCCCAAGGCCTGCCACCGGCGAGGCGAAATCCAGGTAATCGATGGGGGTGTTGTCCACCAGCAGCGTGTCGCGCACGGGATCCATCCGCGTGGTCATGGCCCAGATCACATCGGGCCAGCTGCGCGCGTCGATGTCTTCGTCCACGACAATGATGAACTTGGTGTACATGAATTGCCGCAAAAAGCCCCAGACGCCAAACATGACGCGCTTGGCGTGGCCCGGATAACCCTTGCGGATGCGCACCACCGCCAGGCGATAGGAGCAGCCCTCCGGGGGCAGATAGAAGTCGAGGATCTCGGGATACTGCTTCTGGAGCAACGGGACGAAGACCTCATTCAGCGCCACCCCAAGAATGGCAGGCTCATCGGGCGGACGACCGGTGAAGGTGCTGTGGTAAATGGGATCGCGGCGGTGGGTGAGCCGCTCGATGGTGAGAACGGGGAAACGCTCCGTCTCGTTGTAATAACCGGTGTGGTCGCCAAAGGGGCCCTCCACGGCAAAATCGTCCGGATAGATATGCCCTTCCAGCACCATTTCGGCGTGGGCAGGAACCTGCAGAGGTACCAGAGTGGCGTCGGCCAGATCGGTACGGGCACCGCGCAGGAGTCCGGCGAACTGGTGCTCCGAGAGGGTATCGGGAATGGGAATCACGGCCGCCAGAATAGTCGCCGGGTCCGCACCAAAAGCCACGGCCACGGGAAAAGGCTCGCCAGGATGCTGCTTCTGAAATTCCCGCAGGTCCTGGGCCCCACCGCGGTGGGCCAGCCAGCGCATGATGACGCGTCGCGGTCCAAGGAGCTGCTGCCGATAGATGCCCATATTGGCGCGCTTCTTGTGGGGGCCACGGGTGATGGTCAGTCCCCAGGTCAGGAGCGGGCCGACATCCTCGGGCCAGCAGGTCTGCACCGGCCAGCGCGTGAGATCGATCTCATCACCCTGCAGTACCACCTCCTGGCAGGGCGGCTGACGCAGGACATGCGGGGCCATGTGCAACACCTTGCGCAGAGTCGGCAGCTGGTTCCACAGGTCGCGCAGGCCCTTGGGCGGGTCCGGTTCCTTGAGGTAGGCAAGGAGCCGCCCTATCTGCCGCAGATCCTCCAGGGACTCTCCGCCCATACCCAGGGCCACTCGCTCCGGGGTACCGAAGAGGTTGCCGAGGACGGGAATATCGAATCCCGTCGGGTGCTCGAAGAGGATGGCCGGTCCGCCGTGGCGCAGGCTGCGATCGCAGATTTCCGTCATCTCAAGAACCGGCGATACGGGAGTCGCGATGCGCCGCAACCAGCCCCGGTGCTCGAGGTCAGCGAGGAAGGCACGCAGGTCACGATAGCTCATGAACCGATTCTAATCCCTTTCACCCGACCCTGTCGCCTGCATCCTTCAGGCCTCGGGCGGGTCTTCCCGCGCCACCACGAAGGCTGAATCGTCCACGGCGACGGAGGAGGTGGCGCGGATATCGATGGCCTCGTGGCCGCTGATGTACTCCTCGGCGAGGACGGTCAGGCACTCCACCTCGCTGTCCTCGACCGGAGCAAAGCTGGAGAAGCCGAGGTCGGCCAACAGGCGCCGCCCGCCCTCCGCTTCCGTCATGGCGCAGAGAACGCGCACCACGGTTTCCCGCTGTGGCAGCAGACGTGGCCCGGCGCAGAAGGCATGAAAGGCAAAGGCGTCGTCGGAGCGGGCGATGACCCGCAAGCCCTTGCGCACCACACTGCTGGCCGCCTCGAACACTTCGTTGAAGATGAAACCCAGGGACGCTTGCCCCTGCAGCAGGGCCTGGAGCGCCGAGCGATAGCTGCCGGTGAAACGAAAATCGAGGCGCGCGCGATCCACCTCGGCGCGATCCAGGAGGAAGAGACCGACCATGTGCACCAGGGTCTCCGGGCTAGCGGAAGCAATCCGTAGACGCTCGGGAAGATCGGCCAGGCTGTGTATGTCGCTGTCTTCGCGCACACAAAGATAGACTTCATCGTAGTGTTCCCGCGGCTTGACCAAAGGCTCGAATCCGGCCTTCTCGCGATACTGGACCCAGTCGAAGGGATTGGCGTAGACCAGATCGTACTGGCCACGGAGAATCGCTTCCCGACAGGCATGAAAATCCTCGAAGGGCGTAAACCGCATACGCAGGCCCAGATGTTTTTGCAGATAGGTGTTGAGCAGAAACCAGGCGGGTAGATTCTTGCCGGAGTAGTTGGGATCCACCGTCAACGCCAGCGGTTCACCATCGCCGCGCGGCTCCTCAGTATCTTTCATGTGTCCCCTCTCAAATATCGAAATCCACCGGAATTTCTCCGAGGATATTGAGGTGAATGTTGAAGGGAGTCATGTATTTCATGGCCGTCATCATGGAGCCCTTGAATTTCAATTTGCGGGTCATGAGCGCCGCCTTGCCGCTGAGTTCGCCACTCAGAATCTTCTTCCAGTTGTCCAGGGTCGTCCACATGATGAAATCGCGACGCCGACCATCCGAGGGGCCAGCGTAGATGACCTTGCCGGCCTTGCAAAACAGCATGACGTGGGGAATATCGGGACGATCCTCGATATAATATTCCCAGGTCGCATTGAAGTTTTTCAGGTCCTTCTGGATCTCTGGATGGTTATCCCACTGCTTTCCCACCAACCGAATCCACTCGGTGCTCATGAATTTCGCCGCCATCGTCTCACCACCATAATTATATTCGAATATACTTTCGTATAACCCATCTGCCCCACTTCTCCAGAGCATTTAGACGATCTGTGAAAATCCGCCCACCCGCAAGGCATGACGGAGAATGGCCGCGCTGAGCCAGAGTCCGAAGAAGGCAGGCATGTAGGAGATGGTGCCGTTGACCGTCTTTGCCCGTCCCCCGGGGCCGGTACCACTGGTCTGCGCCGGTGCCGCCGGTCGCGGCGCCTCCCGCGAATATACCGTCCAGAAATCCAGGCTTCCGCCAGCCTTGCGCAGCAGCGCGCGAACCTCTCGCGCCAGTGGGCAGCCCTCGGTCTGATTCAGACGCGCCAAGCGGATCTGCGCCGGATCCAGCCGGTTGCCGGCGCCCATGCTCGAAAAAATCGGCAGGTTCAGCGTTTGTGCCGCCAGGATGAGCTCGACCTTGCAGGCGATGGCGTCGATACAATCGGCGAGAATGTCCGGGGACAGCTCTGCCAGCAGTGGGCGCACGTTTTTTCCATCGAGGAAGGTCGCATGACCCTCGACCCGGCAGTCCGGGGCAATATCGGCAATGCGTTCACGCATCACCGCCACCTTCGCACGACCCAGGGAAGAGTGCAGCGCCACCAGTTGGCGATTGAGATTGCTCGGGCCCACGGTATCGTGGTCGATGAGGGTAAGTCGACCAACGCCAGCACGCGCCAGGTTTTCGGCGACGTAGCCACCGACACCACCCAAGCCGGCCACAAGCACGTGGCATTGCGCAAGATAATCCAACGCGTCTCTTCCCAAGAGAATTTCCGTACGACTGAAAGCGGTTTCCATGGCGTCAAACATCCGGTAGCGAGAAAAGGGAGCGCGTGGCGGCAGCGGTGATGGCAGAGAGGCTGTCCATATCGGTGTCGCGCAATGCGGCCAGAGTGGCAAGGACCGAGACGATACGCGCCGGCTCATTGCGCTGGCCCAGGCCATCGGCCGGGGCCTGCCAGGGAGCGTCGGTCTCCACCAGAAAACTACCCTCGGGCAACCGCGCCGCCAACGCGCGCAGCCGTCGCGCGCGGGGGTGGGTAAGCGCACCACCGAGCCCGATGTACAGGCCGATATCCAACGCCTTCTGCGCCTGTACCCAGCTGCCGGAAAAACTGTGGAGGACACCACGCAAGCCAGAGCGGTGGCGCAGGTTTTGCAGGAGATCTTCGGTACTGCGGCGGGCATGAAGGATGACCGGCAGGCCAAGTTCCTCCGCCAGATCCAGCTGGCGATGCAAAAAATCCAGCTGTATGGCCCACGGTGAGGCGTCTGGCCCGCGGTCCAGACCGATCTCGCCCAGGGCCACGGCCGTGCGCAGATACCGACGCAGACGCTGCTCCCAGGACTGGCCCGGGGATCTGTACAAGTCAGCGAGATAGCAGGGGTGGGCGCCAAAGGCGGCAAACCAAGCCGTGTTCGTGGCCGCAAGCTGTGCCAGTCGTTGCCAATGTTGGGGATCGTAACCCGGGAGAATCAGGGCGTCGACACCGGCGGCCACGGCTCTGTTCCAGACCTGCGCACGGTCGGGCGCAAACGCCGGAGCGTCAAAATGGCAATGGCTATCGATGATTCCCTGGACCATGACGGGAGAGTACGGCAAGGGCACTGGGTGGACAACGTTTGCCCCTTGCCCTGGTCCGGGCTTTGCTCTTAAATGGCAGCATGAATCCTGCAACGGCCGAGGTGAGCGAGAACGCGGAGATCGCGATACTGGGCAACGGCCCGGTGGCGCAGAGTCTGGTCCTCGCCCTTGGCGAGCTTGGGCGGTCTTGTCTCCTGGTGGACACCCGTCCCGCGATGGCCCACAGCCCGGAACAGAACGCCGAGAGAACGGTGGCCCTCGCCGCGGGGTCGCGCCGTCTGCTGGACGCACTGGGCGTGCGGCTGGGTGATCCAGGACTTGGCGCCATCGCCCGGGTACAGATCTCTCAGGCGCGTGGAGGCCCCAGGGTAGAGCTCTCTCACCGCCTGTTGGCCATCCCGGAAAAACGCCTCGGCGAGGTGTGGCCATTATCCACCCTGAGTGCAACCATCGCCCAGGGTCTCGAGCGGCTGGGAACGGTGAAGGCCAAGCCCTGGGGACCGCTGCAAGGCTTTTCCTGGCACCCAGACCACGTGGAGCTGCAGTGGCCCAAGGCCAGGATCCAGGCTCGGCTCGTCGTCCTCGCCGATGGCGGACACGGACATCTTGGCCCTCTGCTGGGTCTGCAGCGCCGCGGCTGGGACCATAATCGTCAGGCCCTCGTCGCCCGGGTGCGGGTGGCCAGCGAGCCCAGTGGAGAGCGCTGCGCCTATGAGCACTTTCTGGCCAGTGGACCGCTTGCCTTTCTGCCCGTAGACGCACCCCGGGAATTTTCCCTGGTGTGGAGCCTGTTTCCGAGCGAGGCGGCAGTCCTGCTCCGTGCCAACGATGTGGTCTTCCTGCAGAAGCTCAACGCCGTCCGGCCCCAAGGTCTTGCCGCCGTGACCGAGGTGCATAATCGCGGCTTCTATCCCCTGTACTTCCAGCAGTACACGGCCGCGCCCGAGAGTCGCGTCGTGCTTTTGGGCAATGCCGCCCAGACCCTGCACCCCTTGGCCGGCCAAGGCTACAATCTCGGTCTGCGCGACAGCATCACCCTCGCCGCGCTGCTGCGGGAAAGCCTCGAGCGTGCCGAGGATCCCGGCGCAATCCAGCTGCTCCAGGATTTTCAGCGCATCCGCAGGCGCGATCGGCTGGAGATCATCGCCTTTACGGAGGGTATGAACCGTCTCTTCGGGCTTCGCTCCGCCCCCGTGCATCTGCTGCGCGCCGCAGGTCTGGCGGCATTGCAGATGTCGCCAGGAATCAAGGCCCGCCTCGCGGCGCGCCTTGCGGGTCTGCGTCTGCCTTCGGCCAGTCACATTCCCGACCTCGACGTGGAGAATGCTGCCTATGCCCGAACGTGACCACTATGACTTGGCGGTATCCGGGGCCGGAATGGTCGGTGCCGCCCTTGCCCTAGCACTGGCGCGCGAACACTGGCGAGTGGCCATTGCCGAGCGCCGCAGCGCCAGCGATTGTGCAACGCACGATCCCTACGAGCGCATCAGTCTCATCAATGCCGCTGCCTCAGAGTTTTTGGCGGATCTCGGCATCGATATTGCGCGTCTGGGCACACCCGTGTTGCGGATGCGGGTCTGGGATCACCAATGGCCCGGGAGCATACAACTGGACGCCGAGGATGAGGGTTTGCCCCGCCTTGGCTACATGGTCGAGAACCGAGCACTGGAACAAGCCCTGCACGCGGCTCTCAAGGACGCGGGCGTGGCCATACACTACGCCACCCAATGGCAGGCGGGCCCGCTGCAAGACCATCACCGATTGCTCTACGATGGCCATGGTGAGGCCATCGCCACGACGCTCCTTGCCATTGCCGAGGGTCGTGAATCCAGGCTCCGGGATCGCTGTGCGCCGGCCCCTATCTGGCGTGAGGACTACCGGCAGCAGGCCATCACCGCGACGGTGTGGATGGAAAGGCCGCACACTGGCACCGCTTACCAGCGTTTTCTCCCGACAGGACCACTGGCCGTCCTGCCCTTCAGCGACGACGCTGGTGGCCAGCCGCGGGCAAGCATTGTCTGGAGCGCGCGTAACAGCTTGGCGCGGCGGTTGCTGGCACTGTCGGACGCTGAATTTCTGTGTCGCATGCAGGAAAGTTTTGGAGCCCAGCTGGGGCGCTTTACGGCCGTCGGCAAACGCGGTCACTACCCCCTGTCGGCCCTGCACCTTAGCCGCTACCGCAGCGAGCGTGCCGTCGTTCTGGGCGACAGTGCCCACGGTGTGCACCCCCTTGCCGGGCTTGGCGTCAATCTGGGTTTTCGCGATGTTGCGGCCTTGCGCCAGATTCTCGTCGAGGCGCAGCGGCAGCGCCGGGATTGGGGCTCGGCTGCGGTACTGGCACAATACGAACGCCAGCGTCGTCCCGACAATCTGGTCACGGTACTGACCTGCGGCGCGCTCAACCGGCTTTTCTCCAACCGCAGTGCTGCCCTGGCTGGCCTGCGCGACATCGGGCTCATGGGCAGCAACCTGATTCCACCCGTCAAGGCTTTTTTCATTCGACAGGCCACAGGCCTCTGAGGAGTCCGTCATGCAGAACCGTATTGCCGACAACATTGCCGCCGCCCTAGGCGACACCCTCGCCCGCCTCGGCTCCGTCAAGGAAGACGTGGACCAGCAGCTGCGTGCGGCGGTGGCCAACGCCCTGGATCGCCTGGATATCGTCACCCGCGAGGACTTCGACATCCAGCAGGACCTGGTTGCCCGCCTCGGCGCGCGGCTGGCGGCCCTGGAGGAGCGCGTCGCCCGTTTGGAGGAAGAACAGACCGGCGAAGCCACGCCCTCCGCGCCCAGTGCCGCGGACTGAAGCGTGCCCCTGGCAATCGTTCAGAGTCGTGCGGTTGCCGGCATTCAGGGCGCCGAAGTGGTGGTGGAGTGTGATCTCGGACCGGGTCTGCCCACCTTTGCCGTCGTGGGGCTTGCCGAAACGGCGGTGAAAGAGGCCCGCGACCGGGTGCGCTCGGCCATCCAGAACAGTGGCCTCGATTTTCCGGCGCGGCGCATCGTCGTCAACCTCGCCCCGGCGGACCTACCCAAGGAAGGGGGTCGCTTCGATCTACCCATCGCCCTAGGCATCCTCGCTGCCAGCGGTCAGATCCCCATGGCCGCCCTCACGGCCATGGAGTGCATCGGTGAATTGGCTCTGGACGGTGGTCTGCGCCCGGTGCCCGGTGCCCTGAGTGCTGCCCTGGCGGCCAGTGGTGCGGGCCGGGAATTGCTCTTGCCTCGGGCCAATGCCGATGAAGCCGTTCTGGCCGAGGGTGCGGTCATCCGCGCTGCGGCCACCTTGGCACAGGCCGTAGCCCATCTACGAGGACAGCGGCATCTGCCAGCATGGGAAGCCAGCCATGGCCCGGCGGGGGAACCCGAAGCACTTGCCGAGACCTTGCCGGATATTGCCGATGTGCGGGGCCAGGAGATGGTCAAGCGGGCGCTGGTGGTCGCTGCCCTGGGTGGTCATCACTTGCTTTTGTCGGGTCCTCCGGGTACCGGCAAGAGTATGCTGGCCATGCGCTTACCGGGCCTCTTGCCACCCCTGCAACGGGACGAGGCCATGGAGGTCGCTGCCCTACACAGTCTGCACGGCAGCTTCGAGAGTCGCCACTGGCGACGCCGGCCCTTTCGCAGTCCACACCACAGTGCCTCCGTTGCGGCGCTGGTGGGCGGCGGATCGCGTCCCAAACCCGGCGAGATCAGCCTCGCCCACGGCGGTGTACTTTTTCTGGACGAACTGCCAGAATTTCCGCGGGCCGTCCTCGAGGCCCTGCGGGAGCCTCTGGAAACGGGTGAGATTCACATTTCCCGGGCCAATCGGCATACCTCCTACCCGGCCCGCTTTCAGTTGGTGGCGGCCATGAATCCCTGCCCTTGCGGTCATCTGGGCAACCCGCGGGAGGCCTGCCGCTGCACACCCGCCCAGATTCAGCAGTACCGCGGCCGGCTCTCGGGGCCGCTTTTGGATCGTATCGACATTCAGGTTGAGGTACCCGCTTTGCCCATCGAAGCACTCCAGCAGAAGGAATCGGGCCCGGATTCGGCGTATTGGCGCGAGCGCATCGGTGCTGCTCGTGAGCGGCAGATGCTGCGTCAGGGCTGCCTCAACGGACAGCTCCAGGGCAAGGCCCTGGATCGGCAGGTGACTCTGGCACCGGCAGATCGCAGTTTTCTGGAGCGTGCCGCGCAGAGCCTTGCATTCTCGGCACGCGCCTACCATCGGGTGCTGCGGGTGGCACGCAGCATTGCCGACCTGGAGGCAAGGGACTCGATACACCGGGAAGACCTGGCCGAAGCCATCCAGTACCGCCGCCTGGCTCTGAGCCTTGGGCACTGACGGAGCCTAAACCCCATGATGTTGCTGCGGCGCTTGCCCACTGCCCGCGAGCCGCGTCTCTATATGGCGCTGGAACGCACTTACCTTGGCTACTTCAAGTTCCTCTTTATTGCCATCGGCACGGGCCTCCTTTCCGCACGCCTTGCCGTGCTTTTTCACGCTCTGCACTATGGCCACCTGGCCCATTTTTTTACGGAGCTTTTTCGCCTACTCACCTGGCCCGCCATCATCCTCGTCTTTTTGGTGGGATTCTGGTTCATGACCGACCTCGAACACATCGGTAAAGGAATCACTGTGGCAGCTAAAGAAATCATCGACCCGCGCATCTACATGGCAGCGGAGCGTACCTTCCTCGCGTGGGTACGGACCGGCATCGGCCTCATCGCCTTCGGCTTCGTCATCGAGAAATTCGACTTCTTCCTGGAACAGTTATCGGTGATGTTGCACACCAAACTGACCATGGGCGAGGGCTTCTCGGGCATGGGTATCGTCTTCATCCTGCTGGGCGTCACCAATCTCGTCATCGGCGGTATCAACTTCATCCGTACGGTGCGTAAGGTGGATCAGGGGGAGTATCACATCAACAAGTTTCTGTACGGCCTGTACGGAGTGATTCTCCTGACCATCACCGGCGTGCTTGCGGTCATGATCATTCGCGTCTCGCCCTAGGATGGAGGCACTCAGCGACCGCCGTGACGTCGTCGTAGCAGACGGTGCTGGCGCATCTGCCACAGGGTGAGCAGAGGGCCGCTCAGGGTGAAGAGCAAAGCCGCACCGAAGAGTACCAGGGGTGGGTGAATGGCAATGAGCGCCAAGATCAACACGAAGCCGATGGCCAATGCGAAAGGTACCCGTCCGTGCAGGTCAAAGTCCTTGAAACTGCGGTAACGGATGTTGCTGACCATGAGCAGCGCCAGCAGATAGACGAGCACGAGGGCAAGCACCTCCGCCACGCGCGTCAGCCAGGGATGGCGCTCACCCACGGCAACCCACACCAAGCTGGTCAGCACGGCGGCGGCCGTGGGGATGGGCAGGCCCTGAAAATAGCGCTTCGAAGCACTGTGTACCTGACTGTTGAAGCGCGCCAGACGCAAGGCACCGCAGGCGGTGTAGACAAAGGCGCCGAGCCAGCCGAACTTGCCGTAGTCCTGTAGGCCCCAGAGCAGCACCAGCAGCGCTGGAGCGACACCGAAGGCGATGACATCGGCCAGGGAGTCGTACTCGGCACCAAAGGCGCTCTGCGTACCGGTCATGCGCGCTACCCGCCCATCCAGGCCGTCCAGGATCATGGCTATGAAAATGGCGATGGCCGCCACCCGGAAATGTCCGTGAACGGAGGCCACGATGGCATAGAAGGCCGCAAAAAGACTGGCGGTAGTGAAGAGATTGGGGAGGAGGTAGACGCCCCGGCGTGGGTAATGCGCTTTCACGCCTGGGTCTCGGGCAAAACGGCCAGCCACTGGGCTCCCGAACGCACCTTGTCCCCCAGACTCACCCGCAGCTGGCTACCCAGAGGCAAATAGGTATCGACCCGAGATCCAAAGCGAATGAAGCCGAGTCTTCCGCCCAGTTCCGCCACATCACCCTGACGCAGGTAACACAGAATCCGCCGAGCGACGAGGCCTGCAACTTGCACCACGGTAACATCCTGCCCGAACTCACTCTGCAGCCACAGGGCGTTACGCTCGTTCTCCAGGGATGCCTTGGCCAGAGCAGCGTTGAAGAAGCGCCCGGGAAAGTACCAGACACCCCGCACCAATCCCGCCACCGGTGTACGGTTGACGTGCACATCAAAGACGTTCATGAAAATACTGATCTTGATGGCAGGCCGCTGGAGATAGGGATCTTCCACCTGCTCGATGGCGATGACTCGCCCATCCGCTGGACAGAGTACGCCGCCAGCCAGCGCCTCGGGCAGTGGGCGCTGCGGATCTCGAAAGAACTGGAGGCTGAAAAGGCTGAGCAGTAGCATGGGCAGGCTCCACCACAAACCCGCCAGGCACCAGAGCAGCGCAGTAAGGGCGAGGAAGGCCAGGATGAAAGGCCACCCCTCCAGGGCAATGCCAAGAATCCGAGCTTTCCGGTTCATGGCAAGTCTGGACACATGCAGCGACGCGACCCAGGAGCGAAGGGTACAGGAAGCACTCCGCCCCGACCACGCTGCCCAAGGCCTGCTGACAAACGGGCCCGCATGTGCGAGCTTCCCCTAGTTGCGGGAGCGATCCACGATACGGTTCTGGCCGATCCAGGTCATCATGGCGCGCAACTTCTGTCCCACCACCTCGATGGGATGCTCGGCACCGAGCCGCCGCATGGCCTGCATTCTGGGGGTCCCCGCCTGATTTTCGAGGATGAACTCGCGGGCGAATTCGCCCGTCTGGATCTCCTTGAGAATCTTGGCCATCTCCGCCTTGGTGCGCGCGTCGATGATCCGCGGGCCACGGGTGAGATCACCGTATTCCGCAGTATTGGAGATGGAATAGCGCATGTTGGCAATGCCACCCTCGTACATGAGGTCGACAATGAGCTTGAGTTCGTGGAGACACTCGAAGTAGGCCATCTCCGGCGCGTAACCCGCCTCCACCAGCGTCTCGAAACCTGCCTGTACCAGGGCGCTGACGCCGCCACAGAGCACGGCCTGCTCGCCGAAGAGATCCGTTTCCGTCTCTTCACGGAAACTGGTCTCGATGACCCCCGCCCGCGTGCCGCCGATGGCCTTGGCATAGGCCAGGGCAAGGTTCTTGGCATTACCACTGGCATCCTGATGGATGGCGATGAGGCAGGGAACACCACCACCCTGGGTATAGGTGGAGCGAACCAGATGACCAGGGCCTTTGGGCGCTATGAGAAAACAGTCGAGATCGGCCCGCGGGTGCACTTGCCCAAAATGCACGTTGAAGCCATGGGCAAAGAGCAGTGCCGCACCCTGACGGATGTGCGGGAGGATCTCCTCCCGGTAGAGCCGTGCCTGACCCTCATCCGGCGTGAGCACCATGACGAGATCCGCCGCCGCCACCGCCTCCGGCACATCCCGCACTTCCAGACCAGCCTTGGTCGCCTTCTCCCGCGAAGCCGAATCCGGACGCAGACCCACCACCACATCGACGCCAGAATCCTTGAGGTTCAGAGCGTGCGCGTGTCCTTGGGAACCGTAGCCCAGGATGGCCACCTTTTTCTTTTGGATCAGGGCAAGATCGGCGTCGTTGTCGTAAAAAACTTTCATGAGGTCCTCAGTAGCTGTGACGATGAAAAGGCGATGACGGAATCAGATGCTGCGGGAGCCGCGGGCGATGGCACTGGCGCCGCTGCGCACTACCTCGATGACCATACCCGGGTCCAGGGCACTGAGAAAGGCGTCCAGCTTTTCTCCGGTGCCCGTGAGCTCGATGGTGTAGGAGCGGTCGGTAACGTCGATGATGCGCCCGCGGAAGATGTCCGCCAGGCGCTTGACCTCTTCCCGGTCCGGACCCACGGCGTGCACCTTGATGAGCATGAGCTCGCGTTCGATGTGCGGCCCGTCCGTCAGGTCGTGGACGCGGATCACTTCCACGAGCTTGTTCAACTGTTTCAGCACCTGCTCCATGATTTCTTCGGAGCCACGGGTAACCACGGTCATGCGCGAAATGCTGGCGTCGTGGGTGGGCGCTACGGTCATGGCTTCGATATTGTAGCCCCGCGCCGAGAACAGCCCGGCGACCCGGGACAGGGCGCCGGATTCGTTTTCCAGAAGGATCGAGATGATGTGGCGAGGACTCTGCATATCAGAGGAGAATCATATCCGAGAGGGCGGCGCCGGCCGGCACCATGGGATAGACATTCTCCGTGGGATCCACCTGAAAGTCCATGAACACCAGGCGATCCTTGAGACGCAGGGCCTCGCGGATCACCGGCTCGACATCGGCGGGACGATCGGCACGCAGGCCGATGTGCCCATAGGCCTCCGCCAGCTTGACGAAGTCCGGCAGCGCATCGACATAGCTCATGGCATAACGGCTTTCGTAGAAAAACTCCTGCCACTGCCGCACCATGCCGAGGTAATGGTTGTTGAGACAGGCGATCTTGATGGGCAGACGATGCTGCAGGCAGGTGGAGAGCTCCTGGATGTTCATTTGGATACTGCCCTCGCCCGTGATGCAGACCACCGTACGCTCGGGGTCGGCAAGCTGCGCCCCCATGGCAGCCGGCAGACCATAGCCCATGGTACCGAGACCACCACTGTTGATCCAGCGACGCGGCGCATCAAACCCGTAGAACTGCGCCGCCCACATCTGGTGCTGACCGACGTCGGAGGTGACGATGGCGTCACCGCCCGTGAGTTCGTGGAGCTTCTGCACCACATACTGGGGCTTAATGATGTCCTCGCCCTGCTCGTAGCGCAGGCACTCCCGCGCCCGCCAGGAGGCAATCTGCTCCCACCAGGCCTTGAGTGCGGCCGGATCGAGACGGTGCCCCCCCTCACGCCAGGCCTGGTCCATTTCCGCAAGTACCACGGCCAGATCGCCGACGATGGGAACGTCCACCTTGACGTTCTTGGAGATGGACGAGGGATCCACATCGACGTGGACGATGCGCGCGTGCGGGGCAAAGGCCTCGAGATTCCCGGTCACCCGGTCGTCGAAGCGCGCACCGAGAGCAACGAGAACGTCGCTATGCTGTACGGCCATGTTGGCCTCGAAGGTGCCGTGCATGCCCAGCATGCCCAGAAACTGCGGGTCACTCGCTGGAAACCCGCCAAGACCCATCAAGGTATTGGTAATCGGCGCGCCCAGGTGCCGGACGAAGGCCGTCAAGGCCTCGGCGGCATTGCCGAGGATGATGCCGCCGCCCGTGTAGAACATGGGTCGCTCGGCGCTGGCAATGAGCTGCACCGCCTTACGCACCTGACCAGCGTGCCCCTTGACCGTCGGCTTGTAGGAACGCAACTGGACCTTGTCGGGATAACGATAGACGCAGCGTTTGGCCGTGATGTCCTTGGGGATGTCCACCAGCACCGGACCGGGCCGCCCCGAGGCCGCGAGGAAGAAGGCGGTCTTCAGGGTGCTGGCCAGGTCCGCCACATCCTTCACCAGAAAATTGTGTTTGGTGCAGGGCCGGGTGATACCCACCGTGTCCACTTCCTGAAAGGCATCGTTGCCGATGAGTGCCACGGGCACCTGCCCGGTAATGATCACCAAGGGCACGGAATCCATGTACGCCGTAGCGATCCCGGTGACGGCGTTGGTGGCGCCGGGTCCACTGGTCACCAGCGCCACACCGACGCGGCCCGTGGCCCGGGCGTAGGCATCGGCGGCGTGCACCGCAGCCTGCTCATGACGCACCAGGATGTGCTTTAGCTCCTCCTGCCTGGCCAGTTCGTCGTAGATGTAGAGGACCGCGCCGCCGGGATAACCGAATACGAACTCGACTCCCTCGTCACGCAGCGCGCGCACGACGATCTCTGCACCCGAGATCTCCCGCTCCAGTTCGGCGCTGGAACGATCCATGGTCGTTTGGAGGCCAGTCATGTTCTACTCCTTCAGGAATAAAAATCCGCGAACCCACGCTATGCATTTTTATCCATAAGGTCAAATAAAAAAGCTTTGGCGCCCGCCGAGCGGGGTCTATGCAGACAGCGCCGCAGGGCGCGGTCGGCGCCGCTGGATTCAGGCGCCCCCGCTGTGTAATTGTTCGAGGTAGGTGCGCGCCTGGGCGACCAGATCGGAGGGCAGACCGCGCTTTTCCGCCACCAGCAACCCCAGAGACTGGCCGGCTACGCCGATCTGTAGTTCGTAGGTGGGTTCGAGACGCTGATGGTCGAAACGCATGGAGGCATTCTGCAGTCCTGCGTGCGCCTCGGCAAAGGCCTTGATGGGCGTGAGGTGGGTGGTAACCATCCCACGCACTCCCCGGCGCGCCAAATGATCCAGCACCGCCATGGCCAATGCCGCCCCCTCCTCGGGATCGGTGCCGGTGCCCAGCTCATCCAAGAGGATGAGGGTATGGTCATCCGCCGCCTCCAGAAGCCGCTTGAGCACCTCCACGTGACCGGAAAAGGTGGACAAGGCAAAGGCAACACTCTGCGGGTCGCCCATATCCACGAACACCCGCTGGAAGTTGCCGACTACCGCTCGCCCCGAGACGGGTAGATGCAGACCACAGTGGGCCATGACCGTGAGCAGACCAACCGTCTTCAGCGACACGCTCTTACCCCCGGTATTGGGGCCCGTGACCACCAGAATGGGGCATTCGGCGTCGATACGGACATTCAAGGGACGGGGCTCTGGCCCGTGCCCTTCGGCGTGGGCGAGGATCAGCTGCGGATGCCGAGCGCCTTCCAGCACCAGTATCGGGTCGTCCACGAGTTCGGCGGGCTGCGCCTGCAGGTGTATGGACAATTGCGCTCCGGCCACCGCCAGATCCAGCCAGGTCAGACTATCCACGAGCTGCTGCAGTGCCTCCAGATGGCCGCGCACCTCGTCCGTCAGCGCCCGCAGCAGTGCCTGATTGTGCTGCTCCACACTCCCGGCCAGCTTTTCCAGGCGGTTGTTGCCGGCCACGAGTTCCATGGGCTCCACCAGAAATCCGTGCCCCCCTGGACCGGCACCGCGACGAACGCCGCGAATCTCTTCGCGAAAGCCGTCCGGTAGGTGCAGACAAAGGCGTTGGCCAGCCCAGTGGGCCTTGGCCCCGTCACTGCGCAGGTGGGAAGCCAGGTCCCGCTGCACTCCTTCGCGTGCCGTCTTCAGTTCGCCGTGGAGTGCGCGCAGCTCCGGCGATGCATCCTCGCGCACGGCGCCGTTGGGCAAGAGCTGGGCATCTATGCGGCCGATGAGTTCGGCAGCACCATCGAGCCGCGCTGCACCGGCGGGCAGGAGTAGCGGTCGCCTCTCGACGAAGGGACGGAGTTCCTTACCAACGCGCAGTACCCGGTGCAGATTGCGCAGGGCAGCGCCGGACAGGGCGGCACCGGGCGTCGCCGCTTGCCGGAGCGCTGCGCGGATGTCCGGCAGTTCGGGCAATACCGGGCCTTCGCCACTTTCAAGCCCCAGGCGGGCAGCACCGATGGCCTGCTGGAGCTGCCGTGCCGCCGCCACGCTGGGAGCCGGTGCCAAATTTCGGGCAGCATCGGCGCCATAGGGGGTGGCGCACAACTTTTCCAACAGCCGTCGGATCCCCTCGAACTCCAGTTTCTTGAGATCGGCTTCCATGCCCTCTCCTCACGAATTGAACAGCGTTTGCCACCATCGCCGCCTTCCCTCGGGAATCACGGGCGGGGCCTGGAGCGCCTGCGGAGCGCACTTCGACAGAATCCAGCCCGGCGGGATGTGTTTGCCACTACTGCCGCAGGAGGCCCCCAGATTGTTGGGATCGTAGATCTTGATGAACTGTGGGTGGTCGCGATCGTCCACATACACGATGCCGAGATAGCGTTCGTGGTGATCGCGCCGCAAAAGCAGATCCATTTCCTTGAGGAAACGGCGAAACGCTTCGGCGGAGAGGGGCTTTTCCGGCACATCCATACCCACGAAGTAGGCGTACCAGCCCTCGCCCTGGGCTTCCAGCCGCGTCACGAAGTTCTCCCAGTCCGACCACTCGCGGATGGCCCAGAGCAAGCCCTCGTATTTTTTTTGGAATTCCGACATCTCTCCCTCGTAGGTTCAGCGCTGGGCGCAATGGCCCGTGAAACCGACCCACAGGTGCCGTTGTTGCGCCTGCTGTCGATGCTCGATGAGATACAGCCCTTGCCAGGTACCCAGCTGCAGGACGCCATCGCGTACCGGAATGCTCAGGCTGTTCTGGGTCAGTACCGTGCGGATGTGTGCCGCCATGTCGTCCGGACCCTCGTTCCGATGACGGTAGCGCGGGTCGCCGTCGGGCACCAGGCGGCCGAGGAAATCCAGCAGGTCACGCTGGACGTCGGGGTCGGCATTCTCCTGCAGGATGAGGCCCGCCGAGGTATGCGGCAGAAAAACCTGCACCCATCCGGCCAGGGCCGCATTTTCCCGTAGCCAGGAGGCGACGCGCCCATCCAGGGGGTACAGACCGCGCCCGGACGTGGCAATGCGCCACTGCACATCCCGTTGCTCCAAAATTGCGGTACTCACGCTTCCCGACCGCCCTTGCCGGCCCGTCGAGCGCGAAAAAAATCCTGCAGGAGGGCTTGGCTTTCACGGGCACCAGGGCCCTCACGCCAACGCAGACGATGGAGCCTGGGTTCGGCGTCGAGCACCCCGAGACGGCTGACCACCGCACCCCCTTTTGGATCGCGGGCAGCGAAGACGAGCTGCGCCACCCGCGCCTGCAGCATGGCCCCGGCACACATGGCGCAAGGTTCCAGGGTCACATACAGGGTCGTTCCCAACAATCGATAATTTCCAAGGGCGCGCGCCGCCTCGCGCAGGACCAGGATCTCGGCGTGGGCACAAGGGTCCTGCATTGCGATGGGGCGGTTGTGGGCACGAGCCAGCAGTGCGCCGCTGGCGCTGAGCAACACGGCGCCAACGGGCACTTCGCCGACCAGGCTCGCGCAGCGCGCCTGCTCCAGGGCAAGGCCCATCCAGTGCCGATCGTCCGTCTCGGCCGCCACCGGTCCACCGGCCACCGTCGCCGCCAAGCTGTCGCAGGGTTCCAGGATCATGGTTCGGAGTTTACGCGCAAAGACGGCACTCGGCCAAACCACCGCCGCGGCGGCACCGGAGGATTCGGCCTTGCGATTTACCTTGACAGGGCAAGGAATGCTGCTAATTTCCCACCCGAGTTGTAAAAAACAGACGTGCCCGAGATCCACGGCCCGCGCGGTGGCGGTCCCGAAGCGGGCGAATGAAGCTCAACCACAGCTTTGAAGGAAGATGACGTGCTGCGCTTGCCCAGTCCTCCGCTGCTCGGTCTGGATATATCTCCCGAGGCAGTCAAAATCGTCGAACTGTCGGCTTCCCGAGGACGTATCCGGGTCGAGAATGCCGATTCCGAAAGTCTACCCGCCGGCGCCGTCAACGATCGCGAGGTACTCGACGTCGACGTCGTGACCCACACCATCCGCAGCATGCTCGAGCGCTCACGCATCCGGACCAAGGCCGTGGCCACGGCCCTGCCCAGCAACGCCGTCATCGTCAAGGTCATCTCCCTGCCCGCCGATCTCAATGACGAGGGTATCGAGGAGCAGATCCGCTTCGAGGGCAGCCAGTACATTCCCTACAGTATCGATGCCGTCAACTTCGATTTCGCCGAACTCGGACCCGATGAGCAGCGCCGCGGCTACAAGCGGGTGCTGCTGGTGGCCTGCAAAAAAGAAACCGTCGAGGATCGCGCGGCCATCCTCGAGGCCAGCGGTCTGAAACCCAAGATCGTCGACGTCCAGCAATTCACCCTCTGGGGCCTTTTTCAGCATCTGGAAGGCCCGCAGGAAAAGTCGTCCGTGGCCTTGCTCGAGGTCGGGAGCCTCACCACCGCCCTCCACGTCTTCGAGGAGGGTCAGCCCATCTATTCGCGCGAGCACAATTTTGGCAGTGGGCGGCTGGCCGAAGAAGTGCAAAGGCGCTACAGCCTCGAGCCCCAGGACGCCCAGCGCATGCTGCGCTTTGGTGGGCTGCCGCAGGACTATCCCAAGGACATCCTGCAGCCCTTCGTTCGCAATCTGGCACAGGAAATCTTCCGGGCCGTGGATTTCTTTCAGGCCAGCATGCCGGACGTACAGCTGGCGACGGTGCGACTCTTCGGCGCTGGTGCCATGCTGCCGCAGCTGGACGCGCAGTTGCAGCAACTGGTGCACATCCCCGTTGCGGCACCCGATCCCTTTGCCGGCATGGAGATGGCGGCACAGGTCAGCCGCCGTTTCCTTGAGGCCGACCGCTCTTCCCTAGCCGTCGCCTGCGGCCTCGCGCTTCGGAGGCTGTCCGCATGATCCGCATCAACCTGCTGCCCTATCGCGAGGCGACCAGGGCTCGCCGCAGTCAACTCTTCGTTCTTGGCCTGGTGGGGGTGTTGCTGCTCGCGACCCTGCTCTACTACGGCATTTACAGCATTTTTGCGGCGCGCGTGGCCAACGAACAAGAGAAGGTCAACTACCTGCAGGGCGTGACCAAGGAACTCGATGTGAAAATCGCCTCCATTGCCGATCTGCGCAAGAAACGCGATGAGCTCCTCGCCCGCGAGGGCATCATCACCCGACTGCAGGACCAGCGTGACCTCGTCGTGCGGCTCTTCAATACCCTGGCCGCCATTACCCCGAAGGGCGTCTTCCTGACCCATCTGCAGCAGACGGGCAGCACCATCACCGTCAACGGGTACGCCCAGGCCAGTGACCAGGTGGCCGCCTTCATGCGCCACATCGAAGGTTCCGGCGTCCTCACCAAACCAACCCTGGACATCATCAGCAAAGCGCAACTGGCCGGGGATACCGTGGAACAGTTCACCCTGCAAATGCAGGTCGTATCCCCCACCGCCGCCACGGACAGCACCGCAAAGGATGCAGGAGCGCACCCATGACCCTCGATGAACTGCGCCACCTCCAGGTGGAGGACATCATGCGCTGGCCGACGAAGACCAAGGCCATTGCTGCACTCGTGCTGATCGTCCTGCTCGGTATCGTCGCCTGGATCTGGTTCATCTCGCCCGAGAACGACCGCTACAACACGCTTCACGCCCAGGAAGAGTCCCTGAAGAACGCAGTGCGGGAAAAGCAGTTGCTGGCGGCGAACCTGCCGGCCTACCAGGCCCAGATCCAGGAGATGAATCTGCGCTTTGAACGCTTCCTGCAGCAGCTACCCAACCGCAGCCAGATCCCCTCGCTGCTGGATGACGTCACCTTGGCTGGGCGGAGCCGGGGGCTGGAGTTTGAACTCTTTCAGCCACTGCCCGAGACCAACAAGGATTTCTACGCCGAGATCCCTGTGAAGATCAAGGTGGTGGGTAGCTACGACGAAATCGGTCGATTCGCCGCAGCCGTGGCGGCCATGCCGCGCATCGTCACCATCAACGACATCGACATCAGCCGTGTGGCCAACACCGGCTCCCCCGCAGCTCGGGCGGCGGCTACGCAAAAGCTCGTGATGCAGTGCACCGCCACGACCTACCGCTATCTGGCGGAGCAAAATCAGCAGACGGAGGGCAAGAAACCGTGAAGACGCGCCTACCTGTCCTGTTCCTGCTCAGTGGTGCGTTGCTGCTGACGGGCTGCTCCCACGAGGATAACCTGGCCAAGCTCAAGGCCTTCGTGGCCGCCGAACCCCACACGGAAGGCCACATCCCACCCTTGCCCAAGATTACACCCTACGTCGCCACCCAGTATGAGAATCCCCTCGGCCGGGATCCCTTTACCAGTTTCTCGGAGTTGCAGCTGCGTGCCGAGGCAGCCAATGCCAGCACCAGCCCTGTACCGGAGCACAAGGGACCGCTGCAACCGCTGGAAAAATACGACCTCGGCAGTCTCACGCTCACGGGTATCGTCCAGACCAGCAACGGCCAGTTCTGGGGCGTGTTCCGTACCCCCGATGGCAAGATCTACCGGGCGACCCTGGGCAATGGCATCGGCGACAAGAACGGCCACATCGTCGCCATCGATGCCAAGAAGCGGCAGGTCGTGGTCGAACAGTTCCTGCCCAACGCCTTTGGTGGCTATCAAAAACAGAAGACCGTGATGCAGATGCAAAGCAATGACTGAGCAGGCACCCAGTCCAGGACGAGGAAAGGATCACCCCATGATGAGCAGAGCAGCCCCCATGCAGCAGCCCAAGATCATCCACCCCAAACGCCCGAGCCTGCGACAGGCCTGCCTGCTGGCCCTGACCCTGGGGCTCGGACTGAGCGGCAACGCCCTGGCCGAAAGCCTCATCCGTTCGGTGAAGGTCCAGCCGGACGCTACCGGCACGGCCATCTTCGTGGACAGCGACAGCCGGCCGGCGTACGACGTCAACAGCTACGACGGCGGCTACCGCATCCGCATCGACTTTGACGATGCCCACTTCCTCTCCTCCGTGGGCAATGTCAATGGCGAAGGGGCCATCCGCAACGTGCTGGTGGAAAACTCGGGTAAGAGTGCCCACCTGGATCTGCTCCTGAAAACACCCCAGGCGGTCATGGTAGAGCCCGCACCCAAGGGCTACCGCATTGGCCTCGTGTCCCTCAAGGAACCGGCGACAGCGGCTGCCGCGCCAGCACAGACGCCGGCCAGCACTGCGCCTCAGGCACCCGAGCCCACGCCGGTAGCCGTCACCAGTGGCACCCAGATCGACAATGTGTCCTTCGAGCGTGGCAAGAACGACTCCGGTGTCTTGAACCTGTCCATAGAGGGGCCCCAACCGCAGATGAATGTCACCCGCGAGCCTGGGCGACTCATCGTGGAATTGCGCGATACGGCCATTCCTTCCGCCTACACCCATCGCTTTGGCGTGACCCAGTTTGGAACACCGGTGGATTATGTGGATGCCTACCCGCTGGGGCATTCCACCCGCCTGGTCTTTGCCATTCACGGCCCCTTCGAGTATTCCGCCTATCAACTCGGGCAGCGCACCATGATTGCCGTGCGCCCGCGCGCCGAAAATAGCGAAGCCAGCAATCCGGAAAAAAGTGCGCGGCTGAGCATGGATTTCCAGAATATCAGCGTGCGCGATGCCCTCCAGGTCATTGCCGACTTCACCCACCAAAATATCGTCGTTTCCAACAGCGTCACCGGCACCATCTCCATCCGCCTGAAGAACGAACCCTGGGAGCAGGCTTTCCGGGTCATCCTGGAATCCCAGGGTCTGGCGGTGAAGCACATCGGCAATATCCTCTGGGTGGCTCCGGCCAGCCAGATCACCAGTCAGGAGGAGGCCGAACTGAAGGCCGCGGCGAGCAAGCGCAAGCTCGAACCCCTGGTCACGGAACTGATCCCCATCAAGTACGCCCAGGCCAGCCAGATTGCCGATCTGTTGCGCGGGTTTTCCAAGGAGATGAACGAGCAAGAGGGACTGAATCCGACCCAAAGCACCGCTCTGGCAACGGCTTTGGGTATCCCCAGCAGCAATCTCATCGGCAATTCCCTGCTCGGCCCGCGCGGTTCGGTGGCCGTGGTGACGCGTACCAACAGCCTGCTGGTGCGGGACACTCCTGAGGACATCGACAACATCAAGAAACTCATTGCCAAGATCGACCGCCCCGTGCCCCAGGTGCTCATCGAGGCGCGCATCGTTCAGGTCACCACCAATGCGGCGCAATCTTTGGGTATCCAGTGGGGTGGGACCTACACCTCCAACGGCGGCGGTGGTGTGATCAATCTATCGGGCACGGGAGCGTCGCAATATACCTCCAGCCAGGGTGGTTCCTATCCCATCGGCGCCACGAGCGGCGCCTCCGGAGGCACCAGCACAGGCAGCGGGATTGGTGTCCCGGCCGTGGTGAATCTGCCCGCCTACGCGCCTGCGGGTAGCGCCCTCACCGGCCTCAATCCGGCATCCCTCGGCTTTGCCCTGGGCACGGCGGCTGGCAATCGTATCCTCAATCTCCAGTTGCAGGCCCTGCAGGCCAGCAACCAGGCCAAGATCATCTCCAGCCCCAAGGTCCTCACCCAGGACAACGAAAAGGCGGTCATCGAGCAGGGTCAGGAGATCCCCTATCAGCAGGCCACCAGCAGTGGTGCCACTTCCGTCTCCTTCAAAAAGGCAGAACTGAGCCTGGATGTCACCCCCCACATTGCCCCCAATGGCAAGGTCACCCTGGACGTGGATGCCAAAAACAATCAGCCCAACTACGCCCAGACCACGCCCTCGGGGGTACCCATCAACACCCAGGAGGTGAAGACCAAGCTGCTGGTGAACAATGGCCAGACCGTCGTCATCGGCGGTATCTACACCGACAACAAGAGCCACTACGATACCGGCGTACCGGTCCTGAAGGACATTCCCCTGCTCGGCTGGCTCTTCAAGAGCAAGACCTACAACGACTCCCAGTCCGAGCTTCTGGTTTTCCTGACGCCGAAGGTCGTGGGCGGCCAGAGTGAGGACGATCTGGCCGGGGAGGACTCCGGTAACGGCTCCTGAGCATGGGGGATCGGATCGTCCTCATCGGTCCCATGGGCTGTGGGAAATCCACCATCGGGCGGCTGCTGGCCGCCCGCCTGCGTTGTCGCTTCCTGGATTCGGACGCCATCATCGTGCGTCAGACCGGGGTGAATATCCCCACGATTTTCGCCATCGAGGGGGAATCGGGCTTTCGCGCGCGGGAGCACAAGGTCCTCGTGGAACTGTCCCAAAGTGACGAGCGCTTTGTGCTGGCCACCGGCGGCGGCGCCGTTTTGCTACCCGAAAACCGCCCTCTTTTGCGGAGTATCGGTGAAGTCATTCATCTGGACATCAGTATCGACGAGCAGTTGAAACGCATCCGCCACGACCGCAACCGGCCCCTGCTGCAGGTGGACGATCTCCCCACCCGCCTTGCGGAACTGGCGCAGGCACGCGCGCCCCTGTACCGCGAGGTGGCGCACTGGCGAGTGTTCAGCGATGGTCTGCGCGCCGATCAGGTCCTGAACCGGATCCTGCGGCACCGGCGTGAGCGCGCGCGATCGCCATCGGGATCCACACCGCGTCGGTAAATCCGTGCCCGGACTTGCCAGTGAAGCGGGGAAGCCTAACAATGACGGGAATCCATCATCCGTGAGTTTTCCATGCCCAGCCTGCACGTCGACCTCGGCCCGCGCTCTTACCCCATCCACATCGGTTCTGGCCTCCTGGCGGACGCCGAGCTCTTCCTGCCCCACTGCAATTCCGGGCCAGTCGCCATCTTCAGCGACGATCGCGTCGCCGCGCTGCACCTTCCTGCCCTGCGTCGAACGCTGACGGAGGCGGGCAAGCCCTTCATCGAGGTGATCGTCCCCGCAGGGGAGGAGAGCAAAAGCCTGCAGCAGGTGGAATCCGTCTGCGGTCGGCTGCTGGAAGCCGGCTTCGGCCGCGACAGCACCCTGTTTGCCCTGGGCGGTGGCGTGATCGGGGATCTGGGCGGCTTCGTCGCCGCCATCTATCAGCGGGGTATTCCCTTCCTGCAGATACCCACGACGCTGCTGGCCATGGTGGACTCTTCCGTGGGCGGCAAGACGGGCGTCAATCACGCCCTTGGCAAGAACATGATCGGGGCGTTCTATCAGCCGCGCGCCGTCGTTGCCGACCTGGACACCCTGGATACCCTGCCGGAGCGGGAGTTTCGCTCCGGTCTGGCGGAGGTGATCAAGTACGGACTCATCAGCGATCCCGGTTTCTTTGCCTGGCTCGAGGAGCACCTGGACGCCGTGCTGGCAGAGGACTCGGACGCCCTGAGCCACGTCATCGCCACCTCGTGCAAGGACAAGGCCGAGGTGGTGGCGCGCGACGAACAAGAAGCGGGACGGCGCGCCATCCTCAATTTTGGTCACACCTTTGGCCACGCCATCGAAGCCGCCAGCGGCTACGGCCACTACCTGCACGGGGAGGCCGTGGCCATCGGCATGATCATGGCCGCCGATCTGTCCCGGCGACTGGATCTGCTGCGCGAGAGTGAACAGCAACGGATCTACCAGATCGTCAAGGGGGCTGGGCTGCCTACCCTTTGTCCACGCCTGCCGGCGGAGGAATATCTGCGCTACATGCGCGTGGACAAGAAGGCCAAGGGGGGGCAGATCCGCTTCATTCTCCTGCGCGGGATCGGTGCCGCCACCATCACCGGCGATGTGCCGCAGGCGGCCCTGATTCAGACCCTCAACGCCTTCATGGAGCCCTGACATGTCCGCCCGCAACCAGTCCACCACCGAGATCGCCGAGGAAATGGAGCAGCGCCTGCGTATGAACCCGCAAGGCTGTCGGCGCATCGGCAATTTTGGCTTCATAGAGCTCGAGGACAGTTGGGGCGACGAGGCCACCATTCTCAACACCGCCCGAATCAGCACCACCAACAATCGCCTGCATTCCGTGGCGGATTTCAGCGATCGCGACCGCCGCCTGCTCTATCAGCTGCTGCGCGATCAGCACGGCACGCCCTTCGAGACCGTCTATTTTCGCTTCCGCTTCATCGCACCCATCTTCGTGCTGCGGCAATGGGTCAAACACCGCATGTCCAGCTGGAACGAGTTCTCCATGCGTTATCGCAAGCCCATCTCCGAAGCCTATGTGCCGGACCTTGCGGCGCGTAGCGTGGACGGTTTTGCGGTGCTGGATGGCACGGCCATGGCCGAGTACAGTGCCCTGATGGAGCAGCTTTTCCAGTGGTACGAGGCCCAGTACGACAAGGCCTGCGCACGCATCGAACTGGCCCGCGCGGAAGGCCTCCTGCCACCCAAGCAGGGCGGCCGCGATCCCTACCGCGGACGGGCGCGTGAACTTTTGCGCAATGTTCTGCCCGTGGCCACCTACTCCGACGTCTACTGGACCGTGAATTTTCGCAGTCTCATGAACTTTTTCCGCCTGCGCCGTAAGCCCGATGCGCAGTACGAGATCCGCGAGTACGCCGATGCCGCCTACGCGCTTTTTGCGGCACGCTATCCCCTTTTGAGCGAGACCATGGAAAGCGTCCTCAGGGAGCAGGAGCAGCATCTCGCGAGCGAGGCGCCGTGAGCACGGATGGTGGGCCCGCGCCGCGGCGGGCGCCCTATGCCGCACGGCCGCAGCCACAGGGAGGGCGACGCTATCGCGAGGAGCCACCCACGGGCGGTCGTAGCGACTACCAGAGGGACCGCGATCGGGTCATCCATTCCACGGCGTTCCGCCGGCTGGAATACAAGACCCAGGTCTTCGTCAACCATGAGGGCGACCTCTACCGGACGCGCCTGACGCACAGTCTGGAGGTGGGCCAGGTGGGCCGCTCGGTGGCGCGCCAGCTCGGCCTGGACGAAGATCTGGTGGAGGCCATCGCCCTCGCCCACGACCTTGGCCACACCCCTTTTGGCCACGCGGGCCAGGATGCGCTCAATGGCTGCATGGGCGACTATGGCGGTTTCGAGCACAACATCCAGTCGCTGCGGGTGGTGGACGTGCTGGAACGGCGCTACGGCGATTTTCCTGGCCTCAACCTGAGCTTTGAGACCCGGGAAGGGATCCTCAAGCACTGCAGCAAGGCACGGGCGGAAAAGCTCGGGGACGTGGGTCGACGCTTTCTGGAGGGCACCCAACCCAGTCTCGAGGCGCAGATCACCAACCTTGCCGACGAAATCGCCTACAACAACCACGACATCGATGACGGCCTGCGCGCTGGCCTCATCGACCTCGAGGAACTCTGTGCGGCCACGCTCTTCGGCGATATTTTTCGCGAAGTCCAGGCGCGTTACCCCCATGCCGACGCCAAGATCCTGCGCCACGAGACGGGTCGCCGACTCATCAATACCTTCATCATGGACCTGGTCCACACGACCCGTGCGCGGGTGGCACAAGCCCAGGTGCAAAACCTGCAGGAATTGCGTGCCCTGTCTGCACCCCTGGCTGCTCACAGCGCGCCCATGGCAGAGTCGATCCGCCAGCTCAAGGCCTTCCTGATGCGCAGACTCTATCGCCACCCCCAGGTTCACCGTCAGGCGGAGAAGGCCAAGCGACTGGTGCGCGACTTGTTCACGGCGTTTTTTAGCGATCCCCGGCTCTTGCCTCTGGACCACCAGGCCCGCCTCTTGGAGGACGACAGCCCTTCCCGACGCGCGCGCGTGGTGGCGGACTACGTGGCCGGCATGACCGACCGCTACGCCATCGCCGAGCACGCCCGGCTTTTCGATCCGCGCTTTGGTACCGATACCCCCTGAGGGCCGGGTATGGAAACCGACGGGCTCCAGTATCGGCGGCGCACCACTCCCATGCCTTCCATCGCGATGTCCTGCCACGCCGGCGTCGACCACCGCTCTACACGCTGCCGTGAACCCTGGGTCAGCCCCTGCGCGCCGGTGTCAGGCCTTGGATGCCTGTCTTGAGCAGGATATACTGATCGACCCTGCGATCATCGTCGCGGGGGTATCCGGCAGCCGGTGAGGACGACGATCATGAGCCTTTACTCCCCCGATTACGAAAAGGATTCTTGCGGTTTTGGCCTCATTGCCCAGATGGACAATCGGGCGAGTCACGCCATCGTCGCCACCGCAGTCCAATCCCTCGCGCGGCTGACCCATCGCGGTGCCGTTGCTGCCGATGGCAAAAGCGGGGACGGCTGCGGTCTGCTGGTGCAGATGCCCCGGGACTTCTTCCGCGCCGTGGTGGCGGAGGAAGGCGGCGCCATCCCCCCGGACTTTGGCGTAGCCCAGATTTTCCTGCCCCAGGACACGACCCGCATCGCCGATTTTCAGGCGAGCTTTGCGACCGAAGCCGGGGATCTTGGCCTCCAGCTCATCCACTGGCGTGCCGTACGCACGGACGACTCGGTCTGCGGGCGCGAAGCCCTGCGCACCCTGCCCTCGGTCTGGCAGGCCTTTATCGGACTACCGGCAGAGGTCGATGGCGCCGAGCAAGAACGCTTGCTCTATCGTTTGCGCCGGCGCGTGGAAAAGCGGTACGCCCAGGATCGGGACATCTTCGTCGTCAGCTGCTCCAGCCAGGTCATCGGCTACAAGGGCATGGTCATGCCGGAACATCTGCCCGATTTTTACCCCGACCTGCGCGACGAGCGCTTCAGTTCCGCTCTGGTCACCTACCACCAGCGCTTTTCCACCAACACCTGGCCGGAGTGGCGGCTGTGTCAACCCTTCCGCATCCTCGCCCACAACGGTGAGCTCAATACGGTACAGGGCAACCGTATCTGGGCGCGGGCCCGGGAATCCCTGCTGCATTCCGAGCTCCTACCCATGGCTGAGGTGCTTCCCGCCGTCGGCGATGGCAGCGACTCCTTCAGCCTCGACAACATGCTGGAGCTCCTGGTACAGGGCGGGATGGATTTCTTCAAGGCCCTGCGCCTGCTGGTGCCACCGGCCTGGCACAACGTCCCGCGCATGGATCCGCGCCTGCGCGCCTTTTACGAATACCAGTCCATGCGCATGGAGCCCTGGGATGGTCCCGCTGGCCTCGTACTCAATACCGGACGGATTGCCGCCTGCGCTCTGGATCGCAATGGCCTGCGTCCGGCGCGCTACGTCATCACCCGCGACCGCGTCATCAATATCGCCTCGGAAGTGGGCGTTTTCCCGTACGACCATCGCGACCTCCTGGTACAAGGACGGGTGGGCCCGGGACAGATGATCGCCGTGGATCTGGAGTCCGGCGAATTTCTGGATAGCCAGGCCATCGATGCCCGGATACAGGATTCCGCTCCCTACGCCGAGTGGCTGCGCGCCCACGCCCGCCACCTCGAAGTGGAGGAAGATCCCGATGTCGTCGCCACCGTGGTGGACGACCTCCTGACCACGGAAAAGGCTTTCGGCGTCACTTTCGAGGAGGAGGATCAGATCATCCGCGTGCTGGCCGAGGGTGGACAGGAGGCCGTCGGCTCCATGGGCGACGATACCCCCATTGCCGTGCTTTCCCGCCAGCCCCGGCACCTCGCGGATTATTTCCGCCAACAGTTCGCGCAGGTGACCAATCCGCCCATCGACCCCTTGCGCGAAGCCTTGGTCATGTCGCTGAACACGGCCATAGGTGCCGAAAGCAATCTCTTCGAGGAGCGCCCAGAGTACGCGCGGCGGCTGGAGGTACACTCGCCCGTGCTCTCGGACGCTGCCTTCCTGGCACTGTTGCAGCAGACGGATCCCGCCTTCCGTAGTCAGACCCTCGATCTGTGCTTTGCATCCGACACCACCCTCGAGGAAGCCGTGCGCACCCTGCGTGCGGCTGCGGTGGCCAGCGTTCGCGAAGGTGTCGTGGTCCTGGTGCTATCCGATGCCAACCTGGGTGCCGATCGCCTCTACATCCCCGCGCTGATGGCCGTGGGTGCCGTGCACCATGCCCTCATAGACGCCGGCTTGCGCAGCCGCTGCAACCTGGTGGTCGCCACGGCCCACGCCCGCGATCCACACCACTTTGCCACCCTCATCGGCTACGGCGCGACGGCGGTCTACCCCTATCTGGCCTATGCCATCATTCGCAGCCTGCGGGAGCGCCACGCCTTCAGCCAACCGGTGACCCTGGCGCAGGCCCTCACGAACTACCGCAAAGGCATCGACAAGGGTCTGTACAAGATTCTCTCGAAAATGGGCATCTCCACCCTCGCCTCGTACCGCAGCAGTCAGCTCTTCGAGGCCCTGGGTCTCGCCCGCGAGGTGGTGGATCTCTGTTTCCCCGGAACCCCCAGCCGCATCGAGGGTGCCGGCTTCGCCGAGTTGGAAGCCGACCTGCGTCGTCTCGTGGCAGACGCCCACAAAGCGCGCAAGGGTCTACCCCTGGGCGGCCTGCTGAAATACGTGAACGGTGGCGAATATCACGCCTACCACCCCGAAGTCGTGCGCAGCCTGCAGGCGGCGGCGCGCTCGGGCCGCTATGAGGACTACCAGGAATTCGCGCGGCTCGTCAACGATCGCCCCGTCACCAATCTGCGGGATCTGCTGGCCATCCGTCCGGGCAAGGCCATTCCTCTGCACGAGGTAGAGCCCATCGAGGCCATCACCCCGCGCTTCGATACCGCCGCCATGTCCCTGGGCGCCCTGTCGCCCGAGGCGCACGAGGCGCTGGCCATCGCCATGAATACCATTGGTGGCCGCTCCAACTCGGGCGAAGGTGGCGAGGATCCTGCGCGCTACCACGACCGGCGCGTGAGCAAGATCAAGCAGATCGCCTCCGGTCGCTTTGGGGTGACCCCCGAGTACGCGGTCAATGCCGAAGAGCTGCAGATCAAGATCGCCCAGGGTGCCAAGCCCGGCGAAGGCGGTCAGCTGCCTGGGCACAAGGTCAGCGGCATCATCGCCCGCCTGCGCTATGCCAAGGAGGGTGTGGCCCTCATCAGTCCGCCGCCCCACCACGACATCTACTCCATTGAAGACCTCGCCCAGTTGATCTTTGACCTGAAGCAGGTCAATCCCGAGGCCTATGTCTCGGTCAAGCTGGTTTCCGAGGCGGGAGTGGGAACCGTGGCCGCGGGGGTCGCCAAGGCCTATGCCGATCGCATCACCATTGCCGGCTACGATGGCGGCACCGGCGCAAGCCCTCTGACCTCGGTCAAGTACGCTGGGGCTCCCTGGGAGCTGGGTCTCGCCGAGACCCAGATCACCCTACGCCGCAATCAGCTGCGTCACCGCGTGCGTCTGCAAGCGGATGGCGGCTTCAAGACCGGCCTCGACGTCGTCAAGGGCGCCCTGCTGGGCGCCGAGAGCTTCGGTTTCGGTACGGCTCCCATGATCGTGTTGGGCTGCAAGTACCTGCGCATCTGTCACCTCAACAATTGTGCCACCGGCGTTGCCACCCAGGACGAGAAGCTGCGCAAGCACTTCCTTGGACTTCCGGAAATGGTCATTCACTACTTCCGCTTTGTCGCACAGGAGGTGCGAGAGATTCTCGCCTCGCTGGGCATGCGGCGCTTCGACGAGTTGGTGGGACAAAGCCAGCACCTGCAAATCCAAAAGGGGACGACCCCAAAACAGGAAGCTCTGGACCTGCGCCCGCTGCTGGCCAACGCCGAGCTCGTGGATGCCGACGCCCAGGTCTGCACCGCGCCACGCAATCCGCCTTTCGATCGCGGCGAACTGGCCGAAAAGATCTTGTTGGATGCGGCTCCCGCCATCGATGGACGCATCGCGACGCGCCTGCACTACCCCATCGACAACACCCAACGCAGCATTGGCGCCCGCCTTGCCGGTGAAATAGCGCGCCGTTACGGCAACAGCGGCCTCCCGGAAGGCTGTCTCGAGATCGATTTCCACGGTACGGCGGGCCAGTCCTTCGGGGCCTTCCTGGTGCCGGGCGTGACCCTGAATCTGCGCGGTGACGCCAACGATTACGTGGGCAAGGCCATGCACGGCGGGCGCATCGTCATCGCTCCGCCCGAGGGGGTGCACTATGCCTCGGAAGCGTCGGCCATCATCGGCAATACCTGCCTCTACGGTGCCACCGGTGGTGTACTCTACGCCGCAGGGCGGGCGGGCGAGCGCTTTGCCGTGCGCAACTCCGGTGCCACGGCGGTTGTCGAAGGTGCGGGCGATCACGCCTGCGAGTACATGACCGGCGGCCAGATCGTCATTCTCGGGCGGATCGGTCTCAACTTCGGTGCCGGCATGACAGGCGGTCTCGCCTTCGTCTATGACCCATTGCAGCGTTTCCCCGACCAGGTCAACGGCGAACTGATCAACAGCCACCGCATCGATACCGAGGCCATGCGCGGGTACGAGGCCTTGCTGCGTCGCCACGTGGAAAACCACGTCCAGTGGACGCAGAGCCGTTATGCCGCTGCCTTGCTCGCGGACTGGTCCAACTTCCTGCAAGACGTCTGGCTGGTGGTTCCCAAGGCGGCACGCCTCGACGTGCTCCTGGAAGAGGCCAGCTGATGGTCTGCCCGTACCCTTGGTCAAGGTGACCCATGAATAACTTTGCCTTTCTCGAAGATCCCCGTAACGATCCCGAAAAGCTCCCGGTGGAAGAGCGGCGCGAGCTCTTCCGCGAGATCTACAAAAGCTTTGATCTGGCAGGCGCGCAGCTGCAGGCGGACCGTTGCCTGCACTGCGGCAATCCCTACTGCGAGTGGAAGTGCCCAGTACACAACTACATTCCCAACTGGTTGCAGCTCATCGTCGAGAACCGCATCGAGGAAGCGGCAGAGCTGTCCCACAGTACCAACACCCTTCCGGAGATCTGCGGGCGCATCTGCCCACAGGATCGCCTCTGTGAGGGCGCTTGCACCCTCAACGAAGAGTACGGCGCGGTGACCATCGGTCATCTGGAAAAATTCATCACCGAAGAGGCCATCGCCCGCGGCTGGCAGCCAGAAAAACCGCGCCTGCCAGCCAACGGCAAGCGGGTCGCCGTGGTGGGCGCGGGCCCGGCGGGGCTCGGCTGCGCCGACATCCTCAACCGCGCCGGTACGGAGGTGGTGGTCTACGACCGGTATCCGGCCGTGGGTGGGCTGCTGACCTTTGGCATTCCCCCGTTCAAGCTGGAAAAGGAGGTGGTCGCTCGCCGTGCGACGCTGCTCGCCAATATGGGCATTCGTTTCGAATTGGGTGTCGAAGTGGGCCGCGATATCTCCCTCGAACGCCTGTTGGCGGACTTTGACGCGGTCTTCCTGGGCATGGGTACCTATCGCGCCAAGACCGGTAATTTCCCCGGTGAAGATCTCCCGGGCGTCATCAAGGCCCTGGACTACCTCATCGGCAACATCGGTCACTTGATGGCGCTGCCGGATCCCATCCACCCCTACCAGAATCTCGCGGGCAAACGCGTCGTCGTATTGGGCGGTGGCGATACCGCCATGGATTGTGTACGTACCGCCATCCGCCAAGGTGCCACGGCCGTCACCTGTGTCTATCGTCGCGATGAGGCGAACATGCCCGGCTCGCGCCGGGAAGTCACCAATGCGCGCGAGGAAGGTGTCCGCTTCCTATTCAACCGCCAGCCCGTGGAAATCCTGGGGGATGCGTCCGGACCCACCGCCGTGCGGGTCGTCCGAACCCAGCTCAGCGAGCCCGACCGCCACGGTCGACGGCATCCGGAAGAGGTTCCGGGCTCCGACGAGCTGCTTCCCGCCGACGCCGTCATCGTGGCCTTCGGCTTCGATCCCTCGCCACCAGCCTGGTTCTCGGATTTCGACATTCGCCTGGACAAGGCGGGACGGGTCATTACCAATGCCCAGTTCCAGACCAGCAACCCCCGCATCTTCGCCGGTGGCGACATGCGGCGTGGCTCCGATCTCGTCGTCACCGCCGTCGACGAGGGCCGGCGTGCCGCCGAGGGTATTCTGGAATATCTGGGCGTCTGACCATGACCTCCCCGGCACCCGCCAACGATCGCTTCTTGCGGGCCTGCCTGTGCCAGCCTGTGGAGCAGATCCCCATCTGGTTGATGCGTCAGGCTGGGCGCTACCTGCCGGAATATCGGGCAACCCGGGCGCGGGCCAAGGACTTTCTGACCCTGTGCAGCACCCCGGAACTGGCTTGTGAGGTGACCCTGCAGCCCGTTCAGCGCTTTCCCCTGGACGCCGCCATACTGTTTTCCGATATCCTGACCATACCCCACGCCATGGGCATGGACCTACAGTTTCTGGATGGCGAGGGCCCGGTGTTCTCCTCGCCCCTGCGCGACACCAAAGCCATACGCGCCCTGCCCGTCCCCGACCCGGAGACGGAACTGCGCTACGTCATGGATGCTGTGCGCCTGATCCGGCACGAACTTGCCGGCCGCATCCCCCTTATCGGCTTTGCCGGCAGTCCCTGGACGCTGGCCTGCTATATGATCGAGGGACGGGGGAGTCGCGATTTTCAACACATCAAGGCGATGCTCTACAGCGATCCCGAGCTTCTGGAGCAACTGCTGGATACCTTGGTGCGGGCAGTGGCCCAATATCTCAACGCCCAGATTCGCGCAGGTGCCCAGGCGGTAATGCTCTTCGACAGCTGGGGTGGCGCCTTGACCAGCGCTGCCTATCGGCGCTTCTCCCTCAAGCCCATGACCCGGATCATCAGTGCCCTGGAGCGTACCGGCAGCGATGGACAGAAGGTACCGGTGATTCTCTTCACCAAAGGGGGCGGCAATTGGCTGGAAGCCATGGCCGACAGCGGCGCCGATGTGCTGGGTCTGGACTGGACCGTGGACATGGGCGAGGCCCGTCGTCGTCTGGGGCCCGCCTTGGCTTTGCAGGGCAATCTCGATCCCATGGCACTCTACGGCAGTCCCGAACTTCTCGTCCAGGAAACCCAAGCCATCCTGGAGAGCCATGGCCCGCAAGCGGGGCACATCTTCAACCTCGGCCACGGCATAACCCCACAAACCCCCGTCGAGCAAGTGGCACGGCTGGTGGAGACCGTACACAACTGGCGCCCCTAGGGTAAAAGATCCTGGCGTTGGGGTCATTCCCCAACGGGATGAGCTGCTAGGGCTTCGTTCGACGTAGTCAGGCCCCTAACCAACAAAGCAGCACCCCTGGACCGCACGGATCAGCGGTGCAGGTGCACTGCGCGCAAAAGGGTCGGATTCAGGCTCCGTGCCCGCGTCGCCAGGAATTCCAGGCATCGCGCAGGGGGTGACGGCGGGATAGCCCGCGCGAGGAGGACAGGTAGGTTACGGACGCCCCCTGCTCCATGCGCCGCAGGGCCTCGGAAATGGCCGCGTGGGTCTTGCTGGCTAGTTGTCTGCGCCCCAGATCGGCAGCCAAGGGCGGACAGAAGGTCAAGCGCAGGGTCAAGGGTGCCGCGGCAGCCAAACGCCACAGATGCCGCAGCAGACTGTCGTCCCCCACGAAGGGACACAGACGATCGGGCTGACCCGGGCGAAGCGTGTCCTCATAGCGCAGGGCAACGGGCACGGTGGGCACACCCGCCGCCGCCGCAGTCTCGAAGGGCGCACCATAAAACTCGCGCACGATCTTTCCGTCGCTCGTGGTACCCTCCGGGAAAATCAGGACGATGCGACCCCGCTCCAGCACTTTGGTGGCTTCCTTGAGCACCCGCTGACTCGCTCGCGCATCCTGCCGGTCAATGAAAAAGGTACCCAACCATTCGCCCATGAAGCCGAAGAAGGGCCAGGACCGCATTTCCCGCTTGGCAACGAACTGACCTGGCGCGACGCTGGCAAGGGCAAGGATGTCCAGATAGGACACGTGATTTGCGGCAACGAGCACGGGAGCCGTGGGAATTTCCCCCTCCACACGCAAGCGGATGCCAAAAATCCCAAGTACTCGCCGACTCCACCAGCGAAAGGCCGCAAAACCCTGGTTATCCGGCTCCGTCTTGCGCGCATAGGTCCACCACGCCAAGGGGAAGGCAAGAACGAGATAAGCGAGAAGCAGTGGAAGGCGCCAGATACGGCGATACGCCTGGGGCCGGGAGCGTCGCCGTACACGGCCGGGATACGGAATGAGTGTGGGCGCCTGGCGCCGACGTCGGATCATTTCTTCAGGCTGTCGACGGGATCCAGGAAACGTTGCTGGTAGCGGGGCGTGATTAGACTGGCCTCGCACCACACAAAGAGGTCGGAACAATGAAATTGTGGATCCCAGAAAGGCTCGCCGCCAATGCGCACACCAGCGCGCAGATAGCCCTTGAGTAGGCTGGGCAAGGTCGCCGGCGCAGCCGTGGATTGCGGGTCGAACCCGGGCACGGCGCGCAGCGGAAACACCCGTTGCTCCGGTACCGTCAGGTGCTTTTCGAGACTGCGGTAGAGGCTTCCCAGTGCTGCGCCGTCGGTACTGTGGATGCTGGCACAACCCATGAGGTAATCGATATCCCACATGCTCATGGCCTCGGCAAGTCCCGACCAGAGCAAGGCGATGACTGCCCCCTGCCGATAGTCCGGGTGCACGCAGGAGCGGCCCAATTCCAGGATACGCACACCCAGTGCCATCAGGCGCGACAGATCGAATTCCGTCTGCGCGTAGTAGCGCCCGACCTTGTGCACCTGCTCGGGCAGGAAAAGTCGATAGGTACCAACCACCTCCTGACGCTGCTCGTCTTCGACGATGAGGTGCTCGCAATGGGGGTCGTACTCGTCCTGATCGAGGCCAGGAGCACCACTCAACTGGGCGCCATATTCGGCGCTGAAGACGCGATGGCGCAGGCGCTGCGCCGCCTCTACCTCATCCTGATGGCGCGCGAGGTAGAGGCGCAGGGAACGCTCGCCCTTACGGGTAGAAATCTGTGAACCGCTCTGAGACTGGGTGTCGAGCATCGTCGGCTCTCCCTGTGTTATGCAATGACTTTACTATTATGACCCGGAAATATGACAATAGTGCGACATTTTCATGACACTTTGATGACAGTTACCCGGCAAGTGCTTACCCCATAGGATACAGAACTTTTATAGGTAAATTCAAAGCCCACCATCCGTGGCCATCCCCGGGAGGAAAATGGTCACACGATCTCGGCACGCAAAATGGTATGTTCGCGATCGGGGCCCGTGGACACCACCGCCAGGGGACAATTGGCTTGCGCGGCGATGGCCTCCAGGTAGTTGCGGGCATTGCGCGGCAGATCCTCCCAGCGACGCACCCCCGCCGTGGACGTGTCCCAGCCGGGAAAGGTCTCGTAGATGGGCTCGCAGGCCGCCAGGGCCTCGGCCCCGGCCGGGAGATCCTCCTGGGCCACCCCGTCGACCCGATAGCCCGTCGCCATCCGGATCTCGGCCAGACCGTCCAACACATCCAACTTGGTCATGCACAGACCACTGACCCCATTGACGCGACAGGACGCGCGCAGGGCCACAGCGTCAAACCAGCCGCAGCGCCGGGCGCGGCCGGTGGTAGCGCCCACCTCGGCACCCCGTTGCGCCAAGAAATCTCCTGTCTCATCAAAGAGTTCCGTTGGAAACGGCCCGGAGCCCACGCGGGTGGTGTAGGCCTTGGTGATGCCCAGCACATAGCCCAGCTCACCTGGGCCGACGCCGCTTCCCGCCGCTGCCGCCCCGGCCACGGTATTGGACGAGGTGACGTAGGGATAGGTGCCGTGATCGACGTCCAGAAGGGTACCCTGAGCCCCCTCGAAGAGTAAGCGTCCACCCTGGTCCTGTAGGCGACGCAGGCGGCGCGAGACATCCGTGGCCATGGACTTCAGACGGTCGGCATAGCCGAGGTACTGTTCCAGAACTCGGTGAAAATCAACGGGCTCCTGCGCAAAATACTGCTGGAGCACGAAATTATGGTAGTCCAGCGCCTCACCCAGCTTGGCGGCGAAGCGTTCGCGGTGGAAGAGATCGCCCACGCGCAGGGCTCGCCGCGCCACCTTGTCCTCGTACGCCGGGCCGATGCCGCGCCCCGTGGTACCGATCCGCGCCGCCCCCTTGGCCTGCTCCCGCGCCGCATCGATACGCTTGTGATAGGGCAGGATCAGTGGACAGGCATCGGAAATCCAGAGACGCTCCTCGGCATCGTCCACGGCGGCTTTCAGGGTATCGAGCTCGGTGAAGAGGGCCTCGGGATCCAGTACCACGCCATTACCGATGAAGCATTGCACCCCGGGACGCAATATCCCCGAGGGAATGAGGTGCAGAATGGTCTTGCGCGCACCGATGACCAGGGTATGGCCAGCGTTGTTTCCACCTTGGAAACGCACCACGCCCTGACAATGCTCCGTCAACCAGTCCACGATCTTGCCCTTGCCCTCGTCACCCCACTGGGTGCCGATCACCACGATATTCCTCACCATAGGATGGAGGTCTCCACTCACTCAGCCAGCGGGAAAACGAAACTCGGGGGCGTCACCCACCAGAATCCAGGACCCATCGCGTGCCTCGAGCCAGCCATCGTAGCCCTCCTCGGCAGCGCCCGCCTCCGGCCCGGGGCCGCCCTGAACGACGATGTAGCCTTGCGCGCGCAAATCCGATATGGACCGCCAAAGGGCCGTGTCCACGGACGCCGGTGCCCAGATCCGCGGCCCTCTGGCGGGCTCCAGACTATCCCGCAGGAGCGGCTTGAGATCCAGACTGAAGCCCGTGGCCGGGCGCTCGCAACCAAAGCTGCGGCCAATGCCATCGTAGCGCCCACCCTGGGCAAGGGGTTCACCCCGCTGCGGGCCATACACGGCGAAGAGCATGCCCGTGTGATAACGGTGACCGTGCAGTTCCGCAAGATCACATTGGATAGCCAGGTGAGGATAGCGCCCATGCAAGGCTTCCCAGACAAAGTCCAGTTCTTCCAGGGCACGCCGTACCACCGGACGGTGACCTAGCAGGCTCCGCGCGCGCTCAAGGACCTCACGGCCTCCATGCAAACCGGCCAGCACGGTGAAATCCGCCCGTGCACTGGCACGCTCCGGCACCCCCTCCAGCAGCGCGTGCAGATCGGGCCAAGCCTTGCGCTCCACGGCCGCCAGCACACGCGCCTCCAGCGTCTGCTCCAGGCCCAGAGCGGCAACCAGCGAGCGCGCCACCGCCACATGCCCCAGATCCAGAACGCAGCCCTCGGTATCCTGACAGAGGGCGACGCTCTCGATGAGGAGCGACAGGATTTCGAGGTCGCCCTCGGGCCCCGCCACGCCAAAGCACTCCGCCCCTACCTGATAGGGCGCCCGACTGCCGCCCAAGGCATCGGGCAGAGCTCGCAGGACGGTGCCCGCATAACAGAGTCGGCGCTGGTCGTGATCGCGGGACATCTGGGCATCCATGCGCGCCATCTGCGGCGTCATGTCCGAGCGAAAGCCCAACAGACGACTGCTGGCCTGATCCAGCACCTTCCAGGTCTGCAGATCCAGATCGGCGGCGCTACCCGTCAGCAGACTCTCGAGATGTTCCAACATGGGCGGGATGACGAGACGATAGCCCCAGCGCGCAAAGAGGTCCAAAAGCGCCCGCCGGTGCTTTTCCAGCGCCTCGGCCCGTGCTGGGCCCAGATCTTCGAAGCCCGCCGGCAGCAACCAGGCAGGCGAATGACCTCCGATCTTCATCGCGACGTCGACTCCATGCCGTGCTGCAGCACATCAAAGAAACGAGAATTGGCCGGCAATACCAGCACATCCTGGGAACCAAGACTCTGGCGATACGCCTCGAGGCTCCGGTAGAAGGCGTAGAACTTGGGATCCTTGTCCGAGGCAGCGGCATAGATGCCGGCCGCCTCGCTCTCCGCGGCGCCCTTTATGGTCTGGGCTTTACGGTAGGCTTCCGCAAGGATCTGCGCCTTTTCGGCATCGGCCTGGTCCCGGATCTGTGTCGCCTTGGCCTTGCCGCTGGCCTCGATGGCCTTTGCCCGATCTAGGGTGGCCTGCTCCATGGCCGAATAGACGGTGTGCAACTGCGCCTGCGGCAAGCCCACCTTGAGGAGTTGCAGGCCTTCCAGAGCGATACCCTCGGCCTGCAAGGTGCGCGCCAGTTCCTGCTTCAACCCATCGAGGCTCCGTTGCAGTTGCACCGGTGTCATCCGCACGGGATCCGCATCGCGAAATGCATTGGCTGCCTTCTCCTTGAGCAGGTCGTCGATGCGTTTCTCGGCAAGGGCGGCGTCGAGGCCATGCCGATAGAATCGCGCTGGATCCGTCACCCGCCACTGTTCAAAGAAGCTGAGTTCGAGGCGATCGTGCGCGGCACTGGGGACGGTCACGGGTTCGGAACTGCCATTGCGCAGTCGCGTGTCGATGATCTCGATCTTCTGCACGAAGGGCCACTTGAAGTAAAGACCCGGCTCCTGCTCGACTGCCGATTCGTGGCCAAGGTTCAGCACCACGGCAGCCTGGCCGATGTGGAGCACATAGAAACTCGACGACACCAGAAACAGCACCGCGACAACGGCAAGGGTCACGGCACCCCAACCCCAGTTTTTCATGAGCCTCCTCCCGAATTGGACGCCGCGCCATCCTCCGGGCTTGCCCCATGGGAGGTCGTGCTGGCCACCACTCCCCCACTCTGGGTTGGTGCCGCAGCGGCGCTGGCCGTAGGTGGAGTGATCTGGATTATCGCACCCTGCTTGTCGCCAACGATCACCTTGTGGGCATGAGCAAGAATGTCTTCCATGGTTTGCAGGTACAGTTGCTGCGCGATGACCTGGGGATGCTTCTGGTAGACATCCAGCAACGAGAGGAAACGTGCCACGTCGCCCTTGGCCCGGGTCACGGCAGAGTCGCGGTACGCCTGTGCCTCACTGATCATGGCCGCCGCCTCCGTCTTGGCCCGTGGCAGCAGTGCCGCTGCGTAGGACTCGGCATCCCGCCGCTCCAGCTCGGCCTGGGCGCGAGCCTTGTCCACCGCCTTGGCCACCCTGTCGAGGTCGCTGGGCAGGGCCGTTTGCAACACCTGCACCGACTCCAGTTTCACGCCCAGATGATCGGCGCCGATGCGCTGGCGGGTTGCCTGGAGCACGTCCTCGGCAAGGCGGCTGTGATCGCCCTTGAGTAGCGTGTCGAGACTGCGCTGGGCTACGGCTTCGCGCATGGCACTCTCCAGGGCAAAGGCCAGGATCTGGTTGGGATTCTCCGCAGCGAAAAGGTAATGCTCGGGATTTTCGACCCGGTAGCGCAGGGCGTAACGCAGTTCCACGACATTCCCGTCCGCCGTCAACATGCGCCCCGGGCCCAGCTGCTCGCCAGCGCCGCTGTATCCGAGGACCAGACGCCGATCCTCCTGCAGGTTGACGACGGCGACGGATTCGATAGGGTAGGGCCAGTGGTAGTGCATGCCGGCCTTGACCACGCCGACGGGGGCACCGAAACGCAGCACGACCCCTTCCTGCTGCGGATCCAGAGTGTACACACCGGAAGCCAGCCACAGCACCAGTGCCCCCCCCAAGACCCACAGCGGGACCCAGCGCAGGTGCTGTGCGAAGGGTTGCGGGCCGCCACGACCGCCGCCGAAGCGCCCGGCAAACTTGCGCAACTCGCTGGTAATCTTGGTCAGGTTCCACGAGGGTTGCTGTTGACCCGGACGCCGTCCCCAGGGGTTTGGATTACCGCCTTGTTTCCCATTTCCGCCCGGATCGCTCCACGGCATCCCGCTCTCCTTAGCTCAGTGTTCCTCATGCATTGTAGGGGCCGCCCTGCGGCGCTGACAACTGTGCTGACCGTACTCCCGCTGCAATCGCTGCAAGGCCGCGGAATCCAGTTCCACCAGCAACTGATCACGACCCGCCTCATCAAAACGCTCGTCCAGAACCTCGCCCAGGGCGTAGAGCTTCGCCCGCAATGCCCCTTCCTCAGGCCCCAGACTCCAATGCGAGCGCAGACGCGCCGGCGCAATGCGCTCCCGCACCGTCGCTACCAACTCCGACAAACCTTCCCCTGTCACCGCACTCAAGCGCAAGGCCTGGACGGCTCCAGAGGAATCCCGCACCGGCCCGACACGCTCCCCGGTGCGATCCACCTTGTTGTACACCACGAGTCGCGGAACCTCGGCAGCACCGATTTCCGCCAGCACCGCATCCACGGCCGCCATCTGCAGCTCCCGGTCCACGGCGCTGGCATCCACCACGTGCAACAACAGATCGGCGCGATTGACCTCCTCCAGGGTGGCCCGGAAGGCAGCGATGAGCTCCGTTGGCAGATCCCGCAGGAAACCCACGGTGTCGGCCAGAAGCCACTCGCCTCGACCCTTGCCAAACTGCAGTCGGCGCACGGCAGGATCCAGGGTAGCGAAGAGTTGATCGGCCACATACTGATGGTTGGCGGTTAGCCGGTTGAAGAGAGTCGACTTGCCCGCATTGGTGTAGCCGACGAGGGCCACCGTCGGCACCGGCGCCCGCTGCCGCGCCCGCCTTTGCGTGGCGCGCTGCGACTGAATACGTAAGAGCCGAGCCCGCAGAGCGCGGATGCGTTCGCCAATGAGCCGACGGTCCGTTTCCAACTGCGTCTCGCCGGGTCCGCGCAGGCCGATGCCGCCGCGCTGCCGTTCGAGGTGCGTCCAACCCCGCACCAGTCGGGTGCGCAAACGGTCCAGTTGCGCCAGTTCCACCTGCAACTTGCCCTCGTGGGTGCGCGCACGACGGGCGAAAATGTCGAGGATGAGCCCCACCCTGTCCACCACCGGTCGCCGCAGTTCCCGCTCGAGGTTGCGCTCCTGCACGGGGCTCAACGGTCGGTCGAAGAGCACGAGATCGGCGGAGTGCGCGTCCGCCAGCGCCCGGATTTCATCGATCTTGCCCCGACCGATACAGGTCGCGGGATCCAATCGCTGGCGTTGGGCCGACAGGAAAGCAACCACCTCCGCCCCGGCACCTTCGGCCAGGTGGCGAAACTCTTCGCCGTGGTCCTCGCTCTGCTCCGATGCCAGCGGAACGTGGACCAGGACCACCCGTTCGACGTGGGACCGACTGGTAGCGGATTCCAGTGTCAGGCCTCGGCCTCAGGGCTTGCGGCGGCTTCCTCTTCCGGTAGGGGCAAGCGAACGTCGCGGCTGGGCACCACCGTGGAGATGGCGTGCTTGTAGATCATCTGACTGACGTTGTTACGCAAAAGCACGACAAACTGATCGAAGGATTCGATGAAACCCTGCAGTTTGATGCCGTTGACCAGATAGATGGCGACAGGAACGTGTTCTTTACGCAGCAGATTGAGGAAGGGGTCTTGCAGAATCTGCCCCTTTTGTTGTCCGGCCATTTTGGTCTCCTTTTCACTCATGCATTATGGCGCTTATGACGGAAAGTCTCATGACGTTTCCATGGAGCCTTAGACTAACTCAAAAGGCGATGAGACGCCATGGGGCGGAGGGCATTCCGCAACGCCGCCGACTCGGGCTCGCGCAGGCCCCGGCCACCGCACCGGTTACGATTTTGACGTTTGTCGCTTTTCCCTTTAGCTTTAAGATGGCGTCGGGAAGCCGCGTCCGTACACTACCGGCGTCCCTTGCTACCATTACTGACGGGAGAAACAGGTCGCGTGGAAAACAAAAAGGTACCCAACGATCGGGCCCTGCGGGCGCGAGTCAAGCGTCTCGGCAACCTGCTCGGGGAGGTGCTCAAGGAGCAGGCAGGTGACCGCGTCTTCAACGCGGTGGAGCAGTTGCGCCAGGGCTATATCCGCCTGCACCGCCGGGAAGACCCCAAGCTACGCAAGCGTCTGGCCCGCTTCATAGACGCCTTGCCCCAGGACGACCTGGTCCTGGTCATTCGCGCCTTCAATACCTATTTCAGCCTCGTCAACATTGCCGAAGAGGAGTTTCAGCACCTGCAGCGCCGCCGCCTCCTCCAACGCAGTGAGGCACTCTGGGTGGGCTCCTTCGAAGAGACCTTCCGCGCCTTGCAGCAGCAGGGCATCCACTCCGGCCAGTTGCAGTATCTGCTGGGTCAGATCCGTTACCTTCCGGTTTTCACCGCCCACCCCACGGAGTCCAAACGGCGTACGGTGCTCCACGGCCTGCGCCGCATCTTCCTCACCAGCAAGATGCTGGATGACCCAAGCCTGTCCCAGGAAGAGGAAAACGACGTTCTCCGTCAACTGAAGGCGCAGATCCAGATTCTCTGGGAAACGGAAGAGGTGCGCAGCAACCGACCGCAGGTACAGGACGAGGTGGAAAACGGCCTTTTCTACTTTCGCGACAGCCTCTTCAATGCCGTGCCCATGTGCTATCACGCTGCGCGCCGTGCAGTGCGCCGGGTCTACGGCAACCCCAACGTGGATATTCCCGCCTTCATCCGCTTTGGCTCCTGGATTGGTGGCGACCGCGACGGCAATCCCAATGTGACGGCAGCCATCACCGGCTGGGCGCTGCGTACCCAGAGCATGGAGGTACTGCGGGAATATCAGCGGCGTCTGGCCGACCTCTATCAACTCCTGGGCCATTCCAGCCGTTTCTGCGCCGTATCCCCCGTGCTGCTGGCCTCGCTGGAACGCGACGCCGACGATTTTCCAGAACTCGCCGAGTGGGTCAATCAGCGTTTTCCCAGCGAACCCTACCGGCGCAAACTCCGCTACATGATGACCCGTCTGGATCTGCGCCTGCGCCAGCTGGAAAACGGTCAGATTCTCAACGAGGCAGCCGGACCCGGCTACAGCAGTGCGAGCGAGTTCCTCGAGGATCTGCTGCTGGTGCGCGACTCTCTGCGCGGGCACCGCGACCACTACATTGCCGAACACGATGTCCAGAATCTGGTCTGGTTGCTGGAAACCTTCGGCTTCCATCTGGCAGCACTGGATATTCGCCAGGAATCGACGGTCCATGGCCAAACCATTGCGGAACTCTTTCGCGACGTAGCGGGCTTTGCCAACTACCTGGAACAGCCAGAGGAGCAGCGTCTGCTCACCTTGGCCGAGGCCCTGCGCCGTCCCGGTTGTCTGGTCACGGAGACGCCGGAGCTGAGCCCTCTGGCCGCGGAAACCTGTGCGATGTTTCGTTGCATTGCCCAGCTGCGCCGAGAGGTCAGTCCAGAGGCCTTCGGCAGCTACGTCATCTCCATGACCCACGAGGCCAGTCACATCCTCGAGGTGCTCCTCCTGGCCAAGGAGTTTGGCCTGGCCGGCTGGTCGCGCGAAGGGCTGTACAGCGAAATCGCCGTAACCCCCCTCTTCGAGACCATTCACGACCTCGAGCGCATGGAGGCGGTCATGAGCCGGCTCCTGGACGACCCGGTCTACGCCGAAATCCTCCGCAGTCAGGGGAACCTCCAGGAAGTAATGCTCGGCTACTCCGACTCCTGCAAGGACGGTGGCATCCTCTCTTCCAGTTGGTCCCTGTATCAGGCGCAGATTCGCCTGGCGGAGCTTGCCGATCGCCGCCGCATCCAGATCCGCGTGTTTCACGGCCGGGGCGGCAGCGTCGGTCGCGGGGGCGGGCCCACCTACGAGGCCATCATGGCCCAGCCTCCGGATACCGTTCGCGGCCAGATCAAGATCACCGAGCAGGGTGAGGTGCTGTCCTTCAAGTACGCCAACCTGGAGACGGCGGTCTACGAGCTGACCGTGGGGGTTGCCGGCCTCATCCGTGCCAGCGTCGGGCTGGTCCGCCGGGTTGAGCTGGATCGACCAGACTACCTGCAGGTCATGAGCGAGCTCGTGGAGATCGGCGAGGCCGTCTATCGCGATCTGACGGAGCACACCCCGGGCTTCATGGACTACTTCTACGAGGCCACGCCCCTCAACGAAATCGCCCACATGAACATCGGTTCCCGGCCTTCCCATCGCCACCGTGGCGATCGCTCCATGGCCTCCATCCGCGCCATTCCCTGGGTCTTTGCCTGGGCCCAGTCGCGACACGTTCTGCCCGCCTGGTATGGCCTGGGTTCCGCCCTGGCGCGTTGGCGCGGCGATGACCCCGACCGCCTTAATACGCTCCGCGACATGGCAAAACACTGGCCATTTTTTCGCGCACTGCTGGGCAATATCTCCATGGCCATGGCCAAGACCCATCTCGACCTGGCCCGGGAATACGCCGGTCTGCCCCAGGATCAAGAATGCGCCCAGAAGATCTTCGCCAAGATCCGCGCGGAATACGAGCTCAGTCTGGCGGAGCTGCTGACTGCCCTGGACCTCCCGGCCCCCCTGGCCGACAACCCCACCCTCGCCTTCTCCCTGCAGCGCCGCAATGTCTATATGGAGCCCCTCAACCACATCCAGTTGGCCCTGCTGCGCCGCTACCGCAATGAGGATACCCCCCAGGAATTCCGCGAGACCTGGCTCGATCCCCTCCTGCGCACCATCAACGCCATTGCCGCCGGCCAACGCAACACCGGTTGACGGCATGGAACTCATTCTGGCTTCATCCAGCCCCTACCGGCGCGAGCTTCTGGAACGTCTGCGCTTACCTTTTCGCGTCGAGAAACCGCAGGTGGACGAATCGGCACTTCCGGGGGAGCCGCCTCGGGAACTGGTAACTCGGTTGGCCGAAGCAAAGGCGCGCAAAATCGCGGGCACTCAGCCAAGTGCCTGGGTCATCGGCGCCGATCAAATAGCCCTCTGTGACGGTGAGATTCTGGGAAAACCCGGCACCGCGGACAAGGCCCGAATGCAACTCATGCGCATGCAGGGCAAACGCATCGATTTTCTCAATGGATTGAGCCTCATCGGGCCCGATTTCTGCCGCACCCGCTGCGAGGTCTACTCCATCTGGCTGCGTCCTCTGGATGCGGCGAGCATCACCCGCTACCTGGAGGCGGACAAGCCCTGGGAATGCGCCGGGAGTTTTCGCTCCGAGAGCCTGGGCATCAGTCTGGTGGAGCGTATGGCCGGAGACGACCCCAACGCGCTCATGGGCCTACCGCTCATAGCGCTCTGCGCCATGCTGCGCGAGGCGGGTTGGCAACTTCCCTGATCATTGGGGTCGCCACAACCGTCACGACCAGCGGAAAAGCGCGCGTTTCCGATCTTTGATGAGGATGTTTTAACTATCGGAAACTTGGCTGTCATTGGCGGAGAGGGTGGGATTCGAACCCACGGTACCCTTTTGGAGTACACAGCATTTCCAGTGCTGCACCTTCGGCCGCTCGGTCACCTCTCCAAGGCCGCTGAGTGTATCCCAGCGGGAAGTGGCTGGCAATGGCCGGAAAAGCCACGAGAACGGCGGAGATACGCACGCGCTTCCGGCGCCAATGACGCACGTCCCACCAACACGAAGGCTTAGCCCAGGATATGGCCGTCAACGTCGCTCTTTGCGGTTCAGAACCCAGGTCGCAGCGTTCAGATAGAGCGCAATCAGGAGCCAGAAACCGTAAGGCAGAAGCAGCAGAGCGGCGGGGGTTGCGATCGCGGCGAAGACCAGGATGCAGGCCAGCACCAAGAGCCAGAGCAGGATGAGATCCCACAGGGCCCAGAGTGGCCTGTGCAATTTGAAAAACAGCCAGGACCACAGAGCGTTGGCGATGAGCTGCAGGGCGTAGAGTGTCAGTGCCCAGGGACGCAGGGGAGCGTCGTAGTGGACAAAGATTTCGGCCGCAGCCAGGGCCATGAGGACGTACAACACGGTCCAGACCACGGGGAAAACCCAACCCGGAGGCATCAGCCTTGGCTTGCGCAAGCGTTCGTACCAGGCATCGGGCCGAAACAGGGAGCCGGAGCTCGCCACGGCCAGGGTCAAGGCAAGGCTGATGGTTGCCACCAAGGGAAAGGGAAGTACGATCACCGATATCCCCAGACAGGCAGCCCGCCGAGCGAGGCGCTCTCAGATCGCGCCGGAGGATGGTCGAGGTGTGGAGGCTGGGCCCGGAATCGAACCGAGGTACGCGGCTTTGCAGGCCGCTGCATAACCACTCTGCCACCCAGCCGTAAAGGAAAAGGGGAAAGACGCGCTTTCCCCATGAAACTGGAGCGGGAAACGAGGCTCGAACTCGCGACCCCAACCTTGGCAAGGTTGTGCTCTACCACTGAGCTATTCCCGCGATGGAATGTAAAAGTACGGATTTTAGCTCTCCTTGTCAAGATGGCTGGCTTGCCCCAACAGACTCGGCCAGGCTGCCTGCAGGTAACCAACCATGCTCCAGAGGGTGAGCGCTGCTGCCACCACCAGCAGGACCATGCCCACGAGACGGGTGGAAATGGGCCCGAGCGGCTCGCGGTAGACTAGAAAGAGGATGGCCAACATCTGCAGGGTGGCCTTGAGTTTGCCCAGCCACGATACGGCCACTCGGTGACGTTGCCCCACTTCCGCCATCCACTCCCGCAGGGCCGAGACGGTGATCTCACGGCCCACAATGATGCTGGTAAGAATGCCCGCCAGTACCACCGGCATCTCCTGCGTCGCGCAAATGAGAATGAGCGCCGTCGCCACCATGATCTTATCGGCGACGGGGTCGAGAAAGGTGCCGAAGGGAGAAACGCCCCGATAGCGACGGGCAAGGTAACCATCGGCCCAGTCGGTTATGGCGGCAATGGCAAAGACCGCGGTGGCGCCATAGGTCCGGGAGGTACCGCCCAGAAAGAAAAGCGCCACGAAGACCGGCACCAGTAGGATACGCAACATGGTGAGGAGATTGGGTATTCGCGCCATCATGCGCCTTTGCCTCGCGCGTGAAAATGCGCATAGATCCGTTGCGCAAGCTCAGCGTGGATGCCTTCTACCCGCTGCAAATCCTCGACGCCAGCATCGCGGATGCCGCGCAGCCCGCCAAAGGCACGCAACAGCGCCACCCGCCGCTTCGGACCGATGCCACCGATGCTGTCCAATTCCGACTCCTGCCTCGCCTTGGAGCGGCGCGCCCGATGCCCGGTGATGGCAAAGCGGTGCGCCTCGTCGCGAATCTCCTGGATCACCAGCAGCGCCGGATCACCGCTGGAAAGCTGCCGCGGCTGAGTCCACAGCGTCGTGTGCAGCCATTCGAGACCCGGCCGACGGCTCGTGCCCTTTGCCACCCCGCACAGCAGGATCTCGCGAATGCCCAGATCGTCCAAGGCGGCCTGTGCCCGTGCCACCTGCGCTGGACCCCCGTCGATGAAAACGATGTCGGGTAGGCTCAGACCCTCTTGCAGCAAACGTCCGTACCGTCTGCTCACGGCCTGCTCCATGGCCGCGTAGTCGTCTCCTGGCGTAATATCGCGTAGATTGAAGCGGCGATATTCCGCCTTGAGCGCGCCATCCTCGCCAAACACGACACAGGAAGCCGTTGCTGCCTCACCGCGCGTGTGGCTGATGTCGAAGCACTCCACTCGCTCCGGCAAGCGGTCGAGGGAAAAAAGCTCCTGCAAAAGTCGCATGCGCCGCCGACCGCCATCGGCACGCTGCGCCCGCTGGCGCAGGGCCTCGTTGGCGTTGGCAACGGCCATGGCGAGCCAACGCCTGCGTGGACCGCGTTGCGGCTGCTCCAGAAGCACCTTGCGTCCCGCATTCTGGCCAAGGGCGGACGCAAGACTCGCCGCTGCCCTCGGCAGGACATTCACGAGCACATTGCCGGGAATCTCGCGATCGGCGTAATACTGCATGAGAAAGGCCGCCATGACCTCACTGCCGCGGGCCGTGTCCGGATGCTGCGGAAAGATGGCCCGCCCCCCCAGCTGGCGTCCGTGGCGGATGAAGGTAACGAAGACCACCCACTGACCGTCCGCCTCCACCGCCGCCAATACGTCAAAATCCCCGCCACCGGCCTGGGCAACGTACTGTCGCTCCTGGATCTTGGACAAGGCCGCGATCTGGTCACGGCGCCGGGCCGCCTCCTCAAAATCCAGTCGCTCCGCCGCTGCCAGCATCCGTTGCTGCAGCGTGCGAATGGCCTCATCGCTCTTACCTTGCAAAAATCGTAGGGCGTCCTGCAGATCCCTGTGGTAGCTCTTCTCATCGATGTGTCCCACGCAGGGGCCGCTGCAGCGCCGGATCTGATAATGTAGGCAGGCACGACTGCGATTGTGAAAGACGCTGTCCTCGCAGGTGCGCAGACGAAAGGCTTTCTGCAAAAGCACCATGCTCTCACGCAGGGCCGAGACGGCCGGATAGGGACCGAAATAGTGGCCCTTTCCGCGCTGAGTACCGCGGTGCAGGCTCATGCGCGGGAAAGCGCTACTGGTGTCGATGTAGAGATAGGGATAGCTTTTATCGTCGCGCAGCAGGATGTTGTAGTGCGGCCGGTGCTTTTTGATGAGCTGCGCTTCCAGCACCAAGGCCTCGGTCTCGGTGTGGGTGACCAGCACCTCCACCCGCGCTACCTGAGCGAGCATGGCGAGGGTCTTGGGGCTGTGTCGAGTTTTCTGAAAGTAGGAACTCACCCGCCGCTTGAGGTTGCGGGCCTTACCCACGTAGAGGATGTGACCGTCCGCTGCCAGCATTTGGTAGACCCCGGGCTGACTCCCCAGGCTGCGCAGAAAGAGCTTGAGATCGAAGGGTTCGTCCTGGATCTCGGGACGCTCGGATCGGGCCTGCACCGGTTCGCTCATGCTCCCTCGCCAGCCACGCCCTCAGGCCGACTCCGCGCGGTCGGCCAGCAGGCGCAGATATTCCCAGGTGTAGATGCCGGTACTGTGCCCGTCACTGAAGAAGAGCTGAACCGCATAGTTGCCCACGGCCTGGATATCCGTCAGATTCACCTCCTCCTTGCCGGTGATGATCTGGGCCTGCTCCGGCGTGTGTCCCTTGCACTCGGCGCAGGGGCACTCCACCCGCAGGGTCTCGAAGGACACGCGACTGGTACTGCCATCGGCCCAATCGATCTCCAAGACCCGACTGATGGTGAGGGGGCGCAGCTCGGTGGGTTGTGTGCGGGCATCGGACATGGCGGATATCGCCTCCACTGGTCATGGTTCAATCCCCTAGGGTACAATCCGACGCTCGCAAAGGGAATGCTTCGCAAGGATCACACATGAAAATCTCTGCTTTCGACATCCGTCCTGGCAATATCCTGGAATACGAAAAAGGCCTGTGGCGTGTGCTCAAGACAGATTTCGTCAAGCCCGGCAAAGGTGGAGCCTTCATGCAGGTGGAGATGAAGAATATCGAAACCGGCACCAAGACCAACCAGCGATTCCGTTCCGAAGAGAAAATGGAAAAGGCTGTGGTGGAGCCGCGGACCATGCAGTTTCTGTACGCCGACACCAGCGGCTATGTCTTCATGGACAACCAGAGTTTCGAGCAGATGACCCTGAGTGAGGATCTCCTGGAAGGTCAGACCGGTTACCTGCTGCCCAACACGGAAATCCAGGTCAATTTGCACAACGATCGGCCCATCGGCGTGGAACTTCCGCCGGTGGTGGTCCTAGAAGTGGTGGAGGCAGAGCCCTCCATCAAGGGGCAAACGGCCACCAGTTCGTACAAGCCCGCGCGCGTGGAAACGGGCATCACGGTCATGGTGCCGCCCTTCGTCAATGCCGGTGAGAAAATCCGCGTCAATACCTCGGACGGCAGCTACGTCGACCGCGCTTGAGGGTCAACTCGGTGCTTCGATTCCTAGCAAATCTGCTCTGGTTCCTGCTGGGGGGCGTGTTGATGGGCCTTGGCTGGTGGTTCGCCGCGCTCCTGGCAGCCATCACCATCATCGGCATTCCCTACGCCATCGCCGCCTTTCGCATCGGCAGCTTTTCCTTTTGGCCTTTTGGCCGCGCCATCGTCGATCGACCGGGCTCCGAACTGGGACGGGGCATCGGACTCATCGGCAATGTGATCTGGGCGATTTTCCTGGGGTGGTGGCTAGCCTTAGGACATTTGGTCAGTGCCCTACTCTGCGCTATCACCGTTATCGGTCTTCCCTTTGCCTGGCAGCATTTGCGTCTTGCGGCCCTGTCCCTCGCCCCCTACAGTAAGCAAATCGTCACTACCTGAAAGGCCTCAGGATGGCTTCTGAGCCGGCGACGGTGCGTCGTGGGGGATGACCCACACGAATATTTCGTTCTTTCCAATCAAACCGAGATGCCGACGCGCCAGATCGGCAATGGCGCCCTCGCTGTGCTCCAGGCTCTGCACTTGTGCCGCGAGCTTGGCGTTACGCTGCTCCAATTTCTGCAGATGGGCCTCGCGTTGGTGTAGCTCGCTCTGCAATGTCGCCACGTGCCACCAGCTTCCCGCCCCAAACCACAGGGGATATTGGAGCAACAAGAGAACGAGAAACAGAACCATGTCCACGCGGCTGAAACCAAAGGCTCGCCAACGCGCGACGATGCGGTGGGTCTCCAATTTTCGGGAAGATATTGCGATGGCCACGGATTACCTTGCCTCACTGCACGCACGCCTTGGTTATACGCTTTTTAGTCGAGATTGTAAAAAGCGCCGAGGCCAGGGAAACGCGCATTATCGCCAAGCGCTTCTTCGATGCGTAACAAGCGGTTGTATTTAGCCACCCGATCGGTACGCGAAAGGGAACCGGTTTTGACCTGACCACAACCCGTGGCCACGGCCACATCCGCCAGCGTGGTATCCTCGGTCTCGCCGGAACGGTGCGACACCACCGCGGTGTAAGCGTGCGTCTTGGCCAGTTCAATGGCCTGCAGGGTCTCAGTCAAGGTACCGATTTGATTGAGTTTGATAAGAATGCTGTTGGCAACGCCGCGGTCGATACCCTCGCGTAGGATATCGACATTGGTCACGAAAATGTCGTCGCCCACGAGCTGGATACGATCCCCCAGACGATCCGTGAGTGCGATCCAGCCGTCCCAGTCGTTCTGGTCCATGCCGTCCTCGATACTGATGAGCGGGTAGCGATCCACGAGATCGGCTAGGTATTGCACGAAATCCCCACTACCGAGGCTGCGCTTCTCGCTGGCCAGATGGTATTGGCCATCGCGGTAAAATTCACTGGACGCCACGTCCATTCCCAGCCAGATATCTTCGCCGGCGGTGTAACCGGCTCGCTCGATAGCCTCCAGCAGCAGCTCCAGTGCCGCCTCATTGGACGGGAGATCGGGGGCAAAGCCGCCTTCATCGCCCACCGTCGTGGCGAGACCGCGCCCGTGGAGTACCGCCTTCAAGGCATGAAAGGTCTCGACCCCCATCTGCAGGGCCTCGGAGAAGGACTCTGCCCCCGCTGGGATGATCATGAATTCCTGCATATCCACATCGTTGTCGGCGTGGGCGCCCCCATTGATGACGTTCATCATGGGTACGGGCAACAGCAGCGGGCCGAGGCCGCCGATGTAGCGATAGAGGGGCTGCCCCAGGCTACGGGCCGCGGCCTGGGCACAGGCCAAGGACACGCTGAGGATGGCGTTGGCGCCCAAACGCGCCTTATTGGGCGTGCCATCCAGGGCGCAGAGGGCGGAATCGATGGCCTCCTGATCCTCAACCTCCATACCCAGCAGACTGTCCTGAATTTCTCCGCGCACATGCTCCACGGCGCGGCGCACACCTTTGCCATCGTAGCGGTCGCCGCCATCCCGCAGCTCGACGGCCTCGCGCTCGCCGGTGGAGGCACCGCTGGGAACGATGGCCTGGCCGACCACACCGTTCTCCAAAGTAACCTCAGCCTCCACCGTGGGATTGCCACGGGAATCCAATACTTCGCGGGCGTGAATCTGGACGATGGCGGTCATGTCAACTCCTCGGGGTGGTTTTCGGGAAAATCGTAGGCCTTGACCGCGCGATCCAGATCCTTGAGCACGCGCAAAAGGGCCTCCATGCGCTGCAGGGGCCAGGCGTTGGGACCGTCGGACAGGGCGCAGGCCGGATCGGGATGGGTCTCCATGAATAGGCCGGCCACCCCCGCCGCCACCGCGGCCCGAGCCAGGACCGGGACGAATTCGCGCTGGCCGCCGGAACGGTCGCCCTGCCCACCGGGCAGTTGCACCGAATGGGTGGCATCGAAGACCACAGGGCACCCGGTCTGACGCATCACCGCCAAGGAGCGCATGTCGGAAACCAGGTTGTTGTAGCCGAAACTCGCTCCGCGCTCGCAGACCAGAATCTGCTGGTTACCCGTCTCCTGTGCCTTGCGCACGACGTGGACCATGTCCCAGGGCGCCAGAAACTGACCTTTTTTGATATTGACGGGTTTGCCGGCCGCCGCCACTGCCTCGATGAAGTCCGTCTGCCGACAGAGAAAGGCCGGGGTCTGCAGCACATCCACCGCCTGGGCGACGGCGGCCACGTCCTCTTTTTCGTGGACGTCCGTGAGTACGGGAACACCCATCTCGCTGCGCACCTTTTCCAGAATACGCAGGCCCTCGTCCCGACCGGGCCCGCGGAAACTTTTGCCCGAGGACCGATTGGCCTTGTCGTAGGAGCTTTTGTAAATGAAGGGAATGTGAAGGCGCGCACAGATGTCCCGCAGCCTTTCGGCCGTGGACAAGGCAAGGGTTTCGCTCTCGATGGCACAGGGGCCCGCAATGAGGAAGAAGGGCCGATGGAGACCTACTTCAAAGCCGCACAGGTTCATGCACGATGCTCCTGGATATGGCGCTGCGCCGCTGCCAAGAACGCATCGAAAAGGGGATGACCCGCGCGCGGGTTACTGGTGAACTCCGGATGGAACTGACACCCCAGAAACCACGGATGATCCTCCAGCTCAATGACCTCCACCAGTTCGCCGTCGACGGAACGACCCGTGAAGCGCAGCCCCGCCGCCGCCAGGGGCGCGAGGTAGCGATTGTTGAATTCGAAGCGGTGGCGGTGTCGCTCGCGGATCTCCGTCGTCCCATAGGCTTGTGCCGCAAGACTCCCCTCCACCAGACGGCAGGTCTGCTCGCCCAGGCGCATGGTACCGCCCAGATTGCCCCCGGCCTCGCGATAAGTCACGCGCCCCTCGGGATCGGTCCATTCCGTCATCAGCGTGATGACGGGCGCCGGCGTCTGCGGGTCCAGCTCCGTACTGTTGGCCTCGGCCAAACCCGCCCGGTGACGGGCAAATTCCACCACCGCCAACTGCATGCCCAAACAGATGCCCAGATAGGGAACCTTCTGCTCCCGCGCGTAGCGGATAGCGGCAATCTTGCCCTCGGTACCACGGCCCCCAAAACCGCCGGGGACCAGAATCGCGTCGGCGTCCTTCAGCAGGTCCTGGGCACCACGGTTTTCGATGTCTTCTGCGTCCACGTAGAGGAACCGGATTCGCCGGCGCGCGCGCAGACCCGCGTGCAACAGGGCCTCCGAAAGCGACTTGTAGGATTCCGTCAAGCCCACGTATTTGCCCACCAGGGCAATGCAGACCTCCCCTTCTGGGTGCATCATGGCGTCGACGATACCCTGCCAGACCGAAAGATCCGGCGGCGGTGTCTGCAGACCGAGGTCCTCCACCACCAGATCGTCCAGACCCTGTTGATGGAACAGCAAGGGGATACGGTAGATGCTGTCGGTGTCGATGGCCGAGATGACGGCACGCTCCGGCAGATTGGAAAAAAGGGCGATCTTGGCGCGGTGATCCGCGGGAATGGGGCGGTCGGCGCGGCAGAGCAGCACGTCGGGCTGGATACCAATGGCCCGCAGCTCGCGCACGGAGTGCTGGGTGGGCTTGGTCTTCATCTCACCGGCCGACGGTAGGTAGGGGACCAAGGTCAGGTGCATGAAGAGGCTGTTGCCCCTGCCCTCCTCCACGGCCATCTGGCGAATGGCCTCGAGAAAGGGCTGGGATTCGATATCGCCCACGGTGCCGCCGATCTCTACCAGCGCCACGTCGGCCTCACCTGCACCCAGACGAATGCGGCGCTTGATTTCGTCGGTGACGTGGGGAATGACCTGCACGGTGCGCCCCAGATAGTCGCCGCGCCGTTCCTTTTCGATGACCGTCTGATAGACCAGCCCCGTGGTAAAATTGTTGCGCTTGCTCATCTTGCTGGAGAGGAAGCGCTCGTAGTGGCCGAGATCGAGATCGGTCTCGGCGCCATCGGCGGTGACGAAGACTTCGCCGTGCTGGAAGGGGCTCATGGTGCCTGGATCGACGTTGATGTAGGGATCCAGCTTGAGCATGGTCACCGTCAAACCACGCGCTTCCAGAAGGGCTCCCAAGGCTGCTCCCGCAGCGCCCTTACCCAGGGAAGACACCACACCTCCGGTGACGAAAATGTACTTGCTCATGCGCCTCGCCACAGCCCCGACAGACCGACGCATGGTAGCCAATTCAGGCTCCCGGCACAATTGGAAACGGGAAGGTCGCGTCTAGCGCTGCGAGTGAAACCCGAACCAACGGCGTCAATCCGCCACCAGGTCCACCTCCACATCCAACCCAAGGATTTCCGCCTCCAGGATCCGGATCTGGTCGCGAAGGGCAGCGGCCTGCTCGAATTCCAGATTGCGCGCGTGGCGATGCATGGTCTCTTCCAGCTCACGGATGCGTTTGGCCAGGGCCCGCGGATCCTTTACGTCGGCATAGGTCGGAGTGGGCTCCGCCGCCTTGGTGCGTGCGCCACTGCCATTGCGGCGGTAGACGCCTTCCAGGATATCCGCCACCGGTTTGACAATGCCCTTGGGCGTGATGCCATGCTCGGCATTGAATCGAATCTGCTTGTTGCGACGCCGCTCCGTCTCTTCCATGGCGCGAGCCATGGAACCGGTGATGGTGTCGGCGTAGAGGATGGCGCGCCCGTGGAGGTTGCGGGCAGCGCGCCCGATGGTCTGGATGAGGGAACGTTCGGAACGCAGGAAGCCCTCCTTATCGGCGTCCAGAATGGCTACCAGAGCCACCTCCGGCATGTCCAGGCCCTCGCGCAGGAGGTTGATGCCAATGAGCACGTCGAAGACCCCCGCACGCAGGTCGCGAATGATCTCCACCCGCTCCACCGTTTCGATGTCGGAGTGTAGGTAGCGGCACTGGATGCCCAGCTCGTGTAGATAATCGCTGAGATCCTCCGCCATACGCTTGGTCAAGGTGGTCACCAGTACCCGCCAGCCGCTGGCGATGACCGCGTGGATCTCGCTCACCAGATCGTCCACCTGCCCTTTGGCTGGACGCACCTCCACCTCCGGATCCACCAGGCCCGTGGGCCGCACCACCTGCTCGACGACACGCCCGGAACGGGACAGCTCGTAGGGTCCGGGGGTGGCCGAGATGAAGATCGTCTGGGGCATGAGGGCTTCAAATTCCGGAAACATCAAGGGCCGGTTGTCCAGTGCCGAAGGCAGGCGGAAGCCATATTCCACCAGAGTTTCCTTGCGCGAGCGATCGCCTTTGTACATGCCGCCAATCTGTGGCACGGTCACGTGGGACTCGTCGATGAACAGCAAGGCATTGGCCGGCAGATAATCCATCAGCGTCGGCGGCGGCTCGCCGGGCGCCCGTCCCGACAGGTAGCGGGAGTAGTTCTCGATACCGGAGCAATAGCCCAGTTCCGCCATCATCTCCAGATCAAAACGGGTCCGCTGCTCCAGCCGCTGCGCCTCAACCAGCTTGTTTTCACGACGCAGCACGTCCAGACGCTCGCGCAGTTCGTCCTTGATCTGCTCGATAGCGGCCAGAATCTGCTCCCGTGGCGTGACATAGTGGCTCTTGGGGTAGACCGTATAGCGCGGCAAGCGAGTGATGGTCTTGCCCGTAAGGGGATCGAACAGGGAGATGCGCTCGATCTCGTCGCCAAAGAGCTCCACCCGTACCGCCTCGTCCTCGCTCTCGGCCGGCCAGATATCGATGACATCCCCGTTCACCCGAAAGGTACTGCGCTTGAGTTCCATGGGATTGCGGCTGTACTGCATGTCCGCCAGACGGCGGAGGATGGCCCTTTGGTCCATGGCGTCCCCCTCCCGCAGATGCAGAATCATGTTGTGGTAGGCAGCGGGATCACCGAGGCCGTAGATGGCCGATACCGTGGCCACGATAACGACATCGGGACGCTCCAAGAGGGCCTTGGTCGCCGACAGCCGCATCTGCTCGATGTGATCGTTGATGGAGGCGTCCTTCTCGATGAAGGTATCGGACGAAGGCACATAGGCCTCGGGCTGGTAGTAGTCGTAGTAACTGACGAAATACTCCACCGCATTGTGCGGAAAGAAGGCCCGTAACTCGGCATACAGCTGCGCCGCCAGGGTCTTGTTGGGCGCCATGACGATGGCCGGGCGCTGGGTGCGGGCGATGACATTGGCCATGGTAAAGGTCTTGCCCGAGCCCGTGACCCCCAGCAAGGTCTGAAAGGACTCCCCCGACGCCAAACCATCCACCAGTTCGGCAATGGCCACGGGCTGATCCCCACAGGGCGGAAAAACACTCTCCAGACTCAGGGCTTTTTCCATACCTCCCTCCTATGGTTCAACCGACTCAGGATACACAGCCCCCACGCGCACCGAAAGGCTTTTGCTCCTCCGCTCGTTCGATCATAGAATGGTGTCCGGGCGCCCATAGCTCAACCGGATAGAGCAACGGCCTTCTAAGCCGTAGGTTGCAGGTTCGATTCCTGCTGGGCGCGCCA
>Ga0315298_1000071_pt1 | contig 189627 bp, 142 predicted proteins | sample WHS_1_MG_FD_203077 | JGI IMG/M metagenome (GOLD analysis project Ga0315298, IMG submission 203077) | Extremophilic microbial mat communities from Washburn Hot Springs, YNP, Wyoming, USA - WHS_1_MG | ecosystem: Environmental > Aquatic > Thermal springs > Hot (42-90C) | place: USA: Wyoming...
CAATTGGCATGAGGATACCACCGAAGATAATCCAGGGAGCATAAATGTAGTGGCACAAACTTTTTTTACGAATGTAATATATTCTCTAGTAAGCACTTACAAAAATCAACTGTCAAACTCGGGATGTAATGTCTTAAGGTATTTCTTATAGTCAAAGTCCAGGTTCAGAACTGAGCCGTAATGTTCTCCTGAGGTAATTAAGATTGTAGGTTTTCCACGCCACAGAAAATAATGTGGGTTATCCGGGTGCAACTGAATTGCAAACATAGCGAGTTGCTGGATAAAGCAAAAGAGCCCTGTGGTTAGCGTTAATTTTTTCAAGATAATCATGCGGAGATATATCTGAGATTGGCTTTGGTTTGTCAATGAATTTTGGACTGGTGATTATGGCTTGTGGGATGAGAATCAGGTAAAAATCGGTAACGAACGAATTTCATCTCTCAATCTTTGGACGACAGGATTGACGGTTTCCTTTTTGTGGTAGCGAGTATGAATCGGCCTGGATTTATTAAAATGATATTGCGAACAAAGATTAAAATATGCAATCTGATGATATTATGGAACAAGTAAATTTAGGCATGATCGGAGGCGGAACCGTTGGGGGCGGAGTATATCTGGCTCTTCAACGCAATGGATCACTCATGGCGTCCAGACTTGGTATCCAAATAAACCTATTGAAAATAGCAGTTAAAGCATTTGATGAGCCTAGGGCTGTGGATATCCCCTGGTCATATTTTACGACTGATTGGCGCGAGGTCGTTAACGACCCCAGAGTTCAAATAGTATTGGAATTAGCGGGTGGAATCACTGTTGCTAAAGAGATGGTGTTAAGTGCATTAAAACTAGGGAAACCAGTGATAACTGCAAACAAAGCATTATTAGCTGTTCATGGGGAAGAACTTTTTGCAACTGCAAAAGCTAACGGAACAAATTTGTATTATGAAGCAAGTGTCGCTGGAGGTATCCCAATAATAAAGGCATTACGTGAAGGTTTTATTGGGAACAGAATTACCCACCTGTATGGTATAATCAACGGTACATGTAATTATATTTTGAGCAGGATGAAAAATGAAGGGGCCGAGTTTGAAGAAGTATTGCGGGATGCTCAAAAAAAAGGATATGCCGAAGCCAATCCATCTCTGGATATTGACGGACATGACTCGGCACATAAGATTGGAATATTAGCGTCGCTGGCTCACGGGTTCTGGGTGAATCAGGATCAAATTTATGTTGAGGGGATAAGGCAGATCTCAAAGACCGACATTGAGTATGCGGGTAAGTTAGGTTATACGATCAAATTACTTGGGGTAATCAAAAAGTTAAAAAATGATATAGAAAACAACAATAATGAGGATAGAAATGGCGCAAAGATTCAGGTTACAGTCTACCCTGCTTTAGTCCCAAATGATCATGTGCTTGCTAATGTTAATCATGTTTTTAATGCAGTGTTTGTTCGTGGGGATGTTGTAGGTGATACATTGTTTTATGGAAGAGGCGCGGGTCAGGACCCGACGGCTAGTGCAGTTTTGAGTGATATAGCAGATGCGGCCCTTGATCTAAAATATGGAACGAAACGCAGGGTGCCAGCATTTGTGCAGCATGAGCACCGGGGTAGCGTAATTCCGATAGGAGAAGTGGTTTGTCCATATTATGTACGCCTGACTGTCATTGATAAACCTGGTACTTTGGCCAGGATCGCTGCTGTTTTTGGGGAGTCTCAGATCAGCATTTCATCCGTAATTCAACCAGAAGTCCGCAAGAGTGAGCCTGTTCCATTAATTATGATGATGCATGAGGCGCCTAATGCTTCAATGAAATCGGCATTAGAAAAGATAAGTAAACTTGATGTGAGCTTAGCACCACCAGTTATGATTCGGGTAGAAACTATGAAATAAGGCGTTGTATCATTTTAACAAAGTTGGTGGTCTAAAGAAAATCCTACCCCCATGGAAACGCAAGAAATAACTTGAGTGGGGAGTTCTTGTGTCGTGACAGAGTTTGAATCATGAAAAAGGTCCAGATTTTGAAATTGTATGCAATGATTGGGCGTACTACCATGCCGATTAGTTTTTATGGAACTGCCAGAAAGAACCAGGGTAACTTATACTGTTGAACGTCTTCGTGCAGTCTCTGCTGGGATTTTGGAAACAGCGGGTTCTACTTTTTATTTATTGATAGCTGTCAGATGGTTTGATGCCGGATCTATGGCCAAGGCAGTCATTGCTGCTGGGGGGAGTATCGGTTTGTTGTTATCTCCTTTTATTGTTAAGATTGTTGGGTCGCTTAGATTGCTTCCAAATCTGGCGGTATCCTATTTGAACTTTGTGGGTTTTTTGGTTTGCTTTGCTATGGCACTGTGGCCGAGTCTGTGGCTATTTGTAATTGGCAGCGCAGTCTCTATGGCAATCCTTTCGGGTGTAGTACCATTATTTACGAAGATCTATAATGAGAATTTCCCAGAGCAAAACCGTGGCCGTTTATTTTCCAGGACTATTATGATTCGCATTGTCGTGGCAGCGGCATTTAATGAAATAGGAGGGAGATTGTTGTCGAATAATTTATCGCACTTCAGGATTTTGTTATTTATCTTTGCAGGATGTTTTGCGGCTGCGTACTTTTTAGTTAGGCGATGCCCATCAACAAAATTGGTGAACACTGGAGGTTTAAATCCATTTGCTGCTTTTAGCTATATTAAGCATGACCGGGTATTCCGACTGACATTGATTTGTTGGATGTTTATGGGATTTGCTAACTTAATGATGTATCCGTTGAGGGTGGAGTACCTGGCCAATTCGAAGTATGGGATTTCTTTATCTGTAGGCGCTATTGCATGGATCGTGGGTGTTATTCCAAATTTAGCTAGACTCTTAATGAGCCCTGTTTGGGGATGGCTTTTTGATAAAATGAATTTTTTCGTACTTAGAATAATTTTAAATCTAGGATTTGCTTTAGGGATTTTAACTTTTTTTACCAGTACAGATACAACCGGGCTGGTGATGGGAGGAATTGTATTTGGGGTTTCATTAGCCGGTGGTGATGTGGCATGGAGTTTGTGGGTGACGAAATTTGCCCCGCCCGATCGGGTCGCAGACTATATGTCTGTTCATAGTTTTTTTACTGGCGTAAGAGGTGTTTTAGCTCCAGTAGTGGCATTTAATCTTATTAACTTTCTTTCGATAGCCGCTATGGGATGGTTATGTGCTGCTTTAATTTTATTTGCTTCGGCTCTTTTGTTCCAGGAGTTGTTTGAAAAAAAGAAGAGTTAACTTCCAGGATAAAAAGTCGGGATATCCAGATTTATGAATTTATACAAGCATGTTTCTTAATAAACCAATAATCTGATGTGATTGAGTAGACCTATATTTGAAATTTTGAATAAGAGTAAATTTCTGGTCTGGAGAAAGGTCCTGGATATTTATTTGTTTTGACAATTAAAAATTACATAGGATTTAGTATAAAGGAGTTGGTTGAAGATTATTTTTTTTGATTAGCAAATTAAATTTTTTGAACATATGAAAATTGTATTAGCATATTCGGGTGGACTTGATACGTCCGTTTTGTTGCGTTGGTTAAAGAATAAATATAACGCAGAGATGATAGCTTTCTGCGCAAATATAGGCCAGGAAGATGAACTTGCGGGTCTCGAATTAAAAGCCAAGAACACAGGGGCTTCTAAGGTGTATATTGAAGATTTGCAAGAAGAGTTTGCACGGGACTTTATATTTCCGATGATCCAGGCCGGAGCAATTTATGAGAATCAGTATTATTTGGGTACAAGCATAGCCAGACCTCTTATTGCTAAACGCATGGTTGAAATTGCAAGGATGGAAAAGGCCGACGCAATAGCCCATGGCGCAACCGGTAAAGGTAATGACCAGGTCCGGTTTGAGCTGACAGCAGCAGCACTTGCCCCGGAACTGAAAGTAATAGCACCGTGGCGCGACCAGTCGTTCAGAGATCAATTTCCGGGAAGAGCCGAAATGATTAAATATTGCGAAGAGAACAAAATCCCAGTACAAGCAACAGCTAAGAAACCATATTCTATGGACAGGAATCTGTTGCATATTTCATATGAGGCAGGGATATTGGAGGATCCATGGTTTGATGCTTTTTCACCTGATAACAAAGAAATGTTTAAACTTAGTGTTTCGCCAGAAGACGCCCCTGATGCACCAGAGTATGTTACATTGGATTTTGAAAAAGGTAATTGTGTTGCAGTAAATGGCGAACGACTTTCGCCTCTGGGAGTTATGAAAGTGTTGAATAAGCTTGGAGGAAAACATGGCATTGGAAGGGTGGACATGGTAGAAAATCGGTTTGTTGGGATGAAGTCCCGAGGTGTATATGAAACACCCGGTGGTGCAATACTGCACTTTGCGCATCGGCAAATAGAAACTATTACCATGGACCGTGAGGTCATGCATTTGAGAGATTCGCTGATACCACGGTATTCAGAATTAGTCTATTATGGTTTTTGGTACTCACCAGAGCGTCTGGCTTTACAAGCATTTATCACTGAATCACAAAAGAATGTAACAGGCACCGTTAAATTAAAACTTTATAAAGGCAATGTGATAGTGGCTGGCAGAAAATCACCCGTCAGCCTTTATAATCCTAATATAGCAACTATGGAGGCAGATCCTACAAAGTCCTATAACCAGGATGATGCGACTGGATTTATCAAATTAAACGCGTTGCGGCTAAAGGTGATTGCTCAAGTTCAAAAAATGTTCGATAATGTTGAAAAACTATGAAACTGCCTATTGTAGTGGATACAAAACCAGTTGTTATGGATGTTGATCCTGGGAAGTATTCATGGTGTTCGTGTGGTTTGTCTAAGAAACATCCTTTTTGTGACGGAGCGCATAAAGGAACCGAATTTAAATCCGTAAAAGTCGAGTTTTCTGAAAAGACAACGGTTTATTGGTGTGCATGTAAACATACAAAGACACCGCCGTTTTGTGATGGAAGCCATAAGCAATTGGCAAAATGATTTCTGTTTACACAAATTACTAATAACAGGGATCTAATGTGTATGATTTGAGGCGTTTGGTTTTTTGTGGAAATTTTGAAGGAATAAATTTTTTTAAAAATTTTACTTGAGGAAATTCAAAACCTGCCGATAATAATTTTAGAGTAATGAAAAGGGTTAGTGGGGTAGTGGAGAGTAAATAGATCTTTGAATGTAGAGAGATGGCAAATGGATTTAGCCCTGCCATGCTCGTGATTCGAAACTAAGTCCTTGAACCGTAATAAGAAAAAAAGAGGGACTTTGACTTCCGGGGGGTTGAGCAAGCCGGCCTTGTAGTCGGAAGCCATAAACCTCGGATTGAGTCCCACCTGGACATAAAATGTTCAGAGGAACAGTTTCCACACGGCATCTGGCGGGGTTTTTTATTCCTCGAAGATTACTAAAAAATTATTGAGTTAATAGTGTGCTTCAAAAATTTTTGGTCTCAGATGGGATACGAAACCAGTGTCCTTAGAGTTATTATTGTTGAATTTTTTGGATGGTTGGTTAAATTCTATTTTCAAATTACTAAATCGTTTTTTTGAGAGGGTTTTATGAATCTATATGAAGTAATAACTCAGCGTCAAAGTATCAGGAGGTATAAACCAGATCCAGTGCCTGACGAAAAAATAAGCAGGATTTTAGAAGCGGCCAGGTTAGCACCGTCAGCTTGCAATATACAACCATGGAAGTTTCTTGTGATAAAAAGCCAATCAGCAAAATCAAAACTTCATGACGTTTTTCAGCCATGGGTTTTGACGGCACCTATAATTATAGCTGGTCTGGGGAACAAAGAGATTGCATGGCGCAGAGATGGAGAGAGTATACATTCTGTTGATGTCGCTATAGCGTTTGAGCATTTAATTCTGGCTGCTACTGCAGAAGGCTTGGGCACTTGTTGGATTTGCGCGTTTAATAGGACAGCGTTCTCAAGGGCATTAAATATTGCGCCGGTTTGGGATCCTGTGGCAGTGACACCGCTTGGATATTCAGCGGAGTATCCGGACAAACGGCCACGGAAAGACATTAAGGAGATTGTTGAGATAATCTGAAACAATTAAAGTATTCAAAGTATGCCTTACGTTCAGATAATAACTTCAGCTCAATTAACAGATAGCGAAAACAATAACTTGTTAAAAGATGTATCAGCTAAGGTTGCGAGCATAATTGGTAAACCGGAGCAGTATGTAATGGTATCTATCATAAAAGCTCCGATGATAATGAGTGCTGGAATTGATGATGCGGCAACATTTATTGATGTCAGGAGCATAGGCGGTTTGACGCGTGACGTAAAAATCCGGCTTACCAGAGCTTTGACTGAATCTGTAGGTAAAATTTGTATGGTTATACCGAGACGAATATTTGTAAGTTTTCGCGAGGTGGACGGGGTTGATTGGGGTTGGGACAATGATCTGTTAGGTTGATATCATATCAAGTTATTGCGATTCCGGGAGACGCTACGAGTCGTCCTTAATTTTTTTAAATTAAATTGTTGACAAGTAAACAATTGGAATTAGAATTGTTCTAAATATGAAAGAACAGCAGTTGGAATTCAATGAGTTTGAAATGCCAGAACTTAGATACAGAGCCTTGCTAGATTTGCTGAAAACAGCAGAAGCCCTGTGGCAGGGTAGTAAGGTGTTCTTCGCAAAATGGGAGATTTCTCCTAGCCAGTTCAACGTTTTAAATCTGCTACGCGCTAGTCCACAGGGAATGACTCAGACAGCGCTAAGTAAAGAATTATTGATGCACCGATCTAATATGACTGGAATTATTGATTCTTTAGAACGCCGAAAATTGGTTGTTCGTAATGAAATACCAGGTGACCGTAGGGTGTACTTGGTCAAGTTGACTGATAAAGGCGCAAAGCTTGTTCAAGAGATTTTACCATATTTTTACCAGCTCTCCGAAGAGGTTATGAAATGTCTTGAAAGAGATCAGGTGAAAGCTTTTATCAAGGAGCTGCAATCGATTTACATATCAGCAGAGAGACTGATTCAAGTTATAAAAAATAAAAATCTACCCAGTAAATAATGAAAATTGCAAATAATTACCGATTGCTGTTGATCAGCCAATTTATTACGGCATTCGGTGATAATGCATTAATTGCTATAATCTTGGGACCGCTTACCTTTGGATACAATGTAGGAAAGGTCTCTGAGCAGAATGTTAACGAAGTTAATGCTATTTTGAGTATAGTATTTTTTTTGCCTTACATTGTTATAGCTCCTGCTGCTGGATTTTTTAATGATCGTTTTCCAAAGACAAGAGTTTTATTTGCTGGCAATATAATTAAATTAATCGGAGTCGGATTTTGCCTGTTTGGTTTATTAAAAAATTTAGACCTCCATTTTGCAGGTTACTATATAGTTGGGATTGGTGCCTGCATTTATTCTCCAGCGAAGTATGGAATTCTACCGGAAATCGTTTCGAAAGACAAGCTGGTAAAGGCTAATGGTTACGTTGAGATGTTAACTTTGGCGGCTATTCTGGGCGGTTTATGGGCTGGAGGTAAAATTATAGATAGCATTTCACAGGATCGTGCGTACTTGTTTGTAATTCTTCTCTATATGTTTTCTGGTTTCCTTACCGTGTTAATGGAAAAGACATCAAGTAATCCAGAAATAAGATTCTTTGAAAGTGTCCGGGATTTTAATAAAAACCTGAAAGCTATTTTCAGGTCCCCACGGTTGATTCGGATTTTACTGGGAACTGGTATTTTCTGGTTTGCAGGGGCTGGTTTAAGATCCACTCTTCAGTCGTGGGGTCTAAATGTGCTTAATTCTGCCGATTCAGCAATGGTTTCTAATGAGCAGTTGGCGTTGTTAAAGATTTGGTTAGCGCTTGGTATTATAATGGGTAGCGGTCTAGCTGGATTTATTCATCGGACTGGGGATTTACGGGCTGTTAGGATATACGGGTGGCTGGTAGCTGGTTTTATGTTTGTGTTGAGTTATGTTATGGGAAGGGGTTTTTCTCATGTAACTTTAATTATTTTATTAGTTACTGAAGGGATAAGCGCAGGGCTTTATTTGATTCCTTTAAATGCGGCTTTACAGTCCGAGATTGACCGATCGAATTTAGGTAAGGCTATTGCTACACAAAATTTTATTGACAATGTCGCTATGGTGCTAAGTTCTGGAATTGTGTTAATTCTGTCTGGGCTAGCTTTTAGTACTCACAGTGTTTTGGCCATACTTGCCTCAATTATTGCTTTAATTGTAGTGTTTTTAAAGGTTCCACCTAAGTCAAACAATGCACAATGATTTTAATCTGTGTGTATGAAATTTTTACTAAAATTTTTACTCAGGTTATTTTTCAGATTTCGGGCATATAATTTGAATGTTTTAGATGAAAAAGGGCCCGTTATTTTAGTGGCTAATCATGTATCGTGGTTAGATTGGTTGTTCCTGGGTGTTTGTTTAGATAATGACTGGAAATTTGTGACTTCCAGAATAACTGCTGCTTTAAGTCCTATTCACAGACTTATAATGACGAGTAAGCGGACGTTTCCTGTGGATCCGTTTTCTCCGTATTCTGTCAAGCAGATGACTCAATATTTAAGGGGTGGGCGTCGGTTGGTTTTCTTTGCAGAAGGCCGAATTTCAGTCACAGGTTCACTAATGAAAATACAGGAAGGCACAGGTTTTTTGTTACAAAAGACCAAAGCGAAAGTCATAATTGCTTATTTACGGGGCGCGCACCGGATAAAGTGGGTAAGGCATACTGGTTGGACGAAGTGGTTTCACAAAGTGGAGGTACATTTTTGTGGGCCTTTTACACCACCAGATTTTAGCGCTTATCAAGGAGCAACTGCCAGGGCAAAATTAGCCAGATGGCTTCGCAACAAAATTATCGAGCATCAATATTTGGTCGAAATGGAACATGGACCTAAGACGATTATTCAGGCTATAAATGAAATTGCTCAGAATATGCCTGGTGCCAGGATTATAGAGGATATTAACCGCAAGAAATTATCTTACAGGAGTCTATTCACGGCAGTTGATCTTTTTTCAGAAAAGTTGAAGTTTTTGATCTCATCAACTCAAAGCAAGAGGGTAGGCATTTTGTTGCCAAATACAATAGGTTTTGTAGTTAGCATACTGGGTTTGTGGCGGCTTGGAAATGTGCCAGTGGTTTTAAACTATAGTTTAGGTATGGATTCGATTATTTCTTGCGCTCAACTTGCTGGCTTAAAAGAGATACTGACCGCGAGAAAATTTTTAGACCGATTAGGTATCAATCCTGATAAGTTTGTGAAGAACGGAATTAATATCATTTTTGTAGAGGATATAGCAGAGAGTATAAATTGGGTTAAGAAAGTGGTTATGCTTATTAAGAAGACGATTTGGCCGAAATTGTGTGTGGAGGCAGATCCAGACTCGACAGCGGTAATACTTTATACAAGTGGATCAGAGAGTGTTCCAAAGGGTGTAGAGCTTTCTCACAAGAATATCCTTGCTAACATTCGGCAGCTTATTCTTTCGGTTGACGTGGTGGACTCAGATCGCATGTTCACGGCTTTACCTGTTTTTCATAGTTTTGGTTTGGTTTTAGGAACAATTTTGCCATTGGTGCGGGGGATATATGTTTTTTTATATCCAACCCCGTTGCATTATGGGATGATACCGGTAGCATTGTATGATGTACAAGGGACAATTCTTCTCTCAACTAACACATTTCTGAAGGCATATGGGCGAAAAGCGCATCCTGCTGATTTTCGCTCATTAAGGTTAGTATTTGCTGGGGCTGAAAAGTTACAGGAAACAACATTTATATTATGGGCGAAGAAATTCGGGGTGCGTGTTCTTGAAGGTTATGGAGTTACTGAGTGTAGTCCATGTATAAGTGTAAATACTCCTATGGACCCGCGATTTGGGACGGCCGGCAGGATTCTGCCCGGTATTGATTACCGGCTTGAAAAGGTTGATGGCGTGGAATCAGGCGGCAGATTATTGGTCAGAGGGGATAATGTTATGAAGGGGTATTTGAATATTAACGACAACGCAAGGTTTCAAGCATTAGGTGGTTGGTATGACACAGGCGATATTGTGGAGGTTGATGAAGATGGCTTTGTTAAAATATGTGGGAGGCTTAAAAGATTTGCTAAGGTAGGCGGTGAGATGGTTAGTCTAGCCAGGATTGAAGACGCTTTAAATGAAGAGTTTTTGAGGTATGGCCAGAAGCTTGAGATAGCGGTCACGAGCATTCAGGATTCAGAAAAGGGCGAACGAATTATTGTGGTTGCTAATTCCAAGAAAGTTCTTTTGGAAGATGTAAGGCGAGTATTAAGGACCAAGCAATTTCCGAGCTTGTATTTCCCTCGCGAAATTTATTACGTCAAGGAGATACCAAAGCTTGGGACGGGTAAGCCAGATTACAGGTCTTTAATGGAACTTGTTAAAACACTTCGTGATAAAGAGTAATTTTTATGGAACAGATTGAATATCAGGTCTCTGGTCCCAATGATTTGCCGAAGTTGATATACTTACCCGGTCTTCATGGAGATTGGTCATTATTATCAGGTTTTAGAGCTAATGTGTATGGAAGTGTGCAACTAATCGAGATGCGCTATCCTAATACCCGGTCTTGGACAATAAATGATTATTCCAATGCAATAATGAAAATTTTGTTTGATATTAATGTCAACTCAGGCTTTATTTTAGCGGAATCATTTGGATCTCAAGTGGCTTGGGCTCTTTTGGCTAATGGGTATAAGCCAAAGGCTGTAATACTGGCCGGGGGATTTGTGCGGTATCCATTTATTTCTATTTTAAAAAATGTAAAACTAATCTTCAGGGCAATACCATACAGCATTTTAAGAATAATGTTAAAGGCCTACGCATTGATTAGCCGGCTAAGATATCTAAATGCTCGCGAGAACTTTGATAACATGACAGAATTTTTAAGGCTCAGAACAGATGAAAACCGACTGGCAGCATGTCATAGGTTGGAGCTTATAAAGCGTTGTGACTTTAGAGATATGGTTTCACATACAGATATTCCGATATTCTATTTAAGTGGCTTCTGGGATCCTATTGTCCCCTGGCCTTTTGTAATTTCCTGGTTGAAAGATAATTGTAACAGCTTTTGTGCAAGCAAGATATTGATCAATGCAGACCATTTAGTTCTGGCGACTGCTCCTAAGGACTCTGCAAATCTGATAATTAACTGGATAAAGCATGTTTGATTGATTCATTTCGGTAGATAAGAATTCATTAATTGCCAGGTTTTTCAGGTAACAGGAAAATGCCGATAATGAAATTATTGTTTGTTTACAGTTTATATTTTGACGATCGATATTTTAGCTATGCCAAACATTGAAATGAGAATAAGGAACGAAGGCAAAAAAAAGCAGGGATTAGATTTTTAAGATAATATGACTAGAATCCGACAGACAATCTATAGAGACCGTTATTATTTGGTTTAAATTTATAGCTTATAATATTACCTGTGCCATTTGTTTGATATAAGACTTTCCAGCCATTAGTAATTGAATCTAAGAACTCGATACAATTAATTTTATTACTAACGCTGAGCCAGGTTAGCTCAATTTCGTTGGTTGTTATTCTTTTTATATACAGTTTCATGGGGTTTATTGATATGTCTGAATAGATGAGGTCAGGGTAAAATGGCGGGGTTAGGCCTTGATACAGCACTGGGATGCAAGAAAAGACAGCCAGGTTAGGTCCATACCACCAGGTTAGGTCTAATAATCCTCCTGTGGGTTCACTTGCTCCGCCGCCATATTGTAGTGTGTTAAACCAATTAAGGACATTGGTGCCATCTATAATTTTGCCAAAGACTGTGTATCCACCGTTTTGGGTGTCGAGAATAGTTGAATTATTTGTGAGATTAAAAAACCAATGGGTAGTTGCAGAATTGGGGTCTCCTTCCAGTTTGGCCATAGCAAGAGTTCCATAAGAATTACTAAACCTGCGGCCATAATTAAATTCATTGGTAATGAATCCAAAATTTGGGACATAGAAAAACTGCGTGGCCAACATCGGATTTGTTTTACTCATGGTAGTGAATCCGCCACCTTGAACAATGAAGTTGGGTATGCATCTGTGAATAAAAGAATTTTGATAAACGCCGTTGGTCACGCAACGAATAAAATTTTGGACTGTGATTGGCTTATAATTATCAAACAACTCAACTGTTATTTTACCAAACGGCAGGTCAAAAAAGGCCAAAGTTCCTGCGCTTAATAGGTTGGAGTAAGCCAACAATAGCAAACACCCGAGTCTTTTCATGGTTTGTATAATTGTATAATCAAATTATAAACATCGGTGGCCAATGGTACGATCTGGACTCAAAATAGTATAGGTAAAAAAAGTTAAAAATTTGCTAAAGTATTTTTAAATTATGCCGAAATAATATGGTGAACAAAAGGCAGTTGGCGGCCATGAACAGCCAAAGGGATAACAACAGGCGCCCAAGTTAAAGGCCTGTTGACGGCATGGAAGCCGTAAAAATTCCCTCCGGTACCCCCGGAGTACGACTCAATGGAAGGAGTCAAAATGGTAATTAATACAAATATATCTGCGCAAAGCAGCGCAAGACTACTTCGCGAATCCCAGGACCTGTTATCACGTTCACTGGCACGATTGTCCTCGGGCTCAAAGATAGTATCACCTGAGGATGATGCAGCTGGTTTGGCGCAATCGATGAAATTCGATGCGCAAGTGAACAGGATCTCAGCGGCAATAAACAACGTAGGAAACGCAATATCGTACAGTCAGACTCAGGATGGCTTTTTGCAGAAGGTGCAAAAGGCATTAGACAGGATGAGTGAGTTATCAGTACTGGCCCAGGACGTGACCAAGACCAGTGAGGATCTGAGTCTATACGATAAGGAATTCCAGACGCTCAAGACTTACATTAGTGATCTGAGCACAAAGGACTTCAACGGAGTTAGTTTGTTCAATGGCACGGCACTTAACGTTACCACAGACAGTGATGCTAATAAATTTAGCATGACTGGTGTGAATCTCAATAGTGCCACCATTTACTCAGCTGTGTTTGGTGCTACAATATCGGTTACAAGTGCATCAAATGCATCTAATGCATTGACTACGATCAAGAGTGCAATTTCTCAATTAGCTAATGATCGTGCGACAGTAGGAGCAAACATAGCCAGGTTGAAATCCACGAGTGAACAACTCAGTGTGCTCAAGACCAATCTTGAGGCAGCCAATAGCAGGATCAAGGACGTTGATGTAGCAGAGGAAAGCACACAATTTGCCCGCTACAACATCCTGGTACAGGCAGGCACAGCGATGTTAGCGCAGGCGAACGCCACTCCACAATCGGCATTAAGGTTGCTAACGTAAGCGGTAAGCAGCCACAAAAAAAATAGTTGTGGTGTGGACGCCGGACGGCGCGGGTGCGCCGTCCGGCCTTAGTCAGTCATAAGACAAGCCTGCAGGAGGCGCTATTAAATGAAAAGGAAATCGAACAAGAATCAAATATTAACTAGCGCTAATGATAAAACTAATAACCTGTTGGTCGGCAAAAATGGTATCAATGAGGCAAAAACTGATCGGCAGGGGAAGATCAGAAGGTTTATTAAAATTCAATCAGACGAGGTAACGTATGGACCTTGGAATATCCGGATTGGTTTCAGGGTTTGACTGGCGCTCATTTATAGACCAGATGACTGAGGTTGAACGGGCGCCCCAGAATTTGCTGAAGACCGAGCAATCGAAAATTCAGCAACAGAAAGATGCCTATTCGAAGATCAGATCACAGTTAGAGTCGTTAAAATCCAGGGCATCTGCTCTGGCAGATCCTACTTTATTTCAGAGCAGGAGTGTTTCAGTTTCGGATTCTTCAGTTGCGAGGGCGTCGGTGACATCAGGGGTTTTAACAGGTTCATTTTCATTTAATATTATTCAGTTAGCAACTTCGGCATCACAGCAAGGCGGCGTTAACGTGGGCGCTTCTTTAAGCGCAACTGATATAACGGCATCAAGTCCTGAGCCGGATACAAGCCCTGTGGTTACATCAGCTGCTTTTCCGGTTCAGGTAACTGCCGGCACTTTTACAATAAATGGCAAGCAAGTCACAATTGAATCAGGCGATACTTTGAGGCAAGTTTTTCAAAAGATCTCAGATGCTACCGGTGGTGAAGTAACAGCTTCTTATGATGCTGCTGCAGATAAAATAACTCTGAGCAGCAGTAATGTGATTAATTTAGGCAGTTCCAATGATACTTCAAATTTTCTTGAAGCTGCGCGGTTATATTTCAACAATAGCGGTACGGTAACAAGTTCGACCAGACTGGGATCTATCAAATTAAATTCTGTTCTATCATCTGCAAATTTTAGTACCACAATTTCTGATGGTGGCAGTGGTAATGGTGAGTTTAAAATAAATGGAGTATCGATACAGTTTAATGCTTCAACTGATACAGTGTCAGATGTTATTTCCCGCATAAACAATTCGAGTGCAGGTGTGTTTGCTTATTATGATTCTAATTCGGACAGATTTATTTTGACGAATAAACTTACAGGTGACAGAGGAATAGCATTGGAGGATGTTACGGGTAATTTCCTTGAAGCAACAAAGTTACTTTCAAGTTCTGGGGGGACACTGTCGAGAGGTAACAATCTTTTGTATACTGTTAATGGTGGTGATCAACAATCCAGCCTTTCCAATACGATTACCGAAGCAAACATGTCAATTCCTGGTTTAACCTTAACTGCACTTAAGACCGGGACAGTAAATGTTCAGATTGATAATAACACAGATGCAGTCAAAAACGCCTTGGCTTCTTTTATCGAAGAATACAACAAAGTACAATCATTGATTGATAATTACACAGCCAGTTCTACTGATTCATCGGGTAAAGTAACAGCAGGTATTTTGGCTGCTGATGGCGACGCAAATGAGATAGCACGGAAACTGAGGACTCTGGCAACAAGCAGTTTATCCGGGCTGTCTGGAACGATCATCAGGTTGGAGCAGCTCGGTTATACTTCTAGTGGCGATAATGATAGTTTGACGTTAACCAACGGGACTGCTTTGGACAATGCCTTGTCTCAGAATCTTAGTGCAGTAAAAGATTTCTTTACCAATGAGTCAGATGGGTTCATTAAGTATTTCAATGATTATTTAGATAAATTAATAGGTGATGATGGCAGCCTGCTTAATAAAGACCTCTCATTAACAAACCAGGTTAAAAGCATAGACGATCAGATTTCTTCGATGGAACGGATTGTACAGCAGACTAGAGAGCAGATGATCGCAAGTTTTACTGCAATGGAGCAGGCGCAATCCAGGATTAATCAACAGTTGCAATATTTACTTCAGCAATTTGGCAGCAAATAAAAAATAAGTGACATACTATATTACTTTGGTTATTTTATTTAAGAAAGCATAAGCTTGGCAAACGCTGTGATTAATGAAAATGTGCTGAAAATTATAATACCAGATGCAGGCTATTGCTAAAAAGGTAGAGAAACGAGCAGTGACAGTAATGATGGATGGTGTGCCGCTGGAGGTGCCACAGCATTTGTTAAGCTCTGCAGTTGCCATTAGGTCTTACCTTGAGATGCTGGCACTCAAGAAAGGGAATGTGCTGTTTGCTCTTTCCGTAGACGGCGAATCAATAGACCTTGATGTGGGAATGAAGGAAAGAAAGGATTTTCAAAAGATCTTGGCAATGACAATACCCATGAGCGAACTAAGACAATTGCTCATGGGAAAGGCCATATCTCAAATTAAGGCTTTACAAGCCAGGGTGCAGTCGGCAGCTGCCTTTGTGCTTATAAATAATTGGACGGCTATCCAAACAATCATAAACGACTTACTTCCTGACTTAAGAGCGCCGTTATTTATAATTAACTTTGTAGCTGAAATTGGGCCGGATAAACAGGAAAAATCGGTTCCGTTGCTACCTCTGAGGGAGCACATGCATCAGCTTTCTTTGATTATTGAAGAGATTGAACATTGCCTTCAGCAGAAGGATACCTGGTTAATGTCAGATATTCTTGAACAAAAGTTGAATTGTTGGCTTCAACGGTTACTAACTTTTTTATCTGCTTAGATGTTGGGTCCTGTATACAAGTTAATTTATTGGACAAGGTTTTTAAAACTTCAGCTTATCTCCGTTTTTTTTTTATTATTGACTCAAGGGTGCCAGACCCCATCGTTGCCGAGCGATGTTGTGACCGGCCCTGATTATCGTATAACTAACAAATATTCAGTCGGGCCAAAGCTTCCAAAGTATTTACGACGGGTTGCAGTTTTGCCATTAACAGCCAGAGAAAAAGATGTAGCATCTGAAAGTGGTTTAGCTGTATTGGAGCCTGTATTGCATTCTGAGCTTGCCAAGACAAAGAAGTTTGAAATAGTGGTAATCGCCAGGACGCAATTGAATAATATGACCGGACGGCCAACCTGGGATTTTAATGATGAAATGCCTGAGAAATTTTTTGACATAATCCAGGAGCGTACAGGTGCCGATGCTGTATTGTTTTCTCAACTTTCTGTTTATCGGCCATATAAACCTATCAATATAGGATGGAACATATGTTTAGTTGATTGTAAGACACGTAGTGTTTGGTGGGCTGTGGATGAAGTGTTCGATTCCGGCAATCCTGAAATAATCAACAGCGCAAGACGTTTTTACCAGCGCGAATTAAATCAGCAATATCCATTAGCAGAGTCTATTTCTATCCTGGATTCTCCGATGAGATTTGGGCAGTTTACATTGAATCTTACATTTAGCACGCTACCAGATCGATAATTTACTTAAGTTTTTTCAATTTCTGCCGATAATATAAATAGGATTGAACAGGTCGAGTTCAGTCATACTTGAGCCTGCCACGGATGGGAGTAATAAATATGCAAATTGATCCCATAAAAAAAGTAGATGCAGTTAGCCAGTCGGTTACTAATTCACCACAATCAATGGTGAAAAGAGCCGATAAGGATCAAATAGCATTCGAGCGGTATGATGGCATAAGTAAAGCTATTGCCGATACACCAACCGTGCGCCCGGAAATGGTTAAGAAAGCAAAAGATCTAATAGGCACAGTTCCGTATCCGCCAAGAGAGACTATTGAAAAGATCTCTTCCTTGTTAGCAATGCATTTACAAGCAAAGGTAGACAATCTGGGTTAAGAGACTTTAGGTTGGATTGATCAAGTAGCAACAGGCAAAAGGTTTGAAAAAAACCGGGAGGGGTAAATTTGTATCTTTTAAAAACAAAAAATGTATAACTTAGGAACAAAAGCATACCAGGCTTATAAAAACGCCGCAACAACAACCGCAAGCCCAGGACAATTAGTTCTGATGCTATATGATGGTGCGCTAAGATTTCTGGAACAGGCGAAAAAGGGCTTTGAGTATGAAGATCCATTGGAATTCAATGAGACAATCAATAACAACATTTTGAAGGCACAAGCGATTATAAACGAACTAAATTTGTGTCTCGATATAAAAAATGGCGGTGAACTGGCTCAACACATGAGGCGTATTTACCTGTATTGTGATGATCGGTTGTTGTATGCAAATATCCACAAGGATATAAACTTGCTTAACGACGTGATTAAACGGCTGGAAATTCTAAGAAATGCATGGGCCGAGATGCTTTCTGTAAGAGAATCCAATGGAGCGCTTAATTCTTTAGGCTCAGCGCAATAGGTTAAAACTATATCTTTTTAGTAATATGAATTCAAGAGACGAGCTACTGGCACTTTATGAACAATGGCGACTGTTGTCATTGCGTGAAGGCCAATCAATAGATGCAGAAAACTGGGTCGAAGTCCAATACTGTCAGGATGCTAAATTTGCTTTACAACAAAAAATACTTTTAATCACTCAAAGAGTCGAGGCAGAACTTGCCTCAGATGAGGCGACGAAGAGTGAATTTGAGGCTCATTTAAAGCGCGTGATCGGATATTTAATAACCCTGGAACATGAAAATTCTGATAAACTTTCGCGTAAAAGGGCATCTGCTGAGATTAAACAGTCGCGGTTCAATCAAGCGGCGAGGAAATTAAAACAGATTAGGACTTTAGTTTCTTCAGGGGACAATGATCTTTGGTCTTCCTATTCTTAAAATTCGGGTCAAGATTCGTGGTTATTTTTCATAGCTCTTGCGAAGTCCAGACTCCTTCGCACAGTTCTTAAAAGGTCTATATTTTCAAAGGGTTTAAACAAGAAAACAGTTTTGTTATCTTTGCATTGTGTTTCCTGGGTGCCATCGGTTGGTCCACCGCTTAAAAGAATAGCCGGTATATCAGGGCGTTCATTTCGGATTGATTCAAGTGTTTCCCAACCATTAATCTTTGGCATATGAATGTCCAGTATGACCAGTGCGACTTTGTCTTTATTTTCATTAAATAAATTAATCGCTTCTGATCCAGAGGTTGCTTCTATGACTGTGTAACCCCGGAATGTAAGAACCGCTCTGACGATCATTCGGACCAATTCTTCATCGTCTGCCACTAGAATAGTTTCGTCACCTTCAAAGATTGAATCATCGTTCTCTAACTTTTGAAGTTCAGTTACACTGGTTTCGTTTTTGATTTGTGGTTGGTATGGCAGAAAGATCGAGAAACAACAACCTTTATTTACTTCGCTATCAACGTCAATCCATCCAGAATGTGCATTTATAATGTTATAAGCAATGGATAATCCGAGCCCGGCGCCTTTACCAAAGGTTTTTGTAGTAAAATATGGTTCAAAAATATGGGGTAAAATTTCTTTGGAAATACCGATACCTGAATCTTTTATTTGGATCTTAATATAATCACCTGCCTTTCTGTTCCCCGGCCCATCAGTTGGAATTACAGTTTTTTTAGCCGAAATTTCTAAATTACCGCCATCAGGCATCGCATCTTTCGCGTTAAGGCATATGCTCAGGATTGCTTTCATTAATTGACTGCGGTCGGCAGGTATGATCAATGGAAAAGACGAATCGATGTGGACGGACATTTGAATATTGTCTGGCAGATTGTCTTTTAAAGACAATGAGATTTCTTCGATGAGACCTTTTATATCTGTATCGACAAGAACTGGTTCCAGACGCCTGCTGAAGGCTGTAAGTTTGCTTACTAACTCTGCCCCGCGTCGTGCACTTGTCTGTGCGTTAATAATGAACTGTCGTAATGATTCAGGCAATGCCTGGTCATTAAGTACTATATCTAGGTGAGATAGAATAGCTGCAAGTACATTGTTAAAGTCATGGGCTATGCCGCCAGCTAGTGTGAGTATGGCTTGTGTTTTTTGGGCTTGAAGCTTGGCCAATTCCTCTTCAAATAGTTTTGAAGATAACTTTAGAGGTAAACATGTACAAAAGAAAAGATCTACTGCATTAATTTTGATTTTGTCGACCCGGAACTCTATTGAAACCGGACTAGAATTTGAGCTCAAAATTTCATATTCTTCACTCCAACCAGAAGTTCTATCTAGATGCGCAGACCAATCTAACTTTATTCTCTCACTTAGCGGTAGTGGTGTTGTTTCCCAGATAGTTTTTCCTAATGCGTAAGTTGTATCTATATTGAATAAGCGTGATATTGCCTCATTCCAAAATACAATCGTCCCATTTGTGTCTGCTACAAAAAATGGCAGACTTACTCTTCTTAACGGTTCAAATGAAAAATCACTTGCCATTTTTATTTTTGATCATTCTTTTCGCTTATTATCTAAATCGTCAAGAATAATTAAGGCTTTTTGTGTTTAGCCAGAATCATTAGATTGATTTTTTGTTGAAAAATATTTCAAAGTTCATTTCTGGAGGATCAGGTTTCACCCCGACCGATTTTTTTAACCCGGGTTAGGACGAGGTGGAAGGCGTCCCAGCACTTGGGTCAATAAGTTTTTATCATGTTAAATTTGGTAACAGGATTCAATAATAGTACTTTCCACAGGCAAGAGTGCCTGTGCTACATTTAGATCAATTCACAGGTAAGATTTGAATACGAATAATTCACCAAAATTTGCAAAATATTCAAAGTTCGTAAGGATTTAGGTGCCCAGTAATGTTCTGAATGAATACGATACGAATAATTGTTGATTTTTAAATATGCTGCTCCAATTGTTTTGGTTGTTTGTGAGTCATAAATTTTTTTGATTTCGTTGATATATCGTGTAATGTAACTTTTAAATATTTAATGCGGTCTTTAGTATGTAACTAAAAATACGAAAGAATTAAAAGCTGTTGAAGCAAAAAGGTAATAGTTACCTGAATATGTGTTTTTCATTAGCGTCTGATAAACGTAAGTTAAAAAATAAAAACGAGTATGAGTATGAAAAAATATTCTAAGACAGTTATTGCAGCTGTTTTACTAACTTTTTTGGGCAATATCAATGCGGCTGATTGGCCAAGATACCTTGGCCCTGATTATAATCAGAAATCATCAGAAAAAATCTTAACCAGGTGGCCTGCAGATGGATTAAAGCTAATTTGGAAGCGGCCTGTGAATACTGGATTTAGCTCATTCTCTGTTGCTAAAGGCAAAGCTGCAACATTAGAGCAACGGGAGCTAGATGGCAAGCCGACGGAGTTCTGTTTGGTACTTGATGCAAACACTGGTAAAGAGTTATGGTCTGCACCGATAGGTCCAGCAAAGTATGATGGTGGTGGAGATACTGGTACCCGTGACAACAGGGGCGGTGATGGCCCCAGGTCTACGCCGACAATAGACGGTAATAAGGTTTATGTTTTTTCTGCGCATCTTGGTTTATACTGCTTTGATCTAGATACCGGCAAAGAGATCTGGTCGCATGATCTGATAAAAGAATATGGCAGCAAGAATATTACGTGGCAGAATGCTGCGTCACCTGTAGTCGAAGGCGAACTTGTAATAGTAAATGGTAACTCGCCATCTGGCACTCTGATGGCTTTTGATAAGTCAACAGGTAAACTAGCATGGCAAGTTGAACAGGAACCTATGACGCAAGCCTCGCCTATCGTTGCAGAGATATTAGGGAAAAGGCAGGTGATTTTCTTTACTCAAAAAGGGTTGGTTAGCGTGGAACCTGCTACTGGTAAAGTCCTGTGGCGTTATCCGTTTCCTTATAATGTTGCTACGGGCGTCTCACCTGTTGTGGCCGGGGACATGGTATTTTGTACAGCTGGCTACGATGTGGGAGCAGGTTTGGTTAAAATTTCCAGGGACGGAGACAATTTTACTGCTAAAGAAGTTTGGCGCAAACCCAAACAACTTCAAGACTTGTGGTCAACACCAGTATTTCATGAGGGTTATCTTTATGGGATGATCACTTTTAAAGAATTTGGAACTGGTCCTATTAAATGCGTTAACCTCAGTGATGGAACTGTTGTTTGGCAAAAACCTGATTATGGTGGAGGTAATTGCATTTTTGCTGATGGATACCTAATCGCTCTGAGCGACAAAGGAGAATTAGCATTGATAAAGGCTGATCCTAAGGAATATATAGAATTAGCAAAGTTCAAAGCGATCGAGGGTAAATGCTGGAGCACACCGACATTGGCAAACGGTCGGCTCTATGTTCGCAGCACCAAAGAATCTGCTTGTTATGACATAAAGCCATAACAAATAAATTTTACAGAATTTCAAAAGCAAAGCCTTATGGGCTTTGCTTTTTTTATTGTCGCAGTACAGCATCTGGGCATAAAAGTTGGGTTGTTATAAGGCGATTGCTTGGTGGAAAAATTCCACTCGTTCGGGCAACTCATACTCTTAGGCCTGTTTCTCAAGTTTTTCACAATTTCATTGATATCGTGAAGTAGTGCATTTACAAATTTTATAAACCCAAGAATTTAAATTGAGACCGTTCTCTTTTTAATCGTCGAAAAAATATATAACTAAAATGCTATATCATGGTATATCTGAACGCTAAGATCGATAGCTGCACCACGCTCCTGATTATCAGTTATTTTTGGCCTTATAAACTGAGATTGACCGCTAAAACTTTTTTAAGCTGATGGATTGAACATGAGATTTATGAGTAACCACCGGCAAGGCCGAAGGTAAAGGTAACCTGACACTACATCATCCTTAATTGGTTCACAGTTGAGTGGTTTGCACAGTGGTTTTTTCTCAGGCAATTTTCATAGGTGGCTATTAACATTGAATCTCTTCGGGATTTCAAGGATGGTGATCGATTAAAAAAACAGACTATCCAGATGAAAACCATCAACTCGGGTTCGGGTTACACCTTAACCGTTTTTCGGCCCATTTTTTGAAGGCTCAGGCTCTGGCCGAACGCAACGGACGGAGTGGAAACCGTCCCTCAAGTTATTGAGACTGTTTCTGTTGGTGTCAGAGAAGTCTCGCGAGTTTACGGACGTGGTGGAAGGTGTTCCTACAATAAACCTGGGTTGCTAAAATGCCTGTGGTAAATTTTTCTAAAAGCTGGTGCTGTGTGCCTGGTTGTCTGTCAGTTTGCCAGTGTATTTAAAATTTATATAAATAAGATTGGTATGAGAATGCCATAAAAGATATTACAGGAAACAGAAATGTAGTGGCACAAAATTTTTTCATGAATATAAAATATTCTATTGTAATTTTTACAAAAATTAACTGTCAAACTCGGGAATGGATTCGATCGTGCCATTCTGAAGCTAAAGTGCATGGACCTGGAGTTTTAAATGACATCTGATGGAATTGTGAAAGGCATACGTTTATAAGCAATGGTTTGCAAAAAGTGACTGGAAAACATTGAATTAGTCGTTAGGGTTTGATTTTCAATTCGAGGATACCTGCTGAAAACCCGTTTTGTAATTGGACGTTTAACCGCAAAGATTTAGTTTCAATGGGATCGAACTTCATGATATTGAATTTATCTTTTTTTATTGGTTCTGTGATGGGATTTGGGACGGGTTGCCAGGTATCATTTGTTTTATAGAACAGTTTCCAAGATTCAGGAATTCGGCATCCGCCTTCTGGAGCATCATCAAACCAATAAACCTCCATCATTGATATTTTCGTAGGTTTATCCAAATCAATTTCCAACCATTCAGAAGTTCCTTTATGGTCCCACCATGTAAATCTTGGGATGCTCTGGTCGTTGGAATTTTCTGGTTCAAGTCCGTCGCAAACGGCGTCAAGAGTATCGCCAGGATTAACATGGGAGGCATTGAGTTTATAATCTTTCTTATTCGGTTTTGAAGGTGGTATCCATTTATGAGCTGAAGGGGATGTACTTACGGTGGGGAAGGCGGATATCCTCAATCTTGCAGCACCCATTGGAATGAGGGTGACAATTTCAAGTGGCTCGTCAGTTTTAGCTGGGCTTTGTTGGAGTTTGCCAACTAGATTGAGGTGATCCATTTGCCATTCGGGTATTTTTCTTGCTTTGGCCAGGATTTTGATTGGTGCAGTTTCTGGTATGAACGGTTGTAATGAGATTGGTGGATTTGACTTTTTGATGTTGAAGGATTTAGAAAGGTTGTTTGGGTCTATTTCTAATCCATAGTTCCAGGGTGATTGTGGAAACACTTCCCATTCTGGCCATTGCGGATTATTTCCATACTTTTGCCATTTTTCTTCGATTTTAAGTGAAAAGGCCAGTGGCCCGTAATGTACTGAGACCGAATTTCCGTTAGCTTCCCAATTTTTAATTTGCAAGCTCATAGGGAGTTTAAGTGTGACTGTATCTTCATTTTTCCAATTTCTGGTGATTTTAAGATATGATCCGGGTTGGATAGTGATTTTACTAGTTTTGTTGTTGATTTTTAATGACGCGTTAAAAGCCCACGAAGGAATCCGTAAGTAGAGCGGAAAACTTACTTCAGTGGTGGTTTTGATCTTTAATTTAACAGTATCGTCAAACGGGTAATCAGTTTCTTCTGTTATGGTTATTTCCTTATTATTATCAACAACAGCGGTAACTTCGGAAGCTGAATATATTGATAAGCAAAGTCCGTTGTCTGTGGTAGCCAACCAGAGTTCTTCAGCAAAATATGGCCAGCCATGGGAGACATTATGTTGGCAACATCTGTAAACTTCAAATGGACTGTATGAGAACATTGTACCTGAGTTTTGGATGCCGGGTGCTTTATTGTTTTTGTCTAACTGGACTTGATTGGCGCAAGTGAGATAATGAAGTGCTTTGAGGTCTGGAGTGAGTGCGGCTGGTAATGAATTGAATGCAATGTCTTCACATCTATCAGCCCAAATTACATCGCCAGTGATTCTTGTTAGCATTTCAAAGCTATGCATAAATTCAACTATGCCGCAGGTTTCGAAGCCTTGTCGTGGGTCTATAAAACCCTTTCTGCAATTTTCATCGCCGGCAAATCCACCCCCAGGAAACTGGCCATAGGTATCCATAACTGTTTTATAAATTTTTTCGGTTGCTAGGAGGTGTTCGATATTATGTGATTGCATCCAGAAAATAGCTGGCTCTCTGAAGCCTTGAGCGATATTGACATTATGCAAGTTAATGAGGCCTTGATCCCATCGGGCCATGTTTTTATGGATTTTTTCTGCTAATTCAAGAAGCCAGGGTTCACCAATCCGGTTATACAGCCAATAGATGGTTTCTATGTTGTCACCGAATCTAAGTTTTGGCCAGTATCCTTCGCTGAAAGTGGAGGGTGGTAATGTGTTTTGCCATAGCAAGTACTTTCTTATAGTTTCTAAAGCGCGCGAGTCTTTGCTGAATTCATAATAAGACTGCAAAACATTAAGCATGAGCATATGCGGCCAGAGATCTGGTTTACCATTGAGGCTTGTTAGCAAATCCCGAGGTCCAAAATAGCCATCGGGTCTTTGGGAGGCCATTGCAGCTTCAATCCATTTTTTTGCTTCTGAGATTATTTCTGGATCATTTAAAACGTAACCTAAATCTCCGAAGCCTTTAAGCCAGTATGGCATTTCTTCCCAGCCGCGTTCGCCCATACCGAGTTTGTTTGCCCATGCGCTTTTATCAAACTGCAGCCAGGGTGAAATTTCCTTTAGGCGTCCTGTCATTCCATTTTTTTCCAGGATTAGCATATTTAGCAGCCAACCTTTTGGTTTGATACTGCCTGGTGGTAATTTTAAAAATGGCGCTGGTTCTAGTGGACTACGGTTTCCCACGTAATGATGATTCGTCTGGGAGGTGTCTGGCAACGGTACTACTTTAATTTCTGAAAATGCTGACGTTATGTTAAAAAAAATATTAATTAACAGGAGCAAAGCAATTTTTTTCATAAACCTTACGACTTTTTATTATAGACTTTGTTTTAGTCAATATTGTTCAGTTAACTACTGAATATACTCCGGGTGTTATGCAACTATTGGTATTTCGACTTGGACATAAGCCAGAGTATTTTTCAGTTACTTTTTATCACTGCGCAGTGTTTGGATAATTTTTTTAACATTGGGTTTTAATCTTTAATAGACTTAACTGAATTTGTCATGGAAAGTTTAGGTCATTTTTTGTAGGAAAAAGCATACTTGTCATTCTTATTATGTTTTGGTCAATCTTACTTATTCTTGTGTGTGCTGGTAATATTTACCGGACTCAATTTGACAAGGTAAACTGATCTACGATTTACAGTTTTTGTGAAATTGTTATTGAATATGCCGAGATCGGATTGTCTCCATAGGTCGCGGATTAGTTGGGTGCCGCTGATGCCGATATCTGACCACGATGCAGTAATGTTAGCAGGGGTTTCTCCCTTGTTGCACAAGCCGACGGCTTTTGAACCGTCTGAAAGGTGTTTGACTAACAAAAAAGTATCTTCAGATAGTTTTATTACTTTTGCGCACTCTCCGAGTTCGTCTTGGTTTATTGCAATTACCTCGGGATTACACAGGACGTTGATAGTGAATGCATCTAATTTTGAGAGGTCTCCACTGTAGAAAATTGGTGCGGACATAAGGCACCAGAGAGACATAAACGCATATTGTTCTGATGGTGTAAGAGGACATGGTTTGGGTTCACCCATTGCATGGGCGTTGCCGATGAACCCGATTTGAATATAGTCAGGATCATTCCAGGCGCCGGGCCTGCACCATTGTCTGAGTTCGCAATTTTTAATGGCGACTTCAAAGATTTGATGTAATTCGAAGCCCAGGTCACCAGATGTACGCCATGATTGGCCATTTACCTCTGAACCCCATTCCCAGACATTGCCCATTCCGTATTGGCATAAGTTAAAAACGATATCGCGATTCAGGTTTTTCAGGATATCACCCATTAGTTTATAAGGTTTTTTAAGTACTTGTAGGTCAATTTTATTTTTAGCAATCTCGCCATAGGAACACCAGTCATATTTGAGGAAGTCGAAACCCCATTTTGCAAAAAGTTCAGCATCTTGTTGTTCATGTTGGTAGGATCCCGTGAAACCTGCGCATGTTAAAGGACCTGGCGATGAATATATACCTGCTTTAAGGCCTTTAGAATGGATATAGTCAGTTAAGGCCTTCATGTTTGGGAAATGTTTGTTTGGGATAATATTTCCATCGTTATCGCGGGCTGGCCCTATGCGGTTTATGTCATTATTTACTGTATTATTAGGGCTTGTGTTCATCCAGCAATCGTCAATATTTACATATTGATAACCTACATCGGCCATACCGCTGGAGACTATAATATCAGCAGCCTGGCGGATCATGGCGTCAGTTATACGATTGTAGTGTGCATACCAATGGTTCCAGCCCATGGGCGGAGTCAATGCTAATTTATCACCACTGGAGATTGTCAGGTAAGAGGTGTCTGATCCGTATTCATTTTTTGCATGGATCTTGACCAGATATTTACCTGTTTCTGGGGCTGTTCCAGTAATGATACCTGTAGATTCATCCAGATTTAAACTTTTGGGTAAGCCTGTGGCTTCAAATTTCATTGGGCGTTTGCCTTGAGTTGGAATTCTAAATATAAAAGGCCTGCCGGGTTTACATCCGTAGATTTTCGGACCATTTATTTTGGGAGATATGCTTGGTTTAGGCGTCAGGATTACAGGATCTTCTTTTGGTGCAATTATTGCTTTAGGTGGGGTGTTGCCGCGGTAACTGATTGTAGCATCAGCCCAATCGGCATGATCGAAACTTATGCCGTTGTTAGCATCTCCGACAAAAAGTAGCAGGTTTGTGATGCCATTTATGGGGATATCGACTTTTACGGCCCTGGTTTTTGGTTTGATAACTTCTGATTGCCATAAGAGTGACTGGTCTCCGTAGATCTTAAAAATAATACTGCCGGGACCGTTTGCAGAATCATCCAACCCAACCTTAGCTTGAAACCTGGTTGCATTTCCGTTCAAATTTATCCAGAAAACGCTTATAGCGTGGGTTGCAATTCCGTTTGTGAAAACTTCCCCTGCTATAGAAAGAGGCTGATTCCTGTAAGAGATATTGATTTGAGGCTTTCCCCAACTTTGTCTTATTACAGATATGTCTAAGTCAGTTAAGTGAATGAGTTTTTCTTTCTCTTGTGCAAAAGAAAAAGCAGTGAAAAAGGCAATTGTCCAAAAGAACTCAAAATAACCGAGCAGCCGAAAGATCAGTTTCATAATGAAAAATTTTTTTTGGTACTGTTTAGTAAACTGACAAACATTATTGCAGGTTTAGTTCCGAAGTAAATTAAAAAAGCAATGGCTATATCCGGTTTAAAACAAGCTCAACGGGAGTTTGAAAATATTACATTATTTTGTAAGCAGATCAAAATGAAGATTTTTAAGTGAATCAGATGAAAATTAATCGTAATTTATTTATTGATAAATTTAGGCATATTGAAGAAAATAGAGATTAATTCCGGAGGTGAGAGGGATCCGGTGATCCTCGCAGTCTTCAAAACTGTTGTGCCGTCGAATGGCGGCAGGTGGGTTCGACTCCCATTCGCCTCCGCCAATGGATTTTGATAGATGAATTGTAAGGACAACAACGATAATAAGGATCCGCGCCGGCAATTGCCTTCTGTATCCGCTGTTTTGGCCAATCCTGTTATAAATGAGTTAAAAAAGACATATCCATCAGTTTTGGTAACTGATGCGGTAAGGCAGGCAATAAACCAGCTTCGTTTGAATATAGCGGATGGCAAAGCAGTTCCTGGACTTGACGATGTGCTTCTTTTGGTGAAGGCGGTGTTAAGTAGACTGACTCGCCAGAGCGTTAGACATGCTGTTAATGGAACTGGGGTTATTTTACACACCGGTCTTGGAAGGGCAGTATTACCACAGCATGCAATAGATTCACTGTCGAGGATGAATCGCTACTGTGTTTTACAGATTGATCTGGAAAGTGGCAATAGAGGTCAACGCAACAGGATGTGTGAGTTGCTTTTGCAAAAAATAACCGGAGCTGAGTCTGCTATGATTGTAAACAATAATGCAGCAGCCACTTTTCTGATACTGGCAACTTTGGCCCCTGGCAAGGAAGTAATTGTCTCGCGTGGGCAATTAATTGAGATAGGCGGGTCGTACAGGTTGCCAGACTGCATTGCACTCAGCGGAGCAAAACTTGTAGAAGTCGGCACTACTAATAAGACTCACCTCAGGGATTACGAGAACGCTATCACAGCTAATACTGCAATTGTTATGAAAGTAAACCCCAGCAATTATAGGATTGTCGGGTTTACCAAAGACGTGCCCACTTCACAGTTAGCGGAGTTAAAGAAAAAATATCCGATAATTGTTGTGGACGATCTAGGTTGTGGGGCATTGATAGATTTATCTGTTTTTAATTTGCCAAAGGAACCGACTGTTCAGGACGCAATTGCTTCTGGCGCAGACCTGGTCTGCTTCAGTGGCGATAAATTAATAAGCGGTCCGCAGGCTGGGATAATAGTTGGAAAAAAAGAACTGATAGATAAGATCCGTAAACATCCATTTAGCAGAATCCTCAGGGTTTGCAAATTGACGTCGGCTGCATTAGAGAAAACCCTTGAATTGTTTTTGGACCCAGAGGCCTTAGTCAGAAATAATCCTACAATTTGGATGATATCTCGGCCTTTAGAGGAATTAAGAAGGAATGCTGAATATTTGAAGCAAGAAATCAACAAGAATATCCCCCAACTGTGCTGTGATGTGGTTCGAGGCGAAAGTGTTGTTGGGGGAGGTTCATTACCTGTGACTCCACTTGCTACCTGGCAAGTGACTTTTTACAGCGATAAACTTAATGCAGAGGATTTAGCCAAACAATTTAGGTTTAACGAGCCTCCTGTAATACCTAAGGTGGAAAACGATACAGTTAGAATAGATTTGAGAACAGTTTTTAATGATGAGCTGGATATTATAGTTCAGGCAGTTAAAAGGATATTTAGTTTTGACCATGAACAACCCCGATAATATCGAACGCAAATGACTTGCTTGTTAGTCAGTCTCGATTGTTTAATAAACTTGGCTCTCCATAGGAATTGTTTTTGTGATATACGTATAAAAATTGTAGAGGTTTAAAGTATTAACTTGATTTTCTGACTTAAATTGGTAGTTGGGAACTGTGGATGAAAAAGTGCCCAGTTTGTTAATACTCATTCCAGCATACAATGAGGAGCAAAGAATCGGACCTGTGTTACGGGAATATGCCGAGTTTTTTCGAAAAAATTATTGTGGGAGCTTTAAGATAATGGTTGTTTTAAATGGTTGTGTAGATAATACCCGTGGAATAGTCGAGAAGGCAGCTGAGGATTTTTCTGAAATTGGGCTAATGGAATTTAAAGAACCAATAGGCAAGGGTGGTGCGTTAATTGAAGGCTTGAAATTAGCTCCCCTGGCTGATCTAATTGGTTATGTAGATGCTGATGGAGCAACACCACCCCATGCGTTTCTGGAGCTTGTTAAAAAATGTGACAAGGCAGATTGTGTTGTTGGTTCCAGGTGGCTTCCTGGTGCTATATTACACCAGGCTCAAACTAAAAAACGGAGGGTAGCGAGTAGGATCTTTCATTTTATAGTCCAGTTATTATTCTGGCTGAATGTAAAGGATACTCAATGTGGCGCAAAAGTTATGAAACGCTACGCAATAGAAAAGATTTATCCATCACTTCAGATTGCCGATATGGCATTTGATATAAACCTGCTCTATTCCTTAAAGAGACACGGGTTCACTATCCTGGAGGTCCCAACTGAATGGACCGATAAAATTGGTTCGAAAGTCCGGCTGGGTAGGACATCTCTGACGATGTTGCTCTCAGTCATACGTTTACGGTTAGTCTATTCGCCATTTTATAGATGGCTAAGGCCGTTGCGGCCGATTGAAACCTGGATATATAAAAAATTAAGAGCACCTCTACCCCGCCGGACTGAACCATAAATAATTTTAGAGTCTAATTTTAAATACGTCCCTTTTTATAATTCAAATATTTCATCCAGGATGGATAAGTGTTTGGGCCGACCATCGAAAAAGGATGATTGATGTATTGAGGATTGATATGGCTCATTTCATCTTGCTATAAGATGGCTTTGATTTATTATATTTTTATATTGGGAAGGGTGGCTGAGTGGTCTAAGGCGCCTGACTCGAAATCAGGAGACGGGGCAACCCGTCCGCAGGTTCGAATCCTGTCCCTTCCGCCAATTTTTTTAATTCAGCGATTTGGCCTTAGGTGTTTTTAGCTTACTTTTCGGAATCCGTTGAGTTGTGAAAACGCTTCTCACCCCACAAAGAGTGGCTGGAAATATTCGTTTCCAATAAATCTCATTTTTAAAAACAGCCGTATTCCCTGAGTCAGAAGCCAGCTACTTTTTTATGGATAATTCAACTACAAAATAGATCTACTTGATTTTGTCCAAAATAGGTCCGCATTTTATTCAAAATGTAACGTCAATATTTTTTATTTAAATGTTGGTGCGGTTAAAAGCCAATACTAACTTGCTTTTTGATCATAAGGAAGGTATTCGGCAGTGGACATGTTTTGTTGTAATGCTTTTGGTGGGCCTAAGAGTACACCTAAGATTATTGCCTGTTTGATGGTGTCTTTATTGTTAAGTATTTTAGAAAGTTGATGTGCAGTGGGCTGCGCCAGAGTCAGCGGACGGGGTGAATATTCGGTCAAATGCATCGGTTTATTTATAGCAGGGGATGTTTGGATATCAGGTCTTTGAAGCTTATCAAATTTAGTTTCTGCTGATTCGTAAACAGGTTTAGGTGTGACGGTAGGTGGAGTGTTTTTAGAAATTGCAGGTGGTTTAACCTGAGGTTGTTTATTTTCTGCTTTTATTGATGAATCTTTGACTTGAGCTTGCTTTCTGGACTCTGTTGGGAGGGGACTTGATTGGGTGGATGGCTGATTTGTTAATTTTTGAGGTTGTTTTTTTTCTTCCTGTTTTGGCTGAAGGTCTTTTAGGAGTTGATCAATTTTTAATTCAAGTTCATTTATCTCGTTTGGTTCGCTTTCAGCAGATGGTGGCGAAGAATCTTGGGTCTTTTCTGATTCCTCAAATCGTTTTTTCAAAATGTTAGAAACGATTGAGAAAGCCAAAAAGAACAAAAGAATTATTAAATTTCTGAGGGTATCATCCATTTAAGAAAACTCAAAATTATACAATTTTAGGCTTATTTTCAGGGGAGCTAGAGCCTGTGCCTGCAATGCTTTCGCGCATAGCGCTATCGGCTTGGATATTTTTAAGTCTATAGTAATCCATAATACCCAGATTACCTTTTCTAAAGGCATCGGCAATAGCGAGCGGTATTTGAGCTTCGGCTTCGACGAGTTTGGCACGCATTTCTTGTTCGAGTGCAACTGCTGCTGCTCTGCGAACTTCAGCTTGGGCCTGGGCAATGAGCTTATTAGCTTCGGCTTGTTCTGCCTGCAATTTAGCGCCGACGTTTTCGCCTACGGAGACGTCAGCGATATCTATGGACAGTATTTCGAAAGCTGTATTACTATCCAGTGCTTTATCAAGGACGGTTTTAGAAATTCTATCTGGATGTTCAAGGAGGTCTTTATAGCTTTCTGCGGCGCCGATTGTTGCCACAATGCCTTCACCGACTCTGGCGATAATAGTTTCTTCTGTAGCGCCACCGACGAATCTATCGAGATTAGTTCTGACTGTAACTCGGGCTCTGGCTTTGACCATGATCCCGTCTTTAGCGACGGCGTCGATTGCCGGTTTTCCGAAGGCTGGGTTAGGGCAATCAATGACTCTTGGGTTAACTGATGTTTTAACAGCTTCAAGTACTGTTTTGCCAGTACCTTTGGTTGCTAAGTCAATGGCACATGCTCTGTTAAAGTCCAGATGGATTCCGGCTTTTTTAGCTGCGATCAGCGCGAGCACTACCATTTCCACATTTCCACCGGCCAGGTAATGGGTTGATAGGTCATCGATTGTTAATGGGAGGCCTGATTTTACGGCTGTAATTCTATTATCCACAATATAACCAACCGGGACTCTTCTTAATCTGAGAGCTATGAGCTCAACAAAGGTCACTGGAGCGCCGGAGAAAAGTGCTCGGACCCAAATAGTGAAAAAATTAATGAGGATAATTGCGAGTACAAATAAAACAATTACAACCAAAGCTAAAACATAAGCCTGCCATGAACCTAAATTTGCACCTAAAACTATATAAGCCATAATTCCTCCAGTTAATATTTTTGATTAAACTTCTCTGACTATAACACGTAAACCTTCAACGGCAACTACTTTTATTTTTTTACCCTTTTCAATAATACCGCCTTCAGTAACCACGTCAACACGCTTACCGTCAATCATTGCCATTCCAGACGGTCTTAGGTTGCTTAATGCAACACCTTCTTTACCTATAAGTTCTGGTTTTTCGACATTAAGTTCTCCAACTGTTTGGTTAGAGATGAAAAATTTAGCAATCCAGCTTTTTGGAAAAAATTTAATCCAGGCCATGGTGCCAATAGTAAGGATTATTAAGACGCACACTAAGATAGTATTTCCTGTCTGGATGCCAAACTTTGAATAGGACATAATAGTAGCTATAATTATGCAAGAAAAACCAATTATACCCGCGATCATTCCTGGAAGTATCGTCTCTAATAATAACAAGATAAAGCCAGTTATAAGTAATGTTATTATTAGTTCCATAATAAAAGTTTATATGTTCTTGTAATGAGTACAAGATATTTTGCTTATAAATGGTTTCGAACAAATCTATTTGGACCAGCTTGCTTTTATTTTATCCAATGTTTTCATAATTTCTAAGGTTTCGTCTAATGGCATTTTAGGCGATTCTTTTTTTCCATTTCTTATGCAGCTATTGACTTCTTCGATTTCAAACTGTAGGCCGTTACCTTCGTATGGCATAGTAATATGTTGAACAAGCTGGTTATTTTTAAAAATCTTGAGTTCGCTTGGCTTCCACCATGGACATTCTATTTTTATCATTCCATTTTCACCGCAAAGGAAAGCCTCTTTTGGGGTGTTGACCCGGATCGATGAGCTCAGGACAGCCAGACGCGACTGTGGGTACGCTAAAATTATGGCGCAATCATTGTCTACACCGGTACTATTAATAATGGCGTTGCTTGTAATTTTTTCCGGTGTTCCCCAGAACATGGATGTAAGCGATACAGGGTACACACCCACATCGAGCAGGGATCCGCCACCTTGATTTGGGTCCTGTAGCCTGCCAGTGGGCGAGCTGTCTCCGGAAAATCCAAAGTCTGCATGTATTCTTAGCAGATTGCCAATAACGCCTTGATCGACTAACTGCTTTGAATATTGAATCACAGGGAAAAACCTTGTCCACATTGCCTCCATCAAGAAAAGATCCCTGTCGCGAGCTGCCTTGATCATCGATAATGCTTCTGATGCAGATATGGCAAATGGTTTCTCGCAAAGAACATTTTTGCCATGATTGATGCACAGCATAGTGGTTTCACAATGTAAGTGATTGCGAGTAGCTACATAAATAACATCGATATTTTTACTGGTGACTAGTTCATGATAAGAGCCGAAAGCTGTTTTTATTTGATGCTGTTCAGCAAATGCGCGGGCGCGATCAATTGAAGAAGAAGCTACGGCGATGATCCTGGCATTTTTTACTTGTTTAAATGCATCTGCAAATTTCGATGCAATTTTACCTGCACCTAGAATCCCCCAATGTACTACATTATTCATGACAGAAAAATAAACAAAAATTTCCAGAATGAAAACTAAAAGAATAGGGCAGTGGCTTGATTAACTGGTTTGGGAAGTTAAGTATGGATAAAAAATGGTGCCAGAGGAGGGATTTGAACCCCCGACCAAAGGCTTATGAGTCCTCTGCTCTACCACTGAGCTACTCTGGCAATCCAGATCAAACAACCCGAATTAAATTAAAACAAAGGCTTAAAGAATGTCAACTATTTGAATTTAAGAATAATTAAATTTGATATAAAAATGTCAGATAGAGGAAGCAATTTTTTAAGTGCTGTTTTGTTGAATTTACTGTTCGGATAGGTGTTTATTAATTGGGGGATAATTTGACAATATTCATAATTTGGCTCTGGTGAATAATCTCATAAAAAAGGCAATGTTCAAATTGGCAGGGTAAGGAAAGTACTCTGCGCTAAGTGTGTGTAGCTGTGGTTAAAAGCCAAGTATTTTTTTTGCATCTTCACTCATTAAGCCCGGGTGCCAGGGCGGATCCCAGACTAATTCCACGTTTGCTTCACGGACTCCAGGAATAGCAAGGACTTTGTTTTGAACTTCGGTTGCGATTCTTCTAGCCATGGGGCATCCGGGGGCGGTGAGTGTCATTTTGATATTAACAATATCATTATTCACTGTAACCTTGTACACGAGACCAAGATCCACAATATTAACAGGTATTTCAGGATCGAAACAATTCTTAAGAGTAGCCCACACAATGTCAGTAGTTATTGCATTTTGATTATCAGCACTCATATCAGATTTAGCTCAATTAAATTGTTTATTTATTTTCTCTGCTATTTCAAAGAATACCTTTGCCGGTTCTAGATCTGGATTAGTTGCGATTGGGGTTCCTTTATCACAACTCTCCCTGATTTCGGTAAATATTGGTATTTGTCCCAGAAACGGGATATTTTTTGATTCGGCTTCTTTGAGTCCCCCGCCGTGTCCAAAGATCTCAATTCGTTCTCCGTTGGGTGTTGTGAAATAGCTCATATTTTCGATAATCCCGATGATTGGCACATTGATTTTTTCGAACATACCAATGCCTTTTCTAACTATGCTAATAGATGCTTCTTGTGGGGTTGTAACGATGATTCCACCGTCTATTGGCACATTTTGCGCCAGTGACAGCTGTGCGTCGCCAGTGCCTGGCGGCAGGTCGACGATTAGAAAGTCTAATTCTCCCCACTCGACATCATGCAGAAACTGCTGGATTACTTTACCAAGCATAGGCCCACGCCATATGATGGGGGCATCTGGATCAACCATAAAACCAATGCTCATTAATTTTACACCATGACTTAATGGGGGTATGATTCTTTCGCGTTCATTCAGATCAGGCATTTGTCTGATCCCCATCATCAACGGTACAGTTGGACCATAAATGTCACAATCGAGCAGACCGGTTTTTAAACCCAACTTTGACAGAGCACACGCGATGTTTACTGCTACTGTAGATTTACCGACCCCGCCTTTACCACTGGCTATGGCGATTACTTTTTTAACGCCATTGATTCGTTTTTGTGATTGCCATGGGTCCATATTTGAATTTGGTTTAGTAGATTGGGATTGATCGCCCGATACATTAATAATATCAACGCTAGAGACTCCAGATATAGATTCAACAGCTTTTTTACATTCTGCCATGATGTACGCGCGTACTTCAGGACTGGGCGAATTGAGCTTAAGCGATATTTTAACTTTTGAGTTTTCAATCTGCACGTCGTGAATTAACCCGAAAGATACTATATCTCTTGAATATCCTGGATAATTTACGGTCTTAAGCTTTTCAATAATTGAATTACTATCAATCATGGAAGTATTATAGCTTTAAAACCAGCATAAGCAAGAAATGGGATTGATTAATGGTTAAATTTAATAAACCCTTTATTAATAATCACTGCATTGGACGACTGAATCCAGCCAGTACGGTTGTGTCCATCAATTATTTCCAGCCAATCATCCTGAATTGATTTTAGATAAGTTTCGGTACCATCATTAAGTTTAAAAGTGATCCTGGATTCACTAAAAGGAGCTTGGTGGACTGAAACAACAGGTGTAGAGATTATGGCGTAGTTTTGATTAAACCGCTCTATCAGAGAGAGCATGAGTAGTACCGAGCTTAATATGAATATAGTTGTTATGAAGAATTGTGCTTTTTGAAACCGAGAAATTATTGCCGGCTTAACAGTCCGAAGTATTTGGACCATAAAGAAAAGCCAGAGGGCAAGTGAGAAAAATATAGCATATTCGTTCAAGGAAAATTTTTCGATTAACTCCTGATAAATTGACCTTTTGATTGAATCATTGCTTTGAACTTTAGAACGGGCAAACTGCAGATTAAATAAAATGTCAGGGTCATGAGGGGCCATATTTTTAGCTTGTAGATAGAATGCTATTGCCATGCCGATTTTATCTAATTTCAAGAATGCATTACCTGTGTTATAGAGAATTTCGGGTGATAGGTGGTTTTTGTTGATTATTTCTAAATATTTATTAATTGCTATTTGAAATTGTCCTTTATCCTGGTTCGCTAATGCGTCATTGAAGATTTTTTGAATTTCCTGAGTATTTTCTGGCAAAGCTAATGCGATTGAACTCAACTGGCTTGCTAAAATGATGATTATCAATAGCCTGCGAGTCAAAGAATAATTTTTCATAAGATATCGTATGAATTGATGTTTCATTTCAAGCTGTTATTTTTATTGGTTGGATAAGGTAATTTTTGAATCTCATTGATTACTGAGAGTGCTTTTGTATAAAGCTCAGTAAGAACTTGCGAAGAAGGGCTTTGCGCGTACTTTGCCTGGTTGCACAGTTTAAAGAGGGTATGAAGATCTTCTACTATAATATCTGACAAACCAAGAGGCCTTAGGAAATCATCAATTGCATTTTCAGTAATGGAAGATGAAGGCTGCAGCGTTTTTTCGCCTATTAGTTCCTGTAGAAGTCTAAACAGGGTAGAGTAGAAATTATCTGAGTCATTTGCTTTGGCATAATTGAAAAGTTCCTTTAATGCCCGTTTGATATATTTTTGGGTTTTAATACGTCTGGCCAGCATTGGGTTTGATTCCATTCTTCTGTGATGTTGTATCCAGAGAAAGGTAATCAGGAAGGCTATTAATGGTATACTGTTAATGAGCCAGAACTGTGGTTGTAATACTAACATTGAGGCCTGAATTGATCGAATACTGCCGGCTGAGCGTTTATCTGGAACAATGTCAGCTGTTATTGGTTCCTGGTTTGTTCTGGTGTTTAGTTTATAAGTTGTAGTTGTACTCTGATTTGGGTTTACGGTGATGTAAATAGTTTGGTTCGTTATGGTTATATATGATTTTTTGTCTGGGTCGAAATAGGTGAATGCAATGGTTGGCAAGGGATATTGTCCTGGTTTTTCAGGAATGATAACCTGCTCGAATGTCCTTGTGCCATTAAATCCTAGTTTATCTTGTGGCGAAAAATTCGAGTTTGGAGGGTAAAATTTAAATCCGATATAGTTTGTATTAAATGTTGGTGTAAAAGTTTCAATAGAGCCGTGGCCTGAGATTTCTAATTTTAAAGTGATTGGGTCTCCAACGTTTACATTTGTAGGTGCCGCACTAGAATTCATAGTAAAGGATCCGATAGCTCCAGAAAATTTTAAGTCGTTAGTTAGAGGCGGTAGATTTAGTGATTTAATCTTTACAGTATTACTTTTTATACGGACTGGCTGGTAATAAATATCATCAAAGATTGAAAATGGGTCCCAGATGCCGGTGGGTCTTCGTCTTACAGGCAGGTATAGTTCACATTCTGCCGGGCCTAACACCAACTCGCCTGTTCGAATAGCAGAGGCAGTTGTTTTAAAGATTACAGCACGGTATTGCCTGCCATTATATGATTTTATTTTCTGGGATGTATCAAATGACTTTGCAAAGGAGAAATTGTCACCTTTTATTTCTGGTGGTTTGATATTCTGGGCATCCAGGTAAAGCAATTGAATTTCTATAGGAAAGACTTCACCAACATATACTTCTTGTTTTGATGGCAATAGCTGAATAATCGCAAGTTGTTGTTGAGGTTCTTGTTCTTGAGCTGACTGTTGCTGAGGTGAGTGTGGTTGTTGGGTTTGCTGTAAAACTGTTATGTTAAGAGGCTTGGTTGTATAGGTTTTTCTATTAATTGTTATTTTAAACGATGGAATGGTAAAAACGCCTGTCTTTAATGGGGTCACAAGGTAGTTAAATGATGTACTAGATGAAAAGCTACCATTAATAATCGAGATTTGCTGGGAAGTGCCTATATAATCTATTTGCAATCCATCAATTTCTGGGATTTGTGGCGGAGTTGTTGGACGTTCAGAAGTAAATTCAATAGTCAATGTGGCTGAATCACCAACATAAATTGGGTTTTTGTCTATACTTATTGATAAAGGAAGATCGTTCTGGCTGTTTAAGCAGAAAACGGCTACAAACCAGTAAGCTAAGATGATACATTTTAGACTGTTTCTTATTTTAAACATCATATTCCCTCAGTTGATTTGATTCTTTAAGATCCAAAATGTTCACTGACAAGTATTAAATAATTTAATATTGAACACCAGAGATAAAGTTCGGGATTAAAAAAGTACAACCTGGTTCTGTTGAGTTTATGAGTATCATATTCAGCCTGCTTTGATCTAATGAGGTTTTAATGCTTGTTCTTAGAATCTTAGTAGATGGAGATTCCTTATGCCGATTTTAAACTATACTATTTTTTTATACGACCTGTCAAAAGGGTGCAAGAAATTGGGCGACTGCTATGCTGACAATATAAATTCGAAGCAAAGGATTTTAGTTCGAAGGCTGTATTTTGCTTTTTATTCCAGTGTATATGGTTAGTAGAATATGGCTATCTAACATGGAAAAATTCTGAAAGATCTTTCATTAGCTCTGGATCTGGGACTCTAAATATAAGATTCTACTACAATTTGGGCAATTAACAAGTTCAGTTGCTGTCTGGCAATTGATCACGACTTGTGGTGGTAATTTCATATGGCATCCGTCACATACACCATTATTAATTCGTGCTAACGGCTTGCCGTTTTTTTGTTTAAACAACCGATCATATTTTGTCATGAATGAAGGATCGATAGTGGAAGCATACTCTTGCCGGGTTTTAAAGATTTTATCAAAGTCCGATCGTAATTGAGATTCTTTAGAATTGAGTTGTTTAATTTTTTCTTCCATTAAGCTTTTAGCAATGTTTGTTTCTTGAGTGATTATCGAGATTTCCTTTTGAACGGTTTCAGCAGTTTCCATTAATTGCAATTGCAAGTCTTCTAGTTTAATGATTTGTTGTTTGCAATGCTCTATTTGTTGGCTTAACGCCTGGTATTCATCATTTTTCTTTGTTTGAAACTGTTGTATGGAATATTTATTGATCGATTCTTTAAGAGATTCGACTTCCAGCTCTGCTTTTTTACGATCAGCTTCGATATGTTTTAATTTATCTTTAGCCTGGAGTAGCCGCGATTCTGCTTCTGCTGCTTTGTCTTTCAAAATTTTTCTTTGCGGTTCCAAGCTAACAATCTCTGACTGGAGTTGGGCCAGCTTTTGGTCCAGATTTTGTAGATTCAATAATTGCTTTAAGATGTCTAACATTTTATATCCTTTTCAAAAGCTGGTCTAAAATATTTATATATTTCATTTTAGTCAATCCAACATACAGTTAATTTAAACAGTTCTTTGTTAATTAGCCAAAGTTTTTATTTTGAACAATGGACAATGTTTTGATTTTTCGAAATGGATCGTTATATGTGTTTTGTTAAAGTCTGGAAAATTTGGCATTGAATTTAGATCTTTTAATGAATCTATCTACTCTTGCATTAAAAGTAATAATCCATTGATTTGTCGGTCAGGAGTTCAGGGTTTTCCAGTCACGGTTTTTCTTTGCCGTGCTATCAGCTTTCAGAAATAAAATCGAGTAGGTTTCGTAAGCCAGGTTTTCAATTTTATAAGGGATAAGTTTAACTAAACACTTTAGGCAATCCTTCTTCGAGAATGACAAGATTTTTCAAAAGACCGTCCTTTTGCGCCAGTTCTATTAATAATCTTGGTGGTTCTTCAGGGTCTTCAAATGAGAGCTTGAAACTACCGTAATGCATTGGTATTAGCCATTTTGCCTGGAGTTCTTTGAATGCCTTTAATGCATCGCCAGGCCCCATATGAACTACTTTAAATTCTTCTGGCTTGTATGCACCTATAGGCAATATTGCTATATCTGGTTTTAATTTATCACCTATTTCTTTAAAGCCGCTGAAGTAAGCACTATCTCCTGCATGAAAGATTCGTTTTCCACAATAGTTAATTAAAAATCCGCCGTAACCTCTATGATTATCTGCTAACATTCTAGCGCCCCAGTGCTTGCTAGGGGTCAGAGTAACTGACCAGTTATTATGTGAGAACGAGTCCCACCATTCTAATTCTATTACTCTTGAGAAATCGATATCTTTTAATAATTTACCCATTCCCCATGGAACAATTGCGATACCTGGAGCATTAAGTTTTTTTAAAGACCGTTTATGAAAGTGATCGTAATGAGCATGGGATATAAGAACCAGGTCAATTTTTGGTAGGTTATCAATTTTTAGGCCTGCGCGTTTTATCCTTTTTAGCATGAATAGCCAGTTTGCAAAATTGGGATCGACAAGCACGTTAAGGTCTTTGAACTGGATGAGGAAAGATGCGTGGCCGATCCAGGTTATAGCGACCTCATTAGGTTTTAGTTTTGGAAGGTTTGGCTGTTTAAAGTGTCCTTTACGTTTTGTTATTAAAGCCTTCCAGATCATTTCAAAAAAAAACTTTCTGGGATTAAAGGCATGGGTAGGAGTGATATCTTTAATAGATCTGGGAATTCGCCGTTTTATTCGTTTAGGTTTTGGCTCAGATTTATCGTTATCAATCATATAAATGTACTAATGATAAAATAGCATAACCTATCTGAATAAAAAGCAAATTTGAACAGTCAAAATGTTAGTGCTTAAAGAGAGGACTATATGAAAGCACAAAAAACAACAACGGTTACAGTAGCTTTGATGATAGCAATAAGCAGCCTGGCGGCGATAAATGCCCGTGCAGGTGATAAAGAGTGGGCCACAGCCGGAAAGATTTTAACAGGAGTAATTGCTGGCGGTGTATTGGTAAAGGCATTGGAATCTTCTGCATGTAGTGATGTAACTGTCGCTAGTGGTCCGGTTATTACTCGACCGTTGGTTTGTGAATATTCACAGCCGGTCTATGTAGTATCGGCACCACCTCCAACGACTGTAGTTGTGCAAACGCCCCAGCAAGTTGTCATCCAGCAGCAGGAGACAATTCAACAACAGCAGCAGCAAACAACTGTAACTGTGCCAGCTCAGACGTCTGTTGTAGTTCAGCAGCCGGTTGTGGTTCAAACTGTGCCGGTTGTCGTAAGGCAGCCAGTTTATACTCCGATTGTGATCCAACCCTGTGTCCGGCCTATGATTATACATCATCGGCCAGTATCAGGCTTTAGTTTTCATTGTTGGTATCGTTGGTAGTATAAAGATTTTATAAAGATAAAAAACCAGGCTCGCTAAAATGCGGGCCTGGCTTTTTTAATGGAGATAGTCTTTTAATTGAATATGATAAATTTTTCTTTACTTACCCCGCAACTTGGGCAACGACTTGGAGGTAAGACGGTACAAGTATAACCACAAACAGGACACACATAAACAGGGGTTTCTTTATTCTTACCAAGGTTATCCAGGGCTTCTTTGTAAAGTTTTACATGTTCAGTTTCAGCATCAAGAGCAAAACCAAAAACCATTACTGCTTGTTGTACTTTAGCATCTCTAGCCTGTTTAAGGAACTCAGGATACATTTTATCTCGTTCATATGTTTCGCCTTTAATAGCATTTTCAAGGTTTTCTTTTGTACTGCCGACTTTGACTTCCTCTAGTTTAACTTCGGGCACTGTTGCTCCTAGTTTAGTAATTGCTTTTTTAATTGCGTCGCGGTGTATTGCTTCTGCGGCTGAAGCGGCGTTAAATAACTTTGCAACCTGAGTAAAACCTTCTTCTTCAGCTTTTTTGGCGTACAATGCATACTTATGTGTAGCATTTGATTCACCGATCAAAGCTGTAATCAGGTTTGTAATAGTTATATCAGTTGATTGCTGTGCTGATACAACAGCCGCGCTGATTAGCAATCCAAACAAACATAATGTTATTTTTTTCATACGTTTAAAAATTAACATGTTTTCTAATTATTTCAAACTGGTGAACAATTTATTTTTATTCAAGAAATCAGCTCGGTATGCTTATGAAACGTATATATCAACAATGTGAAATTAAAAATCCCCGCTTTTTGAAACAAGCGGGGATTGAAATAATCGCTATGTATTAAGCGATTAAGTGAGTAGTCTCAGGGCTGATTGCGGAGTTGCATTAGCCTGTGCTAACATCGCTGTGCCTGCCTGTACCAGGATGTTGTAGCGGGCAAATTGTGTGCTTTCCTCTGCTACATCAACGTCCTTGATCCTGCTATTGGCCGCCTCAAGATTGGTCTTGAGCACGCTGAGTTGTTCACTCGTGGATTTCAACCTGGCTATGTTTGCTCCTACTGTCGCACGATCACTAGCTAATTGTACAATAGCGCTCTTGACGACGCCCAGGGCCGAAGAAGCTCCTGAAGCTGAATTAATGCTGACCGAAGAAGCGTACAACGCTGAATAAGCTGAAGCACCGTTGAGATTGACAGCGCTCATGGTGAATTTATTAGCATCACTGTCTGTGGTAACGTCTCGTGTGCTATTGCTGAACAAGCTAATTCCATTGAAATCCTTTGTGCTCAGATCACTAATGTAAGTCTTGAGCGTCTGGAATTCCTTATCGTATAGACTCAGATCCTCACTGGTCTTGGTCACGTCCTGGGCCAGTACTGATAACTCACTCATCCTGTCTAATGCCTTTTGCACCTTCTGCAAAAAGCCATCCTGAGTCTGACTGTACGATATTGCGTTTCCTACGTTGTTTATTGCCGCTGAGATCCTGTTCACTTGCGCATCGAATTTCATCGATTGCGCCAAACCAGCTGCATCATCCTCAGGTGATACTATCTTTGAGCCCGAGGACAATCGTGCCAGTGAACGTGATAACAGGTCCTGGGATTCGCGAAGTAATCTTGCGCTGCTTTGCGCAGATATATTTGTATTAATTACCATTTTTGACTCCTTCCATTGAGTCGTACTCCGGGGGTACCGGAGGGAATTTTCTACGGCTTCCGTGCCGTCAACAGGCCTTTAACTTGGGCGCCTGTTGTTATCCCTTTGGCTGTTCATGGCCGCCAACTGCCTTTAACTCACGATAATAATATCGGCAATAATCCGAAAAACTTAACTAAAAATTTAAAAAAATTTTTTGGCTAAGATTTTGCTATGGATCCGTACAACCAATTTTGGAAGTCGGTGATGAAACAAAAGATTAAAGTGATATAATGGTAAAAGGCGCGTTTTCAAAAAATAGATAACGGCAAGAATGCTTTTATAAGGAAAAATTTGCCGTGTAAAAATTTTATTGATGAAAAAATGTTCCTGTTATGACTGGCTATGACTGAAGATTTTGCAGCTGAATCGAGAAAAGCAGTAAATCGAGCTATAGAGCTTCTGGAGTCTAATGATCCGCTGGACGCTCTAGATTATTGTAATGATGTTTTGCGAAGGAATACAGATTTTTATGAATTAATGGATTTAGCTGTAATTGCCGCGATAAAAGGGAATCGGTTAGATGTCGCTTTAAAGCAGGTGGATGAAGTAATAGCCAGGGCAGGAAGGACAGCAGAAAGGCTGGTTAACAAAGGGATGATACTTAGGAAACTAAAAATAACCGATGCAGCGATAAGATGCTATCGCGAGGCATTGGCGGTAGATCCGAATTTTACTGATGCGCTTTATAATTTAGGCAACGCGTTACAGGACATAGAACAATATGAAGAGGCAGAGAAATGCTATAAGAAGATATTAGAGACACAAAAGACCGATATCGAGGCATGGAATAATCTGGGCAGGGTATATGTTGAACTTGGGCAGCTTGATAAAGCCCGGGATTGTTTTGAAGCGGCAATAAGGTTAAAGAATGACTGGCCACTGGCGCATTGGAATCTTGCTTTGGTTAAACTCCAACAGGGTAATTACTTAGAGGGTTGGGCCGAGTACGAGTGGAGGTGGCAAGTTCCAGGATTGGTACAACAGCCTGAGGCAAGATCGATTCCATTTTGGAACGGAGAAAATATTCAATCGCGCAAAATTTTGGTAAGGTCCGAACAGGGGTTTGGGGACATAATCCAATTTATTCGATACGCCGAGTTATTGTCTGATATGGGAGCATTTGTCTTTGTTGAAGCCCCAGTAGAAATTGCACCATTAATAAAACTAGTCAAAGGGGTTAGCAAGGTAATTTACCAGGATGTTGAAGTAAATGACTGTGATTATCAGGTGTTTTTAATGAGTTTGCCTTATGTTTTAAGGACAACTATATCAACAATACCCAAAAATATCCCTTACTTTGCAATAGACGAGATTTCAGAAAATGAACTATTAGGGCCAACATTAAAAAAGAAGATCGGACTCGTGTGGTCGGGGGGAGAGAGTGATAAACGAAGGAATATGCCGGTTAATTTTATATCACGGATTGTTAGTCGACATAGGGATGTTGTTTTTTACAGTTTGCAGAAAACGCCTGTAATACCAGAAGAGTTACAAAGATTTGGTGTTATTCACTTAGGGAATAGGGTTAATAATTTTTTGGATACAGCGAAGATAGTGGCACAATTAGATCTGGTAATATCCGTTGATACTTCGGTTGCGCATTTAGCTGGTGCATTGGGTAAGCCTGTGTGGGTGCCATTGAGATATGCTGGAGATTGGAGGTATCCACGCGGTATGGAAACATCTCCGTGGTATCCTGGTATGCGATTGTTTTGGCAAGAGGCCCCTGGGGATTGGAGCGGTGTGGCTGATAATATTAACAAAGAGCTTCTGAAATTTGCATCCTCAAGTTCATTGAATGAATTTCAGGCGCATTATGGAGAGGCAAGAAAACATTTTGAGCTTGGACTGAGTTATATAAAAGACAATTTATTTGAACTCGCAATTGGTGAGTTTAAAAAGGCTATATCTATTGATGTGGAGTTTTATGAGGCTAGATATAATCTCGCCCTGGCAATGCAAAATTCAGGTAAGCTTGATGAAGCTATCGACCAATACCGGGAAATAATAAAGATCAAGCCTGATTTCGAAGATGCTTATGTCAATCTGGCTGTAGCGCTGTCAGAAATGGGATTTTTAAAAGAATCGGTCGAATGTGCATTGAATTTATTGAGAAGGGATATCTGTTCTTCTGAGGCTTATAATAATTTGGGCAATACGTTAAGAAAATTGGATCTGTATGATGAAGCTATACACTGCTATAAAAAAGCCTTAGAAATTAAACCATCCAATATAGAAACACGGATCAATCTTGCTAACACCCTCAGAGAATCTGCGAAAGTAGACGAAGCCATCAGAGAGTTTGAAATGATCCTGGAATCTGATCCAGACAATGCTGAGGCACACTGGGGTTTGGCTATGGCTTTACTTTTGAGTGGTGATTTTAGACGTGGATGGCAGGAATATGAATGGCGCTGGAAGAGGACATTAAGGCCCAGGGTCGCTATCCCTCCAGGTGAGTTTTGGCAGGGACAAAACATTCAGGACAAAATTCTGTTACTTTTTTCTGAACAGGGTTTTGGAGATACAATACACTTTGTCAGGTTTATTGGTTATTTGAAAGGTAAAGTAGGAAAAATATTTTTACGTTGTCAAAGAGAACTTGTTGATTTGCTTAAGTCAGTTGACGGAGTGGCGGCTGTGTTTTCCAATGATGATGAATTACCTGATTATGATTATAAAGCTTCATTGATGAGTTTACCGTATTTATTAGGCTTGGGCGATGTCGGTATTCAGACTCCATACATCTCAGCCAGGCAGTTAGCTTCTGATATTTTGAATAAAATTTTATTGGCAAAAAGAGACAACATGCAGCTAGTTGTTGGAATAACCTGGTCCGGGAATCCTGAACATCTTAATGATCGGAAGCGATCAATTCCATTAGAACTCTTTGAACCAATACTTAACAGGAGCGATGTGCTTTTTCTTGTATTACAGAAGCGGGTGAGTGATGAAGATCTTAAAATATTAAGCAAGAATTGTAGAAATTTTGTGGAATTATCCAGAGATTTAGTCAACTTTACTGTTACAGCTGGTGTAATAGCTCATTGTGATCTGGTATTATCGGTAGACACAGCTGTTGCGCACCTTGCAGGGGCTATGGGCAAAGAAGTATGGACATTATTGCCTTTTGCTCCTGATTGGCGTTGGCTATGTGACGGAGAGTTTACGTCTTTATATCCAGGCATGAGATTGTTTAGGCAAAAGAAACCTGGTGATTGGAGAGGAGTGATATCAAAAGTACAACAGGGACTGGATAAGATAATAACTTTAAAAACGCAGCCTTTGGAAAGATCCACACAAAAACCAGGTGGCTATTTATCGGTCTCATATAAAAATGTATTAGATACAAAGATATCGTCAGCCAAACAGGAGTTAAGTAATGGAAATTTGGAGAATGCAGTCAATTTATGCAGGAGCATCTTAGAAACTGATCCCGAGAATTCAGAAGCTCTTCATTTAATCGGAATAGCATTATTAAATTCAGGCAAAGCTGAGGAATCTATACAATATTTGGAGCGGGCTGTCAGGATTGGTGGTTGGCCAGATATTATGAACATGCTAGCAATTGCGTATAAAAAAGCAGGCAAAATCAACGATGCTCTTCGTACATTACAATACCTGCTCAAGGTAGATCCAGGGTACGCCGATGGTTGGTACAACCTTGCCAATATTTACCAATTAAATGGTGAGTTTATTTCGGCTGAAAAATGTTATAAGCAGGCCATTGAATTATCCCCAGCAATTTCAGATTACCATTATAATTTAGGGTGCTTGTATCAATCCGCTGACAGATTCGATGAAGCAAGAAATGAGTTTAAGTTAACTTTAGAGTTAGACCCAAATCACGTCTCCGCTATGGTTAATTTGGGCACGGTATTAATGGAACAGGGTGAGTATAATAAAGCAATTGAGTTAGGGCAAAAGAGTATTCAATTAGCTCCTGATTTTGTGCCGGGATATGTACTTTTGGGTAATGTGTATAAAACCATGCATAATTTAAACCTTGCGAAAGAATACTATACCAGGGCTTATTGTTTGGATAAGCAAAGAGTAGACGTTTTGCTAAACTTAGGAGTGACAACTTTTGATAGTGGCGAACATGAAACCGGAATTCAGATCATGAAAGAAGCTCTTGAATTGGCTCCTGCAGACCCGCAATGCCATTGGAATCTGGGGCTGGCGTTTTTGACGTTAGGCGACTATATAAATGGCTGGAAAGAATATGAATGGAGATGGAAACTTAAGGATTTTTCGTGTCTGATTAAAAGATATAGTAAACCTTTATGGGATGGTAGTTACGCCAAAGACAAGTGCCTCTTAATCTGGTGTGAGCAAGGGTTTGGAGATGTTATTCAATTTTCAAGGTTTATTCCAGAGGCAGCAAAACGTTTCAGACTGATATATTTTATGTGTCCAAAACCGCTTGTCCCTGTAATGCAATGTTTTGGTGATCATGTGATAGTAATGGAACAAGATTCAGTTTTGCCCGATTATGATTATCATGTGCCTTTAATGAGTATTCCATCTGTTTTGGGTATTTCATATGATACTGTCCCCAGGAAAGTGCCATACCTTATTGCAGAACCCAGAAATCTTATATTGGAGGAGAGTTTGCTATCTTCTTTATTAAAGATAGGCTTGGTATGGGCAGGAAATCCACGGCAGAAAAATGATGTAAACAGATCTATAAAGTTTTCCGAATTTTTGCCGCTTTTAGATATACGTGAAGCTGAGTTTTATAGTTTACAGGTGGGACCTGGATCTGAACAAATTAAGAATTTTCAATTACCATTTAATTTTCATGACTTAGGAGGCTCTTTAAAAGACTTTGCAGATACAGCATCTGCAATACAAGCTTTGGATTTGGTAATTTCGGTGGATACATCAGTAGCACACTTAGCTGGGGCTTTGGGGAAAAATGTATGGTTGGTTCTTGGTTCAGTATACGATTGGCGTTGGGGAGGGCCTCAGGAAAGATTTTCGTATTGGTATCCGACCATGCGAATTTTTCGAAGACAGCCTGATCAGCCATGGAATCAATTAATTATGACAGTCAAGGGTGAATTGATGAACTTGATAAGAGATCGGAGAGAACTGAATTCTTCTACACAAGTTAGGGGGAGGTGTTTATGAATTCTGAATCAGACAAACAATTGCTTGATAAGGCTAGTTCCCTGGTATGTGCAGGACAACTAGATGATGCCGAAAAAATTGCAAACGCTTTGCTTGCCAAAGAACCGAATGATCCTGAAGCTTTAAATCTTTTAGGAGTTATTGCACATTATAAAGGTGACGACCTGTTATCTGCAAAGCTCATCAAACAGGCAATCCAGCAAAGTCCGAACTCAGCGCATTATTACAATAATCTTGGGATACTAATGCGTTCTAATGGCTACTTGGACGATGCTATACAGTGTTATAACAAAGCATTACTGCTGGACGGGGACTACAGAGAGGCCAAATTCAATCTGGCGAATGCTTTATCTGATGAAAATCGGTTTAGTGATGCTGAGAAATTGTACCTGGAATTGCTTCGTGATTCTCCAGACGACTATGACGTGCGTTATAATCTTGCTCAGCTATATCAGAAGGCTAATAAATTAGCTGATGCAATTTTTCAATATAAGAAATTGGAGGACATAAATTCAAATGATGTCCGGGTATTAAATAATTTAGGGTTAATGTATCTGACAGATGGTGAGATTCAAAAAGCTCGCAAATACTTTGAGAGGGTAACAGCCATAGATCCTTTTTTTGCACCGGCTAGATTTAATTACGCTCAATTATTGTTATTATGTGGTGATTATGATAGAGGTTGGGCAGAATATGAATGGCGCTGGCAATGTAACGAGTTTAGAAACAGAAAGCGGAATTTTAGTCAGCCTCAATGGGATGGCTCTTTACTTAGTGGAAAAACGTTATTGGTTTATTGTGAACAAGGCTATGGGGATGCCATACAGTTTGTCAGATATATTCAATTGGTCAGGCAATACGGTGAGAATATTTTATTAGAATGTGCCGAACCATTAATTAACCTGTTTAAAAACGCACAGTGGGCAGGAAAAATTATTAAAAGTGGCGAAAAATTACCCCCGTTCGATGTCCACATCTCTTTGCTAAGTTTACCTTATGTGTTTAAGACGACTTTGAAGAGTATACCGTTAAACATTCCATATTTGAGAGCAGGGGAGAATGTTTTAAAATGGACCAAAGAAGTTATTGAATCCAAAATTGGTAAGCCTGATGAATATGTCAAGGTAGGTATTGTATGGGCTGGAGGAAAGAGCGATCTTAATAGGAACATTCCACCAGAGATGTTATTTGATTTATCTTCAATTTCTGATGTAAAGCTATTAAGTCTGCAAACTGGGGCAATTCCGGAGCATGTGAGAGCTTATGGTGAAAAGGCTGGCGTAATATTTTTAGGGGAGCTACTAAAGGATTTTGAGGTTACAGCTGGATTCATTTCTCACATGGATCTTATAATTACTATTGACACGGCGACTGCTCATTTAGCCGGGGCACTGGGATCAAATGTGTGGACTTTATTGCCATATTCTCCTGACCCACGCTGGATGTTATATCGCTGTGATTCGCCATGGTATCCTACAATGAAATTATTTCGGCAAGCAGCACAGGGTGACTGGAAACAAGCTATGACATATGTGAGGAATGAATTATTTAAGTTTGCTGCCGAGATACGCCGATTCAATATTAGTAAAAAATCTGTGATTCAGGTTCAAGATAAACCACAGTCTGATGAAAGTTCTATATCTCTAGCATCTGATAAGGAAGATAAGATCAGGTTTGTTCAAAAAGCATTTATTACAGGATTAAATCTTCAAAAGGCTGGCAGGCATAAAGAGGCTATTCAGTTTTATAAGAGTGCCATCAAACTGTCTCCATCTATGGTGGAGGCGCATTTTAACTTAGCCATAGCCTATACAGAGTGTAAACTGTGGGCTGAAGCAGAAGCAGAGTTCATTAAGGCAATAAAAATTGCGCCTGACTACCCCGGCGGATATCTAGCGTTAGGATCATTATATAACAAACTTGGAAGGTTTGATGAGGCCGAGCTCTGTTGTAAGAAAGAGATATTTATTAACCCGCATAATAAATATGCACATTTCAATCTGGGCGTTGTATATCAGAGACAAAACAGACTGAGAGATGCTATAGGAGCTTATAGGAATGCATTAAGAATTGACGGTACATTTATTGAGGCACACTGGCAACTTGCAACATGCCTGCTGGCTAATCGGGAATGGAGTGAAGGTTGGGAAGAATACGAATGGCGAATAAAGCGCCCATATCATGGGAGTAACCAGGTTAAAATGAGCAAGCCCCAATGGGATGGGTGTGATATTGTTAATAAAACATTACTTCTCCAGGCTGAGCAAGGATTTGGAGATACTATTATGGCATTACGATTTGCCCCAGTCCTTGCTTCTATGGGTGTCAGGGTGTTTGTGCAATGTCAAGATTGTCTGGAGCGCTTAGCGCGGAAAGTGCCCGGCGTTGAACAAACAACAACCTTCGTGAATCCACAGTTTGAATATGATTACTGGTTTCCAATAATGAGTCTTTTTAAAATGTTTAAAGTTTTACCTGATAATGTGCCGGGCAATATTCCGTATATTTTTATCGATAATATTTCAGAACATTTGTTGATTCATTCTCCGTATGGGTTTTTAAAAGTCGGATTTGTCTGGGCCGGAAGCTCGGTAGATCAAGAGCGCAATATTCCTGTAGAAAAGTTCCAAAAGTTATTTGAGTTGCCGAATATTCAATGGATATGTCTGCAAAAGGGAGAGAGACAAGAGGAGCTAAATTCTATAATGTCATTTGATAGAGTAATAAGAATATCTGACAGGTTAAATGATTTTTTTGATACTGCTCAGGTGATTCAGCAATTGGACCTGGTAATTACTATAGATACTTCAGTAGCGCATTTAGCTGGGGCGATGGGTAAACCTGTGTGGATTCTTTTGCCATATAATGCGGATTGGCGATGGTTAACAGAAAGGGAAGATTCTCCATGGTATCCTTCGGCTGTTCTGTTCAGGCAAGCTAAGCATGGGGATTGGGATTCAGTTGTTAATGCAGTCTATAGCCGGTTATCAATTTTATGTAATACGGAGAAAGAATATTTGCAGATTAATGATTCAAATATTAATCCCGGAATATATAACAACAGTAAGTTAAGTTTTAAATCATCTGATAATAATGTGAGAATTTTATTCAACAAGGGCGTTGAACACTTTAGACGTGGAGAGTATGAACAAGCAGAGGTAGCTTTCAAAAGTGTTTTAGAAATTGATGGAGAAAATATAGATGCCATTTTGAACCTTGGACTGGTTTTAAAAATAGCGGGAAAGCCTTCGGAAGCAATGGAGATGTTTAAGAAAGCTTTGGCTATCAATCCCCGCAAACCGGGTGCTAATTTAGCATACGCATCTGTCTTGTTGAGCATGGGCATGTTTGATGCCGCCAAGCATCATTGTGAAAAAGAGATACAATTACAGCCTAACAACGTGGATGCGTACTATAACTTAGGATTAGTTTGTCAAAAGGCAGGAAATCTGGATCATGCAGTTGAAGCATATAAGACGGCTATAAGATTAAATGAGAAATATTATGATGCTTATCTGCAGCTTGGTGTAGTATGCATGGAGAAACAAGATTTGGCAAATGCCATTACATGTTTCCATAGGTGTATTGAAATAAATCCTGAAGCACCAGATGCACACTGGCATTTAGCAAATGCGGCATTACTTCAGGGTAATTATGAATTGGGTTTTGATGAAATGAAATGGCGATGGAGGATGAACGATTTTCCAAGACCCGATTGGAGTGTGCCATTGCCAGCCTGGGATGGCGCAGATATTAAGGGTAAGACAGTTGTTATTCTTCCTGAACAAGGAGCGGGGGATATTATTCAGTTTAGTCGGTATGCTTGTTTAATGGCACACAATGAGATAAAAACTGTATTAGGCGCACCAAACTCCCTGAAGAGGTTATTATCAAAACTCCCGGGGATAAATGGAGTAATAACAAGTTGTCATGATGCTTTGAAAGCCGATTATTATGTATGGTTAATGGATTTGCCAAAAATATTTAGAACCAGAGAAGATTCTATTCCATCGGTAGTTCCGTACATATTTGTAAATTCAGCTGACATTTCATCGACTCTCTTATTGCCGAAAAGTTCAAGATTAAGTGTTGGATTAGTATGGACAGGTAATCGCCAACACGCCCGTAACAGGTATAGGTCTATCGGATTAGATTTACTAAAACCATTGTTAAATATTCCGGATATAGATTTTTACAGTTTACAGATTGGGGATGCAGCGGATGATATCAGGAGACTTGGATTGAGCAGGAAGATAATAGATTTATCAAGCTTTATTCATGACTTTTATGATACGGCACTTGTGATTTCACAGTTAGACCTTGTTATATCTGTAGATACTGCAGTAGCGCATTTAGCCGGGGCATTGGGAAAACCGGTGTGGACTCTTTTACCGTATTTACCTGACTGGCGCTGGCAGCTTACTGGAGAAAGTACACCCTGGTATCCTACAATGCGCTTATTCAGACAAACTTCACCTAACGAATGGGCTGGTGTAATTTCAAAGCTAACAAAGGAGTTGCCTAAATTGAAAAGGAGTGAAGGTTAGAACCACGACTTTCTAATTTAAGGTATTATTATGAAAACCAATAATGTTCGAAAAATCTATTTTTCGGGACCTACTGGTGATACTTACGGGTGGGGCATTTGTAATAAAAACTTGTTATGTAGTTTGCAAAAATACATTAATACAGTTTACATTACAGATCAAAGCGAGGAATGGAATAAGAAGCATTTGGATGGGATTCTCTTAACACCTATATGCAGTCATGAGCTTGAACCATTATGCGGTTCACGCGGAGTTAAAACTTTTGGTTATACCTTTTTTGAAAATGAACTAACACAAAAGTCTATTGATAATGCCAGGTTTTACGATGTAATTTTTGCTGGTTCATCCTGGTGTGTTCAAAAACTCAAAGAAAAAAACATTTTGAATTCTGAGGTTTTAATTCAGGGAGTGGATCACGAGGTGTTTTATCCTATTAATAACCCGAGTAATGATAGTAAGTTTATAATTTTTTCTGGTGGCAAGTTGGAATTAAGAAAAGGCCAGGACCTGGTTATCAAGGCTATTTCAATATTTCAGAGGAAATATAAAGATGTTTATCTTGTAAATTCATGGTTCAACCACTGGGATGTGTCTATAAGTACAATCAAAGCATCACCTCATATAAACTTCGTTTGGACAGGGAATGACTATAAAAGCAGGGTCAATAAACTTTGTGAGACCAACGGCCTTGACATTTCTAGAGTTATTACAATGCCGTTATTACCAAACAAGACAATGGCTGATGTATATAGGCAAACCGATATTGGATTGTTTCCAAATAGATGTGAAGGTGGAACGAATCTTGTTATGATGGAGTACATGGCTTGCGGAAAGCCCGTTATTGCTACTTATGCAACGGGTCATGTTGATGTACTAAACAATGATGGAGTGTTACGCCTGACCAAACTCAGAAACTTTAATGTTGTTGATCAAATGGGAAGTGTGCTTGCTCGATGGGTTGAGCCTGATGTTGAAGAAATCCTGGATAAGTTAGAATTTGCATATCACAATCGTAAGCTACTCGCAGAGATGGGGAGTTCTGCATCAAATTATATGAAAAAATTTACATGGGATGCGGCTGCTCAAAAGATCATTAACGTGGCAGAGAGAATTTTAGGTTAAATTCTTGAGATTACTGAACATCGGTTACTGACATAAATACGGTCGCATGTTGTTAAGGTTGCATTGGGTGGTCAATTATGAATAATAATCGACATACATCAGCAGGATAGATCCTATTGCCTGGAAGAGTAGGTTAGGTAACCAGACAATTAACTGCGGATAATATTGCGGCTGAAGATCCAGTGAGTTAGCTGTAACAATAAAACTGTAATAAATAAAAAGCAAAATCAAAGCAACAGCAACATTGATATTAATTTCCTTTTTGTGAGTTTTGATCCCCAATGGTATGGCAATTAGCACAAATGAAAAACATGCCAGGGAAAAAGATATTTGTCTGTTTATTTGGAATAAAACAGGGGTTATGTCTATCCCTTGCGACTGACGGATCTTTTTTTCTGCCAATAACTCATTATAAGTTAATTCTGACAATTTTGGTTTTTTAATTGAGAAATTTAATTTTGAAATGTCGGCTATACTTTGAGAAAACTCATTAACAAACAACGGACGCCATTTAGCAGGTTGTGGTTTTGGAGTGTCTTCGGGTAAATTTAACGAATTTGTCTGTGACAGTGACTCTCTTATTAGGATCCAGGCATTTTCCATGACTATGGATAATTCATTAGAATCAGGGTTTAAAACAACTCTTCCTCTGGGAGCTCGTATATCTTGTATTTTCTGGCCATCTTTAAATCTATATAAAATAAGGTTTTCAAGATTTGTATCTTTTACTTTACTGACATAAAGAACTGAATCGCCGAAGTCCACGAACCGCCCCTCTGGAATAACCAATTTTTGAGATGTTGAAATCGTATCTGTGATTAGTTGCTTATATGCTCTTCTGCAGAGTGGTCCCACATTGAGGTTGAGTATAGCACAGACCATGCAAAAGACTAATGAGAGAAGGATCACAGGAAAGATTAATGCCTTAATGCTAAGGCCACTGTTGCGTATAGCAGTTAGTTCGTTTTCGGCGCTTAACTTACTAAAAACCATAAATGTTGCAGTGAGCAAACTTATAGGCACAGCAAATACCAGGGCATATGGTACGAGATACATCAGTGCACGTAATACTAGCCATAAATCTAAATCATTGCTTATTATTAGATTGATAATTTCCTTTAATATATTGCCGAGTAACAGGATAAACGTAAAAACAACAACTGCTATAATTTGTGATGATAATATTTGTCTGATTATGTACCATTGAAGAATATTCATAGTTATTTAAATTGAAGGCCATTGGTTATAGGCTCTATTTGTGACTTAAAGAATTCATAGTCAAAGGTCATATTAGTTGTAAAGATGATATTATTATTTGAAAGTATGCTGATGTATTTTTTCTGCCAGTCTCTTAAATTAGTGGACGATAAGATCGAGTAAATCATGGGCCCAGCGGGTGAGACTTCAAGCTGGATTAAAGAGTTGTATAAAGATATAGGGGGAGACATTCGGTATTGAGGGTAAATAAAACCAATTAGGTCATCATTGAAAGAGGGGAGAGTAATTAACGTATTATTTGAAGAAACAATTGTTTTGGATGTGCCCTGGTAGGAGCCATCGGTTGGGTTGTACCAATGTACTATACTTTCTGGAGGCAGCCAGTTAGTCGTTAATAAATATGCATTGGAGAGAGTTATTGGATTTTGATTCGAAGCGCCTGCCGGGTAATGGGTGAAGGGGCTAACTACATAAATGATAGATGAATTTGGTAATGTTACTCCGCAAGCTGCTGGCTGTGGAGTCCAATTAGTAGGTAATGTAGTTGGTAAAATATTACTAATTTGCACCCAGTCTAAAAAGAACCAATCGACTCCGCGATTTATTATGTTAATTTTATGAAAGCCTTGTGGGATTGCTACGGTTATGTTTGTATTATATTCATTATTAACTTGATATGTTCCATCGATATTTTTAAGGGGAAGCTTAAAAATATTTGTGCCATCAAGATCAATGCATAGTATAGGATCTGTCGACACTGAATTTAAATGAAGTGTTATCTGAGCATTCATGTCGAAAAATGCTTTTATTTCGAATGGGATCTTTAAATCCGGATGCGCGGAATTGTGAACGAATGAATTGAACACAGAACTTGAGAACTCTGCTATTTCTGGTGTTGATATAGCTAGTATGCCGGGTAGCTTTGTTCCCCATTCTTGATTGAGAGTAAGTGTAACAGAAAATGGTGTTTTATCAGTGAGTAATGTACCAAGCTCAGCAGGCGCTGAATTAGAATATGGAAAAATAATTGGTGTTGCTTTGTCGAAGCTAAGGCGTGTTGCGTTAAGTATTTGTGAGGTAATCCTGAAATATGGATACACGTTTTCTTCGAAAAGTTTTTCCCACCACCATGACATTGACGTTCCCACTGACCCACTTATAGCGCCAGTTAATATACCCTGGCGTAAGCCACGGAGGTATGGATCCTGAGACCTATTCCAACCACGCCAATCAGTTCCAAATTCACCAATCATGACTGGTTTTTTGTACTTTTTGATGAACGAATCAATAATTTTAGAAATTTTTGAAACAGGTTGGGTGTGGTTATAGGCATGATAAACTGAAAAATCTATATTTGTAATGCTCCAGATTTCAGGTCGGTCTGAACCGCTAGTAAGGCTTGTGGTGACCATATGATTGTATGGATCATGAGTTTTTAACCACTCTGCCATTTCTTTATGCCAACTCGCCACATCAGTTGGGTTGAGGTATTTGTAAACATTATCTATTTCGTTGAAAAATTGCCATGCCAGGAGATTCCAAAAGGCACTGTATCTAGCCACTAAGTATCTAAGCCGTTTTTTGAATATATCTTTTGCAATGACATTTTTAAAAAAGTCATTTTGATTTGCACATGGTCCGCCAACGGCTTTGTTATAAGGGTTTTTAGGCCAATAATTATTTCCACCCCAGTAATCGGGGGTTTCCTCGAACATACCATGATACTCAAGACATAAAAGAATATAAATTCCGTTTTGTGCAGCTAGCTCCATGACTTGATCGAGCTGCCAGGCTCGGTCTAAACTATAATTTGTTAAGCTGCGTGTATCAGTTTCTATCCCAAAGGCCCAGGGGCACATCCACAACCTTGCGTAGTTTTGACCTGATTCACGCATAGCAGGAAACCATTGTCGATAATCAAATGTGCCTTTGTTGCCGGGCCAGCACACACATTCACCTATTAGTAAAATAGGTGTTTTACCAATGGTCTCAAAGTATTGATTGTTTTCGGAGACTTTACATATTTTTAAAAAATCAACTGTTGATAAATTCTTTTGATCCTCGGACTGATTAGAAGCGTAAAATTTTGTAATAATGAGATCGCTATAGTTGGTTTTGTTTAAGACTATGCTTATACTTATTGAAAATTCGCCAGCTTCAATAGGAATAAACCTAAGGCGCCAGTGCGCTTCCCCATTTTTAAAGAGTTGCTCTTGTCCATTGGTTAAAATACTTTTATAAGGTTGGTACCAGAAAGCGGGTATAATAATGGACCGTGTTGATTTAAATTTTATTGTTGCGTCGACTGAAATTATCTCAGGATCATAAGGATTAGCAACCTGGGGAATACCTGTAATTTCAAGTTCAGCTTTCTTACCGAAAAAGATCTCCGATAGTGGTTTTACCAGCACCTCAGACTTTATGGTAATGCAAAAATAAATATATATGGCAATTGCCGACGCAATCTTCATGACAACACTTTAAACAAGCTGACCGATTTATGTCCAGAAGATCAATCCTGATAATCTATTGTCTTAAGTTACTGTCTTGTCTTGCTAAATTGGTTTACCAACACAAGAAATATTATTTATATCAATGATCAGTTAAAAAGATTAGGCCTTTTTTTGAATTATTTTAATTTTGAGGATTATCTGTTATCCATTTTATCATTGCATCATACTTAGGAGAATGCTCCTGCATGGCATTTTCCAAAAGCCCCCAGGAGCCCCATTTTGAATAATTTCCTACAGAAGAAAAAATGCACAATAAATCTCCTCCTGTTAAATTTTTCCATGCATCAAGGTAAATTTTGTATAATGTTCCCATTTGTTGGTGTTTATTTGCTGCAATAAGAAGTTTTGTTAACCGCTCGTTATTTTCTGCGCCTGCAATGCCCACAAGATGTTGTCCAGCTTCATAAGCTATAAGCCGGAGCCCGTATTTATTTGCAACTTTTTTATGAGTGCGCATCCAATTTTCAGCTTCTGGTATTGCATTGGTTCTAGCAAAGTCAAGGACCTGTTCGACTGACCAGTTTGCAACGGTTTCGGCATTAGGTTTTGAATCTGGCGATACGTTCATAGAAAAATACGGGGCTATGGCCAGGGCATCACAATTTTTATAAGTATCATTGTATGAGAGAATCATCTTATCAGTCCAGTATTCACCGCTAGCGGCTTGCCAGGCTATAACCCTTACGAGTCGATCTTTATCATTTAGAAAAACATTTTCCCAAATTTTAAATAGTTCGACGGACCTTTGTGCATAAAATTTGGCTGCTGTTTCCCATGGTTTGTCAGCAGGTGGTATTGATAGTTCTTTTGCTTTTTGCACAGCATAATGATGTTGCTCAAATATGGAATTCCAGACCTCATTTGAGTATTCGATGTAAATTTTAAGTGATGGTTTAAGAAGCCTTTTTACTAGTTGTGCGAATTGTTTAACATATTCATCTGTGGCACTATGTGGCATACAGAACCATGGGTTCGCCTCTAACTGGTTACAGAGTTCAATCATAACTTCAAGTGGCACTCCGCGTTCAGTGTAGTTGCAATATTGTGGGGTTGGTCGTTCATCCCACGACCTTTGCTTTGAGCCGTTGGTAAGCATCCAGTCCATAAATCTGATTGTGTTACAACTTTTCCAACGATTTAGAAATTGTGGAGTAAACGGCTGAGTTTTATAAGTCGACTCAAAACCGGGCATGATCACTCGAATATTGCGGATATAATTTGTTGGGTTAGTTTGTTTAATAATTACAGAACTTCCGCTGTTGGTTGGTGTTATATAGACCACGATTCTTCCTGGGGATCTGGAGATTATTTTACTGTTCTGGCCAAATTCGATTACACCATCACCGTCATAAAGACAGACATATTCGCCGACTGGCGCAAAACCACCAGTCAAGATAAGTGCCTCTGCCCAGCAATTGGACTCGAGACTGGTTACCCAGCCATTAATATCACGATTTAGCTGAGGCCCTTGTCCCCATGGCGAGCCTTTTTTCTGACTGATCCATCTTCGCGATAGTTTGAATACATCTACAAATGGATGCTCGGTATTCCAGTCAGCGGGTCCAGCCAGGTTTATGCCTATCCTGGAATGTTTTGGTTTTATTGCAGAATCCGAAGCCTGAGCTGAGTTTTGTCCGCTGTTTTGAAAAATAAGACTTATGAGAATAAGGATAAAAACTGAATAACAGCGCAATGTATTTACTGGTCCAATGTAAATTTTAGTTTTCATAGGTTTGTTTAATTGTTTTTATGATTATATATTCCCGATGAGAAATCACTAAGAAAAATAAAATGGGCCTTGAGCTCTATTGTTAACTCCAAAAACATTAGCCTATGATAAGGTAGTGGTACAGGTTCAGGCCCATTAAATGAGTCGTAAAAAATCAAGCTCAATAGTTACGCTGGAGTGAATCACTTTTTTAACAGATTTAATGCTCTGAGACTATAACAACATAGCTGCGTCCTTTTAGGGATCTTTTTTAGGAAGCAACTGAAACAATTGTTCCTTCCATGCACTAAAAGCCATGAGCAATGATACTGCTAACACTCCGATTATAAGCTGGAAACTTATGTTTTTGCCATTATTTGAGGGCTACCCAAAAGTCCTATCAACAGGGGCATTCAAAAATACAAGTCCTGGTCATGGTCGTGTCACTAGAATAAAAAGTTTTTATCAGGACTTCCAGCTGCTAACCCTGATCTTACTGCCTAAATTCAACAGCTTGATATCCATTTACTAACCACAAAGCCTTATCAACTTGCGCCAGTCTAAGTAAAATTGCGCGTTGATATATTATCAAACCTACACTGGGTCATCCTGTAGTTAGAAATCTTAACTTTTCTGGATTGATTATTACGGTTGTTTTCAGGCTTTTCAATGTGAGATTTAGTTTAGGGAATTATTTTGTAGCCTGGAGATTCAAAGCGCATTTATAAATGCGTTGTTACAAAAAAAAATACGTGTAAAGAATTAATGTATTATCAAATACAAAATCTAAGTTCAAAAGATTCGGCAAAAGTTAAGATCCTTAGATCAACGTATTAAGGTTTTATGGAAAAATGCAGTTGATTTTGGAAAAGATTGATAAGTGTGCTAGAATATATTGCAGGTTGCCCCCTTGTTTGGGGTGGCAAAAGAGGCCTGTGCCGACACAAAGGTGTTGGTTCAGTGTAAACAATAAAACCCAGGATTAAATGATGTCGCGAAGAGAAGCAATAAAAACAACGGCTGTGGCATTAGCAGCTTTGGCTACAGGGCCAGTAGGTTACGGAGCAACTCCAAATTCTTCACCGGATGGTCCTTTTAAGTTGATGGAACTTCCATTTGCGGTCGATGCATTAGAGCCGTATATGGATAGTCAGACGGTTCTGGTACATCATGGCAAGCACCATGCTACATATGTAGCAAATTTAAATAAGGCAGTTGCAAATGAACAGAGCCTGATTGGCAAAAGCCTGGAAGATCTTCTGCGAGATCTGAATAGTGTGCCTGAGAAAGTAAGGACTGCTGTTAGGAATCATGGTGGGGGTGTGTATAACCATAATGTGTTTTGGCTGCAGCTTAAGAAGAACCCAGGTGGTAAACCAATTGGTGAATTGGCAAAGGCGATAGAATCAACATTTGGAAGTTATGATAATTTCAAAGACCAGCTTTCAAAGGCTGCCGTTGGTGTTTTCGGTAGTGGTTGGGGCTGGTTGACTGTGGATGCAAATAAGAACTTACGAATTGAAGCTACATCAAATCAAGATTCACCAATTTCCCAGGGGCGCACGCCGCTTCTGGCAATAGATGTCTGGGAACATGCATATTATCTCAAATATCAAAACCGGCGTGCAGACTTTGTAAATGCGTTATTCGATATAATTAACTGGGACTATGTGTCCGAGCAATACAGGAAATTGTTATAGTAGCTCAGGTATTGATCGAAGTTTAGCTCTAATCAATTAGGTCATACCAAAAATTGCGTTCATGAGGAATGAAGCCGGCTTCGGTAATTAGGTGGACAAGTTCCTCTAAAGATATCCTATACCTTGCGCCGGCTTCATAGACAACATTTTCTTCTATCATAATGCTGCCGAGATCGTTGGCACCAAAAAAGAGTGCTAATTGAGCTATATCTGGACCTTGTGTTATCCATGAGCTTTGAATATTTGGTATATTATCCAGAAATATTCTGCTCACAGCCAGGGTTCGTAGATATTCGGTTGGGCCAACTTTGGTTGCAGCTAGTGCGGTGTTTTTATTCTGGAATGTCCATGGAATAAAAGCCACGAAGCCATGTGTTTTATCCTGGAGTTGTCGGATTTTGTTGAGGTGAGTGATTCTATCAGCTCTTGATTCGATATGCCCAAACATCATAGTTGCGCTTGATTTTAACCCCAATTCATGGGCTATCTCCATAACTTGCAGCCATTCATTACTTGAACATTTTAGCGGGGAGAGCTTTTGGCGAACTGAGTCGACAAGTATTTCAGCGCCACCGCCCGGCAACGAGCCCAGGCCAGCTGCAATAAGTTTTTGAAGCACGTTTTTTATTGAGAGGTTCGATGTCTTACTAAGAAAGACAATTTCCGGAGGGCTGAAGGCATGGATGTTAATGGATGGGAATTTTTGTTTAATATGATGGATAAGATCCAGGTGCCATTGGAACGAAAGGTTATGGTTAAGACCGCCTTGCAATAATATTTGTTTGCCTCGCAGGGCAATTGTCTCTTCTATTTTTTTATCAAGTTGCTCGGTACTGATGACGTAGGCGTTCGACGAATGCGGGTCGCGGGAGAACGCACAGAATTTGCAGCGCACGCAACAGATATTTGTATAATTAATATTTCGATCGATGTGATAAGTTACGATGATATCGCCTTTGCCGTTGTAATCGGCCTTTTTAATGCGGAGCCTGCGTATGTGTGCTAGCTGTGCCAGGTCATGTAATGGAAGGTCGAATAGCTGAATTGCAGCATCTGGAGAGATCCTTTTATCGTCTAAAATAGTTTCAATTGTATTAGCTATTGTCCCGGAGAATCTATTCAATACAAATTCGGATTTTAGATCAGGCACGATATGGTTTTGCATAAATGAAAGATACAAATTATTTTACAGCTTTAACAAGGCCTTCGACATAGTCAGCGACTTTAGCCGGCAAATCTTGCTGATTAATGGTTTTTGAGATTTGGTTTACAATAGCGCTTCCGACTACGACTGCGTCGGCAATCCTGGCGACCAATTTTGCTTGGTCTGGGTTGGAGATACCGAATCCAACAGCAATTGGCAGGGAGGTGTATCTTCTGATTTTAGCGACCATATTTGGCAAGGATTCCGGCAAAGACTTCTGCATTCCTGTCACACCCTCTCTGGAGATATAATAAATAAAACCTTTTGCTTTTTTGGTAATCAATGATATTCTATTGTCTGTGGTGGTGGGAGCGATCAGGTAGATTGGGCAAAGTCCGACTTTAGACATTAGTTGATCGTACTCGGCAGATTCTTCTGGTGGGAGGTCTAACATGAGAATGCCATCGATCCCTGCTTGTGCTGAATCAGTGATAAATTTTTCTAGGCCGTAACGGAGAGCAAGGTTTAGATAGATATATAATACAATTGGGATTTGGGAGTGTTTGCGGATTTCTGAGACAGTTTTTATAACGCTGGCCGGGGTTGTACCTGATGCGAGGCCTCTTTGAGCTGATAGCTGATTAACTATGCCATCTGCGACCGGGTCGCTAAAAGGTACCCCTAATTCCAGGATATCAACTCCGACTTTTTCAAAGGCCAGAGCTAGTTGCTCTGTAACTTTCAGGTTTGGGTCGCCTGCGCCGATATATGCAATGAACCCTTTTTCTTTTCGTTCATGTAATTCCCTAAATTTTGATTCGATTCTGTTCATTTTAATTTAATATTTATGAATTTAACCTGTTTGATTTAAGTGAATTCAGAAAAATATTAAGGCCTGCGAGTGTAAGTTTTGTGTCCACAAAATTGATCTCTGGAACAAGTCTGGCAACTATATTGGCGTAACCACCTGTTGCAACTATGCACAAATCTGGTGCATTTAGTTCTTTTTTTACAATTGATATGACCTCTTTGGTTAACCCCACGATGGAACGAGTACAGCCAATCAGCATAGCATCTGCAGTGTTCTGGCCAATTATTTTATCTAAGAACTCTGGTTTGATATACGGTAACAATGCAGTTTTATGATGCAATGCCTCAGTGAGCATTCGGATGCCTGGAGCAATGACACCTCCAATGAATTTTCCTGATGAGTCTAAAATATCAAAAGTTACAGCTGTACCATAACCAATGGCCATAGATGGATAGGAATAGATATGTTTTAAAGCTATGCAATTGGAGACGCGATCCGCCCCAATAGAGCTAATGTTATCGTATTCGATACTAAGACATGTTTGGTTTTCGCCTTTAAGGACGTGCACCTCCACGTTTTTGCTTTTTAAATAATTTGTGATGAATTCAGATACATCAGGGCAAACACTGCAAATGGCGGCTATCTTAACGTTGTCTGGAATTAAATCAGCTAACTTACAAATAGTGTTTCCCGGAAGAATATGCGTGTTTGGGATATCATGCTTGCTGATTATTTCTGAGCTAGTGGCAATTCCTATATGTGTGTTTGAATTTCCAATATCAATAAGAAGTCGCATAAGTAGTTATTTTTCCAGGGTTACGTCACCGCCGATGACACGCTCCAGGCGACCATGTTGTGTTCTGACCATTAGTGATCCGTCGGTGTCTACTGCTTCGGCTCGGCCTTTGATAATTCGGTCTCCAACATGAATTGTAACATTTTTGCCAATTGTTTCGCAGAATCTTTCCCATTCTTCGGCAATGATTGTAAAATTGCCTTTAGATAATGTTTTATAGTCAGAATCCAACTGGTTAATGACAGCAGCTGCTAAGGTAGGGCGGTGTACTTTACTGCCGCTTTCTATCATCAGAGAGGTAGCGGTTTTTGATAAAGTTTGCGGTAAATCACCTTTGGAGAGATTAACATTTATGCCAATGCCAAGGACGATATAATTAATTTTGTCGAGTTCTGTGCCTATTTCAGTGAGGATCCCGGCTGTTTTCTTACCATTGATAAGGATATCATTAGGCCATTTTATGCTTGCCTGGATACCTGTGACCTGGTTAATAGCTTTAACCAAAGAAGTGGATGCCATAATGATAATTCTTGAAGATAGTTGAGGTGATAAATTCGGGCGCAATAGTACTGAGAACCACAAGCCTTTCTTGGCCGGGGAGATCCAGCTTCTACCAAGTCTGCCACGTCCATTTGTTTGGTATTCGGCAAATACCACCGAGCCTTCTGCAACATTGCTTGTTGCTAATTTTAGCACGATATCGTTAGTCGAGCTAGTACTCGTATACACTTGTATATCTCTGCCGATTATTACATCTTCGTTAAGCAGAGAAGCAATGTCATCGGCAATCAATAAATCGGGAGTACTTACTAGTTTATATCCCAGATGTGGTACAGCTTCTATTTCGAACCCGATTTGTCTAAGTGACTCAATTCTTAACCAGATAGCAGCTCTTGAAATACCGCAAGTATTAGCTATATCAGCGCCAGAGACAAACCCGGCTCCTGCGCTACGCAGTGTTTTGAGGATTTTTGTGTCTATTGGTATTTGTTTTTCGTTATAATTGGCTGGCATGTTGGAACACAATTATACTTCAAAGTCTAGCCCGATATCTATTGCTGTTGCAGAATGAGTGATCGCTCCGACAGAGATAAAATCGACTCCTGTTTCTGCAATTTTTCTGACTGTTTTCAGGGTAACTCCTCCACTGGCTTCTGTTTTAGCCTGGCCTTTTACAAGCTGGACACTTTGTTTGATTTCGTCAATCGACATGTTGTCTAACAAAATAATATCAGCTCTGGCTTCGATTGCTTGAGCGACCTGTTGTATATTTTCAACTTCTACTTCAACTTTGATACTGGGATATTTTTTTCTGGCTTCTGTAACTGCGTAGAATACCGGATTTGGTTTAGCATCTTTGAGCACTGCAAGGTGGTTGTCTTTTATTAGAATCATATCGAATAATCCTATTCGATGATTAACTCCGCCACCGCAACTAACAGCATATTTCTCGAAAAGTCGCCATCCTGGTGTAGTTTTTCTGGTATCCAGAATTTTTGCCTTAGTTCCTTGTATTGCCTCAACGAACCTGGAAGTTAGCGTGGCTATTCCAGAAAACCGCTGGACAAAGTTTAATGCAGTTCGTTCGGCCGACAGCAGAGCTCTTGCGGGGCCGGAAACCTTTAAAATTGGATCGTTTTTTTGTAATTTAGAACCATCAGTTTTTAAAATTGTGACCTGACAATCTTTTGATAATTCAGTAAAAGCAATTTCGGCAAATCTGATACCTGCAAGGACAGCTGGTTCTTTAGCTATCATGATCCCCGAAGCTGTTTTAGACTCATGAATCAATGCCAGAGTTGTTATATCACCCGGGCCGATGTCTTCAGCTAGTGCTTTTTTTACCGCAGCTTTTATGTCTTTTATGTCAAGTTCCATAAATTACAGATATAGTGTACTGTAAAGCAAATGAAGTAAAATTTTAAGTTTTCTTCTTTAAAATGTTATAAAAATTTCATACATCTTGTTTTCATGAAAGGTAAAATGATATTTCTGGCATTTTTATTCAATGTCTTAGCGTTAGTAATTGTTCACGCCGAGTTAAATGGTTATCGAATGACTGATCAGTCTCCGGTTTATTGTCTCGGTAATTGTCCGGAAATAGATTTAACAGATGAAATTTCTCTGGAGGCCTGGATAAGGCCAGAGAAAATGGGCCCGGGCGGTGGCAGGATTATAGATAAGTCCAGGCCTGGCACTCAAGAGGCATATTTGCTGGATACCTATCCAGGTAATTCCTTACGGTTTTTAAACATTAATGGTTCGTGTACTTTTAAGACTAATCTGGCGCCGAACCAATGGTACCACATCGTAGCTGTTTACAGCGCACCAAAAAAGGTTATGAAATTGTATCTGAATGGAACGGAGGTTGCACATGTTCAATCGGGTGAATTTTCCAGGATGATCCGCAATAATGCTCCGTTATGCATTGGTGCTGATCCTGATGGCGGTAACAAGTTTAATGGACAGATCAGAGAAATTGTTATTTACAACCGTGCCTTAACAGCCGATGAGGTGCTTGGCAGGTATAACGCAACCGAGAATAAAACACTTACCGGGGTTGTAGCAGATTGGATTTTTCCAGAAAATCCCGGCAGATCAATCAAGTCAGTGGTGGGGAGTCTGGAGTTAAGACCTTTCAATAAAAGATTAAGTATTGTTTGGAACGGTAAGATTACAGGAGAACCTAAACCGCCAACAAATAGCTTAACTCTTTGGTATAAGAAGCCAGCTTCTGAATGGGTCGAGGCACTTCCGATCGGTAACGGAAGGTTAGGGGCCATGGTGTTTGGCGGTATTGGTAACGAAAGGCTACAATTAAATGAGGATACTTTGTGGGCTGGTGGACCGTACGATCCGGCGAATCCTGAAGCATTGGCTGCGTTGCCAGAAGCCAGAAGACTTATCTTTGAAGGAAAGTACCGTGAAGCCCAAAGGCTTATTGACCAGAAAATGATGGCAAAACCTCTCAGGCAAATGCCATATCAAACCCTTGGGGACTTGTGGCTTGAGTTTCCCGAAACTGATATCGTTGATTCATACATACGGAGTTTGAATCTTGATACTGCAGTTGCAGAAGTGCAATTTACCCAAAATAACACCAGATATAAACGTGAAATTTTCTCAAGCCCTGTTGATAATGTTATTGTTTTGCGATTATCCGCTAGTGATCCGGGCAAAGTATCATTTAACATCTCATTTAAAACACCTCAAAATGCCATTATTTTTTTAGATGGAAACGATACGCTGGTCATGAGAGGAACGAATGCTTCTGCGCAAGGAATAAAAGGAGTATTAAAATTTGAGGCAAGAGCAAAAATTATAAACTCAGGCGGCCAGGTTAAATCCGAGCAATCATCTATAGGTGTTATAAATTCTGATGAAGCGATATTAATAATTGCAGCAGCAACAAGTTATAAAAACTACAAAGACGTAACTGGTGATCCAGAAAAGCTGGTTAAAACACATATTGCAAACGCTGTTTCTAAAGGCTACATGCGCCTTTTGAACGACCATATAACAGAACATCAAAGATTGTTTAGACGTGTGAATCTTGACTTAGGTTCAAGCCAGGCAGAGAAACTACCTACAGACGAGAGAATAAAGAATTTTATGAGGAATGAAGATCCATCCCTACCTGTCTTATATTTTCAGTTTGGTAGATACTTGCTAATTTCTTCGTCAAGGCCGGGTTGTCAGCCTGCCAATTTACAGGGCATTTGGAACGAGAGCATGTCACCACCGTGGGAGAGTAAATACACAATAAATATAAATACAGAGATGAATTATTGGCCAGCTGAGAGTTGTAATCTTTCTGAGTGCGCTGAACCGCTTTTTCAAATGGTTAAAGATTTAGCTCAGACGGGGGCAAGGACGGCAGAGATTCAATATGGGGCACGTGGATGGGTTGCTCACCATAATACAGATCTCTGGCGTGCTACGGCTCCTATTGATGGAGCATCGTGGGGTTTTTGGCCAATGGGCGGTGCTTGGTTAACATTGCACTTGTGGGATCATTATCAGTATACGTTAGATAAAAATTTCTTGACCGAAATGTACCCTATTTTAAAAGGTGCAGTTGAATTTTTCATGGATGCTTTGGTCGAGGACCCAAAGTATAACTATCTGGTCACGTGTCCGTCGTTATCACCTGAAAATTCGCATCCTTTTGGCTCCAGTATTTGTGCCGGGCCCTATATGGATACAGAAATCCTGCGAGATCTATTTGGGGCGTTTATTGAATCCAGTAAAATTTTAGGATGCGATGAAAACTTACGATTACAGGTCGAATCAATGAGAAACAAACTTGCTCCATTTAAGATTGGAAAAGGAGGTCAACTCCAGGAATGGTTGGAAGATTGGGACCTTGACGCTCCAGATATACATCATCGTCATGTCTCTCATCTTTATGCGGTATTCCCTTCGGCACAAATAACGCTTAGAAGAACACCAGATTTAGCTGAGGCAGCTAAAAAAACACTGGAACTTCGGGGCGATATGTCAACTGGTTGGAGTCTAGCCTGGAAAATTAATCTTTGGGCCAGACTTGGCGATGGGAATCGGGCTTTTAAACTTATAAAGATGCTTCTTGAGCCATCAAGGACATATCCAAATATGTTTGATGCGCATCCACCTTTTCAAATAGATGGAAATTTTGGCGGCACTTCAGGGATATGTGAAATGCTTATGCAGAGTCATACAGGCGAGATCGAGTTATTGCCTGCTTTACCAGATTCTTGGAAGAAAGGGTCAGTAAGTGGATTACGAGCTAGAGGAGGGTTTGAAGTCAGCATGAACTGGGATCAGGGCAGACTGCAACAAGCTAGAATTAAAAGTATTTCTGGTACTGCTTGCGTTGTTCGGTATGCTGATAAAATTAAACTTTTGACTTTTAAACCAGGAGAAGAAAAGTCCGTTGATTTTTAATGATTAACTATTGGTTTTCTTGAACACAGCTTTAGATTAAAGCATCCGCTAAGCAAATTTATGTAGCTTTTCGTGGCCTTGTTCGATTGGATTACTAAGCCTGTAAATCTAGTTTTTTCAGGTAAGTTTTGGCCGACTTCGGATCAAAAGTTATCGGGTGTTTTTTGTTTTTTACTCAGCAAACAATTTTGAAGATAGAAAATAGTTTGGTATCGCTTTATGTTCTGATTTGTTAGCTATTTAAGCTTTAGGTTTTGGCGAAGGGTTTTTAACTTTATTAACGAGTTCGTCTGCTAAGTTATAGGCCTTGTAGACTTTTCTAAGGGCTTCAATTATGCCTTTTGAACTGACTGAGAGGGCACGGGCTTGATCGTCTGTGTAGCAAAAATCTAAAACCAACGATTGTATATTACCATCGAATATGATACCCACGAGCTCGCAATTTTTATTAACAACCGGGCTTCCAGAGTTACCACCGATTATATCAGCTGTACTGACGAAGTTTAGCGGTGTTTTCAGGTCCAATTTAGATTTAGCCTTAAGCCATCTTTGTGGTAAATCAAATGGTGGCATAAATTTCATCTTTTCAGCTCGATCGTAGAGTCCTCTAATCGTGGTTTGAAATGGGATTTGTAAATTATTCTCCTGATATCCTTTGACCTGGCCGAAAGCCAGTCGTAAGGTAAATGTGGCGTCAGGATATGTATTAGTCGAGAAGATCAAATATCGAGCATGATTTATTTTCGCATGGGCTTGCTTTTTAATTTCTTCTTGGGTTTCGATGATTTTTCTAACATTCCTGGCTGGTTCATCAATCAATCTTGCTAGAGTTATCATTGGATCATTAATTTGATTTAGCTCTGAAAGGCTGAGGTTGTATATCAATTTCCGTTGTTTAACATCTTTTAGCCTGGTGTTTTGTACAAGTTCAATTGCACGTTGTTGAGGGGACCTTCCGTTTAGAACAGACTTTACTAATGGGTTGGAGTAGCCTAATTTGATAGCAAGAAAGGTGAGGGAATCGGTAAGTTTTAGGATTTCGAGATCATCATATATTGGTTTAGTGCTAAAAAGTTCAAGCTCTAAAGATGCCCTCGATGATTCAGTATATTCATGTAGACGTTCGCCGTCGGGTTTTTGCCTTTCTTCCACAGCTCGTAATAGTGTTCGTGCGATGTTAAATAATTCAGAATTAAATCCGTGGCCGGCTTCCAGGAGCCTATAATCGAGGACACTCTGCTCTATGCGCTTTTGAGCTACTCTTATTGTTTCGAATGCCTTTATGCATTCTTCCAACTCTGGTTTTTTAGCAATTTCTTTAATAAAGTTTTCTTCCTGATCTAATTTCCTTTTGAAAAAATTTGGATCAAGAAGGCCTGCTAGTGTCCCCATACGAGCTTTTCTGGAGTTTTGAATTCCCATTAAATCTTCCCTGGCACGTCTTGCATTTTCGATATTTCTTTGGCTCCATGCATTAAGGACTACTTCCATTCTATACAGCCTTTCAAGAGTATAGGGTAATGAATTGTCTCTAAGGTATTCGAGTTCAGGGATTGTTACTAGCCTATCCGTTCTACCGGGGTGACCGGAAACAAAAACAAGTTCGTTTTCAGACAGACCGGATTGATTCCACTTCAACCAGTGTTTAACTTTTGCTGGTTTTCCGTTTTCATAGACTCTGAAGAAACATATATCCAGACAGTAGCGTGGATATTCAAAGTTGTCCGGGTCTCCACCAAAGAATGCAATTTGTTGTTCAGGAGCAAAGACGAGTCGGACATCAGTGTATCTTTTGAATTGGTACAGATGGTAGGCGCCGCCCTGGTAAAGAGTTATAACGTCACTTCTTAGACCTGTTTTCTGGTACGATTCCTTTTCGATTTGGGCTATAATGTTCCGCCTGGCGGCAAAGGCCTCATCAGGAGATGCATCTTTAGGTACAGCAGAATTTACACGCTGAGTAACGTCTTCAATGTTGACTAATACATTTAATTCTAGATCGTGACATGGTTTCTCTTCCTCAATGCTTTTTGCATAGAATCCAGTTGCAAGATAGTCGTGGGTTTCATCACTTAGCTTTTGAAGGGCATCAGCTCCAACGTGGTGATTAGACATGACCAGTCCATTTTCTGATACAAATGATCCGGAGCCACCATTGTTAAACCTTACAGAGGCTTGTTGGAGGTGTTTTAACCAGTCTTCTGCAGGCTCAAATCCATACTTTTGTTTGAGTATCGTTAAAGGTGGTTTGTTAAACAACCACATTCCTTCGTCTGCATTGGGCGATGAAGCCGTAAAAATGAATATGCAACCGCATGCAATTAGGAGTTCTTTATATTTCATATGCAAATGTGTTTTATTATATTTCGAAAAATTTTAGATTCGAGTAAGGATTTTAAAAAATTTAAGTTTTAATCTGGTGAGTGTTTTATTTTTTCTAGCTCATGCAGAAACACTCCTACGGCTACAATGGCCGCAGTTTCTGCTCTTAGTATTCTATCACCTAATGAAAAAAATTGGACATCATTTTTTGTCATAAACTCAAGTTCCTGAGGTGAAAAATCGCCCTCAGGGCCTATCAAGATGACAACATTAGATGGTATGTTTCCAGGTCGCTCATTGGTTTTGGCCAGTATTTGATCTGGGCGAAGGCAACTCGACGTTATGACAGCGGCAGTCAAAAGGCTATTGCTTTTAAAAGTCTTAATGAACTCAAATAATGCTAATGGTGGCGAGATTTCAGGCAGCCAGGCACCGCCGCATTGTTTTAATGTTTCTCTTGCTATATTTGACCATCTGAGGATTTTGGAGTCCAGATCTTTATGTTCCAGTCTTGTGACTGTTCTTTGGGTGAGGATGGGAACTATTTTGGAGACGCCAAGTTCTACAGTCTTTTCTATTACAAGTTCAAAGTTTTTACCCTTAAGCAAAGATTGTGCAAGGACTATGGAATGAGCCGGTGGTTGTAGTTTGTTTATAGATATAATCTGGCACTGAATCGAGCCATGTTGACAGGCTGTGACATGGCATTCTGCAATAGTGCCGTGTCCGTCCAACAATTCTATTTTTTCTCCCGGTTGTGCTCGTAAGACATCGGCTGCATGATGGCCTTCTGCTCCTGTGATACTAAGAATCTGCAAGGGCTTAGCTGAACTCAGTTGTGAATAGAAAAATCTTAGCATCAGTTTTTGAAATATTTTTAGGAATTATGATTTTTATGATTTACAGCGGAGCTTGCTGGGCTGGCACCTAATTGTTGCATGCCGTCCTTGACGTAAAGAAGCCCGGAAATGGTAGTTAACACAGCGGCTCCAGCTGCAAGTCTAATTAGAATAGTTTGGTCCCATTTAAAAAGAGCCCAGAGTATTGTGGTCATTTGCAGCACTGTGGAAAGTTTTCCTGTAAATCTGGGTTTAACTGTTACTTTGCCGCAAATAGTATGAATCACAAGAGTGCCGATCAAAAGAAGTACATCTCTGCTCATTATTGTTATAACGAACCATGCCGGCACTCTGGGTAAGATAGGACCATTATCGATACTGACCAAAACTGCGCCTGAAGCCAGGAGCAATTTGTCTGCTAACGGATCTAAAATGGCTCCTAATTCACTTTGCTGGTGATATTTTCGTGCAATGTATCCATCGATACCATCACTGATAGATGCAATTGCGAATGAGAAAATACTTAATAACCTGCAAAGTTCATTACCTGTCTGCGCATAATAGATCACCTGCGAGATAAAAAAAGGTACAAGCAGGATCCTAAGTATTGTGATTTTATTTGCAGTTGTCATTTGTTCAATTCAATGGCAATCTACTTCGTCCCTTGATCATTTTAAAATATTTGTCACTATCGCCAATGAATTGAATGTCATAAAGATACTATCCTTGTCCAGAATGTTTTTCCAAAATTTTTAATAATCCCATCTTCGATTTTTTTAGCAATATCAATATCACTAGTAAGCGCAAAGACAGTTGATCCACTACCTGACATCAATGACATTATTGCACCGTTTTTAAGACAAAACTCTTTAACTAGTAAAAGGAGTGGATATTTGAAGAACACAGGGGTTTCTAAGGCATTAAAGAAGAAATCAGGCTCGGGGATTTTGCCAGAGTATAATATAGCTGCTAGTTCCATTGTGTAGCCTGGTCTTCCGTTTAATTGCTTGGGAAATAAACCCAGATTTTGGTATGCCCAAGGAGTTGAAATCCCGAAACCCGGATTGATTAATAAAATCTTTTTACCATGAAAAATTTCAAAGTCCGGTAATGTCATTAGTTTTTCTCCGCGGCCGGTGCCAATAGCTGGTTTTGAATAAAGGAAAAAATTGACATCCGACCCCAGACTGGCAGCCATGTTGTTTAACTCTTGATCTGAAATGTCTGATTGAAACAACTGTTTCAATCCTTGTAAGACTGCTGCTGCATTGCTACTGCCGCCACCAAGGCCTGCGGCGACTGGTATTTGTTTGATTATTTTGATATCTACGCCGGACTTAATATTAGTTGTTTTAAGGAATAAATCCGCAGCTTTCCAGGCCAGGTTATCTGAATTTATTGGTACTTCTGGGTAATCACATATTATCTTAAGACCCGAATTAGATTTTGAAAGGATAATAGTATCTTCTAACTTTATTGGGTACAAAAGTGTTTCTAATTCGTGAAATTTATCAGGTCTTTTATTGAGAACATTCAGAGAAAAATTGACCTTTGCCAGAGATTTAATTTCAACTTCCATAAAAAACGCGAGCCCCAGAAGGGCAGGGGCTTGCGATAGTTATTTTTGTTATAGATTAATAATCGAATACATGAAATCTACTACCTGGCACCACAGGTAAAACATCACCACCATTAAATCCTAAGGCTGTGTCAGTAGAGAATAGTGAGTCGGCTAATAAAGCAGGTCTGTAATTATCAGGGTAAACTACATCTGCTGGTTTCATAATTGGCTCGTAACTCGGGATCGGGAAAGTTGCAATTTCAAAGGCACCGACGATTGTTCTAGCAACGCTTCTATTAAAGCCATGGATAAACCCAGTTGTATAAGCTTTTTCTGGTGTAGACCATAATGCTTCCTGTTCTATGGACCTACGAATCTCACCCAGCCTGACGAATTCTGTGACATTATTGATGCCTCGGCCAAGCTTTTGTTCTGGGCCAGTACAGCCGGCTGCCAGTGCTATTACTGCAGCCCCCAGTGAAAGTTGTTTTATTATTCGCATATAAAATCTTTGAGTTTAACTTTAACTAACAGTGTGATCTTGTAAAGACCGATTTTCAAATTGATAGAAGAATAAAGCAAAAACTATGCCGTGCAATCAAGTGTTTTCTTTTTGTTTCTTTTCCTTTCTTTCCCAGAACCAGGCTATCCAGACTGAAATTTCATACAAAATTTGTAATGGTACGAACATTAATATCTGTGTTAAAACTTCTGGTGTCGTAAGCACTGCACCAAGGAAGAGATTTACCACAACCATGTATGGTCGGAAGGCTGCAAGTTTTTGATAATCGAGTATTCCAATCTTAACCAGGGTCAATAAAACAACTGGCATTTCGAAGCCCAATCCCATGCCCAACATAAACATACCAAGGAAGTTGATATACTTTTCTGCGGTCCATTGATCAGCGCCAATACCAAGCCATTCAGAGTATTGCCGTGATGCGCCCAAAGCAAATGGTGCAAGAACGAAATAACAAAAACAAACACCCATGAAAAATAAAGAAAATCCTATCCAAAAAGCCTTATTCACCATCCGTTTCTCTTTTTTCTTAAGAGCTGGCATAACGAATTGCCAAATAAAATAAATGACAAATGGCGCTGCCAAAACTATTCCGCCATAGATTGCGAGTTGAAATGCTACAACAAACCCTCCTGCAGGGCTCAGATTAAGCAAGACCACCTCACGTTTTTTGTGTATGATCGGACTGTTGGTTTCGATAGAAAAGCTTAAGACAATGTTTGTCCCTATGAACGTTGGCTTAAACTGGAGCAAAGCACTCTGGGTAGACGGAATACCTAACGAATTAGCTATATTTGTAGTCATCTCAAATGTAGCTAATCTATTGGTGTCCCAGAAAACACTTACTTGAGGATTTTTAGGTAGCCATTTGGAATAACTTTTCTCAAGGGGCCATTTAAGAATGGCCATAATAGTATTGCCTCCGGCTAAGCAAATGACCATGCAAATGAATATAGCCGCCAGGGATTTTAAAAGAACCCATCGAAGGTCTTCAAGATGTTCAAGAAAAGATTTTACTGGACCTCCTCCTTCTTCGTCTTCATCAACCGAAGGCGTTTCATCCCATTCGTCTGGCATGAATTAACTAGCTTGTAATGTAAAGTTTATGGCTTTGGATTACTATTAGGAGTCTGAGCGGTGTCTGTTGAAGCAGCTGATGATACCTGATTATGATTTTGAGTAGGTTCATTTAGCGGCCTACCAGGAGGTGTGTAGTGATGGTTCGAACCAGGATGATCATCTAAAGCAGAGTTTAATTCGTCAGTAACATCGCGTGTAGCTTTTTTAAATTCTTTGATACCCTGACCAAGACCTCTTGCTAGCTCGGGCAATCGTTTTGCTCCGAACATTAGTAGGACTACCACTAATATAAGGACGATTTCCCAACCACCTAACATTCCAGCGAACATTATATTCATACAATTCATGCTAATTAACTTACGACTTTAGGTTAAACAAGTAAAGTTTTAACTCCAAACCTTCGACTCAATGGACTTCAATTTTATCAAAAGAACTACTCTAGTTCAATTTCGCGTGTAATTGCCTGAGGTTAATCAAGCGTCTATTCTTTGGGCAAAAGGCGTAAGAATTCTGCCCGCCTGTTCTTTGCCCAAGCTTCTTCATTGTGACCTGGATCTACTGGCCGTTCCTCTCCGTAGCTAATAGTTCTGATTCGATTGGCACTGACACCTAATTTGATGAGGTATTCTCTGGCTGAAAGGGCGCGCCGTTCTCCTAGCGCCAGGTTGTATTTTTCTGTGCCCCGTTCGTCGCAATGGCCTTCTATTAAGAGGTCGTCATTTGGATTCTTTTTAAGATAATCGGCTATGGCTTCAAGGTTTGGTATGTCATTAGGCTTTATTTCAGATCTATCAAAATCAAAGTGAATAGTATATGCCTTAAAGATTTCACGGTCAGCTTTCCTGTCTTCAAACCGTTCCAGGTTGTTTAATTCAACATTTCCCTGTTGATCTGTTTTTAATGGGGTTTCAGTTATTTTTTGGCCATTACCTAAGGTGCCACCTTCAGGAATAAATGGCTTTGTTGGTGCTGGTTGTGTTATTTTAGGAGGTGGTGATTGTGGAATAGGTGTCAATGGTTTCTGAGGGCTTTTACACCCGGAACTGGTTAGCATTAAAATCAAACTGCTCGCTATTAATGCAGTTAAAATTAAAGGTTTCATTTTTTTTAAATTTTTTAAATTTTTTAACTATTTAGCCCAACTCGGCTGAGAACAGTCTCCCGACATCTGTACAATATTTTTTACTTTTTTTGTTGGAACGTCAAGCAAAGATATATATTTACGTCCACCAGATCTACGAACAAATGCAACAGTTCTGGAATTAGGTGCCCAACATGGTGATTCACCCTGGACTAACACTTCTGCAGTGCCACCTGTCGCAGGAGTAATACAGATCTGAAAATCACGCATGTTGGCAGTAAAAATTATGTATTTTCCATCAGGTGACCAGTTTGGTTCAGTGGCATTGCTTATACCAAAGGACACACGTTTAGGCTGACCACCTGAAGCCGGAATGGTGTAAATGGCGGAAGCGCCGCTCATCTGTGATGAGAAGCAGATGTATTTGCTATCCGGAGACCATGATGGAGTTGACTCGGCTGCACGTGTGGTAGTGAGTCTAACGAGGTTTTGACCATTAATATCTGAAACATAAAGATCCGGGCTGCCAGCTTTACTGAGAATCATTGCTAGTTTTTTGCCATCAGGTGAAACAGCCGGGCAGGTATTTAAACCTGAATATCTGGCAATAATAGTTCTTTCACCTGTGGTAAGATCGTGTCGGTATATATCTGGGTTGCCCTTTATGTATGAGGTATAATAAAGAATTCGTTTGCCAGGAAACCAAGCCGGTGTTAGTGCTATTGAGTTATCATGAGTAACTTGCACTATGTTATGACCGTCGAAATCCGAAACATAAATTTCACTGGCATTGTCATTCCTGACTCTAAAAGCAATTTTGGTCTGGAAGATACCCTTTTCGCCCCTAAGTCTATTAACTATTTCGTCTGCGAATGCATGAGCCTGTGCTCGAATAGTTCCACCAGAATAAGATTTAGCTAAGATAGGTGTTTTATTGATTCGGTCAATTACTTTACCCTGTAAATTGCCGTCATTGGAACCTTCAATTAAGAATTGAGCTTCTGAGGGTGAAGCATTAGTAAAACCAACTAGTTCGAGGTCGAACTTCAATACGGATAACGCTTCACCTGTAAAACCGGTTATTGAAATCGGGATCAATCTTTGCAGCTCAGCATCTCTGGTTATAACTATTTCAGCTGGGTTAGCCGAATAAAGTGAGGTTGGAACTAACTCAATGATAAGTGCCAGACCTAATAATAATGTCAAAGTTTTAGTTTTCATCCTGATAAACGTTTAGATCTTAAATTAAAATTGATAAAATATATTCGCTCGTTTTCTTTTGCACCTTCTGGAAATGGACTTACTTTGGTGACTCGGCTTATAGCTCGTTCCACCGAGCTATCTAATCTAGGATTTCCAGATGGTTTATCAATCTTTGCTGAAATCACCGTTCCATCCTTATAAATAACTATTTTAACTCGAGTAGTCAAAGATTCATCTGAGATATCTTCAGGCGGATCGAACCAAGCTCTGTCATAAATAGTTTTTATGGCTTGGAGGTAGTTAGCATAAGCCTCTCCGCCGGTGCCACCGGTTCCGCTACCTGAGCGGGATGTCGATGTTGATGCCGCTTCAATCGTAGTGCTGCTCAGAGATTTTTTAAGCGAGCCCACTATTGAGCTTACCTGGGAATTCCACATTTGGGCAATCTCTTCGGAGTAGGATTGTGATTGCTTTGGATTTTTCTTATTGGACGAAATATTTTCTTGTTTTCTCACGACTGGAGTCAGGTCGACTTTAATTTCTTGTTTTTTAGGTTTTGGTGTGTCGTCGATTTTTGGTGTTTGTATCTGTTCTTGTTTGACCGGTACCTGTTCTTGCTCCCTAACTGACTCCTGGGGGACTTCTACCTGAGTTTTTGTGGGTTTTGGTAAAGTCTGTTGTTTAGGAGGCAACTGGGGCTCTGGTTCTTTAAATTGAGGTTCTTTAGCTGTTGCTTGTGGTGCTGGACCTGGCTCTCCGCCCCCGTATACCAGGTCATCAATCAATTTATTTGGAATAACATTCAAAACCGGAAGATCATTTTCTCTGGATGACTTGAAAGCAAAGGCCGGGCCTATTATTAAAACTGAAAGCAGCACTAAGTGTAGAACCACTGAAGCCAGGAAATATCTTGTTTTAAGGCATTCCATTTTTACCTCTTTGGCTGGGTGCGGAATGAAATACTTGAAATATTATGTTTTTGGCAGCAATCAATTACTTTGGCTACGTATTTAAAAAGCCCATCTTCATCTGCTCGTATGTAAACTACCAGATTTGGGTTTGCAGCAAAGGCCGACACCAGTGCTCTTTCGATCTGCTCAAGAGTAAGAGACCGTCCATCTAATCTGTAAACGCCGGCCTTTGAGATTTCAATTGTTTTGATATCATTTTTAGAAAGCTGCTTGCGTTCAGGCCTTCCGCCGACTGGGAGTTTGATATCGAGGGTTTGAGTTAACATTGGAGTTGTAATTACAAAGATGATCAATAGCACGAACGCAAGATCTAAAAGCGGAGTTATATTTATGTCGCTAAGTGTAACTAAATGTTGTTTTTGAGAGAATCTACGCATATTACGGACTATAATTGGCAATCATGACAACGATTTTATAAACGATAAATGATGCGACTAATAACAGTATTGCCTGCCAAACAAGTGATTTCCAGTTTTTGGGAACCAACTTCCTTTTTAATCTATGGAATTTAGAGTGGTGCAGTCGGTGGTGGCAGTGATAGCATCTGGCATCGACACGTTTATTTTTCCTACCGCAGTGGGTGCAGGCAATATAAAGATGCGCACCACACTTTTCGCAAAGTTCTGCAGAAGCAGGATTCAAGTGTTCGCATTTAGCACACAGGACACCTGTGGTCGTATTCTGCGTCTGCTGGTTGTTATTATGGTTAGTCAGATTTTCCATTATTTTCCAGAAACTCAATTTCTATTCTTGAGACCAGCTCTTGTGCAAAGTTGTCAAGCTCGACTGTAAATACCCGCAAATTATGAACAAGCCAATTATATCCGAACATTGAAGGAATTGCAACAAGTAAACCGCAAACGGTTGTTATAAGGGCACCAGCAACACCAGGGGCCATGGTAGCTAAATCAGCAGTCCCTTTCATACCTACATAACTAAAGGCACTCATAACGCCCCAGACAGTTCCCAGTAATCCTAAAAATGGTGCACCGCTGACGGCTATAGCTAATAAAATAAGCCCAGACTCTAATTTTAATGATTCTTCAGCTACAGCTCGTTCCAGGGCTCGTTTAACATGCTCCATTGTTGATAGGGTAAGTTTTTGTTGCGATGTATCGCTACTTTTAAGCCTGCCAGCTAACTCTTTACAACCTTCGTTATAAACCGCAAATAGAGGACATCCTTCTACATGTACATTTCTCAAAAAAATTCCAAGCACAGTTTTTTGTGCCCTGAATTCAAGCATGAAAAGTTTGTTAAGCTTTCTTGCCTGGCGCATTTGCATGGCTTTGGTAAGCATGACAGACCACGCAAATATTGAGAAGACAGCCAGAACGATAATAATTAATTTTGCTTCTGGAGTTGCCTTATTCCAGACATATGGCAAGTCTGATTCAATTGCCAAGAAATAATTCATGCCGTTCATTAAACAACCTTTATATGAATAAAGTTTTGCCTCAATTTTAAATTGAGGTATAAAAACAAAATCCACCTGTATTTGACAACTATAAACAGGCGAAATTCAAGAGAGAAAACACTGAAAAATAATAAAATTGGTGAATCGACTAATTATTGGCCTGTTTTTTGCGCGTATTTTTAGCGGAAATCAGGCTCATGCTAAGCATGAGAATGCCGAATAATACCTGAAAAATTCCCCACAAGAGATTTATGTTTATGTTTAGGGATTTCTTGTAGAGTGCAGGGTCAGATATTAACCCAAACACGGCAAGAATTAATCCAATAATGAGGAACATCAGGCCAATTGGTAATCGAACATCGATATTCATAATTATACCTTTATTACCAGAAGATAATGTTTAAAATTAAAGCTGCTACTAAAACTACTACGCCGAGTGGTCCCGGTCTTTTGTACCATGGTAAATGTTCGTCTTTTGGTACAGGCGTCAATGAATAGACCAGACCACCCAGCTCTTCATCGGTCTTTTTTCTCTTAGTTACTAGCGAGACCAAGATTGTGACTATGAAACAAGTGGTCCATGCGAAAATAGCGCCCCAGAAATTTAATGCCATTTCACTTGGGTAGACATGGAGGACTTTTTCAGATATAGGGCCTTGACTGAATAACGCAATTAGCCATCCCCCTTTTACCAGGCTTGATGCAGATTCGGGCATGGTCAAACCATGATTAAGCCCAGCCGCTATAGTTCCGAAGACTAATCCTGTAAACGCAGCATGACCGGTTGTCCGCTTCCAAAACATCCCGAGCAAAAATGTTGCAAATAACGGGGCATTAATGAAGGAGAAAACCAACTGAAGGACATCCATTATGTTATTAAATTTTGCGGCAAAATAAGCAGCCCAGATACTTAAGATAACGCCGACTATAGTAGTCACGCGTCCGACCGTTAGATAATGTTTATCTGATTGCCCCGGTTTGATATAACTTTGGTAGATATCATAAGTCCACACGGTATTAAAAGCGGTCACATTTCCAGCCATCCCGGACATAAAAGAGGCCATGAGTGCGGTTATGCCAATTCCCAACATACCAGTAGGGAAGTAGTGCGCCAGCATTAGTGGTATAGCCATGTTATAGTCGTATTCACCGTCTTTTTGGGGTAGGGAAAAGCCACTTGTACTACTTCCAGCCGTAAGTGCCATAGCAATCATACCGGGTAATATTACAAGAAAAGGAAAAAGCATCTTGGGAAAAGCTGCAATTAAAGGCGTGCGTCTGGCCGCCGACATTGAATTAGCTGCCATAGCTCTTTGAACGACAAGGAAATCTGTGCACCAATATCCGAATGAAAGAACAAATCCCAATCCCATTACCAGACCGAACCATTCTACGCCCATTGGATTAGCTTTTGTACTGGTCATGTGCCGCCAGGACTCAGTCCATGCCCCAGCTTCATAGCCGTGATGAGTTGCTACAGATGCAAGTTTTGCCTGGAGTCCTGACCACCCGCCTACATCTATCAACCCCAGGATCACCAGCGGTAAAAACCCAAGTACGATCAAGAAAAACTGTAATACCTCGTTGTAAATAGCCGAAGTTAAGCCACCAAGGAAGATATAAACAAGGACTATAATTCCAGAAATAATGATGCTAAAATCAAAGTTCCAGTTAAAAAGAGTTTCGAAAAGTTTAGCCAGCGCGTACATAGATATTCCTGATGAAAATACTGTCATAACTGCAAATGATATGGCGTTAAAAGCACGGGTCTTTTCATCAAATCTCAATTTGAGATATTCAGGAACAGATCTTGCCTTAGACCCATAATAAAATGGCATCATGAATATCCCTACAAAAGCCATTGCAGGAATAGCACCTATCCAATAAAAATGGCTGGTTGCTATTCCGTATTTTGCTCCCGAAGCCGCCATACCAATTACTTCTTGTGCGCCCAGGTTTGCTGAGATAAAAGCAAGCCCGGCAACCCATGCAGGTATCGATCTGCCAGAAATAAGAAAGTCCTCGCTGGTTTTCATGAATTTTTTTAGAGCCCACCCAATACCAAGCACAAAAACGAAATAAATACATAAAATTGAGTAGTCCAATTTTGTTAAGGCGATTGTATTCATATTAAATTTATAAGTTCGATACATTTAAATGTTAATTTTCATAATGTCAAATCAGAATCCTGTAGTTTCATAAAACTCGAATCATCAACCTGGCATTAAGGTTGACAAAAAGCTTTTAAGCCAATGGTGCAGATTCTGAACAGTAGTCCACAAATGTTAAATTTTGGAAGTTGGGTCTTGAGTTTTATGAGACACACCATTGATAAAAAATTCTAAAAATGCAAAATTTGTTACACTTGTAAGCATTCGAGTTTTACTTTTTCAATATTCAAATTTCGTTTCCGTTTTTACTTAAAGATTACGTTTGGGGACCAGGGAGTGATGATAAAAATCCCAACAAGAATCCGATATAACGATTGTCAAATTATCTTTAGTGTTCTTGTGCGAATTTAATATTTTTGCTCGGTAATAAGTTCAAAAGTTAAAATAAAATTATGCAGAATCAGGATTAATCGATGAGCTAGTTCTTCAATGTAAAAGAAAAACCCGGGATTTTTCATCCCGGGTGTGTTAAAAAGATTAAAATTACCTAGCGGTTATTTGGTTAATTTATGAGGATAATTAGCATCATTGCCCAATGAGCATGTTGGATCAGTGCTAATATTGCCAATTGTATAGGTACCATTTGCTGGGCAAACAGGCATTTGATTGCCTTTGATGTATGGTGTTATATCGGCCTCACCAGGCGTAGCATTTTGTGGCTGATTCTTTTCTATAGCCCATTGTTGCTTGGCTGAGTCTATCATCCTCAGGTTGTTTATACATGCGTTCATACGGGCTGTTTCACGAGCCCTGACGAAGTTTGGTATGGCAATTGCAGCTAGTAAGCCGATAATTGCCACAACGATCATGATTTCTACCAGCGTGAAGCCGGCCTGTCTTTGAATTTTGGTCTTCATATGATTTATAATTTTATGATTTTTATTTTTGCAGTGCGGACCTCACCTGGGGCGTTTACAACCACTGCAGTTGCTGTCCGCATATTGCCCCAGATAAACTGCATTTTGACAAAAAGCACAATTTATGCCAATAAAAAATTTAAAAAATTTTTTATTTTTTAAAATCATAAAATTTTGTCTTATAATATAATTTAAAACCATTGATAATTGCTTGCGCAGGTGTGTTTTATTCTTTTAACAAACCTTATTTCTAAAGCTGTACTAGGGACTGATTCCTCATCATGCAATACACCAATAACGCAGCTGTTATGTCAAAAGAATATACACTTGTAAACTGTATTAAGACGCAACTGACTGCGTGTTTTTGTTTAAAAATATTGAGGATATTCAGGTTATTTGGTTAAATTTTTAAAATTCAAGAGCCAGACATTTAATAAACTCATGTTGATTGAAGAAAGTATGTGCATGTTTTCAATAGTGGATTAAATGGTTATAAGGAATGTTTGCAAATAGATAATTATTGATATAAATTCACGAAAATGAAACGGCATACCTATTTGATTTTTGTAGTCATTGGTTTTTTTGAGTTGGGGCTTGGATTGACCCCACTGGCAAATGATTGGCCTAATTGGCGAGGGCCAAACTGGAATGGGATATCTTCAGAGACTAACTGGTTTGTTCCATGGCCAAAGGATGGGCCAAAAATCCTATGGAAGGTCAATGTGGGTATTGGATTTTCATCACCATCGATACAAGCTGGCAGGGTTTTTTCTATGGGTAATTCAAATAATACTGACATTGTTTATTGTATCGATGACAAGACAGGGCGCATTTTATGGACATATTCTTATTCAAGCCCGTTGAGTCCGGATTTGTACGAAGGCGGTCCTAGTGCTACACCTACTATTGATGGGGATAGGCTTTACACATTGAGCAAGGATGGCAAACTTTTTTGTTTAAAAGTTGCTAACGGAGATGTTGTGTGGGGTGTTGATTTGATTAAAAAATACCATATTGCCAGGCCCAGGTGGGGTTTTGCAGGCTCACCGGTTATTTTTCAAAACATGCTTTTATTAAATGCGGGAGGAGCCGGTATGGCATTAAAAAAAGACTCAGGTGAGTTAATTTGGCTTTCTAATACGAACGAATGCGGTTATGCGACGCCTGTCGTCGTTAATAATAAAAGACCATACATGGTTGTTTTTTCACATCGTGAACTTATAGCTGTTGAAATAATTTCATGGAAGATTCTCTGGCGCATACCCTGGAAAACAGCATATGATATGAATATTATTGATCCAGTGATATGGGATAACAAGTGGTTTATTTCTTCCTGGGACAGAGCCGCTATGCTGATTCAAGTTGATGGAGAGAATGTTAATTATGTTTGGCGGAATGATGAATTTAGGACACATACCTGCAATGTGATTTTAATTAACGATTTGATATTTGGATTTCATGGCGATGCTAAGAACGGTAAAGAGTTTAAGTGTCTTGATATTAAAACAGGTAAGCTCCGGTGGGTAGCTAAAGATATACCGAATGGCAGCGTTTCTGCATCGGCCGACGGTAAGTTATTGATTGGGACTGGTGATGGCGAACTCATAATAGCTGACGCTGATCCTGATAGGTTTAAGGTGTTATCGCGAACTAAGCTGTCGGATAGCAGGTTTTGGACACCGCCTGTCCTTGCGAATGGTAAGATATATTGTCGTGATGCGCTTGGTAACATTTTTTGCATTGTACCATTAAATTAGGCATATCTGGATATTGGGTATGAGAAATCTAAAGAACATTAAATGCCCAACATGTGGCCGAGTAGGCGACTGGTTTAGCGGTAAATATGGACCATTCTGTTCGAAAAGGTGCAAATTAATCGATCTTGGAAAATGGCTTGGAGAGGAACACAGAATTAGCACAGTAATTGATGAACATCTTGAGAAGACTGGAAAGAATTTATCGGGTCCAGAAGGTACTGGCGATTAATCCTATTTTTTAACATTTAGTGTGGTAATTTTTGAGAAAAGTCTTGAATCATACGATAATTAAACTAGAGTGTCTGGCAAACCGGGAAGACGTACGGAAGATCTCGGTTTGCTATTAAGATTTTAAATTATACTCCTATGGGTCGAATAATTATTGTAGCAGGAGTGCCTGGTGCAGGCAAATCAACCTTGTTATATGAGGCCTGGAAACGTGTTGAGAAAGAGCTTAATTACACTATTGTTTCCTTTGGTACGGAGATGTTGAATCTATGCAAAGAAACTGGCCTTGTAAATAATCGCGACGAAATGAGGAATCTTAATCCTGATGTTCAGGAGGAGATGCAATGGCGTGTGACCAAGAGGATTGCTGAACGTCCTGAAAATATTCTTTTGGACACACACTGTGCCATAAAAACAGGGTCGGGTAGTTATTTGCCTGGATTTACTCCACGTATGCTTGAACGCCTTTCGCCAAGTGCTATTATTTTGGTTGATGCCCACGAAGCTGAGATTCGAGGCAGGCGCAAGCTTGATACCTCCAGGCCCATGCGCACTATTGAATCTGCTGAAGATATACTCGAACACAAGGTTATTAATCGCGCTTATGCGGCAGCATTCTCGGCCAGGACTGGCTGTCTTTTAAAAATCATTCAGAATAATACTGGCGAATTTGAAAGAGCAGTAGAGGAGTTTATCACTACTTTAAGATTTATCGGGATTGAGAAAATTGGGCCACCGCCTCAACCTTTACCAGTTACGCCGGCAAAAGAGATAAAAACAAATCCTTAAGACTAGCAGAATTAATATTTACGTTTTTTACTGAGGAGGTGTTGTGACGGCGGGATCTGCCAAAAGTAGATGCTAAATGGAAATGAGTTTTTAATAATATTTATCCAATAATTAGCTTGGAAAAAATAGCGTATAATCAGTTTCAGCGAACAACTAAGGAAAGCAGTCTGCATGATTAAAATTAATGATGATTTTGATTGGGATTATAGTACACCAGTGGTTTTTTGAGAAAATTGAGTATCGGTTTAAATTATGTTTTTTGAGCTGAGGCTGAAAGAAAGAAAACTCATAAAAGATGATCGATAAACAAAGCACGACCATTATAGAGCTTGCTGGAGTGCACAAGCGATACCAGGATCCCGAAATCCATGTACTTAAGGGGATTGATTTAAGGATAGCCTTATCAGATACTATTGCCATAGTTGGACCATCAGGATCGGGTAAGAGTACTTTATTGAATATAATCGGTGGTTTAGATAGACCGAGCAGCGGGGGGGTTTTTATTAACGGATATAATCTTGCTGAACTTTCAGAGGCGGAGTTGGCAGTTTATAGGAATCTGGTAGTAGGGTTTGTTTTTCAACTTCACCATTTGTTACCACAATGTACAGTCTTGGAAAATGTATTAATACCAACTATTGCTCCTAGAATTTACCCTGAATTTTTACATTCAATTGTTGGTGATTTTTCGAAAAGAGACAAAAATGAAGTTCTTCATCGAGCAAGGTCAGTTTTAGAAAAAGTTGGTTTGATCGAAAAATTAAAGATGTTTCCGTCTCAATTATCGGGTGGTGAACGCCAGCGTGTAGCAGTTGCCAGGGCTTTGATTAATAATCCCAAAATAATTTTAGCTGATGAACCTACAGGTTCATTAGACTCGCAGACAGCAAATGAGCTCGTCGATCTGCTAATAGAACTAAACAGGAATGAGGGGTCTGCTCTGATCGTTGTTACGCATTCAGATACTGTTGCTGCAAGGATGTCAAAAAAATATTTGCTTTCATCTGGTAAATTAACTGACATTTTGCCTAAGGATATTTGATTGGAATCTTAAATAAGCCCGGGATTAAACGTGTACAAAAGTTACGTAGCTGTGTATATGTAAGGTATAAGATTTCTTCCTTTATCTTTACCTGAGTTCGTCTGGGGGTTATTAATTCAAAATCCCTGTGTTTTTATAGATACAACCTGTGGCATTCATATGAATAGCTCAGCCCAAATGGTTAATGAGCGTACATGCCAATAAAATTGGTAGTATATTTCCTGGTGCGGTTAGTCAAGGGCCATTAGTCCTAATGGCATTATCACTGCTCAGGCTGTGGGTGGTTAATTATTGAAAATGCAATCTGGGTTGCTCAATTGGATAAGCTTAAGAATAAGGATGAATCATATGCGATCTCTTTTTGCTTATGAATAACTCAAGATGAGGATTGTTGAAGTAATTACTGTGGTTTGAGTAAATGTTCAATTTTTTCAAATGGTACTTTAATAATAGTCCCGTGCCTGCATCCTGATGGAAAACTGAGGTTTTTGAGATATCATACCAGGTTTTTTGGTCCTGGGATTTTACAGCTCCATAATATTGTGGTGTAGCATAATGATCAAAGTAGATAAGGAACTCATTGTTAAACTTAATAGCAGATGGTCCTTTGATCCAGCTAATAGTAATAGGGTCGCCTGCTTTTTCAAAAGGTCCATCGGGGGTATCTCCTGCAGTGATTCTTAATTCTTTTTAACCGGTTCTCGGGTTTCATCTTTGACTATTAGATAAAATTTGTTGCTGACCTCCAGCATCATTGCGTCTATCGCATTGAATCCGCCATCATAGAATAATTTAGTTGGCATAAAGTTAACAAAGTCTTTAGTTGTGGTGTATATACTATGGTTGTATCCATTATCACCGGAATCAGCGGTTTCCTGAAAAGGTGGTGGTATAGTGGATGCCCAGAAGATTAAGTATTGTTGTTTTTTCGAATCATAGAATAATTCTGGTGCTCAGGCATTTTTTGTTGCTGGTTTATTAATCACGGGAGCTATTTCTTTTTGTGGAGCCCAATCGATCAGATTTGAACTCCATGAATATTCAATTACGGGTGGATTCCCCCAGCTAGTAGTCCAGACCAGATGAAATTTATTATCGGGACCTAAACATATGCATGGATCACGCAATAATTTGCCTCCGACATATGGTTTAAGAAAGGAAGATGATTTTGAATTGAGTTCGGTCCATTGCAATCCTTTAGTACTGTATGCCAGAAATAATCCTGATTCGCCATTATTTTTGAAAAACGATAAGAGTAAGACTTGATCGTCTCTAATTTCGCTGATCAGAGAGACATTAAGTGTAATTAAAGATAAAACGAATGTTAGGATATAATTTTAAAAATAAAGCATGAGGTAATTATGTAGTTGTATTGCCTCTGCTGTAATAGGAATCAACACGGGCTGCGACATCTTTAAATGCTATATCGACTTCATAAATCATTTTGAATTGTTCAATAGCTTCTTCTTTTTTATTTAATTTTTCTAAAGCACATCCGAGTTGGTAGATGAGTTCTTTTTTTTCGTCGTCGAACACTAATTTTTCTTTAATAGCATTTTGGAAGGTCCTCACGGCGAGGTCGTACATGCCGCGTTTAAAGAAACACATTCCGAGATAATAAAGCGATTGAATGCGTTTATGTGGGTTTGCCTGGGCCTTTTGAAATTCCTGGATCGCTTCTGTAAGTTTACCAGCGTTATAGTAAAGTTGTCCTAATTCAAATCGTAAAGATAGGTCAGTGGGGTAACGCTCTACCTGGCGTTTACATTCCTGGATCTGATAATCATTTCTTTGTTTAGTAAGGTTTTCAAGTTTGGTATTGTAATCAGGATCGTTTGGATTCAACGCTGAGATAGCTGCATTAAATTTTTTGACAGTGGTTTCTACTATTGCTTTTTCTATTGTAGGATCGAATTTTTGATCTGATTCTAAAATTTTTTTGTAGTAAGTGATTGCTTCATCGAATCTTTGTTTTTGGACTAGCAGTTCAGCCAATGAGCGCATTAATCTGAGGTTTTGTGGTTCTTTTTGAATTCTTGAAAGGTAATCGTTAATAAGTCTTTCTGCTACGTCAACGTCTTTGACCTGGCGTTGTTCTTCTTCGATTAATCTGGCTTCTTCCTTGTTTTTCAGGACCTGGGTAAAGGATGCACCTTCTGACTCGAAGGCTTCATAACCACCTTCGACAAGGGTTTTCTGTGCAGAAATATTTTTCAATAATTGGGCTAATTCAGGGTCATCCGGGTATTTATTAACTAACTCTTGCGCGATTTGTTCTGCCCTAATCGTTTGATTTGAATTCATTAGCGAATTGGCTAATTTGATGGCTATCTCACGGTCATCCGGGTCATTTTTATGCAAGATTTCTAAAGACAGTGCAGCGGTTTTGGGTAAATCAACTGCCAGGGCTGCATCTGCTAAAAGCTTGTGGGCCATTGAACTGTTGGGGTCGGTATTGAGTATTTGTTCGGCAATTTTGATTGTTTCAAAAGGATTCGATCTTAATGCTAATTGCGCCTTTGCGATCAATGGGGCAGAACTGGCCTTATTGAATGCTTTTTTGAAGAAACCATGGCTTTGGTTGGCTTTTTTAAATTGAGCGACTCTTAATGCCTGTCTGCATTCGAAGAAAGCTGGTTCCTTTTCCAGCACCTGGTTAAAAATATCAATTGCATAGTCATAATTATGTCGGTCCAGCGAGACTCTTCCTTTTTGATACAGGTCTACCCAGCATTGAGCAACGTCTGTTATCTCTTTTTCTGCCATGACTTAAACATTTTATAAGACAGTCTATTTGATATCAACTGAATTTATTGAATCTAAAGTAGTTATCAGCTTAAACTGGACCGGCATTGATAAAAAATAAAAAAAGCGCCACTTTGAAGTGGCGCTTTTTAGTAAGGCGGCTAAGCCTTGTTCTTTTGTTTTTCTTCCAACACTTTATGGATAATCAGCGTTGATGGAGTCATATCTTCCTGGTCTACGTTAACACGGCGCATAGTACGTACTGTTAGCCATAATCTTTCTGCTAATCTGCCTTTGGTAGGTACCTTTAAGATTTCACATAATCTGCCGAAGGTGATAGGTTTGCCTTCTGCAAGGAGAATTCTCCTGACCAGGGTCTGGTGTGTCACATAGAATTCTTTTGATGGTTCGCCCCAGGACTTAAGGCCATAGTATCCATAACCGAATTCTTTAATCCCATGGTGATTTTTTATGACAGCGGATATAGTAGCACGTCCAACAGAACGTCTTTTCCTCAGTTCTTTAAGAATTTCAGTAGCTGTCATTGGATGTCCTGTGGCTTTTAAGATTTGAGGAATAAGGTCTTTGATATGGACACGTTTGGATGATTCGCCCCATTCCTTTAGAGCGAACAGGAAGCGTCCCTGGTCTACTAGTCTTGGGTCGCCCCGGAGGATATGTGCAATTTCATGTGGGTTAGTAAACTTGGCCCATAAGAATTCTTCTTTTTTAATAATTTCGCGGGTAGACATTGGTCGTTTTTCGGCTTTGATAAACTCGTATGCATCATTTCTTGCTTTTTCCCACATTTTTTCTGGGAGTTTTATATGTTTAGTCAGACCGAAAGCACGCTTATCTAACAGGAAGATTCCCTGTTCTGGTTTTAATGAATTTCTCAGGCCGCCTACAGATATTTTGGGGACATCATCACCAAATATTTTCTTTGCAGCTGAAATAATTTCTTCAGGTTTGAGTGGTCGATCAGATTGAGCTAATACTCTATACACCCAGTCATGGATTCTTAAGTTTGCTAATCTGGCTACTGGTTTATCAGGTTCTGGATACTCAACGATTATGGATGCTGCTTGACGGATAGCTCTTAAGAATTCGCCGGCGTTTAGGTTTATTGGTTGATTTTTTTCTTTAAGAGCAAGATATATGTCCTTAAGTGGCAGAGGTGATATCTGGGCTCTTAACATATCTAATGATGGTTTGACAATGTCCTTGGTGCGTGAATCTAGATTTGGGTATGGTTTTTGTCCGTCTGCCCAATCCGGGACATCAGGATTTAAGTTTCCGAACAAACGCACATAAAAACCCAGAGGATATTTACACTGATCTTTCTTAGGACCAAGCCATTTTTCTAAGAGCGCGGTTGTTAGTGGCATCACGTTTTCCAGACATTTTTCAGATATTTTCTTTAGCAGATAATCCACAGCGGGTCCGCCACTCCTATATAACTTGTTGAGCATCAGGTCTACTACTTGTCTGACTCGTTCTCTTGTCAGTCCATATTTTTTTCCTATCTCTTCCAGGGTTAATGGTTTATTAGAGAAGCCGCCCATTCGATGCAGAATCATATCCCGTTCGCGTTTTGGTATTTCGGCCAAGGATTTTTCCAGTAATTGAATTAAGTTTTCAACACTAAATCCTTTGATCTTGACGTAATCAAACTCACCGGCTTGAACCCTATCTATAAGATTTTTAAGTTCTAAGATAGAGGTTTTGCCGCAGTTTCGCATGCTGTTTATTTGTTCATATGCTATGCCATGAAGATCGCCAAGGAGTTTCAAACCCATACGGTCTAAAACCCCTGCCAGTCTCACTGATAATGGCATTTTGTCGAGTGGCCAATCCCTAGCATTAGGCGGGATATTAATTAACTCTTTTAAGTTAATTTCTTCAATATTTCTAGCTGTCATAGTTTATTCAGAGTTAAAATATTATAGTTTCAGTTTAAAACTCATTATGAAAGAAGCTCTGATCCTTCAGAAATTTAATATAAAGTATCATCATTTTATTCCTGATCCTGTTTTACTTCATAATGAGTTTTTATTCTGGCAGCATAAAAATGATAAACAATGTCTTGCTTCTAAAAGTTATCATTCCATGCTCCAGAATAATAAATCCGGCTTAAGCCCTAAACTCCTCTGGCATTAAGCAACAATTTCAGCGAAATTCATGAGAATTTCGCAAATACTGGTATAAGAGTATACCAATTTTTAGAATTCGACTAGTATATTTATAAAAATATTTAATTTTTTTCTTTTTTTATATTCATGTCATTATTATTGAATAAAATGTCATTTTTATGGACATTATTAATCTTATTAATAATCGGGAGGATCAATGTAGAAATGAAGAAATAGCTCCTAAAGTGTCTTTAAATTAGACACATGAAAAGGTGAGTTTTATGATAAAAAATAAGGTTTATTGTGTGGAATTTTCTATACTGATTAGTATATTGACCATGTAATTTAAATTGGTTTAGTTTTTTTCACATTAATGATAACACCAAAAATATACATGCTTAGCATCAGTAAATGCAAGCTTTTATTACCAAGAGAATGAAAAATATTATGTTAAATATTTTTTTATTTAAAAAAGGATTAGTAAAAGAAAATTAATTTTCTATACTCATCAGTATGGAAAAAATGGGTGGTCATACTAATTTTATACCTTTTAAAATGTGTCTGTGGACATTTTTTTGATTACTGGCCGAAGTAATAAATCTTTGAGATAGTTTTCTACTTAGTTTGTAAAATTTTGAGTTCCCGTGTGCATAGATCTTGGGATTACAATTGAATTTTTGAAAAAATAATATAGTCTTTATTAAGTTCATATTGATGTATGCTTTTGGAGCGCGGAAGTAGAGAGTTTGTGTTTGAAAATGTAAAAAGCATTAAATTTTAATATGAGAATGGATTTTAATCTAATTCCCTCTGCAGAGCCGTTTCAAGTCTCGCCAATAATTTTTTTGGGATTAAATATTGTTTTATTTTTATTACATATTGTAGCGATTAATATTGTTGTGGGTGGTTTATTGATGTTGGTTTATTTCCGATTTTTTACGAAAAGGAAAATCGATGTTTATATAGAAAAATTAGTAAAGTCTTTACCAATTGTATTTCCGTTAGGAATAAATCTTGGAGTGGCAGCTTTATTATTTTTGCAGGTGCTATATGGTCAATTTTTCTATACAAGTTCTATTCTAATGGCTGTTTATTGGATTTCGGTTATTCCGGCGCTTTTAATCGGGTATTACGGTTTATATGTATACAGTAAAGGAATGCATAACAGGCCAATCCTTTCAAATTTTGCCATAAGTATTTCACTAGTTTTGATCCTATATATTTTGTTTAATTTTGTAAACAATATGACACTGATGCTTCGACCGGAGAAATGGGTAGAATATTTCAGTAATCAAAAAGGAACTATACTCAATCTTAGCGATCCGATGCTGTGGCCAAGGATTTTTCATTTTTTACCTGCTAGTGTAGCGACCGTATCTTTGTTTATTGTATTGTTATTAATTTTTGGGGATGGCGGCTCAGATCCTGATAAAGACAAATTGTCTAAGTTTTATTTGAGAATTTATGCTGGCGGATCGGTTGTACAGATAATCACAGGCATTTGGTTTTTATTTTCAGTTCAAGATTCAGTTCTACATAGATTGATAGGCTTAGATTTGGCTGCGACTATTTTTTTTGTTGTTGGTATTTTAGCTGGTTTAGGATCAATAGTATCGGCTTTCCGTGGGAATATTCGGCCTACTATTATTCAATTTTTAATTACAATGGCGTGTATGGTTATTACCAGGCACAACCTTCGTAGTTGGTATTTAGGGTCTTACTATAACCTTTTTGAACAAAAGTTAGAACCTCAAGTTTTACCTCTGGTAGTATTTTTAATTTTTTTTATTGGAGGCATAGGTGTAGTTATTTACATGATAAAAATTTCGTTTAAGGTTAGACCTGAAGGAGGTGCAAGATGAATTATCCGATTTGGGATACTCCTTTGATGGGAGGGCCATCATGGATTGCCTTGATTTCAATTTTTCATGTGTACATTGCGCATTTAGCTGTTGGTGGGGGGTTTTTTATATGGCAGGTGGAACGTTTAAGTCGGCGAGAAAAAAGCATGGAATTGCGCGAGTTGTTACACAGATTTACGTGGTTTTTTTTATATTTGACGATGGTATTTGGTGGGGTGACTGGCGTTGGGATCTGGTTTATAATCGGATTGGTTAGTCCTGAGGCGACATCTATCCTGATCCATAATTTTGTTTTTGCATGGGCTACAGAGTGGGTATTTTTTATTGGTGAAATCGTTGCCTTATTGTTGTTTGCATACAGGTTTTATGACCTTGATGAACGCACTTCCAAGACTTTAGCTTTTTTGTATGCCTTGTTTGCGTGGTTAAGTTTATTTGTGATCAATGGTATTTTATCGTTTATGTTGACCCCTGGGAGATGGTTAGAGACAAAGGCATTTATGGACGGCTTTTTAAATCCTGGTTTTTGGTATTCTCTGGCTTTAAGGACTGGGATAGCAATAACGATTGCTGGTCTGTTTGGCTTAGCTACAGGATTGGTTAGTGGCAGAAATAATATTAAGGTTATTTTTTTAAAGAACTGTGTTTTTTGGATTATCGCAGGTCTGTTTAGTTCATTGATATGTTCTCTTTTGTATTTCGGTAAGGTTAATGATGTTATTTCGGGTAATTGGAATTTTTATTTTGATAAGGTAAGGCCGTTTGTGATTTTATTTTTCTGGTTAGCTTTAGTTTTATTCGTATTGACCATTGTATCGATTTTTAGTGTTAAGCGGTGGTTAATAAACAGAATAATTGGAGTATTGATTGTTTTATTTGGTTTAATATGGATAGGTGTGTTTGAGTATGCCAGAGAGGTAGCCAGAAAGCCGTATGTAATTAATGGATATCTTTATTCGAACTCAATTTTTACTCAGGAGGTCAAAAATCCCGATAGCAGTATTTTGGACAGGGCACGGTGGTGTGCGTACAGAGAAGAAGATATTTTATCATTGAGCACAAATGATCCTGGTAATTTAGCTACAAAAGCCAAGATAGGCAGGGTTATTTTTGAAATCCAGTGTCTGGCGTGTCATACACGATTTGGTACAAAGGCTAATTTTCAGGATGCAGACAGGATTAGGAAGGATTACGGTCAATTAAGTAAAGTAATCGAACTGGTTAAAGGAGACAGATATGATATTATCAGGAGGGTTAAGATGTTTTCATTTGAGGGGCTCAGGGCGCAGTTAAATGGTCAGGGTAAATTATTACAATATATGCCACCTGTGATAGGCAGTGATGTTGAGAAGGATGCTCTGGCCGTGTATTTGGCTAGTTTGGCAGGGATAGAAATTTCTGATCAAAAGCCCGATAACAAGCTTAAAAGTGTATCGACGCCCGAGCCTGAAAGAATGTCAACCAATGCTGAATATGTTTTACTGGTTTGGAACGATCTAGGTGTGCATTGTGTTTCGGACAATGACGATTATTTTGTGATTTTGCCACCAGGAAACACGTTGGAAGCTCAGTTAATAAAGCGCGGGGTACCACCGGAGATTGTTGGTGACAGATTTGAATTGACTTATAGTGTGGAACCAGGTTTTGAGGAACCTGCCAGGCATGTAAAATTTTGGGATAATGTAAGTAAAACGTTCCAGAAAAGTTTACCAAGAAACGTAGGACTAACCGGGAATGGACTAAAGGGTAAGTTTATTTTTGACAAGGCCAGTCAATTATTCAGGGCCGATATGATACCAGTCGTACCATATAATGATAATGGCGATTATAATCCGTATCCGCTTTTTACAATTAGGGCTACATCTGAAAGCTCGAATAAAGAGATTGCAAGTGTAAGCGTTGTTGCTCCGGTATCTACAGAAATGGGCTGTAAGAAATGTCACGGAGGCCAATGGCGAGTTAATGGGATTGTGGGTATTTCTGACGATACGTCAAAGAATATATTGTATGTGCATGACAGGATAAATGGGACGCGATTACTTAAGGATGCGTTATCTGGAAGGCCGCGGTTATGTCAGGATTGTCATGCAGATCCTGCATTAAACAAGTCAGGTGAAGCAGGACGGCTAAGTTTATCTTCGGCCATGCACGGTTGGCATGCTAATTACATTCATGATAGGACCGGTACTGCTTGTGGGTATTGTCATCCGGTTAGTTCAACTGGAGCAACCCGGTGTAGTCGGGGGATTCATGCTAATTTACTATTAAGCTGTGTGAATTGTCATGGTACAATGTCGGATCATGCGATAAGTTTACTGAAAGGCGAGAGTAACGCAGTGGCGGCGGCTCGGTTAATGAAAGGTTTAAAACCTGTTGTGGCTAATTCGATAGCTGAGATAAACGGTCGACGCCCATGGGTTAATGAGCCGGATTGTCTAAGTTGTCATATTGATTTTGGTAAGCCAACGAACAATTTATCAGCATTTAACAAGTGGACTGATAATGTTGATAATTTATACAGACGAAGGACCGATATGGTTGGTATTCGGTGTATAGCGTGTCATGGGTCGCCACATGCGGAATATCCTGCTATAAACCCGTACAGTAAGATTCGGGATGTATTACAACCTTTGCAGTATTCCGGGCAACCATATCCAATTGGTTCCGAAATGAGTTGCGAAATTTGCCATGTAGAGAAGATGGAATTTCCCATTCATCATGAAAACATGGCCAGGCCATTCAGGAATAAGAGTGTTTGGAAATAGGCACGGTAATGATCGGATGTTTTTTTGAATACGCCATACAAAGGTAGTTTATAGCCAGGGGACCTTGGTAAATGTCCGGAAGATTTTAAAAGGGGGGCAATAATTTAAAAAAAATCTTTGCACTTCTTAATGGAACAATGTAGTTTTTATGGCGGGTTGTCCGATGGTGTAATGGCAGCACACGGGCCTTTGGAGCCCTTAGTCCTGGTTCGAATCCAGGTCGGACAGCCAATTTTTTTAGGTTTATGAGATCGATCAAGGTTCTTCTATCGCCATCGGAGTTTGACAGGCTTAAATCGATGGATTTGTCAAAGACTACCTGTATTGTCATAGATATACTTCGTGCTACCAGCACAATAGTAACAGCATTAGCGAATAAAGTATCGGGAGTCATACCGGTTTCTACTGTTGCTGAAGCTTTGGCAATGAAGGCCAGGTATCCGAATGCTATGCTGGCAGGGGAAAGGAACTCTTACCGGATTGGCAAGGACCTGACAGGCGGTATAGAGTTCGATTTTGGAAATTCGCCTCGTGAATTTTTGGATGAAAAAGGGCGTGATCGTTTGCTTATTCTTACTACTACGAATGGCACCAGGGCGTTCGATGCATGCAGACAAGCAAAATCTGTTGTTGCTATGTCATTTTTAAATCTTTCGGTTATTTTGAGATATTTAATGAGCTTAACTGATAATGATTTTTTAATAATCTGTGGTGGGACGCATGACGAGGTAGCGATGGAAGATGTCTTAGCTGCTGGTGCAATTATTGATGGGCTTGAAGGATCAGACCGCTATGAAACTAATGATTCTGCTATAATTTCGCTTGAGTTATACAGGCTTAAAAGGCAAGGACTTAGGATCGCAATAGCACAATCGCAGAATGGCAAGCGCCTTTTATCTATTTCTGAATTAGCAGCGGATATTGAGTTTTGTAGCAGGCAGGATGTTTATTCTGTTCTTCCTATGATGCGTGATGGCATAATAGCGGCGTTTTGATCTAAGAATAGATTAGCGCGAGTTAATTGAATTGGTTAAAAAACTTGATTAGATCTGAATCTGAGAGGAGCAATTTAATTTATGAAAAGTATTTCTTTAACCAGAGTAAAAGAACTGCTTGATCGCATAAAAAATGTCAGGGCTCTTGTTGTAGGAGATATAATGCTTGATGAATTTGTTTGGGGCAAAGTAAGCCGTATTTCTCCCGAGGCGCCGGTTCCTGTTGTTGAATTTATGAAGGAGAGTTTTATGCCGGGCGGTGCGGCCAATGTTGCACGGAATGTTGCTGCTTTAGGAGGCTTGGCTGAGATATTTGGCGTTATAGGAAAAGATGATGCAGGGCAGCTAGTTCGTAAATTATTGATTGAACAGGGTGTAGATTGTGAAGGTATTGTTGAGAGCAAAAATCGGCCAACGAGCACCAAGACCCGGATTATAGCGCAACATCAGCAGGTGGTTCGGCTAGATCGGGAAATAAAGTCGGATCTTGATAAGGCAGAGAAAGATCAATTAATGAGCCGGATTCAGAAAGGGCTGAATTTAGCAGATGCTGTAATAATTTGCGACTATGGAAAGGGTGTTGTTACACAGGAATTATTGGATTGGTTGAGAGGGGAATGTCGGCCTCGGGCAATTTGGTTGAGTTTAGATCCGAAGCCTGTTCATCATTTGGTGATCAGTCGTCTTTCATTAATAACGCCTAATAGAAAAGAGGCGTTTGAGCTGGCTGGCATGACGGATAGTTCTGGTGATATAGAACCATTACGTGACAATAAGTTACTAGAGGTAGCCAAGCGTCTTATAACTGATTTATCGCCGGCGATTTTGCTGATTACTTTAGGCGAGCAGGGGATGTTGCTTTGTCGGAGGGGGCAACACCCGTTTCACGTTCCTACAGTAGCACGCGAAGTATTTGATGTTTCCGGGGCAGGCGACACAGTGATTGCATCATTCACTTTAGCTATAGCAGCTGGCGCTTCACCTATTGAGGCTACTGTATTTTCAAATCATGCTGCTGGAGTTGTGGTAGGGAAACTTGGTACAGCTGTAGTTACACCTGATGAAATAGTTGAAAGTTTTAAGTCGATTTCGAAGTAAGTTTGAGTGAGATAAGAGCAAAGTCAATGAACAGAGCAGTGTTTTTAGATAGGGATGGGGTCATCATACATGATAAGAATTATTTATCGAAGCCCGAAGATGTCGAATTTATTGCTGGTGCATTTGAAGGCCTGAGGTTATTACAGGAGAATGGTTTTTTACTTATAATAGTTACAAACCAATCTGGAATTGGGCGTGGGTATTTTACGATTGATGATATGAATCGGGTTCACGAGTATATTGCCAGCAAATGTGCTGAGCATGGGATCAGGTTTGCAAGGATTTATTATGCACCTGAGGCTCCGGGGCAACCGTCATATGGCAGGAAACCATCGCCTCGGTTTTTATTTGATGCGCAGAAAGAGTTTAAGGTCGATTTAAGCAGGTCTTACATGATTGGAGATAAGCTGGTGGATTTAGAATGTGGTTGGAATGCTGGGGTAAGGAGATGCATTTTAGTTAGGACTGGTTATGGTAGTGAGCTAGAGAAAAGTCAGCCTCAGGCGATTAAAGATGCGGTCATTGTTAATGATATTAGCGAAGCGGCTTCCTGGATATTAAGTGACATTGAAGACCATGGCTCAGAAAGATCTTGAACGAAGGACTTTTAGCTAACATAAATTAAATTGTACAAATGAAAGTAATAGGCATAATTCCAGCAAGGTATGAATCTACAAGGTTTCCGGGTAAACCTTTGGCGTTAATTAATGGTAAACCGATGATAGTTCATGTAGTTGAGCGATGCAAGAGGTCAGAAGTTTTATCTGAGGTAATAGTTGCAACGGACGACGATCGGATTCGGCGTGCGGTTGCTGGGTTATGCAGGGTAGAGATGACGAGTCGAGATCATGCTACCGGGACGGATCGTGTAGCTGAAGTTGCAGCCAGGGTGGAAGCCGATGTATTAATAAATATTCAGGGCGACGAGCCGTTAATAGATCCGGTAATAATTGATAAAGTTGCTAATGCGTTAAATGCGAACGATCTAGTACAGATTTCAACAGCTGCCTCAGTAATTCATGAGCCGACTGAATTAAGCAATCCGAATATTGTCAAGGTAGTAGTAGACCGCAGTGGAATTGCTTTATATTTTTCGAGGTATTCAATACCGTTTTTACGAGAACTAGCTGATGCCAGCAATGCTGAAAAACTTTCCAGATTTCGGTATTTAAAGCACATAGGTATATATGGTTTTAGGAAAGATGCTTTATTAAGGTTTGTTTCATTGGATAAATCTTTGCTGGAGGAAGCAGAGAAGCTGGAACAATTGCGTGCGTTAGAGAACGGGATGCGAATTATTGTGGTAGAAGTAGCATACAACGGAGTTCCGGTTGATACTCCATCTGATATTAAACTCGTGGAGAATCAGCTATTATCAAGCAATAGGATTAATAGTGTTGGTGGGATGGAATGAATTTATTGTTACAACGACGAATAACTGAAACCGGTTTATGAAATTTATATTTGTATCTGGCGGAGTTGTTAGTTCCCTTGGTAAAGGATTGACAGCTGCGTCGCTCGGGACACTGTTAGAAAACCGTGGTCTCAAAGTTGCCTTGCAGAAATTCGATCCATATTTGAACGTGGATCCCGGGACTATGAATCCGTATCAGCATGGCGAAGTATATGTGCTTGCTGATGGCGCTGAAACGGATTTAGATTTAGGACATTACGAAAGATTCACAAACACAAAATTAACGCGGATTAATAATTTAACTAGCGGCCAGGTTTATCAGACGGTATTGGAAAAGGAGCGTAAAGGTGTCTATCTGGGTAAGACAGTTCAGGTTATTCCACATGTTACCGATGAGATAAAACGAAGGATTCATTTAGTTGCTGAGACTTCCAAAGCAGATGTCGTGATCACTGAGATTGGAGGAACAACCGGGGATATAGAAGGGCTACCGTTTCTTGAAGCAATACGTGAATTTGCTTTAGAGGTAGGTTACGTGAATGCAGTTTTTATTCATGTAACTTTAGTACCGTTTATCAAAGCCGCTGGTGAACTAAAAACAAAACCTACTCAACAATCTGTAGCAAAACTAAGAGAAATTGGTATTACTCCACATATTCTGGTGTGCAGGTGTGAACGCCCCTTAAATAAAGAATTGCGCCAGAAGATTTCCATGTTTTGTAACGTGCCATACGAGGCTGTGATAGAAGAACGCGATGTCGAGCATTCTATTTATGAAGTACCATTGATGTTGCAGCGTGAGGGTTTAGACGAGCTGGTTTGTAAGATGTTGCGCTTAGATACTCCTTCAGCCGATATGAGGCATTGGCAAGAAATTTTAAGAAAACTGATTGCACCTCAAAATAGGGTACGTATAGGCGTAGTTGGCAAGTATATAGGCTTGCATGATGCGTATAAATCTGTTTATGAAGCAATTACTCATGGAGGAATTGCAAATGATACTGCGGTAGAGATTGAAAAAATAGATGCTGAAGAGATTGAAAAAACTGGCCCGGAAGCCAAGCTGTCTGGATTATGTGGAATATTAATACCTGGAGGTTTTGGAGAAAGAGGAATTAATGGTAAAATCCTGGCTGCAAGATATGCACGGGAGAATAAGATCCCATTTCTTGGCCTTTGTTTGGGCATGCAGATAGCAGTAATCGAGTTTATCAGGAATGTTGCAGGGTTAGCCGATGCTCATTCTACCGAGTTTGACCCGGATACACCGAATCCGGTTATTGTTTTGTTAGACGAGCAGAAGAAGATAACCAGGATGGGGGGAACTATGCGATTGGGAGCGCAACTTTGTAAGCTAGTAAGTGGGACTCTTGCGTCGAAGCTTTATGGTGCTTTTTCGGTTTATGAGAGACATAGGCACCGTTATGAATTTAATAATCAGTATCGGGACATTCTTACTAAAAATGGCATGGTTATAAGCGGGACCTCAGCTGATGATGAGCTCGTGGAAATCATTGAATTACCGAATCATCCGTTTTTCATTGCATGCCAGTTTCATCCTGAATTTCAGAGCAAGCCTGATGCACCGAATCCTTTGTTTAGAGGTTTTATTAATGCGTGCCTTATTTATTCTCAGCAAAAATTAAAGGCATCAGTTCAAGGGAAAAGTGATTAATAAAATTAAATTTAGTTATTGTGAAATACAGTGACGCTATAGAATATTTATACCGGCTCAGATGGTTTGGCATAAAACTTGGGCTTGAGAACACGATAAGGCTGGCTTCATGTGTCGGCAACCCTCATAAAAAACTCAAGTTTATTCATGTTGCGGGTACGAATGGGAAGGGTTCAACATGCGCATTTTTGGAAAGTATTTACCGGAACGCAGGGCTTAAAGTTGGGCTTTATACGTCGCCGCATCTAATCTCTTTTTGTGAAAGAATACAGATTAATCGTGAATTGATTGCAGAAGACGACGTTATAGCTTATGTGCAAAGGCTCAAAGAGATCATGGAGTCTGATTCATGGCGAGGCGATCAAATGCAGTTTCCTACATTTTTTGAGGTAGTAACTGTATTGGCTTTAATGTACTTTTGCGATCGTGGTTGCGATCTGGTTATCTGGGAGACTGGATTGGGAGGGCGCCTTGATGCAACGAACATTGTTTTGCCGCTTGCGTCTGTGATTACAAATATTCAAATGGATCATTGCCAATGGTTAGGAGATTCATTCGCTAGGATAGCCTATGAAAAAGCCGGGATTATCAAATCAAATGTCCCGGTAATTACAGGTACTGATGTGCCTGAGGCATTGGAGGTGATTAAGTCAAGGGCTCAACAATTGAATTCGCCATTGATAATTGTTACTCGTGAAATGATAGATTCTCTTTTGCCTAAGGATCTTAGTTTGCCGTTGATAGGCCAGCACCAGCGAATGAATGCAGCTCTGGCATTGGCTACGGTCCATTGCTTAAACAGCCTGATAAATGTTAAAGACTCTGCTGTAAGAGATGGATTATCAAACGTTGCGTGGCCTGGGCGGTTTCAGATTATTTCACGAGGTGGCAATACGTATATTGTTGACGGCGCTCACAACCCGGCAGCAGCAAAAACGCTCGCTGCAACAGTTCGTGACTATTTTGGTAATAAGGAGTTAGATTTGTTTTTTGGAATTCTGAGAGATAAGGATTGGCAACAGGTCATAAGCATTTTGGCTCCGCTAGCCAGCAGGATATTCCTTGTTCCTGTTCATAGCGACCGGACAGCTGATCCGGGTGTGATTTTACCTGTGGCCAATGTAGCAAATCCTCAGGCTATAGTACAGGTGTGTAATTCATTGTCTGATGCTTTGAGAATGGCAGGAAAAAACAGAAATATTTTGATTGCTGGCTCATTATTTCTGGCAGGGGAGGCCTTAGAGCTTTTAGATAGTGAGGATATGCTTGGAAATAAAAATGAACGATGGTTAAATGAACTTGCGGAAAATAAATATTATGAAAAACAGAAATGATAGTGGAATTATGAAAAAGGTTTATTTTTTTATTCTTCCATTGATTGTTAGTGTTTTTTTTGTGCATTCACAACTGGTGACGCCGCTTACCGTGGAGGAATTGGTTCGAAAGTCCGATATAATTGTGCATGGTATAGTGGTGAGTAAAGATTGTGAACAGGATGCTGAAGGTAGAATTTTTACAAAAGTACAGGTTAAACTTCTGGAATTATTGAAAGGCAGTAGTGGAAGTTCAACAATAACGGTCGTGCATGGTGGCGGAGTTAAAAACGGCCGCGTAGCAGCATCAAACCTCCAGGTTGAACTTAACACGAATGAGGAAGTTGTCTTATTTTTGAGACGGAATGAAAGAGGAGATGGAGTGATTATTGGCATGGTACAGGGAAAATTCAGCGTCTATAAGGGTCCTGATAATAGCAGCAAATATGTATTTAATGCGTTTTATGGTGTTCCACCGGGGCACGCTGGGGCGACAACTGCGTCTGTTAAATCTAATGGGAGGGCCCCGCTTAAACTAGAAGAGTTAAAATCGAAAATTAAGGAGATTAATAGATGAAGAGAATTGTCTTTCTGGTAGCACTTTTTATTGCATTTTTTCATATTACTACAGAAGCCGGCTTAATTAATACTTCTGATAGTGGGGCGGTCAGGCATTGGGATTTGACCAAATGGAATCCGTATGTAGATCCTAATGTGGTAAACTATAATACTCGGGCAATTCGATATTTTCTGGCGTCTGATGCCTATTCAACTACAAACACGGCTGCTGAGCTAAAAGCTGTGAGGAATGCATTTAGGAAGTGGGCTTCTGTTTCTGGTACTATTGTCAAGTTCGAAGATGGAGGTTTAGCAGCTCCTGGTGTGGACGTAAATGACAGTGACCGAACGAATGTGGTGTTTTGGGCAAAACAGTCAACATTGGTAAACGGCGGCAACGACGATATATCAGGGGCGTTAGGCGTGACTTTTTATTTTTATTACGTGGATGATGGCGTGATGTATAATTGCGATATTGTTTTTAATGGTGTCGAATACGATTGGATAACTGATCCGAATAATAACAATACGCGGGCTTATTATGTGGAATCGGTTGCTTTGCATGAGATTGGACATATGCTCGGCTTAGGACATTCACCTTGTGGAGGTGCAACAATGTTTCCTCGCGGTGTTTTTGGATCTACTTTGCAGTCGGAGTTAACACTGGATGATGTAATAACCCTCAGACAGATTTATCCTGACTCAACATTGAGTTCGATCAGCGGCAAGATTAAAGGTCGTGTCACCAGTAATGGTGCACCTGTGTTTGGGGCTGTTGTTTTGTTAGAGAATGATTTTGGCAATGTTGTTTATGGTGGCTATACAAAAACAAATGGCACTTATGAGTTTGGCTATATTCCGGCTGGACATTATGTGTTGAGGGTAACGCCTTTGGATAAATCACAAAACATGAGTTTGTTGAGTGGAGCAGATGTGGATTATTATACATTTGCCGGTGCAATGACTGATTTTTTGCCGTCGTCTTCTGATTCAGTATTTATAAATCCGAACTCGACTACAGAATTGAACGTAGCTGTTAATAACGTTGCACCGTTGTTCAGGATTGCGAGGGTGATAAGGCCCACAACAAATTCATCCTGGAGCGCAATTAATGCACCGGTGTCGGTAAAACCCGGGCAGAAAAACATAAAGTTAGGAGTAATTGCAAATAATATAAACTCACGTGATTTGGCATTAACAGTTACTGGCAATGATATAGATCTGTTGGCCACGGACCTGGAAAAAAATATTTTTGGTGATTCGGTTTATGACCTGGTCATGATAACTGTAAACGTTCGGGCTAATGCCAGGCCAGGATTGAGAAGCTTTTGCTTATCAAATTCGGAGGGTGTTGCGTGGGCCAACGGCTTTATAAAAATAGAAAATGTATCCAGGTTGAGCCCACCTGTTTTTGAATCGAATAAAGTTATAATTAATTTTCCGACCGATGTGGGGTATAGTTATCAGCTTTGGCGATGTGAAGACCTGACGGAGGGCAAATGGAATCCTGTGGGGCCTAATCTGATTGCGAAAGATTTTAACGCCTCGGTTCAGGATACCAACATATTATCAAAGCAGAATCTTTTTTACCGGCTGACTCGTAATAATGACTAGTTAATTTGTCGGTTGGTTTCTGGATTATGGTGGAGTGATTAAATTTTGTAGCTCCTGGAGGACAATCTCGGGTTTTAAATAGTTATTATCATTCAGGAACAAGGTATTGAATTTTTTTGATACTGGATGCCAAACAACATAATTACTTTTTGCCCATAGGACTATGCCTTTCAGGCCTATTGCAGCTGCCAGGTGTGTTATCCCCGAATCATGGCCTATGTAGATATCTGCTGAACTTAGTTTAATAGCCAGGTCTTTGAGTTTAAGGTTATTAAACAAATGGAATCGTTGAGGGTCCATAAATTTTGAAAGGAGCGGTATTAGATGCGCTTCTGCTTCACCGCAGATGCCGATTAGATGCCAGTTTGTTTTATCCCGTATTGATTTGATCAATTCTAACCAACATTCTATTGGCCAATTTTTCTTTTTACTTCCGCTGCCCGGATGAAATGCCACGCACGGATTATCAGGTTTTGGTGTAAGGGGTTGTGTATAGTTGATGGTGATTCGTGGGGTTTTATCTGATGGGGTTATACCTAGTGCTTTCAGTGGACTTAAATAGAAATCGGGTGCATGGATGTTATTGGATTCATCTGGCTTAGGCTGGCATTGGATAATTTGGGAGTTGGTCATGCTTTTTATGTTGTTATGAAACACCCCTTTGGGGTCTGATAGATATGAGATTACAAGTTCTGTGTTTGAAAAGAGATCTGCCAGGTCCGGTTCAGGCGATTTAGTGTTTGTGAACAGTTTGGAAAATCTTGAAGAATCTAGATGGAACAGTTGATCTACGTATTCTTCTGCAAGGTCTGCGACATTTGAATTGGCAAACAAATTTATTTGGTAGTTTTTAAAGTGCTCTCGGATTGCAGCAATGGCTGGTAACGTGAGTATGAAGTCGCCAATTGCACCGCCACGGAAGATAATAATTTTTTTCTTAAGCGATATTGGCTTTAGCATTATGGTGTAGCAAGTTAGACGCAGCTAGCATGAATTAAAACATAATTATACCTAAGATAACTAAGAGGATCCCGAAAATGAGTTTAACCGTTGTTAATGCGATAAATCGTTTATAATTTTTGATGGCCCAGTCTATTAAGTCTCGTAACCGCCATGGTGATACTGTGAACCAGATGCCTAAACAAACCAGGACATAAGCCCAAACAACAATCACCAGGCGCCAAGATGAGTTTTCCCAGCGTGCTGTGTCCAACATCAATTTTGCCAGAAGGAGCATTGTTACTGCTAATCCACGGACTGCCAAAAAGTCTTTGAGATACAGGCATGTTGCCAGGCCAATTGCAGGGAAGAGCAAAAACATGAAGTTTTTGTATGATTCCAGGTCAACAATGTTTTCTGAATTTAGGTTTATTAAAAACCATACTGTACCGATGGCCGTGAGTAAATATCCGGCCACGGTGGATCTTGGAAAACGTCGTATAACTTCTATTGTTGACGCAGGGTTTAATAAACAAACTGTTGCTGGAATTACTACTCCTGCACCTAGTATTATGGATAGGATATTCAGTTTCATGGACTTGATTATGTGACATTAAGTAATTTTATATTTTGGTGTTTTGGTGTGAGGTTTTCTGAGATTGAGTATAGTGTAGTTGCCGTAGCGTGGGTAATTTTCAGGTTTACAATTTGACCCGGTTGATGATGGGCCGGGTCGAAGACAACGATTTTATTGCATCTGGTTCTACCTTCCAGACGCGAAGGATTTTTCCTGCTTGGGCCTTCGACAAGCACCTCTACGGACTTGCCGACCATTGCAGAGTACCGTCTTGTTGCAACCTCATTTATAACGGCTTGCAGGCGAGCCAGACGTTCTTCTTTGACCATTTGTGGTACTTGATCTGGCATGGACGCAGCCGGTGTGCCTTGTCTTGGAGAGAACTTAAAAGCAAAGACGCTGTCGAATTGAACTGTTTTGACTAAACTAATTGTGTCTTCAAAGTCCTGGTCTGTTTCTCCTGGAAAACCGACTATTAAATCTGTTATAAGCCCTATTTCAGGTTTAATTTTTTTGAGACTGTTGATGATGTCTATAAATCTTTCGATGGTATAGCCACGTTTCATTAATTTAAGTATTCTATTGCTACCACTCTGGACGGGGATATGTGCACTTTCGCAAAGTTTTTGTAATCTTGCATAGCAATCGATCAGGTCCTGGTCATATCCTTTTGGGTGTGGTGCTGTAAAGCGAATTCTTTGAATTTCTGGAATAGCGTTTATTTGTTCGAGCAATTGGACAAATGGGGATTTACCATCTATGTATGGAAATTCCCGGCGTCCATAGCTGGTAACAATCTGGCCAAGCAATGTAACTTCTTTGATCCCTTGCTTTGCTAAGTCTGATACTTCAGTAACTATTTGGTCGATCGGCCGGCATCGTTCACGACCTCTTGTGCTTGGAACTATGCAGAAAGAACAGTGTTGATTGCAGCCTTGCATGATATTGACAAAAGCTGACACTTTTTGGGCTCCGCTAGATTCGGCTAATAAATGTCCATCTAAGTTTGGTTCGCAATCAGTTTCTTCAGCTGTGTCACAAATTTTATTAGTTTTGTTGGAGATAAGATCCATCAAATAATCCGGGATACGGTGCAACTGGTGTGTGCCCACAACAAGATCGAGCTCAGGAATCCTGGTCAAGAGGTTGTTCCCGTATGCCTGTGCCATACACCCAATAAAACCTAAAAACACCTTATTTGGTTTTCTCTTTAGTTGATTAGCTAAGTGAGTGATTTTGCCGATTGCCTTTTGTTCAGCAGTGTCTCTGACACTACATGTATTAAAAAGGACAATATCAGCGTCAATTTCACTGGATGCTAAAGAAAAACCTTTTTGGATAAGTAACGCAGCTAGCGCTTCTGAGTCGCGCTCATTCATCTGGCATCCGTATGTTTTTATATAAACTGACGGCATACAACCAAATTATACCCAAATATCAGAAAAGGTAATCGTTTATAAAAAATTTGCAAAGCTTAATCGATATAATGGATGTCCGGTTCTGTGCCAAGATCATTATTGATTGAATTTTAATTGAAAATTATTTCAAAGCCTTCATGGTTTGGCTTTAAAAAACCCTGAAAAGTTAAAGTCTGAAAGTCCCATTATCCGTCTATTGATGGAATCAAATATGGGTGAATAACCACCTGCAAAACCAGTGATAAAAGGAGGCCTAACCACTCCCTTATCCTCAACAGGTTCACGACTGAGAAGCTGGTATAGTAGTTTGTTTTCGTCCGATGATTTCATCGATGGCTATTAATGTTGAATCTCTACAGGCCAATAGTGATTGATTAAAAAAAACAGGGTATACAAATGAAGCCATTAATTTTGGTGTTAAGTTACATCCAGAACAAATTCCAGACAATCTTCTGTAAAATCCCAGACAAGAATGCCTGTTTAATATTTAGTGGCGGGTTGGGGGCCCATCCCGCGCCAGTGACGGCGTGGGGGTGTCCCTCCAATTTACGGACGCGGTGGAAGGCGCGCCTTCAATAAACGTAAGTTGCTAACTTAGTTTCTCTTTTCTCAGGTAAAATTGGAATACGAATAATTCACCAAAATTTGCAAAATATTGAAAGATCGGAAGGATTCTGGTTTCTGAAGCCAGGCAATCAAACGTAGAGTTATAAGTTTTGAATTTTGAGAGGCAAGTCCCTGTAAAAAATTTCCTCAAAGGAAGCAAAATTTCCTAAAATGTTAATAATTCTGGTGTTCAGGCGTATAGATTTTGTGGGGATACATTGTTTTTAGTGTGTTGGGCGTGCAGTTTCGAAATCGGCTATGGTGCTTGATAGCGGGTATTTCCAGACTATACCGATTGGTATTCGATTTTTATGAGTCTCGGGGTATTCAGGAGTTGTGCTGTTGTTATTATTTTCTATGGGTTCCACGCTAGCATCATCAAACAAGACCATATGAAAAGGCAAATATTTAACTGAGCTACTTAATTTATGGAGATCATTTGTTTGATTATTTAGATTTAGAGGTAGCGCGTAGAACATTGTATGTGTGGATGTGTTTGTGGATTTTGATAAGTCCACGAGCTTAATTGTGTTGTTTGTATAAAAGCAAGAAACTGGTATCAGTCCTGTTTTTTTACAGTCGCCAGGCAACGCAAGGAACGGGATTTTAATGATGTATTTCCAGAGATGTTGAGATTGAATTTCGTTTCGGGTCATTAATAATGTTGAACGGTGTGGGGTTTTGATGAGATAGAGCGGCGTTGGAATTGCTAATTCATGATTTAACAGGTCGAGTTTGTACATGATTTGGTTATAGTTATAGCGTGGGGTACGCGTTTGTGCTTTTGAGAAGGTGTCGGTATATGTTCCTTCGATGTAGATTATTTTTCCCTGGTCCTGGTCAAAGAAGGCATGGTGTACCGGATTGTAAAAGGAATAGTTTTCGTGGGCAATAATTTTTTTCGCATAAACCCATGGTCCGACTGGTGTATCAGCTTCAGAATGCCAGACATTATTGAGTGAGCCCTGGAAAATCATAATCCACCTTTGGCGGTACTGGTTCCAGGCAATAGAGCCTGAGAACCCGTGAATTTTTTCTGCTGTATCGATATCAATTAATGCGCGCCAGTGCTCGTGTTCTTGGATGATTCCTTTTTTGATGAGTGTATCTTCAATTTCCGGGTCCAGAGGTGAAATGCCTTTTCGCCATTTATATACTGGATTGTTATATGAATCGCGTTCGAGGTTGAATTTATCAGTTACGAAAGCATCGGAGTTTTGTAAGGCTGTGAAATTCTCGTATTCATTCATGTTGGTGATGGCGTTCCAGTTATTTTTCACCCGGAGGTTAGGGAATAGATACCAATAATTGATCTCTGGTGAAGCTACTTGTACTGGGTGAGATATTTTGTGTCCGTTATGCAAATTCCATTTAATGACGGGCTCAAATATAGTTTTTTCGTCATTGAACACTGCAAGGACCCATGAATTAGCATAGTTGAGGTCACGCATGCATGCAACTTGCGCCAGCAGTCTTTCATTATTTGAATTATCTTTTGTGGTGAAGAGGGCGGCGATCCATTTCATGCCGGGTTCGTCAAATGGACACATTTGCTTAGCGAATCCTGAAGAATCGACGAAGTAATTCAGATCAATACCGATATCTGGGTTTAATCCGCCGCTATCTGGCAAAAGGCTGGTTGCGCCAGAGGCAGCGAAATTTCCCAATGGATATGATGGACTGTCGGTATCACCCCAGAACCAGAATATTCTGCCATTGTACACGGTGGCCAGGACACTATCCTGTCCTAAGACTCGGCCGTTAAGGTTTGGGTTTTTTAGGGGGACTTTGAGGCCTAACAGAGTGCTATCTCGGTAAATGCCCTGACCTGTAATGCGGTAGAGGCGCGCGGCAATATTAACTCGTTTAAGTTTGATCACAGCATTTGATCCGGGCACTGTCTCTAAAGCCAGGCCATTGAATCCAAAACCATCTTTTGGAAATACATAACCGTCACTTTTTACAAAAAAGAAAACCTTTTGATTCATCAGACCGGGTTCGAAGAATGCAATATTTCCAAGACTATCAGTAAAATGGGAAATGTTGTTTATAGTTTTGAATTCAACAAGGGGAATTCCACGTCCTGTGGACTCATCCACGGCAGTTATCTGAAAGAAGATATTTTGCTCAGTTAAGCCATTGATTATTGTCAGTGAAATCAACCCGCAAATTGCTGAGATAAGTTTTATTTTAAAGCCGGTTTTATGGCTATCTTTGATCATAACTTAGTGTAGTTATAGTACTGTTGTACATATTGCAAAGTATGTTTTTTCACAGCGATGTAAAAATTTTTCACATTATTGGAGTTTAATGAAGAATTTGCGTGATTTTTTAAGTGTTACAATTGAAAATGGTATTTAAGATGAACAGGCATCGTCACATATTACCTGGTTTTGGTCTGGCGTTGGGGATGACAGTATTTTGGCTTGGTTTGTTTGTGTTGTTGCCCATGGCCGTCATCATTTTTAAGACGATGCAGATAGGTTTCTCTGAGTTTCTGTCATCAGCATTTACTGACAGGGCTATTGCTGCATATAAGTTAAGCTGTGGTGCATCATTTATTTCTGCATGTGTCAATGCCGTTTTTGGAACTATATTAGCTTGGGTGTTGTGTCGGTATCGTTTCAGATGGTACAGGGTATTTGATGCATTAATTGATTTTCCGTTTGCATTGCCGACAGCCGTAGCAGGTTTGACATTATCTAATTTATTTGTGCAGAACGGCTGGCTTGGGCGGTTCCTGGTTCCATTAGGTATTCACGGTGCATTTTCCAGACTAGGCGTAATAGTTGCCTTGATTTTTGTAAGCTTACCGTTTGTGGTTCGGACTTTGCAGCCTATTATTGAGAACCTTGAACCTGAATTAGAAGAGGCTGCGGCAACTCTTGGGGCCGGCAGGATTCGAACTATGATTTATGTGATTTTACCACATTTATTGCCCGGGATATTAACGGGGTTTTCATTGGCACTGGCTCGCTCTATAGGTGAATACGGGTCTATAGTTTTTATTTCTGGCAATATACCGTACAAGACGGAGATAGCGCCTGTACTAATTATGATGCGCCTGGAAGAGTATAATTACACTGGTGCAATGGCGATTGCTGTGGTCTTATTGTTTATATCATTTTGTCTATTAACTTTAGTTAATGCCATAGAGATTTGGTCTAGTAAATTTCAGACGGAACAATGACTGCGCCGCACATAAAAACTGATCATGTTAAGCCGAAGACATGCGTTACAGAAGATCCTAAATGGCTTAGGTGCTTATTATTAGGTTTGGCATTTTTATTCGTCTTTGTGTTTTTATTACTGCCGATGCTCAACGTGTTTTATCAGGCTTTATCACGGGGTGTAAGGTTTTTTATAGAAGCCATTTGTGATCCTAACAGCAGGTCTGCAATAAAGTTGACTGTATTTGTGGCTGCAGTAGTTGTTCCTGTGAATACAATTTTTGGTATTGCTGCAGCCTGGTTGATTTCAAAGTTTTATTTTAAAGGTAAAACATTTTTGGTAACTCTAATAGACTTGCCGTTTTCGGTGTCACCTGTTGTGGCCGGATTGATGTATTTGAGTTTGTTTGGTTTGCGAAGTCCGCTTGGACAATGGCTTGATGAACATGGCATTCAGATTGTTTTTGCTGTACCGGGTTTAATTCTTGTGACCATATTTGTGACATTTCCGTTTATAGCTCGAGAGTTGATTCCGGCAATGCAACAAGAAGGGTTAGAACAGGAACAGGCAGCATTGACATTGGGTGCTGGTGGCTGGCGCACATTTTGGTCGGTGACGTTGCCGTCGGTTAGATGGGCGCTTCTGTATGGTATAATTTTGTGTAATGCTCGTGCAATTGGTGAGTTTGGTGCTGTGTCCGTTATTTCAGGGCATATTACAGGAAAAACAGACACCATACCACTGCGTGTTGAGAAATTATACAATGAATATAATGCGACTGCGGCTTTTGCGATCGCGAGCTTACTTGCATTGATGGCTTTGGCGACACTGTTGATAAAGACATGGCTGGAATGGAAACAGGATCAGGAATTATTGGCATCTGAAGGAATGATTTCAGATAACAACCAACACCTAACCGTCAGGTAATGACAGGATATTTTCTATGAGCATAGAACTAAAGAGTGTATCAAAAGGTTTTGGACGCACCCCGGCTGTAAAAAATATTAGCTTCAGGGTCGACGACGGTGAGTTGGTTGCTTTATTGGGGCCGAGCGGTGGCGGCAAAACAACGGTTTTGAGAATGATAGCCGGTCTGGAAGTACCTGACGAAGGCGACATTTTTATTCATGGACGTTTAGTAAATGATTTAACAGTGCAAGAACGGAACATAGGTTTTGTGTTTCAAAACTATGCATTATTTAAACACATGACCGTCTTTCAAAATATTGCTTTCGGGTTAGAGGTTAAAAAGTGGAGGAAAAAAGATATAAAAAACCGGGTCTCGGAATTGTTAAGTTTGTTAGAATTGGATGGATTGGAAACAAAGTATCCGCACCAGTTGTCTGGAGGCCAAAAACAACGCGTCGCAATAGCACGCGCTCTTGCGCCAAAACCCAATGTATTATTGCTGGACGAGCCTTTTGGTGCTGTTGATGCCAGGATTCGACAGGATCTGCGTGAGTGGTTAGTGCGTTTGCATCATGAGCTAAATATTACTACAATTTTTGTGACTCATGACCAGGAAGAGGCAATGGAAGTAGCTAACAGGATTGTGGTTTTTTCAAAGGGTAAGATCGAACAAATAGGATCACCACGACAGGTTTATGACGAGCCCGCTAATGAGTTTGTGGCAAGATTTATAGGGGCAATGAATTTATTTGAAGCTGTAGTAATTAATGGTATTGCCAGGATTCATGAATTGGAATTTCCCGTGACAGGACACCCGGATGGACAGGTGCTCAAGATCGGATTCCGACCTTTTGCAGTGCAGGTTTCCGCCGATCCTTTAAAGCTTAAATATCAGGCCCTGGTAAGACACACCTTTTTTTTGGGTGTTATGTTAAGAATCGATTTAGAATTGGATTCCGGATTGTGTGTTCGGGCCCGGCTTACTAAGGAGGAATATGCAATGCTTGGGCTAAAAGACGATATGAGGGTATCCTTTGAGATTAGACAGTTTAGAGTGTTTTGAAAAACAAAGAAATCAGAGCACCTGTTAAAAGCCCGAATCTCAAACCTGGAAAAATTTATATTTTACCGGGGATCCTTAATAGGCTAGATTATTAAAGAATTTTTAATAATTGCCGATATATTTGATAGTGCATTGGTAGAAAAATCTGCACCAGATAATAAGAAAGTTTTGAGAATGAAACTTAGATCCGTTTTAAGAGCGGTGCAGCTGTGGTTTTTGTTGGCCTTCACACCTGCATCATTAATTATTAGTGCCCAGTCATCAGGCGTTGTAACCAATTGGCAACAGCTTTTGAGTTTATCAGAACAAGCTGCCCGAGCCGGAGCAGAAGTTAGATTAACTGGTACAGTTCTTTATTTTGATCCCGAATGGAATTTATTGTTTGTTTATGTTGATGGGACTGGCGTATATTTTGCACCTCCTAAGAAAAGTGACCGCGCGAATTACGGTGATCTGGTCGAATTGACCGGTCAAACTGCATGGAGTGGCAGTGGTTCTACAGTATCCCTTAATGAAATGCGGATTATCGGTAAAGGCAAATTACCTCAGGCATGGAAAGTACCGTTGCAAACTATGTTAAAAGGTGGTGCTGGAATTCAATGGGTTGAGGTTCAGGGCCTGGTTCGGACAATGGAAGATGTTGGTAGGTTGAGGTTTTACATCATGCTTGGTACTAACCGTGTTCCTATGTTTGTACTTAACCATTCACGGAGAGGATTGGACTCGCTTTTTGGTGCAAAGATCCTGGTGAACGGGGTTTGTGGTAATTCTTATGATTCCAAAGGTAATTTTGTTGGAATTAACCTATGGGTGCCAGATGAGCAGTGTATTCAGATTGTTAAACCGGGGGGTGTAGACAACGCATTGATTCCTCAAGTCAAAATTTCCCAGTTAAGACAATTAACTAGCTCTAATTTGTCAGAACCACTTTTAGTTAAGGTGGTTGGTAGAGTTACTAAACAGGACATAGGTGAATCTATAACTGTTAATGATAACACAGGAGAAATAGTGGCTGAAAGCAGATTGGTAAGTCCGTTGAGCTTAGGAGACAGGGTTGAGGTCTGGGGATTTCCTGCCATACGGAACAATAAAATAGTGTTAGAGGATTCCATGTATAGGAAAGAAGGTGAGGCGGCACCTGCATATCCAGGGGTCCAATCCTTTCCTGTTCCAAAAGAGGCTAATACGAGACTTCCAACATTAACTTCCATACAAGAGGTAAAGAGATTAAAGCCTGAAGAAGCGGTAATGTCATTTCCAGTCAAGGTTGAAGGTGTTGTAACGTATTATGATGCGGATTGGTATACATTCTTCATACAAGATAATACCGGTGGTATTTATGTAAATCTGGCTGGGGCAAAGTATGATTTTAAGCCCGGCGATAAGTTGCAGATTGATGGCGTAAGTAATTTTGGCGGATTTGCTCCTGTAATAATGGCCAAATCGATAACTAAGGTTGGTTCTGATTCTTTACCAATGCCTGAGCGAGTAAATTTACTGCATTTACATACCGGAGCAGAGGATAGTCAGTTTGGAGTTATATCTGGCAGGTGTGTTGGTGTCAGTAATAACTTGGGACGAATGACATTATCACTTAACTCAGAATTTGGCAAATTCTTAGCTATTATTCCAGGGTTTACTCCGGATACACCACCATTAAACAATCTGATCGGTGCAAAGTTAGATATTACAGGCGTATGTGCCGCAATTTTTAATCCACAAGGCCAGTTGCTAGGTGTTCAGATTTTTGTACCTAATATGTCATATATTGATGTCGTTGAACCAGCGCCTAAAGATTTATTTGAAATTCCAGTTACTCACATAGCCAGTATAAATACTTACAATTATAAAGCTGAGGCGGGTAAATATTTCCATGTTGTCGGACAGGTAGCCTATTCTATGCCCGGGCAAATGTTGGGTGTTCAAGATGACACAGGGGGGATATTGGCCTATACTGAGCAAACTAACCTGCTTGATGTGGGCGAATTTGTGCATGTAGTTGGTTTTGTTGAAATCAAAGATGGTAACATTTTCTTAAGCAACGCTAAAATTCTTTCTACGGGCAGTAAGAGTGAACCTAAGATTGAGAAAGTCACGCCAGAACATCTATTGAAGTTTAATTATCATGCCAGGTTAGTTAGATTAGAAGCCAGAGTAATGGAAAGCGGTTTTAATTATTTGAACCCGGTGTTGATCTTGGTTGACCAAAAAGGAAAGGTGATTTTTCAGGCCGAAGGTAAAAGAAGCTTCGCTAAAGAAATGTTAAAATTTAGAACTGGCAGTATAATAGAACTAACCGGTCTATGCTATGCTAACATTAATTTATTGCAGGAGGTTGTATCGTTTAAATTACTAATCAACTCTAAGGATGCGATTAAGTTGATAGAATCCCCGCCAATAATTTCACAACGATTTGCTATTCGGGCTTCGGTTGTATTCTTGCTGGTCATATTTTTTAGTCTATTGTGGGTGTATTCATTGAGAAGACATGTGGCATGGCAAACCAGAGAGATTAAAACCCAATATCAGAAGCTGGCTGAGTTAGGTTTAAAATACAGCACATTATTTCAGGGAGCTAATGATTTAATTGTGCTCTTAGATGTCAATGGTTTGGTCCTGGAAATAAATAATGTAGTATCGACGTTTTTCAATAAACATCAGGAAGAGGTTATTGGAACCAGGTTTGATACTCTGTTTCCAATTAAGGATAGGCCGGCCTTAGAAAAAGCAACTAAAGATTGTCTGAACGGAGCAGGTACATCGTCGGTTGAGTTGTCCATTGAAAATAATGGTTCCACAAGGTTCATTGACTTAGATGTGCAGAAGCTTTCAGATTCACAGGGGCAAGTTTACTTATTTTGTATCGGACATGATATTACGGATCGTAAATTAGCGGAAGAAGAATTATTGAAGCATCGGCAACTATTTGAAGACGCTGAAAACATAGGTAAAACCGGTAGCTGGGAGTTTGATTTGGAAAATCAAAAGCTCATCTGGTCAAAAGGTGCGTTTAAGATCTTTGGTACAGATCCAAGATTTTTTAAGCCTTCTATAGATGCATTTATGATGTTTGTACATCCTGAGGACAAGAAACATGTGCAGGATTTGATAAAGACCGGCATGGAAAAAAAGAGTTTTCCTCCCATCGAGTACAGGATTGTATTACCAGATAAAAGTATAAAGTACTTGCATTCAGAAAAACGTATGGTGCTAAACAGCGATGGGAAACCCGTGAAATTAATAGGCATTATAAGGGATATTACTGAACAAAAAGAGATGGAATTGCAGATTCGGCAACTTCAAAAAATAGAAGTATTGGGTCAACTTGCTGGCGGGATAGCACACGATTTTAATAATATCTTAACAGTCATTCGCGGCCATGTAGGGCTTTTGAAATTATATAATAATTTGCCCAATGAAATTCAGGATTCTATTAAGCAAATTAGTGATGCATCAGAAAAGGCGTCGAATCTAACGAGGCAACTTTTGACGTTTAGCAGAAAACAAGAGCCTCAACGTGCGGTCCATAATCTGATTGAGGTAGTCTCTGGTTTGAGTAAGATTCTTGCAAAGTTAGTTGGTGATAATATTAACATCGAGTTTAATTTTCCTTCGCAACCACTTTATGTTTACGCCGATAGGGGTATGATCGAGCAAGTAATCATGAATCTTTCAGTTAATGCTCGTGATGCTATGCCACAGGGCGGGAAATTGACGATCGGGGTTTCTCGTCAAAAGCGATCAGGTCCATTGAATGGTAGAGATGATTTTAAAGGAACTACCTCGTTAGTGTGCTTGGAAGTGACGGATACTGGGATAGGGATGACCGAGGAGGTACTTGAACACATTTTTGAGCCATTCTTTACTACAAAGAGTGTCGGCAGTGGTACTGGGCTAGGTTTGGCAACTGTTTACAGAATTGTTAAACAACATAATGGTTCGATCAAAGTTGATAGTTCACCGGGTAAGGGGTCGACTTTCCGGATTTATTTTGAGGAACACGTTGGTGAAAAAAACAGCAGCCAAGACTCTGTAAGCGAAAAAGATAAATTACTTTATGGATCTGGAACAATATTGGTTGTAGAAGATGAGCCTATGGTCCGTGCGCTCATAAAAGGGGTTCTTACAAAACACGGATACAAAGTAATCGATATGGCTTTAGCGACGGAAGCACTGGCAATTTCAGCTGATGTCCTGGACAGTATTGACCTATTGTTAACGGATATCTCCATGCCTGGGGGTGTCTCTGGTATAGACCTGGCCAGGCAATTTAAAACAACAAAAAATGATTTAAAGGTCATTTACATAAGTGGTTTTCCTATCACTCTGGATATGACAGAATTAGTTGAGGGCATTAATTTCATAAGAAAACCATTCCAGCCGGAAGAATTGTTGGACATTATTAAAAACATGCTGGGAAATAAGAGTTGAATGGTTAATTGATTTTTAAATGAATCAGCTAATCTTAATATTTTGTATCTCATTCATCTGGATTGATTCGGTTTCTTTCGTTCAAGCACTTAATCCTGATCGGGAACTAACGAATTATGTAATTAGAGCCTGGCAAACAGAGGAGGGATTGCCCCAGAATTATGTTAATACTATTGCTCGCTATGGTAACGAGTATTTATGGTTTGGTACCCTGGAGGGGCTGGTGAGATTTGATGGTGTTCAGTTTAAGGTTTTTAATAAATTCAATACACCTGGTATATCTGATAATTTTATAAGCTGCCTTGAACCATTAAGTAATGGGATTATTGCTGTGGGTACAGAAAAGGGAGGTTTGCTTATCTATTCGAACGGAGTTTTCCAGAGCTTTGGAATCAATAGTGCTCCTGGAAGCTTGTATATTAGAGCTCTGGAACATGATATGCGCGGAAACCTATGGATAGGCACAGGCTTTGGTTTGTATAAGATGGAGCTCAATAAAGCGCATTTTACTAAAATCGATAATCCTTTAGTTAGCAGTTCGAATATTAGCGCATTGTTTTGTGATAGTGGTGGAACCCTCTGGATAGGGGCAAATGGACGTTTGTTAAAGATGACTGGTGAGGACATTACTGTTTTTGCTGATACCAATGTTCTGGGTAATGGCCAGGTTACTTCGATATGTATGGACAAGCAGGGTTTTATATGGGCTGGTACCGAGGGCAATGGATTGTTTATGTTTTCATATTCAGGGGATATGAGACATTTCGGTGGTGGAAAAGATCTCCCTTCTGCAATAATAAGAACAGTTTATTGTGACAAAAATGGGGTCATCTGGACTGGAACAGCGAGTGGTATAGCCAGGTTTAATGGTAAGAGATTTGATTATGCAGAAGGCGATGGGGTGTTTGCCGTGGATGTATTTTGTATTCTGGAAGATGCAGAGAATTCCTTATGGGTGGGAACAGCAGCTGGGTTGTTTCAGTTACGCGATGGAAAGGTGCAGGTTATTTCAACTAAGCATGGTCTGGCTCACAATCTGGTTTTTTGTACTTTTGAGGATTCTAGAGGGCGTCTATGGTTGGGGCTTGCTGGAGCAGGCATTAACGTTTTGGATAACAATAAAGTGGCGCATTTTCCGCCTATTCCAGGTGTGTTAGGCGGTTATGTGTTTGCATTTAGCGAAATGACTAATGGCACAATATTGGTGGGATCAAATGAAGGCATAACCGAATTTAAAAATGGCTTGTTTGGAAAACCGCCCTGGGCAAGCAGGATCCCATCCAATGATGATGTACGGGCGATCCTCGTAGACTCTAAAAAACGCATTTGGATTGGTGCAAAGCATAACGGGCTATTTTGTCTTCAAAATGGACTATTTAATAATTACACTAAAACGAACGGTTTAGCTGATAATACCGTGCGTGTGATAGTTGAGGATCTTTACAATAACATTTGGGTAGGCACAGATAATGGCTTAACTCAAATCAGTGATTCCATTTTGAAGAATTATTCTACGAACCATGGCTTACCGTCGGTATCTATCAAATCAATTAGTGTGCAAGATCAGAATATTTTATGGATAGGTACTGACCATGGTATGGCCATATACCGCAGGAATAAGTTCTATTCGATTTTTCCAAAAGATGGTTTAAATGGAGATTCAATATTTCAAATCCTTGATGACTATAGTGGATTTTTGTGGCTGAGTTCATCAAGGGGGATTCACAGGGTCAGTAAGAATAATATTCTTTCTTTTACAGATGGTAGTGAGACATACGTGCATTCTTTAGCATTGGGCAAAATCCACGGATTTACGGTTAGCGAATGTGTGGGTGGTAGCCAACCGGCTGGAGTAAGATTAAGGGGAGGTCAGCTTTGTTATCCATCAGTTTATGGTGTTTTAATTTTGGATCCGCGTGATTATATTCCAAATAAAAATCCTCCACGCGTTGTAATAGAAGAGGCCAGCGTTGATAACACGCCGATTAAATTGAATACGAATAACAGGATTAAACCTGATTCAGGCGAGATAACTGTTCGTTATACAGCTTTGTGCTTAGCATCGCCTGAAAATGTAAAGTTTAAATACAAGCTTGAAGGTGTAAATAAAGACTGGGTTTATGCGGGGAACGTCAGAATGGTACGTTACAATTTTCTGAAACCGGGACAATATGTTTTTAAGGTTACTGCCTGCAACAGCGATGGCTATTGGAATCCTCAGCCTGTAGAGTTGGGTTTTGAAATTTTACCTAGATTTTATCAGACCGTCTGGTTTTACATGCTATTGCTGGTAATTTTTGGCGTTCTTTCATATTTATTTTACTTGCATAGAATTAATAGGATGAAAGCACATGAGCGGACTCTTCAATTATTGGTGGACTTGAGAACAAGACGGTTAAAAAAGGAGGTTGATAAAGTAAGGAAACTCCAGGCAGCATTACTTGAGGCCAAAAAACTGGAGTCAATAGGCCGTTTGGCAGCCGGGGTTGCTCATCATTTTAATAATATTTTAACTGTTATACTGGGACATGGATCGTTGTTGAAGAAACAAGTAGAAAACAATCCGGAGGCCCTGGAGAACGTAGACCGTCTAATCAAAGCGACGAACCAGGCTGCTGATATTACCAGGAGTTTGTTAGCATTCAGCCAGAAGATGTTATTTCGGCCAAAGATTATTGATCCGATCGCATTTCTCCAGGAGAACATGCACAGGTTGCAGATGCTGTTGGGTAATAAGATAGTTATTCGTTTCGTGTATTCTAATGTTATTCCAAACATCTATGCGGATCCGGAGATGCTTCAGTTAGTATTGATCAATCTTGCGAATAATTCCAAAGACGCTATGCCGCAAGGTGGAGAGTTTTCAATAGAACTTACCCAGGCCAAAGCTAAACAAGTTGATCAATTTTCTGAAACAGAAAAGGATGGTTTATTAATAAAGGTTTCTGATACTGGGGTTGGGATGTCTGTGGAAGTGCTCGAAAAAGTATTTGAGCCTTTTTTTACAACAAAGGACATTGGCCAGGGTGCTGGTTTAGGTTTGGCCACAGTTTATGGCATTGTTAAACAACATAACGGACATATCAGTATTACCAGCACAAAAGGTGTAGGCACAACTGTCAGTATATGGATTCCGGCGGCTTCGTCTGAGCAGTGATTGAATTATTTATCCTGGCTTATGAGCTCGATATTAATTGGGCCCAAAAGCCCTGAATCCATAAGTGGAGTATTTCGGTTTAAGGTTCGAATATTAGTCCTGGTATATTTTTTGTGTGTAGGTAAATACAGATCTCCAATTATCCTATTTGGCCAAAAGTTTATAACTTCAATCTCCAAATTGTTAGTTCCCACTTTGGCAGACCTGGTTATTTCTACCCTGAATGGTGGACACCAGACAACGCCACAATTAATATTATTAACTTTAACGGATGCGATTTCACGGACATCTCCCAGGTTCAGGAAGATTCTATGGCCTGAAATGGAGCTTGGTAATATAAACTGTTTCTCATACAACGCAGATCCAGAATAATATTTTATGCCAGGGTTCGTGTGTGAGATCCAGTTCATCAACCGATCGAAAACTACGGTTTTGGGGCCGCCCCATCCGGGATTAAAGTGGACAGTCCAATCCTCTGTCAGTTCAGCAATTATTTTGTAGTTAGCATTAACTAATATCGCCTGATTTGTCTCAATATTTTTACTTGTATGATTTCGGAACACTACAAAGCATGAACCGAACGGATTAAATTCGATTTGTAAACTGGTGCGGCTGCCAATGTTTGTATAATTGCTGATTCTGTAAATCTTGGCTGTAACTGGATCCCAGAGTTCTGGTGATCTGTTGCAGACCCGGAATATTATGTCAGCTTTTTGTGGTATGTTTGTTAAGTTGGCCAGAAAGTAAATGTCGGAGTCATCGGTACGTCTGTGGATGAAATCTATTGCCCTGGGATATTGTGCTGATAAGATTTCAATATCTGGTTTGATACCCAGCTGTTCAAGAACTGTGCCGACAGGGAGCTCTTTAATAACGTTGGCTTTCGAGGCCGATTCACGAATGATAGAATTTTCATTCGGGTTACTATTCCATAGTTTACTGGTGATTTCATGCACTTGTTTATCGCAGGTGGGGTAATTAGCCAGACCGCTAGCGCGCACAGGTCTGTGGCCGATTATTAATGCGCCTTTTGAGGCCAATTCTTCAATTTTATGTAATACTGGCAAAGAAATCTGCTTATGATCTGGTAATACTAACATTTCATAGCTCATACCGTTTGGCAGAACTAGTTTACCGTTTGAAACTGAGGCTCGATTAATAAGAGCCTCTGCACTGATTACATCGTAATCGTAACCCGTGGGGACATGGGCGGGATTCACGCGTTTTGTTTGAGTAAAGTTAGGCACAAGGTCTCCGTAATAATAACAAACGTCTGCAACAAACAGCCCCTGCTGGAGCAAGTATTGGCATCGGTTAATGTAAGCCAGGAATGGTTCGGACATGGGCCACCAAGTAGTGTTTGGGTTAAAATGAGTCCCGGCAAAGTATTGTTGCCCCGGAATTCCCATTTCTGGTGGAGAACATACAACAGCATGCCAGACCAGCAGGTTCATACCCTCACAAAGGGCCTGATCGAATGAAGGCTTCAGGTTTGGCCAGATACGTTCCTGCCAATGAGGGCCTATGGTTGTGAAGCCTTCAGCTGCGACAATTGCTTTGCCCATTGTATGTGCTGCACTTGCTGGCTGTTTTATGAAGAACCGTGTTCTATCAAGGGTTCGGTGGGTTTTAGCCGCTGCCCAGAACTCTGACATAGGAATATCGTTAATTCCCAGACATTGTTGTGCGTCAATCGGTGTGTAATGTGGGCCTCCAGATTCAGGATGGATAAGCAACCCGTGATTGTGTGCTAGTTCTGCAAATACGCGGTAATAGTTATCGGCAGCGAGGTCTCCGATTGTGCGTCTGAAGTCCTCTAAAAAACGAGAGCTTTCTTCTCTGTTATTGACAATAAAGCCTGCTAATACAGGAAGCCATGGTTCAAGTCTGTAGCCACGACGTTTTGAAAATTCTTCGGGTAACGACGGAGTCCAGTTGAACACTTCAATTTCCCAGCTATCGGTATGTAGATATTTTAAAGTATTGCCAGGAAAGTTTCCGGCATGCTTAAGCAGTGGATCTACAACTGTCATCCAATAATTGATAAAGGCCTGTTTACTGAGCACGTCTATTGCGTAACCGGCCCAGCCATCACTGTGAGTCGATACTTTTCTCCAGTCAGCTAAGGTGTAGCCGCACCGTAATATCTGCCATTTACCGGGCGGGAAGTCCCAGCAAATCGTGTCATTCTGAGTGATTTTCAGATATTTACTTAGCTCGATGATGTCTTTTGATATTGCATCTTCTTCTGCTGGTAGTACCGGACTTTCGCCCAGTAAAAATTGCGCTGTTTCAGGAGCTGAACTTACTAGAGCCCATCCATTGGGACCCGGTAAAGAAGGGCGCTCAATTAGTGCCTTAATCTTGTAGTTGGATAAACTTTTTTTGTTGTAGTTATGATTTGTTTTTACTGGCCATGCTAATAAGCAAACGTCACGATAAAAATTATCATTAATCGGTGGCCTGGGCAGTTTTACTGTAAGCTTATTGCCACCGTCAACTTGAACGGTTGACCATGTAAATTTTTTAACCGCATCTTCTGCTGTTACCATTGGCCCGCCGAGATTCCATCCACTTTGAATATTCAGGCTTATCTCTAAACCCAACCGATTAGCTTCTTTCAGTGAGTGGACAAAAAGGTCTGTCCATTGTTTCGATGCAAATGTGGGACCATGTGGAACCTTTTCATTTCCATTTTGATTCGATCCGTCCGCATCCATAATAACTGCACCACCAAAACCTTTTGCCTTCATTTCCTTGAGATCTCGTGAGATTGCCTCTTTTGTGACATTACCATTCAGCCACCACCAATAAGCACGTAACCTTGAGCTAATAGGAGGATTAAACCAGCCTTGTTCGAGATCTGTTCCAGCATGTGAGACATATGGAACAATGCTACCAAGCATAATAGTTACAAATGCAATCAATTTGCAATTTTGTAATACGTAAAAATATCTTTGCATCTTAACAAATTTTTGAGGTTTGAGGTCTAATAATTTTAGACGACTTTATAGATTAAATCAGACATTGTGTGCAAGATTTTCTAAAGATACATACAGGGCGCACCCGTTTATGGTGCGCCCTGATTGTGGCGGGAGTATGAATATGACTTAGATAGTGAATTGCTCCGTATTACTCGATATCACCTCATAATCAGTTTATGGAACAGTAATAACATAGAATTTGTGGTTTGTTCCAGTGGTAATTTCATTAGTGAAAACAAAATTACCATTTGAGTCGAGTAATCCGCTTTTTTCTGTTATCCACTGGGCCAACGGTAATGATAGATCGGTAGATGAAAGCACTCTAAATGGTGAGTTTGGTGTTCCTTTTTCACCTGTTATTATGATGTTTTTATTGGATATTTTGGCAGTTACATTTTTGGGTGCTGTTGATGGTGCTACCTGGATTGTAATATAACCTGTGGCAACATCGTAGCCATCAGATATTGTATATGAGAACTGATCTACTCCGACAAATCCTTCTGGCGGCGTGAATGATAGCACTGCACCGGCTTGGGATAGTGTGACGTTATTTGTTGTAACTTGATCAAAACCAGTGATAGTTAGATGATCACCGTCACTGTCAGAGCATGATGCGAACAATTCTCCCAGGTTTATTGTTACAATTTGATTTGGCTGTGTTATAAAGGTTTTGTTTATTGCTTTCGGTGGTGTATTGGAATCTAAAAGGGTGAGTCGGGCAATTCTACTTGTCACTGAACCACTGTCATTTGAGACTACTACATAAAATGAATTGCCATTGATAGCGTTTACCGAAGGATTATCTAAGACCAGTACGCGATTTGTTTGAAGAGGCATTGGTTCGTCATTGCAGTACCATTGGTAGGCAAGGGGAGCTCTGCCCTGAGCTGCAACTTCGAATTTAGCAATACTGCCCCAGCCATATGCTGAATCACGAACTGTCTGGTCCATTGGTTGAGAGACTATTATGGGAGCGCCTTCAGGTAACGCATAGCCAATGCTATCGATCTGGACTCTGATTGCTGAAATTCTGGCGCTAGCAGTTGGAAAGGTGCAATCGGTGACAAAATCCAGCGTGTTTACTCCTGCAACGAAACCATTCGTAATAACAAATTTAACTGGTATTGCAGGATTATTGGTTATGCCAGAAGCGTTGCCAGTTGATTTACCATTTAATAAAATGTCAACACCAGTAACCTGTGACCACCAGGTTCCTTCAATCTTCACTGGCCTGGATAGGTCTATCGTGTCTGCAACAAATGTGGTCCTGTAAACGTATTTGCCCTCAGGTGATGTGTATGGATTTTGTCTAGGCCCTATCCATTGAGAGATACCATCAGGATTTGAGAAATTTCCACCTCCACCAACCATAGCTATTGGCGCAGCATGCATGTCCCAAATGATTGCGTCTGGTCCCAGAAAATCAATGTCACTGCTTATGTAAAGTTTATAGTGAAGATCGACAAGTCCAGTTAAGTTGGTGTCGCATAAACCGTTTGCATCAACCCCGGTATGATATAACTCAGAAAAAGCCGCGCCGACGTCAACTTTGACAATGCTACTTGTGACTGAACCAGCCGGATTTGATGCAATCAACTTGTAATAGCCGTCATTTGAAAAATTGACAGATGATACAAGAAATGAATTTTTGTTTTGGCCGGTGATATTTGAAAATGTCTGACCATTTTTACTAAATTGCCACTGGTAAGATAACGGTTCGCTACCCGAAATTATCACTGTTATTTGTAGTTGCTTGCCAAAAGCAATAAAGATATTTGTAGCCGGGTTTTGGATCACAACAGGTGGATTTATTGTAGTGGATTGTTTAAAAGCCATGTCAGATGCAGAGCGTGATATTGAGCTTACTCTAACTTCATCTATGAATCCGACAAAACCTTCTCCGTTACCCACTCCATTTATAGTCCTTTGGCTGCCTCCTATGGCAGGTGATGGTGTGCCACCAATTGTACCGGCTGGTTCCGCAACGTAATTTGTGGCTAATGGGCTTGCTTCAGATTTATTGGTGTCTAGTAGTGTCCAGTAGAAGGTTAAAATGCCGGCGGTATCACCATTGGTTGGATTATTGCCAGTATAAGTTATAGCAGCATGGTACCACTGGTTTGTGGTTATTGCATTTGGACCTGACACAGGTAAATCTACAGTGAAATTCCCGCCATTACCGTTTGCTGCTGTTATAAAGTTAAAATTCATTTTTGGCGGATTCCCTGTCTGAATTCGCCACTGCCAGCCACGTTGACCACTGGAATTATCACCACAGAATATTTGCCAGTTTAATCCTGAGGAAAAAAGATCACCAGTCGGATATACTATTGCTTCGAAAGTAAATGCTCCAGTCTCGGGATTAATCATAATAGAAGGATCAATTTGAGGTGTAGAGGCTGCCATAGCAAAGGCCCTTGTAGCAGGAGAACCGCCTCCCGGCAAAATCATCAGACAATTCTGGAGCAAATTTGATAATTGAATCGACGGTACAATAAAAATGTTTGTAAATGGTGGTGCGCCATTAGGCAACCCCATATTCGTTAGCGTGAGTGCATTGCCGTTTCCTTCATCTGGAACAATAAAATAATTGTTTACCAGATTTGTATTATTGAAGTGCCATAGATGCAGGGTGTTTTCGTCTGCACTATAAGGCAGGGCTAGCTCGGCCCCAGTATTTGCCTGCCAGGCCAATATGCTTAGGGCCATCAGTTTCAGAAATACTAAACCCTTTTGTTCGATAGCATTCAAGGTTTTCATACGTACAAACATTTAATTTGTTAATTTTGTTTATAATATCTCTTTAACAGGCAGATGTGTCTATACCTCAAATGGGTGATCCGGACTGTCTGCAGTATTGATTGTTTAATCTAAATATTAATTCAAGCATTAGGATGTTATTTTTTAGGCTAAATGGATAAGAAAAAAGGATCGTGACGTTGTAATAAAATGACAAAAAAACTATATATTTATTATAATTCAGTATAACATGCAGCAAGTAATAAGCTGGTTTGATGTACTTGTAGTTTTGATATGTAGCCGTAAATGCGGAATATGATTAAAATTTATGAGGTCATGGCTTTCAATCTGGTTGTGAAAAGCCTGTTATTGCTACCTTTTGTTGGTGATGCACGGTGAGAGAACCATAAGAAACACAAAGGTTTAATTCCTATATGGATTGTGTTGCGCAGGTTTTAGAACGCCTTGATACATAACTTACATTCAGCAGGACAGGCAATTACAATGCAATTTTATATCTGGCAGTTGGACGTTAACTCTTGTTGGAGCGGATGACAGTAAAGTTCAGTTTGATCAACCGTGATACAGTTGGATTGCAAGTACGAGTTTAAAATTGTTTAATAGAAGCACCGGATTAATAAATGCCTGTATAAAACCTGGTTTTGAGATGGCTTATATCATTTTATGGACAGTCTTGCAGTGATGTATCGGCTCCTTTAAACAAATGCAATATCCATGTTATTGCTCATTCTTTTGGATAAGTCTTTTGTTACTGTGGTATCATTTGTAAGGTTTTTTCAAGATATACTTTGCGACGGCCTCGGCTCGTGAACGAACATGAAGTTTTTCATAAATATGTTTCAAGTGAGTGCGAACGGTGTCGATGCTTATATTGATACGGTCAGCTATCTCTTTGTTTGCATAGCCATTAGTTAGCAAGATAAGAATTTCTTCTTCTCTTGCGGTTAAGTGGACATTTTGGAGGCGCGAGCTTGAGCTTTTACGGAATGATTCTACGACGCGTCTGGCAATCTCGCTTGTCATTGGTGCGCCGCCTTCCTGTAATTCCAGGAGCGCTTGTTTAAGTTTTTCAGGGCTGATGCGTTTTAGCAAGTAGCCGTCGGCTCCGGCCTCTAATGCTGGAAATATCAGCTCTTCATCGTCAATCCCTGTTAATATGAGGATCAGAACATTAGGTAAAATTTCCTTTAATCGTGCGGTGCATTCGATTCCTGACATCCGCGGCAGGAAGATATCCATTAAAACAATATCAGGCCTGTGGTAAGGGATTGTTTTTAAGGCATCTTCGCCACTAGTACATTTGCAGATGCAAGTAAATCCTGAAAATGAATCGATAAGAGTAGCCCAATTATTTCGGACCTCGGAGTCATCTTCTACGATGGCTACTTTAATGTGCTTAGGCTTGTTTTCGGTTGTGTATGGTGTCTGTGACATAGAGTTTTTTGGTTTTGGGGTATATCAACAATTTTTAAATTTTTTACCAATACATCGGTTTATAAATGCTTTAATCTTATTTTTTGAGGATGTTTGAAGTGATGGCAGATAAAATTCTATTAAACAACCATTCGATGGGGTGCTTGAGATATTAAATTTACCACCTATTTCATTCATTCTATCATTCATATTTTTTATTCCATTGCCTGGGTTAGATACTTTTAAGGGGTCAAATCCTATTCCATTATCATGGATGCTGACAGTTAAGCCTTCACCTTTCCGGGTGATGGTCAAGGTTATTTCATTTGCCCTGGAATGTTTTAATACATTATTTATGGCTTCTTTGATAGCCATGAACAAATTTCGGCGCAGCGGCAGATCAAAGGGTTCTGGTTCCAATGGGATATTTACCTGTAGTCTGCAGCTGATCCCTGTGTTTTGAAAAAAGTTTTGTGTGAACTTGCAAACATACGTTATAAAATCACGGAGAGTATCTCTTTTAGAGTTAATAACCCAGACCACTTCGTCAAAAACATAGTGAATCTCTCTTCCTTGGTTACAGATGGAGTTTAGTTTTTTCAATAAGTTTACGTCTGTAATGGTAGATTTAATTACCTCTGCTTCTAATATCAAGCGTGTAAGCATGATTCCGATCTCATCGTGGATATCTTTGGCTATACGTTCACGTTCACGTTGTAAAAGGGATTGCAGGTTTGATTGGACGCTTAGCTGCCATAAAAGCATCAGGCAGACTAAGACTGAAACAATTAAAAAACTTAGCAGGATCAACTGAAACCACCATGTCTGCCAGAACCTGGTTTGTATTAGTTCTATAGGTGGGATTTTGGTAATAGCAAGGGGTTTAATGTTCCATGGAGATTCACCAAGTTTGCCGACAACTGTTGCTCGCTTCCAATTGCTGGCTGGATGTTTACGAGTCTCCCATTTTTTCTCTGTCAATGGCACAATGAACCAATTTGTATCTGAGGGGATTTCCCAAATTACCCCGTTATTAAACTCTATTTTCAGACCTAAAATGACACCCGCGTATAGCCGATCGTTAAAAGCTTCTATTGCAATAACATGTTTACCAGGGCGTAGTAACCGGGAGATATCAAATTCGGTAAGACTACGCCAGTCACTTCCTTGTCCGAGTTCGCGTCCATCCAAAAGTATTTTAAATCCGTTATCAGCGGTGATTCTTAACTGTGCTTTTAAGACGGCTGCACTATTGGGAATCTCAATAACTCTCCAGAACCTGCAAAACTGCTTATCGTAAACAGTGTCGCTCCAGATCCAATTCCCGACATTCCATTCTGTATCTAGAACGGATATGTTATCGAATGAATTTGATGCTGTACCTTGATAATGATTAGATTTGTCTGAGTCTGGTAAGCAACATGGTATGAACAATATCAAAAACAGTAGTGTCCAATGTGAAATTTTATAGACGGGGATTGGACATCTAAACCAACTTTGATGGCATATTGAGTTGTCTGTAGCTGCATCAGGCATTTGTAGTATTTTTTGAATCAATTATCGTGTCATATCAAATATTTAATCATTGGCTAAGTCAAACAGGTTATCAACTTCGGAGTCCCAGTTCAAGAAACGTTGTTTCGAATCGGTTTTTAAGAAAAATAATAAATCAAATTGGGCTATTATTGCTTTTATATGTGAGATTTTAAGGTCCGTAATAATTCTTGAATAAAAGGATAATTTCTGCGTCAATAGTGATTCGAAACATTAAAATTTTTCCAATATGAAGAGAGATAAACAGCTTTGTCAGAAGAGAGCTTTTGCAGGGCTCACAACATCTAAATGTGAAAATAGATACGGCTTTGAAAAGGAGACCCGTCGTAATTTCCTGAGGAAACTTGTTATAGCAAGTTCAGCGATGGTTTTTCCTACCATTATACCATCGACTGTTTTAGGCATAAATGGTCACGTACCACCTAGTGAGCAAATCATATTGGGCGGTATAGGGATAGGCTCGCGAGGTTCATTTGTTCTTTCATGGATGATGGGTGAACGTGATGTAAGGATGGTAGCTGTTTGTGATGCGAAGAAGTCACAGCGTGAAAGAGTAAAACAGATGGTCGATAACAAATATGGGAACCGCGACTGTGCTACATATTCGAATATACGTGAATTTTTGGAGACACGCAAAGACATCGATGCCGTGCTAATAGCGACTGGCGATAGGTGGCATGCTTTAGCCTCTATAATGGCAATGCGTGCTGGTAAGGATGTGTATAGTGAAAAGCCATCATGTATGACAATAGCTGAAGGATTGGCTGTTGTAGAAACTGCCAGACGTTTTGGTCGGGTTTACCAGACAGGGACTCAGCGACTTAGTGAGGCAAATTTTGTTTTTGCTATTGAGATGGCAAAAAGCGGTAGGCTGGGCAAAGTACACACTGCATATGCACATATTGCTCCGTGGGATGCTGCAGAAATGCGACACGATTGGTTACCCGCACAACCTGAGCCGCCAAAGGATGAAGTTGATTGGGATGAATGGCTAGGGCCATGTCCGTGGCGACCGTATAATTCCAGCTATGTGGCTGGTGGATGGCGTGGTTTTTACGATTTTCATACTAGTTGTATTGGTGAATGGGGGGCTCATACGTTTGCTCAGGTACAGGCCGGCATAGATTCTCTAAATACACCGGCTATTGAATATGAGTATGTCAATAATTCAACTGGCGATGGTATGACGACTATTTTCCCTAACGGCGTGAAAATGATCCTGAGCCGTGGTGACAAATGGTGGCATGGTTCTTGTGGAATGCGGTTTGATGGTACAGAAGGATGGGTCTCTGTGGCTGATGGATATTCAAGACCAGAAGTATCTTCACCTGCACTGTTGAAAGATTTTAAAAAGGTCATTGACGAATACCAGGCTCGAACCCAGCGCCCTATGAGTCATGTCAGAGATTTCTTTAATTGTGTTAAATCGCGACAACTTACTGTGGCAAATCCAGAAGTTATGTGTAACTCCATGATTACAGTTCATGCTGCAAATATCTGTATGTGGCTTAAAAGAAACATGAAGCTGGATCCTAAAAAAATGGAGTTTGTAAATGATGCCGAAGCCAACAGATTTAGGTCACGCGCTATGCGTGCGCCCTGGACAATTTAACCCATAACTCGATAAACAAAAACTACAAATGAGAATATTTATGAAAAAAAATTCGTTGTTATCGGTTTTAACTATAGTACTTAGTTTAATTGTTCGGCCTGCTATTTGTAATGGGCAACAAGATTCAAGTTTAGAATTGCAGCTTATTAATGTGCTTAAGTCCGATGCAAATATCCAGGCAAAATCCGATGCTTGTAAAAAATTAGCTATCATAGGGACAGCCAGTTCCGTAGAAGTTCTGGTATCCATGATAGGCGAAGACGAAAATCTGGCTCACATGGCCAGATATGCTTTGGAACGCATCCCTGATTCCTCGGTTGATCAACAACTAAGGGGGTTACTGGACAAAGTTCACGGACGTTCTCTTGCAGGAGTGATTGCTAGCCTTGGCGTGAGGAAAGATTTCGCTGCAGAAGCAAAAATAATAACATTTTTGACAAATTCAGATCAGAATGTGGTTCTGGCTGCAGCACGCGCCCTCGGAGAAATTGGCACTGAGTCCGCAGCTACTGCATTACAAAGGTTTTACCCCGGTACAAACGTCCAGGTTCAATCCGCTTTTTGTGACGGTTTGCTCAGGGCCGCGGAAAAATTGAGTGGCTCCGGAAATAAAAAACAGGCTATCGCGATTTGGGATTTCTTATTAAAGGAAAACATTTTACCTTATGTCAGAACTGCAGCGGCCAGAGCAAAAATTATAAATAGTGAAGATACAGACGCAGCCAATTTATTACGAGGCTATTTAAAGAGTAAAGACCCCGCATTATTTGACGCGGCTATCAGAGCAGCAGTTGAACTTAAATCACCAATTATTGGTAATGTTCTTGCCCAGGCATTGGCGGAAACTCCGGACATTGTGATAATCCAGACGGTTGGCTGGCGAAAAGATGACGCAGCTATACCGGCGCTGTTAAACATTGTTTTGAATAGTGGAAAGGAATTGAATTCACAAGCGATTGCTGCATTGAACTCTCTTGCCATGATGCCAAATGGTCAGTCGGCTATCATTAAAATAAGTAAAGAGGTGCCGATGCAGCCACCTATCTTTGAGACTTTAGCTAATACGCCAGGAGTAATGCTTGATGATTATGTCTCAGAAATGTTGCTTAGCTCCGATACCGATAAATTAAAGACAGCCATTGAACTTGCTGGCCGAAGAAGAATAAAAGGAGCTATGCCAGTTCTGTTAAATTTAATTTTGGCCAAAGATGCTAAAGGTAATAAAATTGAGACCATTCAAAATCTGTCGTCGAGAGCCGAGTTTAATAATTTGATTTTAAAGCAGGTCGCAGTACTGGCTGACCAGTCTGATTTACCGAGGATCTTTGAAGTTCTAAATAACCCAGAAGCCCAAGCAAGTTCGGAATCGATTTCATCATGTCTGAGGTCAATTTGTGAATACAGTAAGTCAGTTGATGATTTTGTAGAGATAGCAATGCGTCCGGCATATCAATCAAGGCCAGAAGTTAAGTTAGGCATAGTCAACGCAATGTCAGCCGCTTCCACTCCAAAGGCCCTTAACTTTATTCAATCTTTATTGTCGGATCCGTCGCATGAGGTACGTATGGCTGCAATAAAGAGTTTGGGGCAGTGGAAGACCTCTGATGCTATTGGTGTTTTGATAGATTCGGCTAAACAGTTAGACAAGGCTAGCGCCGCTGAAAAAGCTGCTCTAGTTCAGGCTGCTTTGAGCCAGGTAGGCCAGCTTGAAATAGATCCACAGCATAAATTGGAATTCTTGGATAGACTCAAAGATATCTGCACTTTGAAAAGTGAAAAAGTTCAGCTTATTAACATTGCTGCGGACATTGCCGACCTGAAAGCTATTAATTTCATTCAGCAGTTTTTTGAAATGTCAGATGTAAGAAATGAAGCTTTTCTGGCTTGTTGCAGAACTGCTGAAACAATTATGAAAGATCAGAAATCTAAAGATATCGCTTCAAGGATAATTCCTGTTATCAAAAAGATAACAAACTCAGCTACAGATGAGAATATAATCAAACGCGCCCAGGCAATTTTGCAGGCAGCGGAAAAACAATAATTGCCTGCATTACGACTCGGATTTTTAAACGATTGACCAAATAGCTCACTCCGGAAGGCTATGAATAGCGTCTAATCGGGTAGCAGTATTGATCTTGCTGGATATTTGCACCGGTATTCTGATGCGCTTTTTATCAGCATCTGGTTTATCCCAGGTGTTTGTAGTGAGAACTAATGGCAAATGCTATGGTGCGTGTCTCTGTCTGTCAGGATTACGTGTACTTGACACGCATAAATATATGAAAATAGCGGTTTGAGTTTGGTGGGCAGTTTGGTTTTTATGGGCAAGAGTAAGCTGTGATCTTGACATTGTTTTTGATTAATTAGTAATATTTCGTTATATGATAGTTATTCCTAGGCGAATGGGCCTGATGAATCAGAGAGCTTTACTTGAGCAACTCAGGCGGGTGGGGAAAGCATCTCGCGCAGATTTATCAAAAAGCCTTGGGCTAAGTCAGCCAACAACAGGTAAGATAGCAGATGAATTGATCAGAATGGGTCTGCTGGAAGAAATAAATGGAGATGAAGAAAATGCAGAAGAAAATGCTTTAAAAGAATCGCGGCTTGGTAGACCCGGCCGGTTGTTAAGACTTAATCAGAGAGACAAACGATTTCTGGCCATCCAATTAGGTGTCAAAAAAACCAGTTTTGTAACATTGCCTCCCGGGACAAATGAAGAGGATCAATGGATGTTTGATTTGCAAACACCTGACAATATCAATGATTTGGAAAAAGTCCTTGAAACTGCGGCTCGGAGAATCAAGGTTGACAGTTTATGGGGGGTGTTAGTCAGTGTGCCGGGTATCGTGGATGAGAATGAAGGCAAGGTAATTTTTTCACCAAACTTACATTGGACTGAAAACGCCAATCTGCAGGTTTTAATAAAAAATGTTTGGAAGGCCGAAGCGCTATTAATGCAGGAGGAACGGGCATTGGCATTAGGACATCATGTGGTGGATGCAAAAGGTGAGGATTTCTTTCTGGTAGATTTTGGTGAGGGGATTGGTGGTGCGGCGATGGTCGGTGGTAGATTATATTCCAGTTCACTGCCACTTAGCGGGGAGTTAGGCCATACGCCAGTCTGCGGAAACAAACGTAAATGTGGTTGCGGCGCCACTGGATGTATTGAAACCCTGGTTTCAGAACGCGGGCTCATTGAATCGTTTTCAAATATAACTCACAATAAAAATGCGAATTGGAAGGATCTTGTTGAGCATATAAAAGAACATGGGCTCGAACCATGGCTTGTAGACACCTTAAATGCAACTGCCAGTGTTATCGCAGAAGCTTTAAATGTGATGGGCATTAGACGTGTTGTTATGACCGGCTTTATTAGTAGCTTGCCCAAGCCTGTCTCGGACTATTTAAAGGAAAAAATAGCTGACGGAGCTATGTGGGCCAGGTTTGGGGAGGTTGATGTAGAAATAGCTCCTAGACGCCGTACAGCGGGTCTGGTTGCTGCAGGTATAGATAAACTGGTGATCCCGTTGCATATCAAAGAAAAATAGAGTTGGGTTTTTTCTGGCTTATTTCAGCTTCTGATTTTTTTCTGGGTATAAAATGGAATTGTTCATTCGAGATATGTTTTCATGGTTAAATCTTTTCTAACCAATACCTGCCAAAACATTTCCTGTGATACACCAAAAATTAAGCCTTAGAGAATCTGGTTTTTTTTAAAAAAAGATCTGCGTATTTCCTTTTTTTGCACATGAATTTTTGTATCTGAATCTTGACCTGATGGTTTAGACTTTATAAAGTTTATCGGCAAAAGAAAATTTTGCCCCTGAATGTTTCAGTTTTTTAATGTTTAAAATCGAGATCAGGCTATATGGCAAACACAATATTAATTGGCGCCCAATGGGGTGATGAAGGAAAAGGTAAGATTATAGACGTTTTAACCGAAGAAGCTGATATTGTGGTTCGAACCCAGGGTGGCAACAATGCCGGGCATACAGTATTTGTAAATAATCAGAAATTTGTTTTGCATCTTGTGCCATCTGGAATTTTAAGACCAGGTAAGATTTGTGTCATTGGTAATGGAGTTGTTATAGACCCGATCAGTTTGTTAGAAGAGATTAATGGATTAACAAAGCTGGGAATCGAGGTTTCAGGTCGTCTTTTCATCAGTGAGACAGCTCATTTGGTTTTTCCGTATCATCGAATTCTGGATGAACATCGTGAGACCCTAAAGGGTAAACAAAAAATAGGTACCACTAAACGTGGAATTGGTCCGGCTTATGGTGATAAAGCCGCAAGAACAGGCATAAGGGTAATCGATTTAATAAAACCAGAGAGATTCAAAGAATTGCTTAGAATCAGGATTAATGAAAACAACGAAATACTCAAAGCGTTTAATGTAGACCCCCTGGATTTTAATGAAGTGCATGATGCATACAGGGCTGCTGGTGATAAATTACGACCGTTTGTAACCAATACAGTTGTTTATTTGCACGAGGCTTCTAAACGTAATGCAAATATTCTTTTTGAAGGTGCTCAAGGGACGTTTCTGGACATAGACCATGGGACTTATCCGTTTGTGACATCATCAAATACTACTGCAGGAGGTGCATGTACTGGCTCTGGAATGCCGCCGCATAGAATGGATAAAGTTGTGGGGGTAATGAAACCATATACTACAAGAGTGGGTGAAGGGCCGTTGCCGACGGAGAACCAGCAAATTTCGGATATGCTTCATGCCCTGGGTCGCGAATTTGGTGCAACAACGGGGCGTCCGCGCAGGTGCGGTTGGTTCGATGTGGTTGCAGTGCGGCAGGCGGTTATTATTAACGGCATTGATGAACTGGCTGTAACTAATCTGGATGGATTGGATACATTGGAGAAAATAAAGGTTTGTGTAGCTTATAAATATGGTTCGGATGTTTATGAGTATATGCCCAACGATATTGATATATTGAGCCAGTGTGAACCTGTTTATAAGGAATTCCCGGGCTGGTGTAAACCGACAACAGGCGTCAGGGCTTGGTCCGATTTACCAGTTGAAGCCCGGCAGTATTTAGATGCAATAGTTCAGATGTGTGGAGCTAAACTGGGTATTGTCTCGGTTGGCCCGTCCAGAGACCAGACGTTATTCCTATGACAGCCCAAAGGCAAGGATCTTATCCAGATAACCATGAGATTTCTTTAAGTCCGCAGGCAAAGTCAGTTTTGCCTGCGCATGTAGCAGTGATTATGGATGGTAACGGGCGTTGGGCTAAACAGCGCCAACTGCCAAGGGTGGAGGGCCATCGACAAGGCGCAGAATCGGCCAGAGCCATTGTTCGCGCTGCAGCTGAAGTTGGTATTAAATATTTAACACTATATGCTTTTTCTGTAGAAAACTGGAACCGCCCAAAAGAAGAAGTCGATACCCTGATGAAATATCTGGTCCAGTATTTGAAAAGTGAGCAAGCCGAACTTCTAAGAAATAATGTAAAACTCGAAGTCATAGGCCAGATATACCGCCTTCCAGAATTTGTTCAGGACCAGCTAAAAAAGACAATGGAGGTGTTATCCAAAAATAATGGCCTAACAGTCATTATGGCTTTGAGCTATGGCGCAAGAGTGGAGATAATTGAAGCTACGCGCGCAATTGCCAAAAAGGTGCGTGATGGCATTCTTGATCCCGAAGAAATAACTGAACAGGTGTTTGCTCAACATCTTTATACAAATAGGTGGCCAGATCCTGATTTGCTTATACGGACAAGCGGTGAAATGAGGGTAAGTAATTTTTTATTATGGCAGATTTCATATACGGAATTTTATGTAACGCCAGTATTATGGCCGGACTTTAGGAAGCCGCAATTTTTTGAAGCATTAGAAGAATATGCGCGTCGCCATAGACGTTTTGGATCTGTTTAATTTAATTTCATAGACCCTTTGCCAGGTTTTTGTTCTGCCTGGCTGGCTGGCGGCTAAGGTGAGAAAGTTAATGTTCCTTAATACTCACAACAAATTATAATATTAACGATTAGCTGTTCCTTTTAGAACTGAATGTAGTTTGTTTAGTAACTGTTCAGAAGTATATGGCTTTAACAGTTTCTCGTTCACATTGAGAATAGCAAGGACTTCTGGTCGAACAGCTGAACCAACACCAGTACTGGAAATGATTTTTATATTAGGATTGAGTTTGCGAATGGCTCTTATGGTGGCTGCTCCGTCCATATATGGCATAACCATGTCCATTAAAATTGCATCTATTGAATTTTTGTTTTCTGAGTAAATTGCCATGGCCTCGGTTCCATCCGACGCCAATAGTACGTTATAGCCATGTTTTTCGAGGATATCTTTAGTTACTTGTCGGATAGGTTCTTCATCTTCAACTACAAGTATAGTTTCTCCGTTACCGTTTGGTACTTCTGAGGTTTTTGAGATCGGCTCGGATCTAGGTATATCTATTGCAGCCGGTAAGAAAATATCAAATTGTGTTCCTTGTCCGGGCTGGCTTTTAACGGTTATAAAACCATTATGGCTTTTCACAATTCCTAAGACAGTTGAAAGACCTAAGCCGGTACCTTGCTCAGGTCTTTTTGTTGTAAAAAATGGCTCGAAAATCTTATCAATATTTTCTTTGGGTATTCCAATGCCAGTGTCTATTACTGAAATACACACATAAGAACCGGGTTTGACAGGTGGCATTTGCTGGTTAGCTGTGAGTTCATCTATGTAACAATTATTAGCCTGGAATGTGATCAGACCGCCAGCAGGCATGGCATCACGCGCGTTAACGGCCAGATTCATGAATACCTGATGCAATTGTGTGGGATCTCCAATCACGGAGTATAGATCAGGCGGCATTTCTGCTTTTGCCTGGATGTTTTTTGGAAAAGTTTCTCTGATAATTTTGATCATGTCCTTTATGATATTATGTAAGTTTACCGAAACGTGTTCGCCCTCAACACCTCTGGCAAATGTCAGTACTTGTTTTACAATATCAGCACCTCGCTGTGCGCTTAACTCAATTGTGTCCAGGATTTTGGTGAGGTGTGGGTTTTTTTTAACTTCTTCCCGTAATAACTGGACTGACATCAAAATTGGAGCAAGGATATTATTTAAATCATGAGCGATACCACCGGCGAGTCTACCGATACTTTCCATCCGTTGAACTCTGAGGAATTGTGATTCCAGGTTCTTGCGATGGGTTATGTCACTACTTATGAGCAATATTCCTTTAACCGAATTTTGATTGTCTTTTACTAAGGACCATCGACTTTGGATTATGATTTCTTTTCCGTCCTTTGAGTTGCAACTTAGTTCACCCACCCAGTGATTTTCTTCGAATAATTTATTACAAGCAGTGTTGTATTTTTCGACATCATTGAATACCAAAACTTCATGTAATGGCTTACCAATGGCCTCATTCCTGGTATAACCAAAAAGATTACTTGCTCCATTGTTCCAATATGAAATTTTAAAATTGTCCAGAGCGCAAAAAATGATGGCATCGAATGTCTCTTCTATGGACTTAACGAACAAATTCATCTTTTCTTCGTTTTCTTGTTTTTCTTTCAGGATCCTGTATTCGCGCAGCTCCCGCTCGATTATTAGTGGTAACCTGGTAAGATTGTCTTTAAATATGTAATCTTGAGCTCCTTCACGGATCATGGAAACTGCTAATTCTTCACCTATTGAACCGGAAATCGCAATTATTGGCAGATTGTAACCTTTATTTCTTAGAAACCTAACAACATCAATGCCGTTGGTTCCATGAAGATTATAGTCGGTGCTGATTATATCCCAATCCTGTTCTTTTAAAGCAGTTTCTAGTTCGTTAATATTTGTGATAAACCGATGTGTGACCTCAAAGCCTGCTTTGGTTAGTACGTCCAGGATTAACTCTTTATCTTCTGGCGAGTCTTCAATAATAATAATCTTCAATGGGTATGCCATACGAAGGTATTATTTTCAAATTTGGGTATCGGTCAATTTTAATCTCAATAAATAACCCCCAAGATCTTAACTTTTTAGTTTTTGTTGAAGAATATTTCAAGGCCCTGATGGTCTTGCTTTAAAACGCCAATAACTGACAAGTCGAAGTCCAGAAGGACTCATTATCCATCTACTGATATAAACAGAGATGTATGAATAACCACTGGCAAGATCAGCGGTAAAAGGCGACCCAACCACTTTCTCATCCTCAAAAGGTTCTCAATCGAGTAGCAGGTATGGAAGTTTGTTTTTATCCGCTGAGTTCATCGGTGGCTATTAACGTTGAATCTCTCAGGTATTTCCAATAGTGATTGCTCAAATAACAGAGTATACAAATGAAACCATTAATTTGGGAATGAGATAGATCCTGACCGAATTTCAGACAATCTTCTGTAAACTCACAGGCAAGAATGCCTGGGGCATATTTAGTGGAGGGTCGGGTTTCACCCTGGACCCACAGGCGGCGAGCAAGCCGTCATACAATTTTCAGGACTTTTTTGATTGCATCTACCCCGATAAATTTAAATTGCAAACATTGTTTTTTTATTTCAGGCAAAATTGGAATTCGGATAATTCACCAATATTTGCAAAACATTCAAACATCATAACGATTCGGGCTTAAATAGTTTGGATTGACTGTGATTCGTATATCCGTTAAGTTACTTTGCTAAAGGGATTATTAGAGAGAATGGGCCAATGTAGCTCAGTCGGTAGAGCAACGGTTTCGTAAACCGTAGGTCGTCGGTTCAAGCCCGACCATTGGCTCCAGTTATTTTATGGCTTACGGTAAGCTAATATAGTTCGCGAACTCATAGAAAGAGTTGAATAGTGGCGCTTCCAGATACATTCCCAGAAGTAGGATTTATTGAAGTACGTTCAAAAAAGCAGGCTTTTGATTGGGGATTGGTCCTGGCAAGTCAGGGGATCGACTTCATTATTAATAAGTCTGAGGATGATTCCAGATGGGTTATCGAAGTTAATTTGCCAGACCTAACAAGGGCGATTAATGCAATTGAACTTTATGAACGGGAAAATCCGGAAGTTACAAAGGAAAACTATTCAAAGTTGGGTCTTCACGAACTATTTCACCCGGCCACCTTTTTCTGGGCAATTATTATAATTGCATTTTTCTTTGTAAATGCGGCCATGTCTGATTGGTTGAAGTCGATCGGTTCTGTAGATTCAGTGCTTGTTGTATCCGGACAATGGTGGCGATTGGTGACTGCTAATTATTTACATTTTGATGCCGCACATTTGGTTTCAAATTTATCTATAGGACTTTTGTTCATGGGTCTGGCAATGGCCAGGTACGGGCCCGGTTTGGTGCTTTTTTTGACTTTGGTATCAGGAGCGGTCGGTAATTTACTAAGCATCATTGTGGATATTCAACCACATGTGGGCCTGGGTGCTTCTGGTTGTGTTATGTCGGCAATAGGTCTTGTTGCAACTGAGTCATTCCCGGATGAGTTTAGAAGTCAAATAGCTCTGCGCATGGCTGCGAGAAGCATTTTGTGTGGTATTTTCCTATTTGCTCTTTTTGGGCTGAATCCGGAATCTGATGTATGGGCTCATTTAGGTGGATTCATGTCTGGCATGGTTTGTGGTATATGGCTAAATTGCCGCACATGTATTAATCAATATAAAACTCTGCGGTTGCGGGATCCGTTGTTTCTAATTCTCTGGTTTTTGCTGGTTTCAGGATGTTGGTTTTCTGCAATAGTATTCGGTGAGAATCCTAATTTGTAATGATGTACGACATCTTGAACAATGTCTTGCAGTGTTTAATTGTATCAATTGTTCTTTCTGGCATCTTTGAAAAAAGGCGTCAAAAATAATATGGTATTCAAAGTTTTTATTGGCTTGCTGAAATTTCTTAAGGCTGATTTCTTTGGATAATACTTTCCAAAATCTAGAGTTAAATTTGTAACAGGAGTTTTACAAAATATATCTTGGTCATGCGCAGGCGCATTGTCTTTAAAATTAACTTTTTTCAGACTTTCGCGCCTGCTAAATGCCTTAGCGCCGATTGTTTCAACCCTTTTGCCAATAACTAAATTTTTCAGGCGTAAAGCACACGCAGAACGCCGTTTCGTCGATTTTTCTAACACTGTCGGGGATTGTGCTCTCGATCAATTCTTTGCATTCGGAGGAAGTATCCATCGATAATTTCTTTGACACTTTCGGGAATTTTGACGCTGGTTAGCTTGTGTAGTAGTAGAAAAATTCGTAGTTGATATTAGTGATCATTTTAGATATAGTGAAGCAGGCCAGGGTTCTGCAGTATGAGACCGCTCATTTATCGATTATGATAACACTGTCGGGAATTTCGACACTGGTTAATTCCCAACAATTTGCAAATGCCGAGTTTTCGATAGTGTTGACGCCTTAGGGAATAACGACGTTTTCCAGCGTGAGGCCTCCAGAGAACGCATAGTCGCCAATCTTTTTGATTGGATATCCTCCAGGTATTTCTGGAATATCAAGGCTTCCAGGTTAATCCTTTACTTTAAAATTAGTGATTATGGCTGTTTTAGTACCTGGATCCAATTTATGTCGGATGTAATCCCGTTCCACGAACATTGTGGAAGCTGTCCCTTCAGTTTTCTGACGCAGTGAAAAGCTTCCATCCAATAAACGGAAATCGTCTACTTTGTTTTTCTATTTTCATGCAAGATTGGAGTACAAAAAATTCACCAAAATTTACAAAATATTCAAACATCGTGATGATTTGGGTATGAGAGTGCTTGTTTTGAATACTTTGTTGGTTTTATAAAAAGCCCGAAATCTAATTTGTACAGTTACAGGAATTTGTAAGATAAGAGGAAGAGTTATAAGGTGAATCGATTTTCCAAATATTTATGCTGAGTGGCACGCCGGGAGGGACTCGAACCCCCAACCTTCTGATCCGAAGTCAGAAGCTCTATCCAATTGAGCTACCGGCGCCCGAATCCAGTAAATATACGTTTCAAAATTACTACTTTTCAAAATGGATTCAAACAAAAAGTTTTTTCTTATCACTGCCTGATTTATTACCACCAGATTCAGGTTGAACGAGATTATCGCACCGAGGGTTGGCGAATGTTGGAGGGGGTTGATGAGTTTGATTGTGATAATTTTGGTCATGAGGAATGGGTAAATTTTTCATTGCTTTTGCTTATTTTGTGCGTCTTAATTTTGTTGTTATGAAAAAAATAAGACAATTAAGAAATGTTTGCTCAGGGAGCATTAGTCGAAGAAGTTTTCTTTCAAGAGTTATTGTTTCGGCTGGGACTGGTGTTTTATTACCGAACGTAATAAGATCTTCGGTTTTGGGCGAAGAAGGTAGTGTAGCTCCGAGCAATCGGATTACCCTGGGTGTAATAGGTACTGGCAATCAAGGCACAAATGACATGAGGGTATTTTTGGGGGACAAGCGGGTACAGGTAGTAGCGGTGTGTGATGTGAACAGGGAAAGCGCCGGTTATTGGGATGGCGCAGTTGCTGGTCGGGAACCAGCTAGAAAGATTGTGGAGTCTCATTATGCTGAGCAGAAGCGGTCTGGTTCATATAAGGGTTGTGATGTTTACGAGGACTTTCGACAGCTGTTGGCAAGAAAAGATATAGACACAGTTCTTATAGCTACGCCTGACCACTGGCATGCAATTTTGACGATTGAGGCAGCAAAGGCAGGTAAGGATATTTATTGTCAAAAGCCATTAGCTCTTACAATTTCTGAGGGTCGTGCGATGTGCAATGCAATAAAAAAGTATAACAGAATTTTCCAGTGTGGAAGCCAGCAGCGGTCAGATTTCAACTTTAGGAAGGTATGTGAGTTGGCCAGGAACGGAAAGCTGGGGAAATTGCATACGGTAAGGTGTGGATTACCGGGTGGGCGGCCGGACTATGGTAGAACCGGGAACCGAAAGAAACCTGAGCCAGTACCAGAGGGGTTTAATTATGATTTTTGGCTTGGGCCAGCCCCATGGGCACCGTATGCACCAGCGCGTTGTCATGTAAATTTCCGATGGATTCTTGATTATTCTGGTGGTCAAGTAACAGACTGGGGCGGGCATCATCCGGACATCGCTCAATGGGGAATGGGGACTGAGTTGACTGGACCAGTCGAAATCAGGAATGCAAAAGGTGTATTTCCTCCTGATGAACTATGGAATACCGCGACAGATTTTTATTTCGAGGCGATCTATAAAAATGGTGTTAAATTGATCATATCAAACAAGGAAAAGGGTGGTGTAACTTTTGAAGGAACTGATGGCTGGGCCTGGGCAAATCGCGGAGTTCACGATGCTAATCCAAAATCACTCCTGGAATATGAGCCGGGCCCCGATGATATACACCTGTATAAGAGCGATAATCATTATAGGAATTTCATTGATTGTGTGATTTCACGAAAACAACCTATTGCTCCTTGTGAAGTAGCTCACAGATCTATCACTATTTGCCACCTTGGAAATATAGCAATGCTATTGGGTCGAAACGTCCTTAAATGGGATCCTGAGAAAGAACAGATTATTGATGATGAAAAAGCAGCGAAAATGTTAGATCGTCCAAAACGAGACCCGTGGAAAATGCCAGAGGTTTAACCAGTCAGAAAAAAGGAATTCAAAGTTTGATTTCTGAAGATGAGTGAGCCAATCAGAGCAAACGCAGTATTAGTTATTGAGAACCTATTGTTGGGAAATCAACTTGTGAATAAACTCCAGGACATGGGGTACATCGTACATTCATTTGCGGGTGAAACGGATCTTCTGGATTTTGTCAAAAAAACAAAGCCTCTTTTAATGGTGATCGAGCTAAACTTAAAAAAATATGATGCATTGAATTGTATTAAGCTTATCAAATCAGATTCTTCTACAGCGCATGTGCCGATATTGGCAGTGTTTTCCGGGAAAAAAAGTAAGATAATTGATCAGGCCAAGGAAGCAGGTGCTACAATGATAGCAAGTAGCGCAGCTTTAATTGATCAATTGAATCAGATTATTAATCAGCTTTTGGAGATAGAGTAGACTGGGTGAGTGATTGATAACGGAGACTGATCAGGCTGATCAATTTTAAGGTCAAGAAGACTTTTTTATTATGCACTAGCCAATAAGGTGTCAGTGATACAGCCTGGCAGCTTGATAGCTTCGAATTAAAAGGAAGACTGTACCTTAAAGATATGTTTATTAATTAAAAATTTGCTAAATAACATTTTTGGAGCAATTTTAACTTTGCAAAGGTTGCGGTCGTGCAGCGACTTTTAGCAAGTCTGCTATGATTAATTTAACAAACAAGCATGCTTTGGTTTTTGGTGTCACAAACGAAAGGTCAATAGCCTGGTGTGTTGCAAAGGAGCTATTCTCAGCTGGAGCAAAAATTATATTAGTTTGTCAGAATGAGAGGATTAAAAAAGAAGTTGAGCAACTTGCAAGGACACTTAGTGAGAAAATTTTGGTTTTAGTGTGTGATGTTTCTGATGATGGACAATTAGATCTGTTAGTTAACAATTTGAGGTCTTACACCGACAGGATTGATGTTTTAGTCCATTCTATAGCATATGCTCCAAAGGAAGTCTTGCATAATCCGTTTGTCCAGGTTAGTCGGGATTCGTTCAAAGTTACGATGGATGTGAGTGTGTATTCCATGATAGCGGTTGTGCAACGGGTTTTATCGTTTATGCAAAATGGCGGCTCAGTTATAACCATGAGTTACTATGGTTCGCAGAAAGCCATCCCAAACTATAATTTAATGGGGCCGGCAAAGGCCGCATTAGAGGCCGTGGTGCGGTATCTAGCAAATGAGTTAGGGCCCAGAGGTATCAGAGTTAATGCCATAAGCGCAGGTCCGGTAAACACGGTGGCTTCAAGGGCTATTCCAGGCTTTTTAAAGATTTTGAAGCATTATCAGTCTGTATCGCCTCTGAGGAGGAACGTTAAGCCAGAAGAGATCGGAACTTTAGCTGCTTTTTTAGCAAGTGACTTGTCTGGGGCTATAACCGGTCAGGTTATTTTTGCTGACTGTGGTTATAGTATTGTCGGATTGTAAAATTTAGTAATTGTTAAAATGGATCAGAATATTAACAATCTTTGGGTCTCAGTTCAGAATCATTCCCGGTGTTTTGAGCAATTGTCATTTGTGTATCCCGTTATTTCGCGCAGATCCAGGGGGCTTTCACTAGGTGTAAATCTTAATCCAGACAAGGTATGCAATTACAATTGTGTATATTGCGAAGTAGATAGAAAGAGTCCGGGTAAGATTCTGACTCCGCAGCCTCAAATTATTTATAATGAGCTGAATAATTTGGTGGGTATGGTCAGATCAGGGGAGATCAAGAATAATCCACTTTTTAAGGATTGTTCATTTCTTGCATCAGAGATAAAGGACTTTGCTTTTAGCGGTGATGGTGAACCTACACTTGTTAAAAATTTCGATCAATTTGTAAAAGCAGTGGCACAGGTTAGAACAGAGAATAAGCTGTTTTCCACCAAGATCATTTTGATTACCAACGCCTCATGTTTAGATCGCGCTGATGTCAAGCTTGGGATTGAGATCATGGATCAAAACAATGGTGAGATCTGGGGCAAATTGGATGCTGGTACAGAAAGATACCATAAACTGATAAATCGAACTAATGTTAGTCTGGGTAGAACAATAACCAACCTGACATCAATAGCCAGGTGCAGGCCGATAGTTATTCAAAGTATGTTTTTGAAATGCCGCGGGCAAAAGATTTCCAATGAAGAGTTGGAGGCTTATTGTGCCAGATTAACCGAGATATTGAAACAGGGAGGGAAGATCAAAGAAGTTCATGCTTATACAATTGCCAGACGCCCGGCAGAATCGTGGGTACAGCAACTTTCTTTGGATGAGCTCAATAGTATTGCCGACATTATTCGTGATCGGACAAATTTGATGGTTTATGTTTTTCCATGATGCTCATGGGAACTGTCCCATAAATTTGTTAAATTAAAAGGGCTTGTTGTTCAGGGGATAATTATTTTATTAATGGAAACTAATAAATGCTTGAGTTTTTTAGGGATATTGTTGCATTCTTTCGTTTGGTCTGAAAAATATTTGACCTTAAAAAATAAGATTGCTCATCTGCTTGATGGGCAAAAACTATCGGTACTTAGTACTGATGAACAGTTTTAAGAATTTTAAATAAACGCCAACAAATTTTTGTAATAATAACATGAAAACAAAGTCACCAGCTAATTTAAAGAAAAGAATCCCCAAAGGAATAGAACTGTTGCGAACACCGTTGTTAAATAAAGGGACTGCGTTTACTGAAGCTGAGCGTGATGCTCTGAAGCTTAGGGGTTTATTGCCGCCGCATGTACATACGATGGACGAGCAGGTTATGCGTGTTTTAGCAAATTACCGAAAACGCACTGATGATTTTGAAAAATACCTTTTTCTGACAGATTTACAGGATCGAAACGAGACTCTTTTTTATCGGGTGGTAACTGATAACATTGAGGAGATGATGCCTATTATTTACACGCCTACGGTGGGTAAGGCTTGTCAGCTTTATGGGCATATATTTCGAAGGCCACGGGGGCTTTATATTTCCTATAAAGATAAAGGCAAGATAAAGAAATTACTCAAAAACTGGCCGATAAAAGACGTAAGGGTTATTGTAGTTACCGACGGCGAACGGATACTTGGTTTAGGAGATCTGGGCGCTTTTGGAATGGGTATTCCGGTTGGTAAACTATCGTTGTACACTGCGTGTGCTCGGATTCATCCTGCTTGGTGTTTGCCGATTACCCTCGATGTTGGTACTGAAAATGAGAACTTGCTTAACGATCCGCTTTATATTGGGTTGCGTCAGAAACGAGTGCGTGGTCAAGAATATGATAAATTCGTCGATGAGTTTATAAAAGCTGTTGTGGATGTGTTTCCTGATGTATTAGTGCAATTTGAAGATTTTGCAAACATTAATGCATTCAGGTTGCTGGAGAAATACAGAGACAAGATTTGCACTTTCAATGATGATATTCAGGGGACTGCAGCTGTGACGCTGGCAGGGGTTTATTCTGCTTTAAGAATTACCGGCAAGCCGTTGAAAGATCAGGTTATTCTTTTCCTTGGTGCAGGTGAAGCAGGCATTGGTATAGGCGATCTTATTGTATCGGCTTTGCGTGCTGAGGGGCTATCTCTTGAAGAAGCACGCAGGCGGTGTTGGTTCGTAGATTCTAAGGGTCTAGTTGTTAAAAGCAGGACCAACCTGGCGGAACATAAATTACATTTTGCGCATGAGCATCCGTTTTGTGCAGACTTACTTTCGGCAATTGAATCTGTGAAGCCTACGATTCTTATTGGAGCCTCAGGGATGGCTGGTTCATTTACTCAGGAAGTAGTTAAGGCAATGGCGAAACTAAATGATAGGCCGGTTATATTTGCACTTTCCAATCCGACCTCGAAAGCCGAATGTACAGCTGAACAGGCGTATACATGGACGGATGGCCGCGCAATTTTTGCAAGTGGCAGTCCTTTTCCGCCTGTTGTGTTCAATGGTAAGAAGTTTGTACCTGGCCAGGGAAACAATGCTTATATCTTTCCTGGAGTTGGGCTTGGCGTCATAGCAAGCAAAGCCCGCCATGTTACTGACGCTATGTTTTTTAAATCAGCCAGGGCCTTAGCTGATACTGTTCAAGAATCTGATCTTGAGATGGGACGTATTTATCCTTCGCTGACAAGGATTAAAGAAGTCTCAGCTTATATTGCCAGAGCTGTAGTGGAAGATGCTTTTGCTGAAGGTCTTGCTCAAATTGAACGCCCGGAAAACATTGATGAGTTTGTTAAGAGTTTCATGTATGAACCCGTTTACGAGACGTACGTGTAAATATTCTTAATAGAATGCTCCAGAAGAATTAGAAGATCGAAACGGGCCTAACGGCCCGTTTTGATTTTTCGGTAATCATTGGCTGTTTTTTTATAATGAGTTTTTCAAGAGAGCGGATTATTTTTTTAATTCCAGCAATGTTACAGCCTCTTCGCAAAATAGGTTTGGGCAGAATTTTACTCTACCTTTGGAATTAAAATAGGCACTATCAATCTCGTTAATTCCTAAAGTATTACACAAATCTTTAAAGTCCAGGACAGAAAAAAACCTGAGATTGTGGGTTTTATACCAGGGTTCAGGCAGTGCAGGGGTAACTGGTGAACGCCCATGAAGTAGCAGCTGGAGACGGACCTTTAAGTGAGCGAAGTTGCTGAATGAAACGATGACGCGTTTGCCCACTCTGAAAGCTTCTCGCATGACGTGCTCTAATGGGATGAGCTCCTGAAATGTCCCTAAAAGCAGTACGTAGTCGAACACTTCTGTTCCATATTGATCTAGTCCATCAAGGATGTTGCCCTGATGCACAACCAGACCGCGTTCAATGCATCTGGTAACCAATTCAGGGTCTATTTCTACGCCTTCGCCGACTATTTTCTTTGACTTGGTTAAGCGTTCAAGAAATGCACCGTCGCCTGTACCCAGGTCGAGTACACGCGCACCTTGAGGTATCCATTCGATCACTTTATCGTAAATTAATGGATTCACAGTTAAAACTAAGGTTTACTTTTGATTAATGTTGTTTGTTTTGCTGCTGTTGATTGCCGCAGATATTCCTTTTTTAAAAAATTATGCACGGCCCGGGAAAAATCTTCGTTACGGATTAAGAATGAATCATGGCCGTACGGGGTTTCTAGATTAAGGTATGTAACAGTCACATTGGATCTTTTCAGGGCTTTGACTAATTCCCTGGATTGAGAGGGTGGATAAAGCCAGTCGGATTCGAATGAGATAATCAAAAACCTGCTTTTAACATTCTTGAAAACCTCATATGGAGGCCTGTTGTCTAGTAGATCGAACATATCCAACGCCTTTGTTATGTATAGATAGGAGTTAGGATCGAATCTTTTAACAAAACTTTCTCCCTGGTGTTGAAGGTAACTTTCAACAGAGAAGAAGACAGGGAATAAATCTTCAGGTTTTGCATCACGCTGAATATTTCTGCCGAATTTTTTGTGCATAGCGTACTCGCTTAAGTAAGTAATATGGCCTATCATTCTGGCAACAGCCAGGCCATGTTCTGGTCTTTTATTTTCGTCATATCTTCCGCCGTTCCAATTAGGATCCGAGATAATTGCCTGGCGTCCTACTTCATTGAAAGCGATTTGCATGGGTGAGTGTGCCATGCAAGTGGCAATGGGTATGCAGACCTTAACTTTATCTGGGTAATCTACAGCCCAAACCAGGGCTTGCATGCCACCCATCGACCCACCGATTACTGCAAAGACCGAGTCAATGCCGAGGTATTGAAGTAAGTTTTTCTGCACAGCAACCATATCTCGGATTGAAATAGGTGGAAAATCAATGGCGTATGGTTTACCTGTAAGTGGATTTTTGCTAGCAGGCCCGGTCGTTCCATGACAGCCTCCAAGGACATTAGAACAGATTACAAAAAACTGATTTGTATCTATGGCCTTATTTGGACCTACATGATAATCCCACCAGCCAGGCCGGCCTGTGACTGGATTTATCCCGGCAACATGTGCATCGCCAGATAATGCATGACATATTAAAACTACATTGTCCTTTTGTGGTGATAGTTTTCCAAGGGTTTGATATGAAACTTCTAATTCCTTGAATGTATAACCTAGTTGTGTTGTTATGCCCGGAATTTTTGCTATTTTGGTTTCGGTAATACCAAGATCGGATGTGTAGTTTTTTATTACCCTATCCTGGAGATCACCTTCCATCATATTTTTATCGATGTCTGCCATAGCATGCTTGACTTACAAAAATTCTGGCATTAAGCCAGAGTTCATCTGTTTCTAGTGATTGAAAATAAACCTGTGCTTTTCTTTTGGCAATACACTTATTTAACAATCAGGCTTGCGAACCGACCCAAAATTATTCAATTTTAAATCAGTTAAATCAGGTCCATTGGAGATCTGTTCAAAATTTTAAATTCAGATTTTTGTTTCAATAAGTCGTGTATGAGCATAATATTAAAAATATGAAAATGACTTTGGTAGATTTGTATAATTTCAGGGCAAAAGTTTTATTGTTAGTTCTGGTGGTGTTGACAAATGTTGTCGACACTCAGCTTAGTGCTCGAGATTCCTTTATTATTGGCAAGGGCCAGTTCTTAGTTCAGACAGGTCCTTCAGCCGTAAGTCAGCAAGGGTGGTTTACGACTTTAAGTTGTGAGGTTTCGGGAATCAGCAGAACTACGAATGTTGTCGTTACCCCGCCGGGTCGAAACGAAATTACATTGCCGTGGGATTGGGACGGATTCTATTTGAATATTAATTATACAACCAAGACGGCACTTGACGCTGATATACCTAACGGCACATTTGTGGTTAAGTCTTACGCTGATGGTTCTGCGACAACTACGGCAATAGGGTTCACCGGTGACTCATACCCCGTTCAACCGCAATTCTCAAACTTTATTGCAGCACAAGGTGTAAATTCTGAAAGTGATTTCACGCTCAGCTGGAATCAGCTCGGTTTAACATCCAGCGATTATGTTAAAATTACAATTAACGATTGTAACGACGAATCTGTTTTTGAGACGCCTGATCCTTTCATGCCCGGCGCGCTAAACGGGCTTGCAACTTCGCTCGTTATTCCTGCTAATACCCTTTATCCGGGACTAACTTACAGTATTGAATTGATTGCAGCAAAGCTGGTTAATGCAGTTACAAATCGGGCTCCTGACGGAAACGAAATAATCATAATTTCTACTTATTTTAAGGTTTTGCGGATGCCACTGACAACAACAGGGGCCGCTACTCCTTGTTTTTCATGGGAAACCCCGATTTTTGTCTTCCAATTTCCAAACGGCACAATTCAAGGGACAAATGTCCATTACACGACACCTGCAAATGTTTCCCAATACAATATGGTATTCTCCGTTCGGGATCAAAATCCGCCAAACTCAGTAACCTTTAGCGGGCCATCCGGCTCTGGTCTAAACAATACACCCAGCAGTTGGTCGGGCACAGGCGATTGGTCTTCGTTTGGTTCCCCATTTATATATTTACCGAATGTCAATGTGTTGACTGGTGGTGTTTATACGATTAATTACAAAGGTGTTAATCTTAAATTCAATTTTTCAAACCCGCAGATTGAGCAGCGTCAGATATTTCTTGTTCCCGAATTTGTGGTGGATAATTTAGGGGTTTTACGACAAATCCGCTGGTCTTACAAAGATCAGTCTGGTAAGACAGTAGCGCCTCAGGATTTTATGGACTCAGTAAGGATTATCGTACGTTCGGGATGGGGTGGTGAGCTTTTTGAGCTTTTTAGCACTTACAATTTGCGTCCTGCAATTACAAACTATGCGGTCACGAACACTGTTGTTAAGTGGGACGATGTCTCTGAAGTTCAGATAGGGTTCGAAGACAACCTTCGTGGCAGTTACGTGATGCATTATGAAAAGTCTTCTGCCCCGTCGCAGTTGCAGATCCTTACTGACAATTTCAATATTGTTCAAGGCACGAGTGTTTCGGTAAATCTCACTGCATCAGGGGGAGTGACACCATACAGGTGGAGGATAAATCTAGGTTATTTACCAAGCGGACTTACTCTTGATGAATTGAGTGGAGTGATTCAAGGGGTGCCGGGTGTTTATGGAAATTATAAAGTTAATATCAAGTTGATAGATGCCGTTAATTCGGAGGTGACCAAGGACATTTATTTTTATGTTGTGCCTGGCACTTACAACGAACGTATAGCCTTTACAAATACAACAAGGGTCAATGGAATGCCAGCTATACAGGCATTTATTACCCCACAACAAATTTATACCCTTGAAATCTCAACAAATCTTCAGACCTGGACGCCTACTTATGTCTTTAGGGCAAATTCTTCACTTTCTGAGCAATTAGTTTTGCCAAGCGCCTTTTTCAATCAGTACAAGCAAGCATTTTTCCGTTTGAAACTTGGGCCTTCTTTTGGCACTCAGTTTTCATTAACGCACTTTGCAACAGCTGGTACCATAAATCCTAACGCGCCTTATAATGTCATGGTCAAATACCCGGTTGTGATTAACAGCCATCGTGCCGTTTTCCTAGCTAATTATGACCCTGAATATGCCGCGCTTGGCGATGTTTATTTCACTCCACCAAACGGTGGTCCGATTTATCCGGAAGAGCTCCGGACCGGATCAGATAATCAGGCGCAAATAAGATATTTAGCACCGTCTATTAATGGCGCTGCGGCACAGGGGCAGTGGATTATAAATTATAAAGGTACTAACTTCACTTTTAACGTTAACAGCAACGCAATTTTATCCAACCTTGTAGTGCCCGTTCCTGTTTTCACGGTCTTAAACGGTAATCTAACGAAGGTCTCCTGGAATTACAGAAATCCTGGCACTGGCTCTGTGCTGGTATCAGCACCGAGTTTTATGACAACAATTCAGGTTCAAATTGATGATGGTCAGGGGAACAGAATTTATAACTCTGATGAATTAGAACCTTCGGTAACCTCGCATACGCTATCGCAGACAATCAACTGGAGTAGCGTCAGCAACATATATATGGCGTATGACGATAATGCAGATAACCATTTTGTGATTACTTATCATAAGTAACTACGTTCTCGAGGCGATTTACAAACGAGATATAACATCTTGATTAATATAAACCACTAGAGCAGGAACCATCCAAAATTAGATCTGGTCTTTTTTTAGTGTGCCAGGGTTGCTTTTACCATTAAACCAATAAATGCCTGTCCAGAATACAATGTAGATGTTAAAAGAGCAGCTATACCTGGGTTATCGATCGTGATTATATATGCCTAATGTAATACTTTTTTGGACTCGAGATACCAATTGTTTAATGTTTTGGATATTTCAGGGATTTCACTGCCAATGAATTTTCACCGAACCTGAGTAGAACAGGCATTATGCATAACCATAAATTTGAAAAAGGCTGCAAAGTTTCTGTTTTGTATTTGCTGGCAACCCGACGATAGAAATATGAAACCTTAATTTATGCACATTTAGACTCATTTAACTCATGGAGAGTTGATTAGATATTTCTTCATTCAAGGTATAAAATCTGGGTTTATGATAGACAGAACCGCACGACTTTGATGCAGTTTAGAAAAATAATGTTCCTGGAACTTTTTCAGGTTTTATTTTCGTTTCATCATTCTAAAGTCTCCGCTAATTCCCATTCTCTTTTGGATATCAGGATCGTTTGGGTTAAAATTTGGGTCGTTACTCTGGATAAATGTCCCGTTGCCGTCTGTCCATGTTTTATCGTACATCGAAGTTAAAGTCTGCATTTCACCGGTTTTAGGATCTAAAAAATTAGCCTGATTTGAGAGTTCGAGTCCGATTGATTTTGATATTTCATCGTTAACTTTAGCTCTGTTTTTATACATTCGCTCCTGTATCTCAAGAATTTCCTGTTGATAACGCATACGGATTTCGCTTCTGATTTGTTCTGCTCTATATTTTGCAATAACCCAATTAGGGTTAATCTGAAATGAGGCAAGGGAAGTCATGAGAATTGGATCGACTTCATTCAGTTTATCCTTTAAAGCACTAACCTGGATAATTTGAGTTTCCCAGATTATGTTTTCCATTACAGTTGTGATGAGTACATATACAATAATGCGGTCAAGATAGACATTTCCCTCTTTGGTAGTTTCCAGAGTCAATTCTGCAACTCTAATTTGGTGATATTGAATTCCAATTAAGTCATAAAATCTTTTAAGAGCCTGTGCTGCTTCTGGTATTTCTTTTGATTCAATTTCTTTAACTGTGCCTGAGGAATATAGATTTGGTATCAATATCTGTCTTAGATAAACTACAGGCTCCATATAGGGCATATAAACATTTCCGTACTGATCAACTGAACCAGCTGGTCTAAACTCGTTGATTGGCATATAACGCGCCCCTGGAATAAACCGAATAGCGCACCACCCCTCTGGTTGTACGATGGAGAAATTAAATCGCGGGCCCTGGAACAGTGTCTCACTCACACCGCCTTCTACTTTCCATGCGTTTGGTACTAAGAGCCAGAATGCGCCTTGTGTTTTATCCAGATAAAAATTGTAAATAATTGTTTTTTGAATAGCATTGGGAGTTCCTTTACTCGACTGTTTTCCAGTCTGTTGAAAATTTTCATCTTTTGTATTTTGAGAGATTTCTTTTTGCTGCTGATTATCGTTAGGGTTTGTGGTCTTAAAAGTTAGAATAAAAGGCTCAGCAGGTATTCCATCTTCGCTAACAAATCCTTTTTTTGTCTTACTGTTTATACCTAACGAATAAATAGTATTTGTTTTGAGTTTTACAGGGATAACACATGTGAATTTATCTTTAAATATCGGCATGCCAATAATATCAGGAGTTTCTCCAGCTCCAACCTCAATAATGCTGAATGAGTTTGTTTTCATTGGAGATGAGAACTTGATTAATATCTTATCAAGGGTATGAGAAACAACTTGATTATTCGTAGGCGTTGTCTCTATTACTTTAACGGTCTGAGAATAACCGTTTTTTGGTACAACGATTAACCCTAAAATGATAAAAATTAAAAATACTTTTTTGTGTATTCTAATCATTTTGCCCTCCATTAGCTATTTGACCTAATATTACAGAATTTTTTCAGAGTATGCAATGCATTTAGGCGAAGGTTTTGTACTTAAAAGCCTTTTATTTTCTGTTTTGACTGATTCATGCGTAAACATCAAATGGTAATTTTATTATGCATTTCCCATTAAGCGAAAAACATAAAAACAATGGTAAAATAACGATGAAATTAGAGTAATAGGTCTTATTCGAGGGATAAATGAGTTTTCGTACCACTCTTGACCTTTTGCATCTAAGTTTCATTGAAATCAATATGGTCCATGTATGTATAACCGTAAATTTTTATATTAATCGATGAATGATTTTTAGCCTCGCGTGGAAATTAAGTATTAAGTTTTTGGAAAGTCCTATAAATTTTTTTGGGCGGCTTGTATTTCAAAACCCAAAGCTGGTTTCTGCTGTTGATAAATTGAGATCCAAACCAATGCTTGCTATTAAAATTGGCCGAGCAGGGCACCATGTTGTTCAACTGCCGGGCTTAGTGTGTTCAGATTCAGAAGCTACACTAGCTGACTTGAATTTTTGTCTGGTTTAATACCAAATATTGGCTCCCGAATCGATACAATGTTTGAATTTTTTGCAAATTTTGGTGAATCATTTTATTCCAATCTTGCATGAAAGTAGAAAAACACAGTACATAACTTATGTTTATTGGCTGGACGCGCTTCACCGCGTCCGAAAACAGCAGGGACGTCTTCCATGCTGTCCGTGGGACGGGATTGCATCCGGCGCTCAAAGGATGACCTGAAATTCGGTCGGGGTGGCCCCCGACCCACTCAAAAATAACTTTGAAATATTTTTCCATAATAATTCAATCATAACATTCTGAAAATAACGACTCTGTATTTAGCGAATTTTGATGCGAAAAGAAGCCTTGTATGGCATAATTAGGTTGGTTTGTAGATTGTGGGGTTAAAGATATAAAAATGAGAATTAGACTGTTAATTATATCACTTTTGATATTAGTGGCTGACGGTATAGCGCAGCAATTGTCTGAAACTGATTTAATTGATGCGGCGACTCGATCATATCAGGCTGGCTTTTATGATCGGGCAGCAAAAGAATTTGGTAATATTATTCAAAGGTTCCCTAATTCAACGAGGTTGCCAGAGTTGCTTTTGTATGAAGCACATTCATTATTTCGACTTGGTAAATATGATGAATGTGTGACGATTTTAGCCCAGAACCTCCAAAAAGCCGGGCCGTTAACAGATAAATATCTGTATTGGTTGGGTGAGGCACATTTTATGAGGGGTGACTTTTTGTCGGCGGCAAACAATTATTCTCGGCTAACAGCCGAGTTTCCTGGTAGTGATCTCTTAGCATCTGCCTGTGTTGGGGAGGCGTTTGCATGGTTCAGGTTAGGCAATTTAACAAACACGATAGATCTACTTACCAATACAAATAAACATTTTTCCAGGCTGGTATCAGTTAAGCCAAATGATCCCAGCATTCTGCGAGGTTTTTTATTGCTATCTGAATCATTACTGGAGCAGAGGGAATATGCGAAGTCTGAGCAAATATTAAATGGTTTAGTGGATAAAAATCTACCTCCGGAACTACGCTGGCAACAGATGTATCTTTTAGCAAAGGTCCAGATGTCGGATCTTCGTTATGATGGAGCGATAAAGACAGTTAATGATTTGATTAATTTTTCATCATCAGCAGGGCTAATGGGGAGCTTACCAAAGGCCTTGTTATTGCAGGGTGATATATTGCTAAAGGCTGACCAACCAGAGGCTGCGTTGCGTGCGTTTGAACAGGTATTTAATGAGTCTACAAATATAGATAATAAACGGGAGGCCTTGCTGAAGATGGCAAATATTTATATCAAGATTAATCAATACGATAAGGCTATTAAGCAATTAGAAAAATTTATAGCCGATAATCCTAACGACAAATTTCTGGATGTGGTATTGGTAACTATTGGAGAAGCCAGACTACAGAGTTATAAACAGCAATTAAATGATAAAAAACTTGAGCGCACGAATGAACTGATTTTAGCCAGGCAGATATTCTCACAGGTGACGAATCGTTTTAAGGGGAGTGATGCTTGTGCTATGGCCTGGTATGGACTTGGGTGGTGTGCATGGGAGGAGAGTAATTACGGAGAATCTTTGCGATTTTTTACCAATGCATTACCTTTTCTGCCGGCTGGTCCCGATCATGCCACAGCGTTATTGAAGGCGGGGGACTGTTGTATGAAATTGCAGAGGTTTGTTGAGGCCAGGGATTACTTCAGGCAAGTGGTTGATAAGTACATCAACAGCCCCGGGATTTCAAGTACCTTAAAACAACAATCGTTGAGTTCGTTAATAAAAGCTGCGATAACCACAGACGATCAAAAACTCACCCTGGATGCATTGGCTAAGCTTACAACTATTGCGCCGGGTGAGCAATCTAATGCTGAGGTTATATTATCTGTTGCCCAGTATTTAACTTTGCGTGGTGATTTGCAAAATGCGCGGTCCTGGCTTGGCGAACTACAAAAATTGTATGCAAATAGTGGTTTGTTGCCAGAAGCTCAATTGTTGCTGGCCAGGATTTATATTCGTGAGTCTAATTTTGAATTAGCAAGGCAAACATTGGATAGTTGGCTTAGCAAGTGGACAAACAATCCAACAATAGCGCAGGTAGCATTCGAACGGGCGTGGCTGAGTTCGATCCTTGAGCCTGCAACAAACGCATATAGCAGATTCACTGAGTTTATTTCCAGATACCCGACGAATGAGCTAGCCCCTCTGGCTATGAAATGGCTCGGAGATTATTACTTTAAGAGCGGCGATTATGTCTCAGCTGAAAAACAGTATCAGTTGCTTTTCCAACAGACAAATATTACCAACATAAATTTACAATTTCAGGCAAGGATCATGGCCGGACGCTCGGCATTTGCGAGGCGGCGTTTCGAAGACGCAACAAATTATTTCACTACATTGATAAATTCTTTGTTGGCAGAAACCAATGCACCTGCGGAATTTATATCTGAAGCGTATTTTAGGTTGGCAGATACCATTATAGAATTGTATCCGCCTGATGCGACGAATCCAGTTGGCAGATACGCTCTGGCTATAAATGCGCTTAGCAAAATTCCAGAAACGAACATGTTTGGCCCATTAGCTGTTGCCAGGATAGGTGACTGTCACTTGCAACTAGCGGCACAAGATCCATCCAGGTATTTACTCGCTTCCAATTGTTACATTAAGGTCATTAAGATGCCACAGAGTGATCCCAGGGTACGGAGTTTGGCAGAGATAGCTTTGGCGAGATGTACAGAGTTGTTTGCAGCGTTACCAATGCTTCAGGCAATTGAAAAAACACGTTTACTAAATGAAGCATTGGATCACTATCTCAACGTGGTTTTTGAGAAAAATATCAGCAGGAATAACGGAGAGATAGCGGATGAATTTTGTGTCGAAAAGGCTGGGATTGAAGCTGCCAGACTAAGCATGGAATTGGGCCAGACAAATCAGGCGATAAATTTATACTCGTATTTAGGATCAAAGATTCCAGCACTAAAGCAGGTGATGGACGATCGGATTGCCAGGATAAAAGGGAATTAGTCTTATTATAAGGACAGCGGCAAGTTTGTGTTTTTTTAATCAAGCATGTGAGGCTAGAGCTAGATCAGGAATTTAGAAATTTCAGCACTTGACCGATGGGAGGCGAGCTAAGTAATCATTTCTTTTGTGAGGACAGGCTAACTGACAGCCATTTCTGCCGGTTTCAACTGACTCTGTATGGTTCCAGCATTAATGATTTCGATCTTTGGTGGAATATCGTTATAGGACAATACTGTGAGTTCTGGGAACATTTGTTCAAAGAATCTGCGGAATGGCAGACGTATGTGCGGAGAGCAAATTACTAGTGGAGGGTGACCGTCAGCAAGCAGTTTTTGGATTAATTTAGACAGTGATTCAATGAGGTATTGAGCAAGGTTTGGATCCATTACCAGGGTAATTTCGTTTGGTGTTTGTCTGACTCCCTGGACGATTTGCTGTTCCAGTTGTGGATCCAGGGTTATTGCTTTCAGACAACCTGTTTCGGTTAAGAGAGGCTTGACTATTTGATGCGAGATAGCTTTGCGTGCGTATTCGGATAGCTCATCTGGGTTTTTAGTTAGTGGCGCATAGTCTGCTACTTTTTCCAGGATACCCACAAGGTTCTTAATAGAGATCCCTTCTGCGAGCAGGTTTTGTAAGATTCTCTGGATCTGGCCTATTGATAACAGATTTGGGATTAATTCATTAATTACGGCCGGATACGATGATTTCAAATTATCCAGAAGTGCCTGCACGTCCTGTCGGCTCAACAACTCATGGCAATGATGTTTGAGGGTCTCGGTAAGGTGTGTTATAAGCACCGAAGATGCATCTACTACCGTGTAGCCATTAATTTCTGCATTTTTACGCTCAACATCATTTATCCAATATGCAGGCAACTGGAAAACCGGTTCAATTGTTGGGATACCTTTTAACTGGTATTTGGTTTGAGAAGCATTCATGGCAAGCCAATGTCCGGGCATGAGTTCGCCTTTAGCTATTGGATTACCTTTGAGGATAAACCTGTATTCGTTTGCTGAGAGTTGGAGGTTGTCTCGCAGCTTGATAGGTGGAATAATTATTCCCATTTCCTGGGCAAAGTTTTTTCGGACGTTTGTAACTCTCTCGAGCAGGTCGCCTCCACGTCTCGGGTCAGCCAGGGAAACAAGTCCGTAACCAAGTTCGATTTGGAATGGATCCAATTGCAAAAATGATTCAAGTTTTTCTACTGGTTTAGTAAGTTGTTCCTGTTTTTGTTTTTGGGGTGCTGAATCTGTATATGAATCAGATCCGGGCAAGATTGAAACCCCTTCTCGTTTTAGAATAAAGGCCAATGCACCGGTAATTGTTGCTAGCACCAGGAATGGGAACATGGGCAGTCCTGGCACGACCGAGAATATTCCAAGGAGAATACTTAATAACATCATCGCCCGGGGGTAGTAAAGCAATTGTCTGGTAAGTTCCTGGCCCAAATCATTTTTTGAAGCTGCACGGGTTATAAGGATTCCTGCGGCAGTGGAGGTAATCAGAGCTGGTATTTGCGACACTAACCCATCGCCAATGGATAATATAGTGAACCTTTGGAGTGCCTCATTTACTGTCATGCCTTTTTGAATAATACCGATGGCAAAACCACCCAGAATATTGATGAGAGTAATTAGTACTGCGGCGATGGCATCACCACGTACAAATTTACTTGCACCGTCCATTGCGCCATAAAAATCAGATTCTTGTTCTACCTTTCGCCTGCGCAGCCGCGCTTCAGCTTCATTAATAATGCCTGCATTAAGTTCTGCGTCTATGGACATTTGTTTGCCCGGCATTGCATCCAGTGTAAACCTTGCAGCGACCTCTGCGATCCTGCCTGCGCCTTTTGTAATAACAACGAAGTTAATGAGTACCAGAATTAAAAACACAACCATTCCAACAACATAATTGCCGCGTACTACAAAGTTACCGAATGCATCGATTATATGACCGGCATATCCATCCAGAAGTATTAGTCTTGTTGATGATACGTTTAGGGCAAGTCTGTACAGTGTAACAAAGAGTAGAAGCGTCGGGAATCCAGTGAATTCAGCTGGTTCTTTAACATAAAAGATCACCAGCATGATTAAGAGAGAAAGGGCAATACTCGTGGCAAGTAACACGTCTAATAAAGCCGGGGAAACAGGAATGACCAAAAAGAGGATTGTAGCAAAGATACCACCGATTAACCAAATATCCCCATATTTAAACGCATTTTTTACTGCTATTTTAGTATTTGGCATAGGCTAATCAGCACTTAAATTGTTTACTATCAGGTTGTCTGTTTTGGGCCGATTATTTTCCATATAATATTTAGTCCGGTTAATTTTATAAACCCATGCGAGCACTTCGGCTACTGCGGCATAGAGCATAGCAGGAATCTCGCCACCTACCCTGGTATATTTGTAGAGTGATCGGGCAAGTGGTGGGTTTTCAATAATTGGCACGTTGTTGTCTTGTGCTATTTGACGAATTTTTTGAGCTACTAATCTTATACCCTTGGCTACGACTATCGGGGCTTTCATAGTGTTTGGATCGTATTTGAGAGCTACTGCATAATGTGTAGGATTAGTGATTACTACATCTGCCCGTGCTGTATCCAGAAACATGCGCCGGCGCAAAAGTCTGAATCGTCGTTTTCGTTGCTCGGCTTTTATTTGGGGATTTTGCTCGCTACTTTTCATCTCTTCTTTGACTTCTTCACGTGTCATCATGAGGTCCTTATTTGTGCGCCAGTACTGGTATGCGTAGTCAATAGCGGCAATAAATGTAAGGACGAAGGCCACGCGGATTATAATTTTTATTGAAGCTTCGGCCATGAACTCGGCAATTCTTGCCACACCTACAGTGGAATAAAATATAGGATCGGCAAGAATTTGCTTTATTAATGACCAGCATAGTATACCAATAACAGAAAGTTTAATTGCAGCTATAATAGTTGGAATGGCCGATCTGAGGGAAAAAATCCTCTGTAACCCTTCAACCGGGTTTAGTCGATTGATATTAAATTCTAGTGCCTCTGATGCTGCTTGGAATTTACTCTGGATGCCGCCTGCTAGCATACCTGCTATCATAATAGCCACCACTATGGGCCAGGTGCATTTTGCTAAAATTATGACTCCATGAATAAAGGATTCCTGGAGAGCGTTGATCGAAAATATATTATCGTTTAAGTGGCTTAGAATGGAGCTCATTGTAAGAGCAAGATTATGCCAGGTCTCACCTCCGGCCATTCGTAGAGCAAAGACAAAGGCAAACATCACAAACACTGTTTGGACTTCGGAGCTTTTAGGAAACTGGCCATGCTTGATGGCTTCTTCAAGCCTTCGCGGGGTTGGTTGCTCAGTTTTTTCCTGGTCGTTTGCCATTTGTTACCAAACTTAGTTTGTGATAGTTCAGCTGCCGCTAATAAGCTGTGAAATTACAACTAGATCATCAGGCAGCCTGCGGATGTAATTAATCAAGTGTTGAGCCATCAGGAGCAGTGATAGTCCGAACACAAGGAGACCGGCTATAACTCTGACGGAGAAGCTCTCAACGAATACGTTCATTTGTGGCACGGCCCTGTTTAAAATTGAGAATACCAGAGATATGATAAACGAGACTGCAAGTACCGGTGATGCTAAAAGGATTGCTATCAGAAATATTACAGATGATCGCTCGATGATATCAGACATTAGAGCTTCTCTTATAACAGCAGAGCCCGGCGGCACCAATTCATAAGTTTTACGAAAAGCTAAAATCAGCCAGTGGTGCATATCAAAAGTCAGAAGAAGCATGGCTGCAAGAAAATACAATATGAATCCAGGAGCTGTGCTTTGTGATTGGCTAAATGGGTCAGGAGAAGGAACAAAATTCAGACCTATTTCTGTGGAGATTATACTTCCTGCGAAATCGATTGCATAGAACACTAATCTACTAGTAAATCCAAGTAGCAACCCGATAAATACCTCCGAGGTAAAAAGTAGAACAAGGCCTGAGATCGTTTTTGAGGGAACGACAATATTACTGATCGAAGGAGAGACAAGAATAGCTAGCGCCGCAGCCAAAGCTATGCGAACACGCAATGGAAAATTGGTAGAAGAAAACAGTGGAAATATAGCAAACAAAGCACTTGCTCTGGTAAAGACGATCATCCACGCAAGCAGCACTGTGTTTAAGTGGTCCATGCATTATTGTTAATTTAAATTCATCTCAACATATCTGGCATTTTTTCAATGATGGCAGTGGTATAGTCGATTAATGTTCTAACAAACCAGGGTAGCAAGATAATAAGTACTGCAATAACTCCTATTGCTTTTGGCACAAAAGTGAGGGTGTGTTCACTTATTGAAGTCACTGCTTGGAATAAGCTAACCAATAATCCGATACACAAAGCAGTTATCAATAATGGCATTGCGAGGATTACTGCCTGGAATATCATATTTTTTAGAATATCAATGGCTAATTCAGGTGTCATAAGTTATAATCAGATATTCATTGTGCAAAGCTTTGAACTACCGACTTCACGACCAGTCCCCATCCGTCGACAAGAACAAACAGTAATATTTTAAGAGGCAGAGCCACTGTAGTTGGTGGCATCATAAACATGCCCATGCTCATCAAGATTGATGCAACAACCAGGTCAATCAGAATAAACGGCACAAACAGTAAAAAACCCATCTGAAAGGCAGTTCGCAGTTCACTAATAATAAAAGAGGGGATGACAACTTTCATCGGTAGTTTTTCTGGTTCTGTTGGTGACATTTTAGCCATGGCCATAAAGAGTTCTATGTCTTTTGGTCGTGTTTGTTTAAGCATGAATGAACGCAAATGTGTACTGGCTCTTTCAAGGGCTTCTTGACCACTTATCTGTTGATTTTGATAAGGCTGTAAAGCGTCTGTTGATATTCTCTCCCAGGTGGGAGCCATTATGAAAAAGGTAATAAAAAGAGATAGGCCCACAATTATTTGATTGGCCGGTGTTCCCTGGAGTGAGAGAGCAGACCTTATAAACGAAAGAACAATAACTGTCCGTGTAAAACTTGTCATTAAAAGTATGACAGCAGGAGCAACAGATAAGATAGTTAAAATGAACAGGATTTGTATGGCGGTATCAACATCCTGAGGGCCTTTTGATGATTCGACCCCGACACTGAGTCGGAAAGGCAGAATACTACTAGCAGAATTGGTAATTTGCTGGGCGTTTACTGAGGAGGCAAACAAAAAGAAAAGACCGAAAAATGCGCATAGCAGTAAAATGTATTTGTGATTTATAATGTTTTTTTTAGAGACGTTGTTTGATGATATGTCAGGCATACGACAAGTTAGGATGAGCTATTTGTTATCGGTGTTTTGAAAAGCTTTGTTTAAAGTGTTTTTAAAGTTAGGCTCCTCATTTTCTTTTAATTGGCCATTTTGATCAGGTAATTGCAATAACAGAGAAATAGATGACGGAGTAATACCCAGTACCATTTTATGATTTTGGTAGGTAACGACAGATACAAAACAATTTTTCCCTACACAGCAACTCTCGATTAATCGCAATTTTTGAACTTTACCGTTTATGAAAGAGAACTTATTCCATCGTTTGATTATCCAGGCAAAGAGGAATAATAATCCGACAACAAGAATGGTAGCACCTAATACTCTCAGTAAGGAGACCCAGGGGTTTGGCAATGCATTTGACTGTATGATCTGCTGGTTAGTGTTTGAAAACTCAGCAGAACAGACGAAACTGAGAGTGAAAGAAACAGAAAAAATTATCAGGGGCTTGATGTTATTGGATATAGGCTTCATTGCTTTTGTGGCCCAATGATCTCAGTGATTTTGATGCCGAAATGCTCTTCGAGCACTACAACTTCGCCTTTTGCAACAGGTTTATTATTAACGAATAGATCTACAGGTGCTTCAGCTGGCTTATCTAGTTGAACTACAGAACCGATGGCTAGCTGCAGCACCTCGCGTAAAGGCATTTGGCAACTACCGAGCTCTACTGACACTTTAACTGGAACATCCAGCAATAGTTCCAGATTTGCAGGTTTAGGTGTTATATCATTAGTAGCATCCATAGGTTTATGATGGTATGATTTCAGTTAGTTCAACAGCCCATTTTCCGGATGACGTACCCACGCGGCCAATAAACTTTGGTATTGACCCAATATGAACGTGGATACGGTTAAATGCCTCCGGGTCGATTTTAATGATCATTCCAGGCTGGAGTGTAGCAATTTCACCAGCTAACATTTCCATGCCCGGCCATTCTGCTGTTATTTTGATTTTGACGTTATCAAGTTTCGGGTTCCATGTGATGTCACCTTTTACATTGTTAAGCCTACCTGAGGAATCAAGTTCTTGAGTTAGTCCGAGTTGTCTAATAACGGGTTCGAGACTAAGGCAAGGGAATCCCATTTGAATAGTTTCCTGACAATCTCCGAAATGTGTTTCAAGACCGATCACCAGCGCAAGTGCATCAGAAGCGCCTGTGCTTACGAATCTTGCGTTGGTTTCGTGACCTGCGAGCATAGGTCTGAGTTCTACGGCATCCCCCCATATGGCACACCACTCATTCAGGATTATGTGGATTACCTGATCCAACAATGCTATCTCAATTTCACTGAGGTCCCGTTCTACAGGTGCTGGTTGAGCCTGGCCCCCAAGCATTCTATCGACTATGGCGCCACCTAGTTGTGGTGGGATCTCGAGCAAACATAATCCTTCCAAAGGTTGAATTTTGAACAATGTGATGTGTGTTGGATTTGTGATGGACTCGGTAAATTTTTGAAAGGTCATTGTTTGGAATCGGGTAAGTTGAAAGCTGCATTCTAATCGCAGGTAGAGAGATAACCTTGCGGATAGTGCCTGGGCGTAATCTTCATGTTTAAGACGAAGTTTCCTGAGTTCATTTGCCGACATGAAAGATGGCTGGCGGAAGTCGTGCTGCTGGACAGCTTCGATTGGAACTTTGTCTTTTTTTCCGCCCTGTCGGATAACAGTAATGGATTGCTGTTGCTCAGAGACTTCGGCAAGGAGTCGTTCAATATCAGCCTGGGATAGGATTTCCTGTGGGTTATTATTTTCCTGTGGCATATGTTCGAGCTATTGTACAGCGAATTCAGTTATGAAGATTTCTTTGACAGCTCCATCACCAAGTGCACTATTAAACAGGAATTTAATTTCACTACGAATCAGGTTTCTTGCTTCTGGTTTTTCAAGGTCACGAATGGTCTTGCTAGCCAATGCGCCACAAGCCAGATCAATTAATTGGTCTTTTTTTTCTTCCATTTGAGCGCGGACTTCTGCAGACGCAGGCACTATTGCTAAGCTGGTGAGAAGATATCTGGACCCAGCAGTTCCAGCAACATTTACAAGTAATTTTTGAAGATAGAATTTTTCTGTGGCTGAAGATGATTCCTTTTTTGCGCCGTGGCCACCGTGGGAAGAAGCCTTGGTAGCAGAGCTTGATTCGCTGACAGCGGTTGGATTATTACTGTTCATGGCTTTTTGTACTTTTGGAATAAGCACGAAGTTAGTTGTTATGTAAGCCAAAATAGGCATAGCTACCAAGGCCACAATAAGTGGTAACATCGCCTGTAGACCCGACGGCGCTGCGGTGGTTGGAGTGACCGGGGGTTGCGCTGGCTCTGGCTTGGCTGCTTCATTACCAGGCGCGGGTTGATCTGTCCGGTTAGCCACCATAAACAGATTATTAATGGTTTATCGTTTTAGATTTAGTGTCTCCTGGATCATCTCGTCGCTTGTTGTGATGATCCTTGCGCTTGCCTGGAAAGCTCTCTGAGTTTTGATCAGGTTAGTGAATTCGTTAGTGAGGTCCACATTGGATAATTCAAGGGCTTCAGCTTCGATTTTGCCAAGACCTTCGGATCCCGGAGCCAGTGGTGCTGCGGCTATGCCTGCTTCTGGAGGAGCTGAAAACATGTTGTTACCCTCTTTAATAAGAGACTGTGGATCAGTAAATTTTTGAAGTAAGATCTGCCCTTGTACGTAAGTAGTGCCATCAGAGAGCTTGACGTTGATCTTACCTTCATTATCGATGTTATATCCGCTTAATACTGCAGCTGGGTCGGCTGAGGTCGGTCGGCCAGAACCATCGATTTTTATATCTCCGCTTGTCTTAGTTGGCGGTGTCGTAGAATTGTCCCACATCTCACCCTGGACTCTGAAACCGTTGTTAGCAATGAGGTAGCCATCTTTATCCAGTCTGAATTCGCCACAGCGTGTGTAATACTTTAGGTCAGTTTGAGTATCTCGTAAAACAAAGAAACCTTCACCAGTAATTGCGAGATCTGTCAGAATGCCTGTACGTGTGACAGCACCTTGAGTATAGAGATTTTTGATAGTTGATGTTGTTACGCCCGAGCCCACCTGCATGGTTGGAGAACCGGAACGCGATGTTCTGAGTGTTTGATTAAAAGTCTCGCTGAATTCTGCGCGAGATGCTTTGAAGCCTACTGTGTTAACATTGGCAATATTATTGCCAATGACGTCCATACTTTGTTGATATTGTTGCAGGCCACTGACGCCTGAGTTTAATGATCTAACCATAGTTTTTCTTTCTAGCTTAAGGTTTTAGGTTTGTGGTCTGATTATCCGCTGAAGTTGACTTAACGGATATGTTTGACCGTTTACAATTAATTGTGGCGTCCCTGCCTCGAAATCAACGGCATCGACAATGCCAGTGATAGTTTCATCCGAATCCGTTGTTATCACTACTGTTTGTCCCAGTAGTGAGTTGGCTCTATTAAGAGATTCTTCTGATCTTAACTGGTCAATCCCAGAGCCCAAAGATTTTATCTGTTCAAGAACACTAAATTGCGACATTTGAGCAATAAAGTCTGTGTCTTTAACCGGGTTTAGAGGATCCTGATTGGCAAGCTGTGTCACTAAAAGCTTCAGAAAGTCATCCTGGGAGAGTATTTTCTGAGGGACACGACTTACCTGGTCTGTATTCGATATCTGAGTTGAAATACTATTTATACTGCTAGTTTGCATATGTATTATGCCCAGGTTTCAAATCTGTGAACTAAGTTTTTTGTTTGTTTGTGTGTGGGTTTGGGATCAGCCTCTGGCTGAGTGTTTCCATTAATGTGCTTATGCTCATAGGGATGTTGATTTCCGTTATTATTATGTTGCTCAAAAAATTGTTGGTTGGCTGAAAACTCATGATGTTGTTGCTGCTGTGATTGCTGTTCCAGGTATGTATTATTGATAGAGACAAGTCTTAAACCATGATATGCCAGCTGGTCACGTAAAGTGTCGGCATTGTTGTAAATCAAGATGGAGAAATCTTCACTGCATTTGGCTCTTAGCTCTATTTCACCATTTTTGATACGTAAATCCAAAACAACTTCGGTATTAGAATCAGGCTTGACCAGGACAGAGATTGATGCTGCACCGCTTTGCCGTAACTCATGAGCATTGTCCAGGATTATTTGGTGAAGCTTCGATATAATCGGATCAGTGATTTGATTATGCTTTTCATCTAATTTGTTTAAACCGGCTGTTTGATGAATGAAGTTTTGTGGCTGGTCTGGAGTTAGAATAGTGTCTGATTTTTTGTTGTTTAAAAGAATGTTTTTCCTTTGTTCTGACGAATATTCTGCATCAGGTTCCACGTGTGTGAGATTATTATTTATGAATGGAACTTTTTGCCCATTGTCTTGGGTAATTTGATCCTGTTTACGTGTCTCAACCATGCCTTTTACCTGCTGAGCATTAGTTATGCCATGGTTTATTCTGTCTCCGCTAGCTTCTGTTTTTAGTGGGTTTATAATGATATCGTTATCGGTTGTTATTTTGCTATTGTTTGCTTCAGCTTGTAGATTAAGGTGATGGATTAGGTTACCTTCTTTAGTATGGCTAGAATTTTCGTTGTTGTTCTGATGTGGAGGATTGCCTGAACTGTCGCTATTAGGAACATTTGAAATTTCAATGGTTGAATGTGGAGAATTTGTAACAGGACTTGGTTTCGCATTTATCATTGGAACTTCAAGGTCTGCCCTTCTGGGAATATCGCTGTTGCTCAAAAGTTCTCTTTGTTTAGTGAGTTGCTTATCATAAACGGTTTGTTCTTCAATATGGCTCGAATCAGCAGCATGGCTAACTGTTATATGGTCTTGCTGGCTGATTTCGGTAGATGTGAATATAATTTTGCTATACTCTTTGCTGATTGTAGCGTTATGGCCTTTTGATAAAGTATGATCTAAGAAGCGATCATCAGCAATCGATGGATCGAATTGTTCTTTGAAAAGTGGTTGTTTGCTTGGACTTTCATCAGTGGTGTTAAGCTTGTTTATGTTTTTGTTGATGGCAGATAAATCATCGTTTAAAGCTTTATCGTAATGTGTCCCTGTGGTGGCATTTGGAACATTTTCAGTGTTTTCTGTGTTTCTGCTCAGGTAGCCAGATGATAATATTAAATCTTGATCATTATCTTTTGTTGGATTATGTGACGCGTTATCGTTTTTAAGTGAATTTCTAAAGACATCCGGAGGATTTTTGCTATCAGTGGTCGTTGTAGCATGGTAATTGTTGCCTTGTTGTGAAACAGTAATTAGATTTTGTTTTCCAGGGTTTGAAATATTTATATTATTAGCATCGTATGAAATCTCACTTGATTTGGCAGTGGTGTAATGATTTTGTGATTCTGAATTGATCTTATTCGATTTTGTGCCAGTATTTGAATCTTTGATTATCTCACGGACATTGTTGTGCGCTTCATTGTTTTTTACAGGCTGAATATTATTGGCGTTAAGATCGCTTGAAACTGGTTTACGTAAGACCTCGTGAATATTTACTTCTGAGTCATTTCCTGGCAGTGTTATTTCTTTGGCCTTCTCTTGCGAGTCTGGTATGGATTCGTTGCCAATGGTGTCATGGGCTTTTATCTGGTTAGTTGAGTTTGTAGTCTTACTATCGGGTTGTTCAAATATTTGAGGAACGATTGGTGTTGTGGTGGAAGAAATGGCGTTTCCTGATGAGGAATTAGAAGTTGTCTCGATGGTGTTATAATTATTGAGAATAGATGATTTTTGCAGTCCTGAAGAATTTAACAATCTTGAAGATAGATCATTTTTACTTAATGAATACAACTTGTGAGTGCTTGTTAAAGAGGATTGTTCTTTTTCAATGGCAGTATTTGGACTTTCAATAAGCTGTTGATTGTTGCTAACGTTACTGGAATTTTGAACTGTTTTAAAATCAGTTAATAACGTAACCGGTGTTGGCTTAGTATCATGGTAGTCTTTGTTAACCTCAGTTTGTGACGGAGTGTCTTTAGAATATTGATTTATTAGGGTGTCAGAAATCACCGGATCTTGTTTATTAAGAATGTGTTTAGGTATTGTGTTGGGTGTTTTAGATGTTACGGTATGGGTTGGAGTTGATGAATCGGTTGAAGATATGGGACTTGAGGTTGAGGTATCGATATCCAGGTTGGGTAAAGTATTTTCAGTAGTTTGCTGAGTGGAATTGTTAAGCTGGGTAGTATTTGAATTGGCGACTGATTGACTGGGCTGTGGTGTATTGTTTGATTGGTTGATATGAGTTGAGATGGAGTTTTGTTTTGGAGAGGTGTTGTGTGTAAGCATTTGGTCTTGGGTATTTTGGTAATCCGGGGTGATATCTGAAGGTTGTTTATTTAGAGTTTGTTGAGGTGTAGTGTTAGATGTTTTAGCTGTTACGTTATGAGTTGGTGTTGATGAATCGGTTGAAGACATGGGACTTGAGGTTGGGGGAACGATATCCAGGTTGGGTAAAGTATTTTCAGTAGTTTGCTGAGTGGAATTGGAAGGCAAGGCAATATCTGGATTAGTTACTGATTGACTGGGCTGGGGTGTATTGTTTAATTGGTTGATATGAGTTGAGATGGAGTTTTGTTTTGGAGAGGTGTTGTGTGTAAGCATTTGGTCTTGGGTATTTTGGTAATCCGAGGTGATATCTGAAGGTTGCTTATTTAGAGTTTGTTGAGGTGTAGTGTTAGATGTTTTAGCTGTTACGTTATGAGTTGGTGTTGATGAATCGGTTGGAGATATGGAACCTGAGGTTAGGGGATCAATATCCAGGTTGGGTAAAGTATTTTCAGTAGTTTGCTGGGTGGAATTTGAAGGCAGGGTAATATCTGGATTAGTTACTGATTGGCTGGGCTGTGGTGTATTGTTTGATTGGTTGATTTGAGTTGAGATGGAGTTTTGTTTTGGAGAGGTGTTGTGTGTAAGCTTCTGGTCTTGGGTATTTTGGTAATTCGAGGTGATATCTGAAGGTTGTTTATTTAGAGTTTGTTGAGGTGCAGTGTTAGATGTTTTAGCTGTTACGTTATGAATTGGAGTTGATGAATCGGTTGGAGATATGGAACCTGAGGTTAGGGGATCAATATCCAGGTTGGGTAAAGTATCTTCAGTAGTTTGCTGAGTGGAATTTGAAGCATTAGTATTTGAGTTGTTTAATGGGTTGTTGTTAGTGATACGACTTTGACTGGTATTTTTATTATTAGTTGTTTTTATATCGGTTGCCGGTGTAGGGTTTTCTGTGATGAATGAAAGTATCTGAGCATTATTGCTTCCAGGCAATGTTGTTTTTTCAGCCTCCTGAAAGGTGATTTGTATCTGAGAATTGTTTACTGAGTTATGGCTATTAGTGATTTGGGTTTCTGGAACTTTGGATGATATGTTGGATTTTAATTCGGGCAGGATCATTTCTGTGTTATCTGGATGATTTGTTTTATTGTTACTTTCTTCTAATTGATTATTGGGAGTGCTTTTTTGTAGATGAAGTGCGTCAGGTTTAATATTTGTGACGAGGGGCTGTCCAAAAAATATCCTGGCAGAATAAATATCTTGTTTAGAGACACGGCTTATAGGTGTGGTTATTGGGCGAGAATCGTTAATGGTAATGTGAATATCGACATCAGTGATGTATTCTTTTAATGAATCGGTTGGTGTTTGTGGGTTGAATTCGGGAGTTTTAGTCTGCAATGAATAATTAACGGCTGGAGTAATATCAGGTGTTTTATCTGGTGACAATGTATGATTTGATCCTGTTAGTTCTATCAGTTGATTTACAATTTGGCCTTGCGGTGAGTTGTTATAAGATGTTGCTGGAGGTGTTATAGGAATTTTGTTCGAGCTAATTTGCTCAGTAGGTTGTTTGGACGAACTTTCATTCTGTTCCAAACTCTCTTGAAAGTTTTTATCTGTATTAAAAAATTTAAGCAGTTCTTGAGATGACTGGCTTGCGGAGTCATGGAGGTCGAGAGGAGTTTTTAGGTTTCGACCACGGTTATTTATGGGAGAGTTAACACTATTTGAGTCAGAATTATAAATATTTGACTTACTAGAATCAGGACCATTCGGTAACTGTATTTGCGTTGGGTTATTCTGTTGAGTCTCTGTTAGTATGTTGACATTATTGGCCTTAGATATGGGGTTTGTATCCGGCTGCTTTGGAGTAATAATAGGTAAATATAAATGATTTGCAGGTTGCTGGTTAGAATGAGTATCTGAACTTGGTGTTGGGGTGTAATTATTGAAATTCGTTTCGTTTTTGGGAGTAATATTTGATTGCTGTTGAGTTGAGCTTTGATCATTTACTGAACGTGAAAGGATGTTTTCTTGATTGTCGGTTGATTCAGAGGCAACTGTGGGATTATTTGAGATCTGGTTACGATTTTTGATAGGCTTATCGATTATTGGCTTTAATCTGCTATGTAATTTATAACTGATTGGTTGGGCGACAGTGATTTTTTCTTTAGAGTTAGGGTTTTCATTTATTAAGTCAGAACCGGAGGCGTGTTCGTTGGTGTGGGCTTGGATTTTTGTTGTTTGTGGGTTTGCTTCCTGGCTCAATTTTGAATTATTGTAGGAAGGCGAATCAGGGGTGTCTATTGTGTAATCTGCTTCGATTGATAGGGATTGTGAATTTGGAGTTAATTTAGTTTCCTGATTAGAGATATTGATAATGGCAGGTATAGTTTGTTCATTTTGTTCGGTAGTAGCTGATGTTGCTGGGAGAGCGGATTGCAGACTCGAATAGATATTTTGTTGTTGGTCGGTGGTATCATCTTTCTGGCTTATGTTTTCAATAGCTGTTTTTTCCAGTTGGCATGTATTTCCGTTTGGGTTGCTGGCAATAAGTGTGGGACAGTTTTCGTTATTTTGAGTTTTGTCAAGTTTGACCTCCCTGGGGTATGCAGTTTGTGGTACTATTAGTGGGGTAGGGGTGGTAGATTGTTTTGCGGATAAAATATACTTATGAAATTCATTTAGGAAGCCGTCGATTGGAACATCTTGTTTGTGTTCGGTATTAGTGAGATCGGCTTGTGAATCTGAAGACTGATTAAGATTTATCAGATTAAGATATATCATGGTCGTTGAGCAGGGTTATTTGTTTGGCTTTTAGTTAGCGAGAACTTGAGTTTTTCAGTTATGAAAGCAACAAACTTTTTATCTTCGTTACTGCCTTGGGCATAGACCTGGAGAATAGGGACCAGTTCAGATTCTTTCATTAGGGAAAATATTTTTAGATATTCTTCTTCAGGCAGTTGTCGTAGTATTGGAGCGGCGTCTTCCGGATTCATAGAAGTATAAATTTTGACTAATTTTTTAAGGTTTGCTGCTTCTTCATCTTTTACTCTTATTATTAGGGAGTCGAACTCCTTTTGGATTTTGCTTATTAATTGAGTAGCAGTCGTAAGTTCTGTGTGCTCGGTTTGGAGTCTTAGAGCTAATTCGTTCAACTGTTTTTCTTTTTCTTCTAATGCCTTTTTGGTTGCATTAAGTTCTTCCAGTAGCTGGTTTACTTCTGGATTAACATATTCCCAGGAAGGAACTGGCTTTAATTTAGTTTTACCAGAAGCAGGGGGAGTAAATTTGGCTGTATTCCAACATAAGATTGTTGTGATTAAGTATGCGACGATACCTATGATTACGATGACTATTTTAGATTGTAAGATTTGTGTCATAAGGATTACCCGTTAAGATTCAAATCGAATTTTAACAAAGAATTATCTTTGATTGGACTTCGTCTGATGGATAATTCGTCTATAAGTTTTTGTTCATCGCGGAAGCATTCTTTTTGGTACTTGAGTAATTGTTTTTTGAAATATTTATCCACGGTTTCTCTTTTTTGTCTGGCTGTCATTAATTTTTTCCAACAAAGGTGTGCATGAGCTTTTGCTTTTTTGAGGCATTCTTCAGCATCAGCTAATTTATTTTGAAGAGCCTTACAGAATATGTGTAACTGGGACAGTTCACCGGCTGTGACTCCATTTTGTAATTTAAGATTAAGTTCTGTCCATTTTTCCTGGAGCTCAAATCTTGCATTTTCAACTTGTTGGAAAGCTAATTGTCGAGCTCTTACGGCGTTGGCGTATTCTTCCAGTGCGGCTTGTTCTTCGCGTTCTCTCAAGATTCTAACAGCTTGTAAAGTAAACTTGAATGGCTTCATGATATCTGATTAGTGTTTGGATGTTTTCTTGGTTTTGAGTGAACTGGTGGCCATTATTTCTGCTAATAAGTTCCAGCTTTTTTCGAGGGAGAATCCTTCATCTACTGACTGTCTTAAGAATTGGTTTAGCGGTTCATGTAGTTTTATTGCGTTATCGATGATTGGATTGGAGCCTGGTGGGTAAGCACCGATATTAATGAGGTCCTGATTTTTTCTATATATCCCCATAGCTTCGCGTGCTTTGCCTGATAGCTCCAGTTGGGCAGGCGACAGCAGGTCCCGAACTAATCTGCTTACGCTTTCCAGGACGTCGATGGCAGGGTAGTGGTTTTGGGTTGCCAGTTCACGTGTCAGGACGATATGGCCGTCGAGGATAGATCTGACTGAATCACCGATTGGGTCGTTCATATCATCTGCCTCGACCAGTACAGTGAACAAGCCTGTGATGGATCCGTTTTCGCCCATACCAGCTCGTTCCAGTAATTGCGGTAGAAGAGAAAACACTGAAGGAGTATATCCGCGTGTAGTGGGTGGCTCGCCTACGGCGAGACCGATTTCTCGTTGGGCCATTGCGAATCTGGTTATTGAGTCCATCATAAGTAATACATTGAGTCCTTGCTCTCTGAAGTATTCAGCGATGGACATAGCTAGAAATGCGCCTTTCAAGCGTGTAAGCGCCGGTTGGTTGGATGTAGCAACTACGACTACAGACTTTTTTCTTCCTTTTTCATCGAGGTCTTTTTCAAGGAACTCTCGGACTTCTCTACCTCTTTCGCCTATAAGGGCAATGACATTGACATCGGCTTCTGCTTGGGAAGCGATCATTCCCAGTAGTGTAGATTTTCCGACTCCGCTTCCGGCGAAGATACCGAGTCTTTGGCCGCGTCCACATGGGATAAAGGTATCGATAGCTTTTATGCCCGTCTGGAAGATCTTAGTTATACGTTTTCTTTTGAGAGGATGCGGTGGAGCCATATTTAATCCGACCCATTCTTCCGGGCAAATAGGCCCCAGATCGTCCAACGGTTCACCCAGGGCGCTAATGACTCTGCCTTTCAGGCAATGGCCGACAGGGAATTTAAGTGAAGAACCTAAAGCGACGACCTCACTGCCTGGGTGTATTCCATGGATGCTACCCAGTGGCATTAAAAGGAGGTGTTTGTCTCTGAAGCCTACAACTTCGGCCAGGATGTTTTCACTAGCTCGGGATGATTCAATTCTACAAATTTCTCCGACTGCGGCTAGTGGGCCTTCGGATTCAATCACGAGCCCAATAAGTCTGGCTATACGTCCTTTGTTTTCTGTAAGACGGACCTGTTTCAGGTGGCTGAGCAGCCTGTTAATATTTGGTGTAGAATCACGTTGTTGTGGGTCGAATATCATTGTGACGAAAACAGGTTTTTAATAATTTCTAATTTTTTCTCCCGGCGTGCATCAATAGTCCCGAACTTAGATTTAATAATGCAACCGCCGCGGGAGATATCATTTGACGATTGGAATCTGATTTTACTTCCGGGTTGTGTTGGCAGGCTAAGGGGTGAATTAACTTGTTGGAGCAGGTTGAGGTCTTCAGGATTTAAGAGTATGGTAAAATCTGTGGATTCCTCCATTTGGTTGAGTGCATCAGTAATAACAGATTCTATAATTTCACGTGAGATTGGGATTTGGCCTATAATTTTTTTGACAGATTCGAAAGCCAATTCGATGAGGGATTTCTCACATTGTTTTCTAATTTCAGGTAAGAGCTCGGCCATAGAGTGGAGAATGCCATTTTGTAGTTCAAGTAATTCTCCCCGTTGTCTGATCAGTTGATCGCTAATAGCTTTTTCGCCGTCGGCTCTACCATTTTCATAGGCTATTTTTTCACGGTTTGATAATTCTGTTTGAGAGATTAGGATTAGTGTTGATATTGAACAGTTATCATGTTGTTCATATCTAATGATGACATCTTTGACCGGGGAGCTGAAATTAATTATTTCATGCCATTGCTGCATATCTCATATTTTCTCTAGCTTCGCTTAGGTCAATTTCACCTTCACTTTCCAGGTTTCTGACAGCTTCAATAATTCTATTTTGAGCGGCTTCGACGTCTTTTATTTTTACTGGGCCCAGGAAGCTCATTTCTTCGTTTACAGTTTCAGCAGCACGTTTTGAGATACATGATAATAATTTAGATTTCAGCTGCTCGCTTGCGCTCTTAAGGGCAATAGCTAGATCTCGCATATCGACTTCACGCAGGATCTTTTGTAATGAAGCAGAGTCAAGGTAAATGAGATCCTGGAACGTAAACATTTTTTGTCTGATTGCCTGGCCCAGCTCTGGGTTTCTTTCTTCAATTGTAATCAGTAAGGATTTTGTTAAGTTTTTGTCCATACCGTTGAGGATATCTGCTGCTGTTTTGACTCCGCCGGTTTGGCTCATTGCAGTGGGAGCTTTAGATCCGACTTTTTGAGTAAGAACCTGGACTACTTTATCTACGACGTCGATTGGGGCTGGACCTAGTGTAGCCAGGCGTTCAACTATTTGAACGCGCGTATCTGCTCTGAACATGGTAAGCACCTGTGAGGCCTTTTCTGGTGGCAGATAACTAAGCACCAGGGCTATGGTCTGGGGTTGTTCATTCTTGATTAAATTAAATATCTGGCGCGCGTCCATTTCAGAGACCTGGTGCATGGAATGGACGGTAGTGCGGGCGGGTATAATTTTTTGGAGCAGGTCTGCTGCCTTAAAAACACCGAGTGATTTTTCCAGAACAGCTCGTGTGTAATCTATGCCACCCCTTACTGATGTACTTGCTTGGACGGCGACTTCAAAGAACTCGTTTAAGATAGCGCGCTGGAGGTCCTGGCTTATGAGACCAAATTTTGACATTTCAGCAGCGATTACCTCCACTTCATGTTCATCAAAATTTTTAAGGATCTGAGCAGCACTCTCCGGTCCTAACATGACCAGCAAGACAGCGAGTTTTTGGACTCGCGTCATTTTAGTGTAATCTTGAGGATTGGTTGTTTGTTCGGTCTGGTCCATATGTCAAGTGGCTAGTTTGATCGACCACGGTTCATCCAATTTTTAATTGCTTGAGTTACATTTGCGGGGTTTTCTTTGACCAATTGATTTAGTAATTCCACAGTAATAACTTCTGGTTCACCTTTAGGTGGAGGCCAGACTAATTTATGTTCTCCACCGTTATGGTGGTAACCGTTGCCACCGGTGTCAATTGTACCGATGGGTACTCCCAACGGGATGGATTCGGTAGAGGTTTTTTTAAGGAGTTTGAAAAATATGCCAAGGATTAATAAGCCTAAGATCCCATATCCGACATTGATTCCGATTTCCTGCCAATATTTTTGGCGTTGTTCTTTCTGGACGATTTGGTTGAACTCTTGAGTAAACTGATCGTTGAAGGGCATTTCTTCAAGAGCGATATCATCTTGTCTGGTTGGATCTACACCGAGTGCATTTTGGACGACGCGTTTTAGTTTATTGAGTTCCTCAGGTGTTCTTTGGACGATTTTACGGTCGGCGCCTGTTCCTTCTACTTTGGCGGCTATGAAGACTGCTGCAGTTAACCGTTTAATACTGCCGGGTGATTGTAAAATGGTACTTGTTGTGCGGTTTATTTCATATTCATTATTGGTGACTTTTTTCTGGACCTTGGTGATGTTAACAGGGGTAGATTGTGCGGTTGAGTTAGTATCTGTGTTGGCATTAGTAGCAACTCCTGGGACACCGCCATTCTGTGATGCGGTAGTATCGGTCTTTTCATCGTTGATGGTTTGGGTTCTTATAACCTGGCCATCTGGATCGAATTTTTCTTCTGTGCGGTTTATTGTATCGAAGTTGATGTCAGCGGCAACCCGAACTACTGCTTGGCCCTGTCCGAGAACTTTGTCGAGCATATCTTCCACTTTTTTAGATAAGTAGGCTTCGAGGTTTTTTCGGATAGCAAGCTGTGTTACACTTAGGCCCATGGGGCTATCTGTCTCTGTATTATCTGATAGTACATTTCCCAGATTATCTACAACCATGACATTATTTGGCTGTAGGCCCTCTACAGAATTAGCGACAAGGAATCTAATGGCATTGACTGACGATTGTGGCAAAGCGGTTTGTCCGCGAACCTTAACAAAGACTGATGCGGAGGCTTTCTTGGTTTTATCTGCCAGCAATCTATTTTCTGGCATCACAATCATTACTCTTGCGGCTTCTACTTCATCAAGTTGAGCAATGGTACGAGCCAGTTCACCCTGGATAGCACGGACATAATTTGCGCGCTGTACGAAATCTGAAAGGCCAAAGTTTGGTTTATCAAAGATTTCAAATCCAACGCCATCACCTTTTGGAATACCTTTGGAAGCGAGCTGCATTCGGGTTGTGTAAACCTTATCGGCAGGTACAAAAATAGCAGTTCCATTGCGGCCGATTTTATATGGGATTTTAGCATCATCTAAAGCAGCTGTGACTCTTGCTGCTTCTGCCTCATCCAGGCGTCCGTACAGTAAAGCAAAATCGGTTTTACTAGACCAGTAAAGCAAAGCCCCCATTCCGCAGATTACAACAAGGGCTGTTGTTACGATACTGATTTTTTGGTTAATTCCGAGTTCCTTCCAGATCCCTAATAACTGTTTGGCTAGTTGTGTAATTTTTTCTGGCATTGGTCTGTGTTTTGATTAATGATTTAAACCTGCATTCGCATGAATTCTTGATACGACTCCAGGAGTTTATTTCTCACTTCTACCATTAACTGAAAAGATATGCTGGCTTCTTCCATTGCAATGATTACCTGATGGAGGGGTACGTTGTTGCCGGCAATTAATTCCGAAACAGCTTGGTTGGCTGCATTTTGCTTTTGGTTAATATCGGAAACGGCCTTATTAAGGAAATCTCCAAAAGAATTTCCTATACCAGAAGTTTCCGGGGCTGCTCCGGGTTGGATTTGCTGGACTCCATCAGGGAGTTGGCGTGCAGGTTTAATTTGAGTGGCACCACCAATTTCTGTGTTTGGTGTTATCTTTAGTTCTGGTACTTGTACTTGTCTAACTATGCCTATAGGTAACATTGCTGTATGGATGGTTGGTTAAACCGGTTTTAGCGTTTACCTATTCCTAAGGTTTGCATTGCCATAGTTTTTGCTGTTCGGATTACTGCTAGATTGGCTTCGTATGCCCTGGAGGCAACTATCAAATCTGCCATTTCTTCATGGATATTAATATTTGGAAAAGCAACCATACCTTGGGCGTCTGCATCAGGATGGCCCGGATTGTAAACAAGTCGAGGCGGTCTGTTATCCTTTTGAATTTTTGCTACGAAGACTTCGGATGGTGCAGTTGAAATTGCCCCAAGTTTTTGATTTAATAAAGTTTCGAAAACGACTTCCTGTCGTTGATATGGTTTGCCGTCGATACCTTTGGTGACATTGGCGTTAGCTATATTTTGTCCGATGATTTCCATTCTGATGCGTTCTGCATTTAGTGCTGATGCGGTGCTATTTATGCCTGTAAGTACGTTTATCATAGTATTTTAATTGGTTATAGTTTACCGGTTATAGCCAGTCGTAGTTTTAATAGGGATGCAGTGATTAGTTGAGTTTCGACTGCATGAGCTACTGAATTTTGGTTAAGTTCTATAAGTTCTTTTTCTAATTGGACTGTATTACCGTCTTTTGTGTTTGGGACTGCAGTCTGATCTATTTCAAGTCTCGGTTTGAGGCTTTTTATTTGATCAATCGATTTCGAGGCAGACGCTCTGATAAGTTCGTCTTTAAAAGCCGGGGCGATATCTATTCTTTTGTAGCCGGGGGTTTCAATGTTTGCAATGTTACTGGAAATTGCCTCATGCCGGATAGCTGTGGCATCCAGCATTTTCTTTACTGTCAGGTATACCGGTTGATTAAACATTGCCTCAATCATAAACGGCAAATTTTTACAGCATGGCGATCAGCAACACCTATGCCAACACTGAAAAGCCTGCAAAATAGAGCAAATATCACATTTGCAAAACACTCACTGGGAAAACTTTTCCATGAAAAATTTAATTAATAGGCAACGTTATCCATATCCATCGATGTTATGGGTAATAAAAGGTCTGACGGGACAAAGGTGAAGAAATTTGTTCTTAAGGTTTACAATTTAATTTTTTTCATCGTTTTTTTTGGAGGGTAATTCCTGAAATAATAATCGGGTTAAGGTTTTAAAAAATCCTAAGCTAGAAGACCAACCTCAGAAATGGGATTCACTTTTTTAGGTTTTAAATTTTTAAGGGCAAACTGCCTTGACAACATCGTAGAATATTCTGAAATTTTCCGAGGTTATAAATATTTGGAATATGATCCAATGAAGCTTTTGGCTAACTGAGTTAACAGGAGTCCGACAATGATTGACTTCGTGGGGTAATTTTTTCTTTTTTAGAATTTATATGATTAATTCTGGAAATGTGTAAATGTGGCAGTATAATAGTTTTGAAAATTGTTGGCTCAGTGGTTAAACGAGGTTTAGTGAATAGAAAGGACAATTTAACGTCGATTTGAATATGAAACTTAACAGACGCAATTTTATAACACTTGGCGCAATTGCCAGTGCGGCAAGTTCGGTATTACCGAATTGTTTTGGTTTAGTATTTCCAGACCCACCTCAACAAGCTAAGTTACGTCTTTCGTGTCAAGAAGGAGTAGCTCCTGGCAAGACTTTGGCGGAGAAGCTTGATTTTCTCGAGGAACTGGGTTTTGAAGGTATAGAGCCAGGAGGTGGTAATTTGCCAAATAGGGTTGAAGAGTTTCAAAAGGCATTGCAGGGTCGGAAGATACGCATTAGTGCAGTGTGCGCAGGGTTTTCTGGTGTGCCAATCTCAAGTAATGTAGAAAGCAGGAAGCAGGCGGTGCAATCTATTAAGGAGATATTAACCGCAGCGGGTGCGCTTGGTTCTACTGGTTTGATTGTAGTTCCGGCTTTTAAAGATGCGCCGCAGCTTCCGCACTGGGAAGCCAGGGAAATGCTTGTGAACTCGATTTTACCAGAACTAGGTGAGCATGCGGTTAAAGCCGGTACCAGGATATTACTCGAGCCGTTGAACCGTGGTGAAGCGCATTTTTTAAGGCAACTGGCCGATGCTGCAGCTATTTGCCGCGATTCCAAGAGCCCCGGTGTTTGTATGATGGGTGACTTCTGGCATATGACCTTTGAAGAGACAAGCGATTTTGCTGCGTTTGTGGCAGCTGGTAAATATTTACATCATGTACATATGGCAAGCAGGAAACGCAGGATAATGCCAGGTGAAGATGAGGGTGATAATTATGTGGATGGTTTTAAGGGCCTGAAGTTCATTGGCTACCAGGACTTTGTAAGTTTTGAATGCGGTACGCGCGGTGATCGAAAAGAGACTTTAAAAGCTGCTGTGAAACTTTTGCGAGAGCAGTGGACGCAGGCTTAATTTAGATTTAGTTTGTGAAGCCGTGTGTTATATATTTAAAGCACACGGCTTTTTGTTTTCATTTGAGAATGTAAGTGATTTAGATTTAAGGTTAATTTTGATAGTTCCGACGTCTTTAGTTTCAATAACTTTTGCCCCGTGTGAGCGCATTCTTTTTAATTGGGCTGGTGAGAGGTTTTCTTTGTATGGAATATCTGAAGATTTGATGATCACGATTTTTGGTTTTATTTGAGAGAGAAGGACATCTTCTAGTGGTTGACCATCGTATGGGATACCGCAGACTGCTATGTCAACATTAGTTATAGGGGTATTCATTAAGATTTCTTGGCCTTTTGGCCCCAGATCAGAGAGTAATAATATTTTTAGTCCATGAAATTCACCAAACAAAACGATTGCAGTATCGTCAGTCTTTTTAAAACTTATGTCTTTTGGAGGATGTAGTACTAGCCATGGTCCTATGTTGGTTCCTTTTGATGCTAAAGACACTGATGTGTTTGTGCTTTGGGTCATTGCTTTAGCCAGGGAACTTGAATATGGGCGATTTTGGACCGTGTATAGTTTTCTAATCTTTTTCATTTTACTGATTTCTTCGGCTGCAGAGACGTGCAATTGATCGCCGTGGGTTAAAACAAGGTAGTCTATTGTGTTTATTCCAAGTGCGTTTAATAGGGGGATGGTAGCTGTACTAGCTTCTTTTTGTGAACCGGTGTCGATTAGCCCAATGTGTCCGTTTATTTTACATATTATAGAAGTGCCTGTTTTGAGTGCTGGGATAATTATGAGGTCTTGTTGAGATGTTTTTACTGCGAGAATAATGAACCATGAGATTGAGAAGATAATGGAAATCGCTAGTTTTTTAGGTGCGGCCCATGGTTTTATTTTGCATAGATAAACGAGCAAAATAATTCCCAGATAATAGGTTACGACCATTAAAAATGTTGGTTTTGATATATAGAAGTATGCATATGGCCAGTGGGTAAACCAGTCTATTATTTTTTGGATCAGAAACATAAAAAACCAGCCGCTATTATTGAAGAGCTCGGTCAAGAAATTTGAACAAACTGAACAAATAAGAGAACCCAACCCTGAAATTATTACGAGAAGCGCCAGAGGCACAATGAATAGATTGGCGATAAAGTTTATTGGGGTAACCAGATAAAAGTACCAGGCAATCATGGGCATAATGATCAAAAATGCTGCAGCTGATATAGCTATGCCCTGGACTAGATTGTTTATGAATTTATATACGCGTAGTTTGTACTTTGGCAGGTAACTAGATGGTATAAACGGGTTTGGCGAAAGGAGTTTTTTCGAATACTCAATTATAGGTATAGCAAAAATTGCGATCCCAATTACCACTAAAAAAGAAAGCTGAAAGCTTGGTAGGAAAATCTGGAATGGATCGAATAACAGAATGATAAAAGCTGCGAAGGCTAACGAGTTTATAAGATTAGACGGTCGTTTTAGTATGCGGCCAGCGACAATAACACTTACCATTACTGCGGCTCTAACAGCAGATGCCTGCCATCCAGTCAGCCATGAATAAATCCAGGTCAGTGGTAGTGTTATCAATCCAGATATGTTTAAAGGAACTCTGAGAATCCGAAATAATGCTATAATTGTCTCTGTTATTAAGACAATATGCAACCCACTAATTGCAAATATATGCATAGTGCCAGTCAACATAAACGGTCTGGACACTTCATCAGTAAGAGGAGTCCGCCAGCCCAGTAACATCGAATATCTTAGCTGAGTGGATGGTGAATCAGGATCAAGGCCTCTGGATAAGATGCTCATGCAGGAAGAAATAAATTTTTTGGGTAGTTCCTTAAACCAAGAATTGGATTTTTCAATAACCTCCCAATCTGAAAGGGTGTCTGTTTTTAAATAAAACCATATACCTTTAGCTCGCAGGATTTCAGGGATGTTAAATAATTCTTCGGCAATAGGTTGGTCCGGACGTTTGATTAATCCATTTACTTTTACAATGACACCATCAGAAAAAGAATCAGGCAAAATGCCCGGAAAATTGCAAAAGATTAATCCTTGAGCAGTTTTATATTCGAGAGAATCTTGAAGTTTAACTCCGAATATTTCGATATAAACGGAGGTATTAGTCTTGCTACCTTTTGTTTCATTGAAGACTTTGAGCGTTGGTTGTCCTTTTATTTTTCCTGCAATAGTAACGATTTTAGGATTGTTATCGAGGATGTTTCTGATGTCTTCTTTTGATATAACGGCATGTCTCCAGGTGGCATTGGCAAAGCCTGCAGTAAAGAGTAAGAGTGATAGAAAGAATGATTTAAGTCTACTGCAAAAAATTGTGATTGAACAGATAAGGAACGAAGTGCAAAAGCATAGAAAGACCTGGACTACAGAAGGCCAGTTATCATCTCGGTAAATATTCCAGGCGGAAATAACCCCCAAAGAATAGAGGCAAACTGGAATTAAAACAGGATATTTCCTAAAAAATATCGACATCTTTTTTAGAGAAATTACTTTAGTCGCAAAAATCAATAAATAAAAAAAACCGGACTCATAAGAATCCGGTTTAGAACGAAGGATTAAAAAGGTTTATATATTTTGAGCTACAAGGTCGCCAACCTCACTCGTTGAGTAACCCATTTTACCAGCGGCGAGGCTTTGGAGCTTTTCTCTGACGATCTTGATAACAGCGGACTCTATTGCTGCAGCGGCAGATGTTTCACCAAGGAAATCGAGCATCATTTGCCCCGCGCAAATAGCCGCTAGTGGGTTGATGACGCCTTTGCCGGTATATTTTGGAGCGCTACCTCCGATAGGCTCGAACATACTTGTGCCGTTTGGGTTAATGTTGCCGCCGGCTGCGATACCCATTCCGCCCTGGATCATAGCGCCAAGGTCCGTAATTATGTCACCGAACATATTATCTGTGACAATAACATCGAACCATTCTGGATTTTTAACAAACCACATAGTTGTGGCGTCAACATGTGCATAGTCTCTCTGGATATCTGGATAGTCTTTCTGGCCAACTTCGTGGAAAGTCCGTTCCCACAAATCAAACGCATAGGTTAAGACATTAGTTTTGCCGCAAAGAGTAAGTTTTTTTGCTTTGTTCCGCTTCCGGGTGTATTCAAACGCAAATCTGATGCAGCGTTCGACTCCACGTCTGGTGTTGATGCTTTCCTGGACAGCAACCTCGTATGGAGTGTTTTTAAATGAAACGCCACCAGCACCAACGTATAGGCCTTCGTTATTTTCTCTAACCACTACGAAATCTATGTCTTCAGGTCTTTTGTCTTTTAAAGGACAAAACCTTGAATCATAGAGTTTGACTGGCCTTAAATTGATATATTGTTCGAGTTCAAATCTGAGTTTTAGCAAAATGCCTTTTTCAAGAATGCCTGGCTTTACTTCTGGATGGCCTATCGCTCCAAGTAGAATAACAGGGAATTTGCGTAATTCATCAATAGCTGAATCTGGTAATGTCTCACCAGTTCGGAGGTAGCGGTTTCCTCCAAAATCATATTCAACAAAGTTTAATTTAAATCCGAATTTTTTTGAGGTTGCGTCTAAAACCTTTAGTGATTCTCTCACGACTTCCGGCCCTGTGCCGTCACCGCCGATTACAGCTACATTATAACTTTTCATGTTACTACCTTGTTTTTAAAATATCGTAAGTTGAGTATCTTATAAGGCATCTACCTCAATGCAAGAAACAAATTCAAAATATATAAAGATTCGGACTATTCATGTGTTGTCGACTTAATTGGTAAAAGGCACGTATAGCCGACGTGACATGTTTTCAGCATCATAACCGCAAACTTGCGTTGCAGCGAAGCAATGATAGCGTGCCCCCAGGGTTTACTGCACTTGATTAGTGAGATCTTGCGTAAACGAGTGATAACGGAAAATTGTAGACTTAATATAGACGGTGTTTGAATTTATACGTATATGTTCGAGTGAATTTTGTCCAAAAACTAGGATAGGTTCTCATTATTCATTTTAGTGTTTTGAAATAGTATGCTTTCTACTTTTGCTACCAGGTCCTGTGAATTGAATGGTTTTTCTATAAAGTTAACTCCTTTTTCCAAGATTCCATGATAAGACACCAGATCAATTGGATAGCCAGACATAAACAAGCATTTAGCGTTTGGACAAAATTCCAGGATCTTCAAGCTCAATTCTTTGCCATTCATTTCTGGCATTATTACATCGCTAATTAATAAGTTAAGATGCCTATTCAATTTTTTTGCTATGGCAATGGCTTCTTGAGCAGTTGATGCCACAAACACCTCGAACCCTGAGTCCTTAAGGGCTTTTTCAATAATTGTTATTATTTGTTTGTTGTCCTCGACTATTAAAAGGGTGCCTTTGCCTTTATCAATTGGCACGTAACCATTTCTTTTAAGTTCGAATTCAGTTTCTTTTTCTCGTGGAAAATATAATTTGAAAGTGGTGCCTTTACCAACTTCGCTGTAAACTGTAATGTGTCCGTTGTTTTGTTTGACAATTCCATAAACTGTGGCTAGCCCGAGGCCTGTGCCAGAGCCTGAAGGCTTAGTAGTGAAGAATGGCTCGAATATATGATCCATGACCTCTTTAGACATCCCGGATCCAGTGTCGCTTATTGATAAGATCACGTAGTCCCTGGGTGGGATATCCGGTTTGTGTTTAGCTGCTTCTTCGTCAATGGTAGAGAGCGATGTTTCTATGCGGATTTTACCGAAGTCCTTTATAGCATCCTTTGCGTTCACTACAAGGTTGGTCAAGATCTGATCCATCTGTGTTGGATCAATCTTTATAAAACAAACATCTGTTGCAGGTTTCCATTCTATTTGTATATTTTCTCCCACGAGGCGTTCTAGCATTTTAAGTGTGTTGGATATAGTAGAGTTTAGATTAAGTACACGTGGTTGGGTTGCTTGCTTTCTCGCAAAGCCTAATAGCTGGCGAGTTAGTTCAGCAGATTTATTGGAAGCTTTTTTAATTTCGAGAAGTTCCTCATAGACTTCACTTGCCATGGAAACTCGGCTCAATGCCAAACTTGCATTGCCCAAAATGACCTGCAACATGTTATTAAAGTCATGAGCCACACCGCTGGCTAAACGGCCGATTGAGTCTAGTTTTTGTGCATGAAACAGCTGCTGCTGGATCTTTTCTTTTTCTTGCTGGATCCTTTTTTCTTCTGTTATATCAATGCCAGAGATAAAAAGCTCGGTATTGGCATTATTGTAATTAACTATTCTGCCGTAAATTCTAACAATCAAAGGTTTTTTGTTTTTTGGTTTTATTGAAATTTCGATAGGTTTTGAATATTGGTTATCAATCACTGAATTTTTCCAGTTATCCCAATCTGCTTTTTTACTTGGGTCTATTAATTCAGCGAAAGATTTATTGTGCAGTTCTTCTTTGCTAAAGCCAAATACCTCCTGGGCCATATTATTTACTGAGGTAATATTGCCATTGAGATCTGTAGTAACGATGAAGTAATTAGAATTTTCGAATAGGTCTTTATATCTAAATTCCAGAAGAGTTTCTTTTTGGATTTTTTCTTTAATAATTTCTGTTTGTTTACGGACTTGAGATTTTAAAGATACAATCCATATGAAAGATGCTATGGCAATGGATAGAAGAATTGTAATGGTCGTTAGCGTATGTTTTAAAGTCCACCATGGCGGTTTTTGGAGAATAGTGATATCCTGAGGTGTTCTTAATAGTATTACAAACGAAATGGGCTCTTTCTGTTCGTTGGTTTGTATCCAGCAGATACCCTGAAAACGTAACAAGGTCCCGGCTTTGAATAATTCTGGCTTTGAAAGTTTATTTGGTGTTTCGAGCCTGGCTGCAAAGGTTGTAATGCCTGATTGCACTAGAAACGTAGGTGCGGCAGAACCCCCTGCATCACTAAGTAGTGAGCCTTCGATTTCAACAAGTTCTTGGTGGTATTTGCCATTTGGTAAAACTTCATCGGCAATGATCCTTTTCGGTTTTATATCCAATTTTGTTTTTGCTTTTTGAATAATGGCTTGTTCTATTTCTGGTGCAAATTCGGAATATTTTACAAATCCTACTATTTCAACTGTGTCCCCTACAGGGTAATACCCCGAGCCTGTATACGAAACCAGAACGGCTCCTGTCTCATCCTGTACAATAAGTTTGTAGCCACCAAGGCTCATAGTGACTGTGCCAATAATTTTTACTCTATGTAACCCGAGTAATGATGGCGGAGTATTTAGTATTGTCCTTATAGATTTTTTTTCGATCGCGAATGGATCAGAATATGGCTTTTCAATGACCTCCATGAATTTTTTATCTGGAACTCTTATTTGAACACCCACGATCTGGTCTCTATTATTTACGATTGCAGCGCAAACACCGGTTATCCTGATCAATGAATCGGTCAGATGTTTTATAGACTCATATTCACTTTCACCACAAATGATTGCCTCAAATGGGCCTTGTTCAGAAATAAGTTGTATTGATGTGTGGCCGGGCCAACTGTCGATGCGACGGACTACGCCTTCGGCTTGGACAAAGGCACAGTCAAATGTTTCTGAATGAAGTGTTTTAAGATCAATATGTAAAGCGGCTGGTAAATTAGTTTCAGAAATTATTGTTACTTTTGGCTGCACTAACATTCTGTTTACTGTACCCGGGTGTGTTATGGCCTCAACACAGACATATTGGCCGGCTTTTACTCCTTCCTGCCAACCATGAATGTAAATAGCACCTGTATCATCCTGGAGGAAGAATTGGTTCCAGTTCGGGTCGGCATAAGTTACAACTCCGAAAAGTTTTACCGGGATTCCTTGAGCAGCAAGAGATTTGCTTAAGATTCTAACATCTTTGATTGTTTTAATCTGAATGTTCTCTTTATTTTGTTCGAGACCTGGAGCCTGTTGCACTTCAGTTTTAGGTTGTTCAACGATTTTAAATTGTGCATCTTCAATGAATACAGTGTTGTTTTCGATTGCTGGATACCCCCAAACATCATAGACCTTGTTTAATTCAATCGGCTCAGAAAAGTAAGACCTTACCAATATTTCACCTGAAGCGTCTTTCAGATTAAACATAGAGTTGCGTTGAGCAGTAACAGTTCCTCTGACTCTGATAAGTTTTGCAGACTCGGCCAATTCATTTGTAAAAGGAATTTTAAAAATTGGCACTGCTGGCATAGCGCTTAGATTCGTGATTCCAGCCTTCAGAACCTTTATTTTTGATATATCATTGATAAATAGGCCGGCGCTAGCAACAGTTCCGCCTTCCCATCTATTTGCGCATACACCAGTGACCATAACTTTACTTCCCAATAACGAGTTAATATCAAAAGTTGGATCTGGGATTTTGCGGATGAAACTAATAAGTCGAGTGTTGCCTTTGATAAGATCGATCTTAATACGGTCAGATTCCTTTGCTAGGAAGCGTACAGTGCATTCAGTTTGCACCAGCATTGCTGAAACGCGTCCTGAGAGTATATCTTTTTCTTCAACAAAGATCGGGGTTAATGAGACTCCGTGTTTTATCGTTCTTATTGAAAGATTGTTGATAGATACATATCCGTTATCGGTTGTAGTTCTTGCTTTTATTTCGATTAAGTCACCTGGTGTTGGTTCGGAGGTTAGACCAATTGGGGCTATATACATGCCAGCTTTCTCGTCCTGGATATAGAGTTGATTCCAACCCAGATCTGCATATGTAACCACTCCGGTTAAACATACAGGGATCTTTAATAGTGCTTCGGTTTGGCTAAGTTGATAAAACTGAGTGATGTTGGTGATTATTTGAAACCGTTCAGCACTAACAATAATGCTACTCACTGATAGGATTATCGCTATTATCAGCCGGCTAAACATTTTGATCGAATTTAAGTTATTTAAACTTATTTTTAATCTAACCTTATACTAATTACGACAAAGTAACAAATGAATCTTGCAGAAAGATTGATGAAAATGCTGTGCTGACGAGTTGTGCAACAATTTTTCTGTAAAATTAATTTACTACGGCCCATTTTTCTGATGCTTTTGACTCTATCGAATAAAGAGGAGCTAGCTCCTCTTCATTCGCGCCTCGCGCCATTTCCCAATCCCATAACGGCTCCATGTCCATATACCTCTTGCCAGTCATCCAGTCCTCGTCCCATTCCTTGGCTATCGCACTGTACAACCGCTTGCAACTCTCAGGACTGGGAAATATCCTTACCAC